>Ga0078972_1007678_pt1 | contig 23670 bp, 17 predicted proteins | sample YelNatPaOPGAMG01_FD_67568 | JGI IMG/M metagenome (GOLD analysis project Ga0078972, IMG submission 67568) | Hot spring thermophilic microbial communities from Obsidian Pool, Yellowstone National Park, USA - OP-RAMG-01 (SPADES assembly) (version 2) | ecosystem: Environmental > Aquatic > Thermal...
CAACTGCCGAACTGGTGGAGGAGCGCGCGCCCCAGTTGGCCGCGCTGCCGCCCGACCAGGTGTACGACGCCCTTGGCACCTCACCGAACGGCCTGACGACGGAGGAGGCGCGGGCGCGCCTGGAGCGCTACGGCCCGAACGTCATCCAAGAGGCCAAGAAGCGGCCGCTGATCTACTCGCTGCTGAGCAACTTTACCAATGTCATGGCCCTCCTCTTGTGGGCCGCGGCGGCCCTGGCCCTCATCGGCGGCCTGCCGCAACTGGCCATCGCCATCCTGGCCGTCATCGTGATCAACGCAGCCTTTAGCTTCTGGCAAGAGTTCAAGGCCGAGAAGGCGGTCGAAGCCCTGCGCAAACTCTTGCCCAACTTTGCACGGGTCATCCGCGATGGTCAGGAACAGCGCATCCCCGCCGAAGAGCTGGTGCCGGGGGATGTGCTCGTCTTGTCTGAGGGCGACAGCATCTCGGCCGACGCACGGGTGGTGCAAGAGTTCGAGCTGCGTAGCGATAACTCGACCCTCACCGGCGAATCGGTGCCGGTGCGCCGCACGGCCGAGCCCTCCCTTCAGGAGGGCCTCAGCTATGCCGACCGGCCGAACTTTGTCTTTGCCGGCACCTCGGTGGCCACGGGCAGCGGCCGCGCCGTGGTGTTTGCCACCGGCGGCCGCTCGGCCTTTGGTCGCATCGCCCAGCTCACGCAGACGGTAGAGGCGGCGCCCAGCCCCTTGCAGGTGGAGGTCGCCCGGGCGACGCGCGTGATCAGCGTCGCGGCTGTGGCCGTCGGAGCGCTGTTCTTCCTGGCGGCGATCACTTTCACCTCCACTGCCCTGGTCGAGGGCTTTATCTTTGCCATCGGCATCGTGGTGGCCTTTGTGCCCGAAGGCCTGCTGCCGCTGGTGACCCTCTCGCTGGCGGTGGGCGTGCAGCGCATGGCCCAACGCCACGCGCTCATCAAAAAGCTCTCGGCGGTCGAGACGCTGGGCTCGACTACGGTGATCTGCACCGACAAGACCGGCACGCTGACCCAGAACGAGATGACCGTGCGCGAGATATGGCTGCCGGAGGGCGAGGTGCACGTGGCGGGCACCGGCTATGAGCCCGTCGGCGAGCTACGCCGCGACCATCAGCGCCTGGAGCCGGGTGCCGACCCCGCCCTCGTCCAGCTCCTCACTGCCGCTGCCCTCTGCTCCAATGCGCGCCTGCTGCCCCCCGACGAGAACCAGCCGCGCTGGACCGTGCTCGGCGACCCTACCGAGGCGGCGCTCATCGTGGCCGCCGAAAAGTACGGCCTGCACGTGGCCGACCTCATCGCAGCCCAGCCCCGCATCTGCGAGATTCCCTTCGAATCGGCGCGCAAGCGCATGTCGACCATCAACCAGGCCGGCGCGCAGCGGTTGGCCTATGTCAAGGGGGCGCCGAGCGAGGTGCTCAGGGTGAGCACGCGCATTCAGGTGGGGGGCCGGGTGGAGCCCCTCACCGACGAGTGGCGCGCGCGGGCCATGGCCCAGAACGACCAGTATGCACGGCAGGCGCTGCGCGTCTTGGGCGTGGCTTACAGGCCCGTGGAAGAGACCGAGGCCTGCGGCGACCAGGAACAGCTGGAGCGCGACCTGATCTTCCTCGGCCTGGAGGCGATGTACGACCCGCCACGGGCCGAAGTGGCGGCCGCCGTGGAGACGGCCCACCAGGCGCACATCCGCGTCGTGATGATCACCGGCGACTATGGGCTGACAGCCGAGGCCATCGCCCGCCGCGTGGGCATCATCGGCGAGGGCGAGGTGCGGGTGATCACCGGCGGCGAGCTCAGCCATCTTTCCGACGAAAAGCTGCGCCAGGCGCTGCAGGCCGGCGACGTGATCTTTGCCCGCGTGAACCCCGAAGACAAACTGCGCGTGGTCTCGGCCTTCAAGGACCTGGGCGAGGTTGTGGCCGTGACCGGCGACGGCGTGAACGATGCGCCGGCGCTCAAACGGGCCGACATCGGCGTGGCCATGGGCATCACCGGCACCGATGTGGCGAAGGAAGCGGCGGTGATGATCCTCACCGACGACAACTTTGCCTCCATCATCAGCGCCGTGGAGGAGGGCCGGGGCGTCTATGCCGACGTGAAAAAGTTCATCACCTACATCTTTACCTCCAACGTGGCCGAAGCGGTGCCCTTTATCCTCTTTGTGCTGACCGGCGGGCTCATTCCCCTGGGGCTGACGGTGCTGCAGGTGCTGGCGGTCGACCTGGGCACCGACATGCTGCCTGCTCTGGGCCTGGGGCTCGAGGCGGCCGAGCCCGGCATCATGCAGCGCCCTCCGCGCACCCAGAAGGAGCACCTGATCGATGGCCGGCTGCTGGCTCGCGCGTGGCTCTGGCTGGGGTTGTGGGAATCCTTCTTTGGCATGTTCGCCTTCTTTGCCTGGTACTGGCTGAACGGCTTCTGCTGCCGCTTCTTGCCTCTGCCGGGGCCGGCGCAGGCCGGCATCGTGTACGTCCTGGCTACCACGGCCACCCTGAGCGGCATCGTCATGGCCCAGATCGGCAACGTCTTTGCCGTGCGCACCGACCGGGAATCGACGCTCCGGGTGGGCCTCTTTTCCAACCGCAACATCAACCTGGGCGTGCTCGTCGAGATTGCGCTCATCCTGGCTCTGGTCTACGTGCCGCCTCTCGAGAGTGTCTTCAGCACCGGACCGCTGCCCATCTGGTTCTGGGCGGTGTTGGTGCCGATCCCCTTCCTGTTCTTCCTGATCGAGGAACTGCGCAAGTGGCTCGTCCGGCGCACCACCCGCCCGGCCGTGGGCGCGGGATAGGAGAAGAGTACATGAGATTCGTCATCGTCGGCTGCGGCCGCGTCGGCGCCCGCCTGGGGAGCCAACTGTCGCTCGCCGGCCATCAGGTGGCCGTGATCGACAAGAACCCGGAGGCCTTCCTGCGCCTGAGCCCCACCTTCAAGGGCGAGACCATCGAGGGCGTCGGGTTCGACCGCGATGTGCTCATCCGCGCCGGCATCGAGCGTGCCGATGGCTTTGCCTCGGTGACCAATGGCGATAACACCAACATCGTCTCGGCGCGCATCGCGCGCTATGTCTTCCGGGTGCCGATGGTGGTCACGCGCATCTACGACCCGCGGCGTGCCGAGATCTACCGGCGGCTGGGCATCCCGACCATCTCACCCACCGACTGGGGCGCGACGGCCATCGCCGAGATGCTGCTGCACCCGGGGCTCACCACCCGGCTGACCATGGGCCACGGCGAAGTGACGCTGGTGGAGTATGCGGTGAGCGAGTACCTCAACGGGCACCGGGTCGACGAGCTGAACATCCCGGGCGAGATGGTGGTGGCCGGCCTGGTGCGCGAAAGCCGGGCCACGCTGCCGACCCCGGGCACCCGGCTGCAGCTGGGAGATATGCTCTACATTTCCGTCCAGACCGCTTCACTGGGGCGGCTGGAGGAGATGCTGCGCTTGCCCTGATGCGCCAGCAAGCAAGCCCTGATGGAGGAGTGCGATGAATGTGCTGATCGTTGGGGGCGGCAAGACCGGCTCGTTCCTGGCCCAGCGGCTGTACCAGGAGGGCCAGGCGGTCACGGTGATCGAAAAGCGGCCCGAAGGCGCGGCGGGGCTGAAGGAGAGACTGCCGGCCATCACCGTGTTGGCGGGCGACGGCGATGACCCGGCGAACCTGGAGCGGGCGGGCATCCGTAGCGCCGACGTGGTGGTGGCGACGACGGGCGAGGATGAGGACAACCTGGTGGCCTGCCTGCTGGCCCGGCTCGAGTTCCGGGTGCGGCGGACGGTGGCGCGGGTGAACAACCCCAAGAATGAGTGGCTCTTCACCCCCACGCTGGGCGTCGACGTGGCGGTGAGCCAGGCCCACGTCATCGCCGACCTCCTGCGCGAGGAACTGGCCGGCCTGGAGGTCAGCACCCTGATGCGCCTGGCCGGCGGCCAGCTCGCCCTCGTCGAGAGCATGGTGCAGCCGACCTCGCGGCGGGTGGGCAGGGCGCTGGGCGAGCTGGAGCTGCCGGCCAATACCGCCGTGGTCGCCATCGTCCGGGGGGCCGGCGTCCTCACACCCCGCCCTGACCTCACCCTGCAGGGCGGCGACCGGGTCATCGCACTCACGCAGCCGTCGCAGCGGCAGCCGCTGGCCGCGGCCCTGGCCTGAGCGCAACGAGAGGGGCGTGGGATGGTTGCGGAGAGGGTACGGCCGCTCGCCGCAGGAGAAGAGGACGTCTTGGTGGCGCTGCCCGCAGAGAGGGTCTACGAGGCCCTCGGCAGTGCGCCAGAAGGGCTGACGGCCGCTGAGGCTCGCGCGCGCCTCGAGCGCTACGGCCCGAATACGATCCGCGAGTCGAAGAAGCGGCCGCTCATCTATGCGCTGCTGGCCAATTTCACCAACATCATGGCGCTGCTCCTGTGGGCTGCGGCGGCCCTCTCGTTCATCGCCGGGCAGCCGCAATTGGCCTGGGCGATCCTGGCAGTGATCGTGATCAACGCGGCGTTCAGCTTCTGGCAGGAGTACAAGGCCGAGAAGGCCATCCAGGCGCTGCGCAAGCTGCTGCCCACCTATGCGCGGGTGATCCGCGATGGGCAGGAACAGCGCATCCCGGCCCAGGAGCTGGTGCCTGGCGATGTGCTGGTGTTGGCCGAGGGCGACAGCATCTCGGCCGATGCAAGGGTGGTGGAAGAGTTCGAGCTGCGCACCGACAACTCGAACCTCACCGGGGAATCGGTGCCCGTCCGGCGGACGGCCGAGGCATCCACTCGCCAGAACGCCAGCCCGACTGAGCAGCCCAACCTGATCTTCGCAGGCACGACAGTGGCCACCGGTTCGGGGCGGGCCGTTGTCTTTGCGACCGGGGCGAGCACCGCCTTTGGCCGCGTGGCCCAACTCACGCAGACGGTGGAGTCGGGCGCCAGCCCCATGCAGGTGGAGGTAAGCCGCACCACGCGGGTGATCACCGCTACGGCGCTCACTGTGGGCGTCATCTTTGTGGCCCTGGCCATTGCGCTGACCGGCACCACCCCCTTCAACGCCTTCATCTTTGGCATCGGCATGGTGGTGGCCTTCGTGCCCGAGGGCATGCTGCCGCTGGTGACGCTCTCGCTGGCCGTGGGCGTGCAGCGCATGGCGCGGCGCAACGCCCTCATCAAAAAGCTCTCGGCAGTGGAGACGCTGGGCTCGACCACCGTGATCTGCACCGACAAGACCGGCACGCTCACACAGAACGAGATGACGGTGCGCGAAGTGTGGCTGCCCTCCGGCGGCGTGCACGTCGAGGGGACGGGGTACGAGCCACGCGGCGGGTTCCGTCGCGACGGCCAGGCGATAGCCCCCGCTTCGGACCCTGCTCTGGGCGAGCTGCTGGCGGTGGGCGCATTGTGCTCGAATGCGCGCGTGCTGCCGCCGCAGGAGCCCGGGAGCCGGTGGACGGTGTTGGGAGACCCGACGGAGGCAGCCCTGATCGTGGCAGCAGAAAAGTATGGGCTGAGTGTGGAACAACTGGCGGCAGCTCGGCCTCGCGTGCGGGAGATTCCCTTCGAGTCGGGGCGCAAGCGGATGAGCACGGTGCATCAGCTGGGCACAGGGCTGGTGGTGTACGTGAAAGGAGCGCCGAGCGAAGTGCTGAAGGTTGCGGACCGCATCCAGGTCAATGGGCAAGTGCAGGCGCTCGATGAGGGGTGGCGCAAGCGAATCGAGGCGCAGAACGATCAGTACGCAGCAGATGCGTTGCGCGTGTTGGCGATGGCCTACCGGCCGATCGTGGAAGAGCCCGAGGAATACACCCCGGAACTGGTAGAGAGGGAGCTGATCTTCCTGGGGTTGGAGGCGATGTACGACCCGCCACGGCCGGAGGTCGAAGGGGCGGTGCGGCGGGCCCAGGCGGCGGGGATACGCATCATCATGATCACGGGCGACTATGGGCTGACCGCCGAAGCCATTGCGCGCCGCCTCGGCATTGTGAGGACGCGCGAGGCGAGGGTGGTTGCAGGCCGAGAGTTGCAGGAGATGACCGATGAGGACCTGCGGCAGGTCGTGTCGGGAGGCGAGGTGATTTTCGCCCGCGTGGCGCCAGAAGACAAGCTGCGGGTAGTATCGGCATTGAAAGACCTGGGCGAGATTGTGGCAGTGACCGGCGACGGGGTGAACGATGCGCCCGCCCTCAAGCGGGCCGACATCGGCATCGCCATGGGCATTACCGGCACCGATGTGGCCAAGGAAGCGGCCGACATGATCCTCACCGACGACAACTTTGCCTCCATCGTCAATGCGATCGAAGAAGGCCGGGGCGTGTACACCGACGTGAAAAAGTTCATCACCTACGTCTTCACAAGCAACTTTGCCGAGGCGGTTCCGTTCATCTTCTTCGTGCTGAGCGGCGGGAGTGTGCCGCTGGGCCTCACCGTGCTCCAGGTGCTGGCCGTGGACCTGGCTGCCGACATGATCCCGGCCCTGGGCCTGGGCCTCGACCCGCCGGAGCCAGGCGTGATGCGGCGCCCGCCCCGCAGCCAGAAGGAGCATCTGGTGGATGGCGCGCTGCTCACGCGCGTATGGGCTTGGCTGGGGCCGTGGCAGGCGGCCTTTTCGATGCTCGCCTTCTTCTCGACCTACTGGGTGGCCGGTTACTGTTGCCGTATTGCGCCGCTCCCTGGCCCCACGCAGGCCCCGAGCCTGTACAGCCTGGCTACTACCATGACCCTGACGGGGATCATCGCCGGCCAGATCGGCAACGTCTATGCGGTTCGCACCGAGCGCGCTTCATCGCTGGTGGTGGGGCTCTTCTCGAACCGGGTGATCAACATCGGCGTACTGGTGCAGATTGCCGTGATCCTGGCCATCGATTATCTGCCGCCACTGCAAGCGGTGTTTGGGACGGCCGGCTTGCCGCTGGTGCCCGGCGTCTTTCTCGCGCCGATCCCCTTCCTCTTCTTTGGGCTGGAGGAACTGCGCAAATGGGCCGTTCGCAGGCTGTCGCCGCGGGAGGCAGGGCCATGGTAGCCAGAGGAGGTGGGCCATGACGGTGGCGCAACGAGTGGCTGCCGAGGAGGTGGAGGCGCGGGCGGCCGACATTGCCCGCCTGCCGCCCGACCGCGTTTACGCCGCCTTGGGCAGCGCCCCTGAGGGGCTCACCGCTGTCGAGGCTCAGCGGCGCCTGGCCCAGTACGGCCGCAACCAGATTCAGGCAGCCAAGAAGCGCCCTCTCATCCTCGCCTTCCTCTCGAATTTCACCCACACCATGGCTATCCTCTTGTGGGTGGGCGCCGCCCTCTCGTTCATCTCGGGCCAGCCCCAACTGGGCATTGCCATCCTGGCCGTCATCATCATCAACGGGGTCTTTAGCTTCTACCAGGAGTACAAGGCCGAACAGGCGGTGGAGGCGCTGCGCAAACTGCTGCCCACCTACGCCCGGGTGGTGCGCGATGGGCAGGAGGTGCGCATCGCGGCCGAGGAGCTGGTGCCGGGCGACGTGCTGGTGTTGGCCGAGGGCGACAGCATCTCGGCCGACGCGCGGGTGGTGGAAGAATTCGAGCTGCGCACCAACAACTCGACCCTCACCGGCGAGTCGGTGCCCGTCCGGCGGACGGCTGAACCCTCGGCCCGCACCGACCTCGGCCTCACCGACCAGCCCAACATGGTCTTTGCAGGCACGACCGTCGCCACGGGTACGGGGAGAGCGGTGGTCTTTGCCACGGGCATGAACACCGCCTTTGGCCGCGTGGCCCAGCTCACCCAGACGGTGGAGGCCGAGCAGAGCCCCATGCAGGCCGAGGTGAGCCGGGTGATCCGTGTGGTCACTGTGGCGGCGGTGACGGCCGGGGTGGTGCTGGTGGCCGCGGCCATCGTCCTGGCGCACATCTCCTTCTTCGATGCCTTTGTCTTTGGCATTGGCATCATCGTGGCGTTCGTGCCCGAGGGCATGCTGCCGGTGGTGACACTGGCCCTGGCGGTGGGGGTGCAGCGTATGGCGCGGCGCCACGCGCTGATCAAAAAGCTCTCGGCCGTAGAGACCCTGGGCTCGACGACCGTGATCTGCACCGACAAGACCGGCACCCTGACTCAGAACGAGATGACGGTGCGTGAAGTGTGGCTGGCCTCGGGTGAGGTGCATGTGACGGGCACGGGTTATGAACCGCGCGGCGAGTTCCGGCGCGGCGGCCAAGTTATCGCGCCAGGCACCGACCCCGCCCTGGCCGGGCTGCTCGCTGCGGGGGCCCTCTGTTCCAATGCGCGCCTCCTTCCGCCCGATGAGAGGGACCCGCGCTGGACGGTGCTGGGGGATCCCACGGAGGGGGCGCTGATCGTCGCCGCCGAGAAGTATGGCCTGCACCTGGAGGACCTCTCGGCGTCGCAGCCGCGGCTGCGCGAGGTCCCCTTCGAGTCGGGGCGGAAGCGGATGAGCACCATCCACCAGGTGGGCCGCGAGTTGGTGGCCTACGTCAAGGGGGCGCCGAGTGAGGTGCTGAAGGTATCGGACCGCATCGAGGTGAACGGCCGGGTGGAGCCGCTCACTGACGAGTGGCGGCAGCGGGTGATGGCGCAGAACGACGCCTATGCGCGGAACGCGCTGCGCGTGCTGGCCATAGCACGGCGCACCATCGAGCAGGAGCCCGAGGAGTACACGGCCGAGACGGTGGAGCGTGGCCTCACCTTCCTGGGGCTGGAGGCCATGTACGACCCGCCGCGGCCCGAGGTGGGGGCGGCGGTGGAGCGGGCGCACGAGGCGGGGATCCGCATCATCATGATCACCGGCGACTATGGGCTGACGGCCGAGGCCATTGCGCGGCGGGTGGGCATCGTGCAGGGGCGCGATGTGCGCGTGATCACGGGCGGCGAACTGGCGCAGACAGACGAGGAGGAGCTGAAGCGGGCCCTGTCGGGCGGCGAAGTGATCTTTGCACGGGTGGCGCCCGAGGACAAGCTGCGGGTGGTGTCGGCCCTGAAGGACCTGGGGCAGATTGTGGCGGTGACGGGCGACGGAGTCAACGACGCCCCGGCCCTGAAGCGGGCCGATATCGGCATTGCTATGGGCATCACCGGCACCGACGTGGCCAAAGAGGCGGCGGTGATGATTCTGACCGACGACAACTTTGCCTCCATTGTCAACGCAGTGGAGGAGGGCCGGGGGGTCTATTCGGCGGTGAAAAAGTTCATCACCTACCTCTTCACTTCGAACATCACCGAGGCGGTGCCGTTCATCCTGTTCGTGCTGAGCGGCGGACGCATCCCCCTGCCGCTGACCGTGCTGCAGGTGATCGCCGTAGACCTGGGCACCGACATCTTTCCCGCCCTGGGCCTGGGCCTGGAGCAGGCCGAGCCGGGCGCCATGCGGCGGCCGCCCCGCAGCCAGAAGGAGCACCTGATCGATCTGCCGCTCCTGGTGCGCGCCTGGTTCTGGCTGGGCCTTTGGGGCTCGGCCTTTTCCATCGCGGCGTTCTACTACACCTATTGGTCGAACGGCTACTGTTGCCGATTCCTCCCGCTGCCGGGCTTCTCTCAGGTCGGCACGCTCTACCTGCTGGCCACGACCATGACCCTGACGGCTATCGTGGCTTCGCAGATTGGCAACGTCTATGCGGTGCGCACCGAGCGCGCTCCGGCCTGGAGCATCGGGCTTTTCTCGAACCGATACGTAAACCTGGGCGTGCTGGCCGAGATCGCCATCATCATTGCCATCGACTTTTTGCCGCCGCTGCAGGGTGTGTTCGGCACGGCGCCCATCCCGGCCTCGCTGGGGCTCATCCTTCTGCCCATCCCCTTCCTGTTCTTTGGCATCGAGGAAGCGCGCAAGTGGGTGGTACGTTCGCTGCGCGGCCCTATCGGCGGCCCGTGGTAAGGAGGCAACTGGCCGGAGCCTGCGCTTTGCGCGTTGCAGTGTGAAGTGCTAGAATCTGGCTGCAGGCGTAGTCTCTGTACCGTCCGTCGAACGGCAAAGGCATCCTCGACGCCTGTCGGGAAGAAGAAACGCATCGATGGCTTGCGATTCGACCTCACCCACGTTGAGCGATGCGCGACGAGAGCGCGCATCGCTCCTCGACCGCATCACATCCCCCCTTCTGACCTCCGAGACCGCCGTCATGATGGCGGGCGCCCTGGTGGTGGGGGCGCTGGCGGGGCTGGGCATCGTCGCCTTCCGTCGGACCGTGGAGCTGGTGACGGCGCTGTGCCAGGAGCGCGGACTCTTGGCCGCGGGGGGCGCGAGATGGTACCTTCTGCTCCTGCCGGCGCTGGGCGGCCTGGCGGTGGGGCTGTGGGTGCGTGCCGTCAAGCCCCAGGGGCCCGGCCAGGGCGTGGCGGGGATCATCGAAGCGCTGGCCTTCCACGGCGCCCGCGTGGACCTGCGCGGCTCCATCGCCCGCATTGTGGGTGCCATCATCACCCTGAGCACAGGTGGCTCGGCCGGCCCCGAGGACCCCAGCGTGCAGCTCGGCGCGGCGGTGGGCTCGCAGGTTGGCCGGGCGTTCCGCCTTTCCGAAGGCCGCATGCGCACGCTGGTGGCCTGCGGCGCAGCAGCGGCCCTGGCTGCGGCGTTCAAAGCGCCCCTCAGCGGTGTGTTCTTTGCCGTCGAGATCCTGTTGGGCGAGTTCTCGGCCACATCGGTCAGCTACGTGGTGGTGGCAGCGGTGGCGGGGGCAGCGGCCAGCCAGGCCTTCCTGGGGTCGAGCCCGGCCTTCGCCGTGCCCCAGTACGAGCTGCGCAGCGCCAGGGAGTTGCCCTCGTACGTTGTCCTCGGCGGCGCCGCAGCGCTGGTGGGCGTGGTCTACACCCGCCTGCTGCACCGGGCCGAACAGAGCTTTGAGGAGTGGCGCTTCCCCGACTGGCTCAAGCCGGCCGTCGGCGGCCTGGCGGTGGGGGTCATGGCCTTCCTGGGCCGCCCCGAAGTGATGGGCGATGGCTACGCCACGCTGGGCGCGGCGCTACAGAGCCCGAGCAACGATGTGCTGTTGCTCTTCCTCTTGGTAGCGGCCAAACTCGTGGCCACGGTGCTCACCATCGGCTCGGGCGGCCAGGGCGGCCTGTTCGCGCCCTCCCTCTTCCTGGGTGCCATGCTGGGGCTCGGGCTGGGGAGGCTGGCCGGCACTTTCTTCCCCGCCTTCTCGGCACCCCCGGCCGCCTACGGCATGGTGGCCATGGGTGCGGTGTTGGCCAGCGCCGTGCGCGCGCCGATGGTGGCGCTGCTTCTGCCCTTCGAGATGACGAACGATTACCGCATCATCCTGCCGTTGATGTTGGCGGTGGCGACCAGCGTGGTGGTGGCGCGCTGGCTGGAGCGCGAGTCGGTCTACACCATCAAGCTCAGGGCGCAGGGCATCGACCCGGCCGCCCAGCGCGATGTGAACATCATGCGCGCCATCACCGTGGGCGAGGCCATGGCCCGCGAGTACCCAACGGTGACGCCCACCACCAGCCTCGAAGCGCTGGGTGAGCTCTTTCACACCACCGGGCATCACGGCTTCCCCGTGCTCGACGAGAATGGCGACCTCTTGGGCATCGTGACCCTGCAGGACTATGACCGCGTGACGGCTGCCGGCCAGACCGAGGGCACCGTCGAAGACATCTACGTGCGCGATCCCATCACCACCTTCCCCGATGAGACGCTGGAGGAGGCGGTGCGGCGCCTGGGGGCCAGGGATATTGGCCGGGCGCCGGTGGTCGACCGCCAGAACCCTCGCCGGCTGCTGGGGGTGCTCAGCGCCAGCGACATCTCGCGCGCCTACGGCCGCATGCTCGCCCAGCAAACCGAGCTGCGCCGGCGCATGGCCCGGGCCCGCGCGGGGCTCAGCGGCGAGGCCGAGTTCGTGGAGGTCGAGATCCGTGCAAACGCCCCCGCCGCGGGCAAACGCGTCCGAGACGTGATGCTGCCCAACGACTGTGTGCTCGTCTCGATCACCCGGCATGGGCGCACGCTCATCCCGCGGGGCAACACCGTGTTGCGCCCGGGCGACGTGGCCACGGCGTTCGTGGCACCGAGCTGCCGGCCTGTGCTGGAGCAGGCGTTGGCGGGCAGGAGGGGCGGCGGGACTGTCTGACGCTGGCCAGCGATCGACGAGCGCCCCACGCCGGACCCGCCGAGGAAGCCGGCCGGGGCGCTCTTCTTGTCTTGAACCGTTTCTTGACAGCGCCTCAACTTGACGTACAATAGACGCCGGTCTGCACCAAGAGGAGTCTATGGTTACCAGAATCGAATCCCTTGTTCCCGCTGAAGTCTATGCGGCCCTCGAGACCTCCCCTGACGGTCTGGCCCCCGAGGAAGCCCAACGCAGGCTCGAGAAGTACGGCCCCAATACGCTGCGGGAAGCCAAGAAGACGCCGCTGGTCGTCAAGTTCCTGGCCAACTTTACGCACCTGATGGCCATCCTGCTCTGGGCGGCCAGCGCCATGGCCTTCATCGCCCAGATGCCCCAGTTGGGCGTGGCGGTCATCGCGGTGATCGTCATCAACGCCGTCTTTAGCTTCTGGCAGGAGTACCGCGCGGAGCGGGCGACGGAGGAACTGAAGAAGCTGCTGCCGCGCTACGCCCGCGTCATCCGTGGCGGCGAAGAGTGCCGCATCCTGGCCGAGGAGCTGGTGCCGGGCGATGTGGTGATCCTCGCGGAGGGCGACCACGTTTCGGCCGATGCCCGTGTGGTGGAAGAGTTCGAGCTGCGCACCGACAACTCGACGCTGACGGGCGAGTCGGCGCCGGTGCGGCGCACGGCCGAGCCGGTGCTGCAGCCCGACCTGAGCCGCACCGAGCTGGCGAACATGGTCTTTGCCGGCACTACCGTGGCCACCGGCACCGGCAAGGCCGTGGTCACGGCCACCGGCATGAACACCGAGTTCGGCCGCATCGCCGAGCTGACGCAGACGGTGCACGTCGAGCCCAGCCCGATGCAGGTGGAGATTGGGCGGGCCGTGCAGTGGGTCACCATGACGGCGGTGGGGCTGGGCGTCATCTTTTTCATCATGGCGACCGTGGCAGCCGGCATGAAGCTGGCCGAGGCGTTCATCTTTGGCGTAGGCATCATCGTGGCCTTTGTGCCGGAGGGGCTCTTGCCCACCGTGACGCTGGCCCTGGCCATGGGCGTGCAGCGCATGGCCAAGCGCCACGCGCTGGTGAAAAAGCTGTCGGCGGTGGAGACGCTGGGCTGCACCACCGTCATCTGCACCGACAAGACCGGCACGCTGACCCAGAACGAGATGACCGTGCGCAACCTGTGGGCCGGCGGGCGCGAGTTCACCGTCTCGGGCTATGGCTACGAGCCCCAGGGCACGGTCGAAGGCGACGGCCAGCCCCTGGCCCCTGCCAGCGATGCCGATGTGAACACTCTGCTCACGGCGGCGGCGCTCTGCAACAACGCCCGCCTCCTGCCGCCCAATGGCGAGTCGAAGCGATGGACCATCCTGGGCGACCCGACCGAGGCGGCGCTCCTGGTGGCGGCGGCCAAGTACGGCCTCAAGCCGGAGGAGCTGGCGGCCCGGCAGCCGCGGCAAAGGGAGCTGCCCTTCGAGTCGCGGCGCAAGCGCATGAGCACCATCAACCGCTGCAACGGTGGGCGCTTGGCCTATGTCAAGGGCGCGCCCAACGAGGTGCTGTCGCTCTGCACCCACATCCAGGTGCGTGGCCAGGTGCAGCCCCTCGACGAGGCCATGCGGCGCCGCATCGCCGCGGCCAACGATGCCTACGCCAGGCAGGCCCTGCGCGTGTTGGCCGTGGCCTACCGGCCGTTGGGCGAGGATGAGGAGGATGGCTGCTGCACCGTCGAGACGGTGGAACAGCACCTGACCTTCGTAGGCCTGGTGGCCATGATGGACCCGCCGCGGCCCGAGGTGGCCCACGCGGTGGAGCTCTGCCACCGCGCCCATGTGCGCATCATCATGATCACCGGCGACTATGGCCTGACGGCCGAATCGGTTGCCCGGCGTGTGGGCATCCTGCGCGGCGAGCGGGCCCGCGTCATCACCGGCGCCGAGCTCGAACGCATGTCGGATGAGGAACTGCGTAAGGTGCTCAAGGCAGGCGACGAGGATCCCATCTTTGCCCGCGTCTCGCCCGAGCACAAGCTGCGCGTGGTATCGGCGCTGAAGGACCTGGGCGAGATCGTGGCCGTGACCGGCGACGGCGTGAACGATGCGCCGGCGCTCAAGCGTGCCGATATCGGCGTGGCCATGGGCCTGAGCGGCACCGATGTGGCCAAAGAAGCGGCCGACATGGTCCTCACCGACGACAACTTTGCCTCCATCGTCAATGCCATCGAGGAGGGCCGCGCCGTCTACGCCAACATCAAAAAGTTCACGACCTACATCTTTACCAGCAATATGCCCGAAGCCGTGCCCTTCATCGCCTTTGTGTTCAGCGGCGGGCTTATCCCGCTGCCGCTGACGGTGATGCAGATCCTGGCGGTGGACCTGGGCACCGACATGGTGCCGGCCATGGCCCTGGGGGCCGACCCGGCAGAGCCGGGCCTCATGGACCTGCCGCCGCGCAGCCAGAAGGCGCACCTGATCGACGTGCCCCTCCTCTTGCGCGCCTACGCGTGGCTGGGGCCCATCGAGGGCATCTTCTGCATGGTAGCCTTCTACTGGATCTATTGGACGCGCGGCTACTGGGGGCAGTTCATGCCGTTGCCTTCCACCGGCCTTGCCGCGCCGGTCTACATCACCGCCACGGCGGCCTGCCTCTCGTCGATTGTCACCGGCCAGATGGGCAACGTCTTTGCCTGCCGTTCGACGCGGGCATCGATCTTCAGGATGGGGTTCTTCTCGAACCGGCTGATCTGGTTGGGCATTGCCGTGGAGACGACGCTGATCCTGGCCATCGACTATCTGAAGCCCTTCCAGTTCGTCTTTGGCACAGCGCCGCTGCGCCTGACCGATTGGCTGTTCCTGCTGACCATCACGCCCACCCTGCTCCTGCTCGAGGAGGGGCGCAAGTGGCTCGTGCGGCGGAGGTCCAGCTCCGTGGCTAGAAAGTGGGGGAGGAGAGAATGCGATTTGTCATCGTCGGTTGCGGCAGGGTAGGCGCGCAGTTGGCCAGCCGCCTATCGATGCAGGGGCACCAGGTGGCGATCGTCGATCGCGACCCGGCGGCCTTTCGCAGGCTCAGCCCCACTTTCAAGGGGCAGAAGGTCGAGGGCGTGGGCTTTGACCGCGACGTCTTGATCGCGGCCGGCATCGAACGCGCCGATGGCTTTGCTTCGGTGACCAGCGGCGACAACACCAACGTGGTGTCGGCGCGCATTGCCCGGCAGATCTTCCGCGTGCCCAAGGTGGTGGCCCGCATCTACGACCCGCGGCGCGCCGATATCTACCGGCGCTTTGGGCTGCAGACGATCTCGCCCACCGAGTGGGCGGCCACGCGCATCGCCGAGCTGCTCTGCCACCCGGGCATGAGTGTGGTGCAGACCCTGGGCAACGGCGAGGTGAACCTGGTGGAGGTGGAGGTTTCGGCACATCTGGCCGGCCACCAGGTGAGCGAGCTGGTGATGCCGGGCGAGTCGATGGTGGTGGCGCTGGTGCGCGACGGGCGTGCCACCGTGCCGACGTTGGGCACGACGCTCAAGATGGGCGATACCCTGCAGGTCTCCGTCCAGTCGACGGCCATGGGGCGGCTGGCCGAGATGCTGCGCCTGGCATAGAGGGGGTGGGGAGATGCGCGTTTTGATCGTCGGCGGCGGCCGCACCGGCTCGGAGCTGGCCAGCCTGCTGCTGAAGGAGGGCCACGAGGTCACCGTGGTCGAGCAGCGTGAGGAGGTCGTGGCCCGGCTGCAGAAGGAAGTGCCCCAGGCCAAGGTTGTGGTGGGTGACGGCTGCGAGCCCTACATCCTCGAGCAGGCGGGCGTACGCAAGGCCGACGTGGTGGCCGCGGTGACCGGCCATGACGAGGACAACCTGGTGACCTGCTCGCTGGCCCGGCAAGAGTTCCGCGTGCGTCGCACGCTGGGCCGCGTGAACAACCCCAAGAACGAGTGGCTCTTCACCCGCGACATGGGCGTCGACGTGCGCGTGTCGCAGGCGCACATCATGGCCAGCCTGATGCGCGAGGAGATGGCCACCTTCACCATGGCCGTGCTCTTGCGCCTGCACCGGGGCGACACGGTGCTGGTGGAAGACATCCTGGCCCCCAACTCCAAGGCCGCCGGCCAGGCCATCCGCGACCTGGCGCTCCCCGAGGACGCTGTTCTGGTGGCGGTGATCCGCGGCGACGAGATCGTCATCCCGCGGGGCAACGTGGTGTTGCAGGCTGGCGACCATCTGCTGGCCCTGATCAAGTCGGCCGAGCGCGAGAAGCTGGCGGCCGCGCTCAAATAGGCCGAGGGGGTGCCTTGGGGCGCCCCCTCGCTTTTTCATCGCTGGCCGTGCCCGCAAGGCGGGCATGGGCGGATTCCCCTTACTGCTTCCCCATCATGCCTCTGAGCAGGGTCGCCGGCAGCCGCAGACACCCCGCGGGCGCTTCCTGGGGCGGCTGGGCAGGGGGCTGCGACGGAGGCTGTTGGCCCTCCTCATCTTTGTAGGCGCGCAGGGCATCGATCTGGCCGGCACCCTGGTCGTAGGGGTTGAGCTTCAAGTCGATGGCCGTGCGCTTGAGGCGCGCCTTCAGCTCGGCCGGGGTCAGGCCGGGGTTGCTCTCGATAAGCAGGGCGGCCACGCCGGTGGCAAAGGGCGTGGCCATGCTGGTGCCCGAGGCGGTGGTGTAATAATCGTCGACCACGGCGCCCATGCGCGTGCCCGCAGCGCGGCACGAGGTGATGTTCACGCCGGGGCAGAGCAGGTCGGGCTTGACGCGGTCGTCGGCGGTCGGCCCGCGCGAGGAGAACTGGGCGACGCCGCCCTCCAGCGTGCAGGCGCCGACGGTGATCGGCTGCTCGGCCGCGCCCGGCGAGCCGATGGTGTAGTTGTTGGGGCCTTCGTTCCCCGCGGCCACGCAGACGACGATGCCCTGCTCGACGAGGGTGTTGCAGGCCACCGAGAGGGCGTCGGTGCCGTCGGAACTCCCGGCCGAGCCCAGGGAGAGGTTGACCACCTGCACCTGCTGGTCGGCGGCCCATTCGAGCCCGGCGATGACGGTGGAGGTGGCGCCACCGCCGTCGGCGCCCAGCACCTTGGCCGCGTAGAGGAGGGCCTCGGGGGCCACGCCCCGGTAGCGGCCCCCGCTGGCCGCGCCGCTGCCGGCGGCGATGCCGGCCACGTGGGTGCCGTGGCCGTGCCCATCGTGGGGGCCCTCACCGGTCAGGTCGGTGCTGGCCACCACGCGGCCGGCCAGGTCGGGGTGGTTGGGGTCGATCCCGGTATCCACAATGGCGATGCGCACGCCGCGGCCCGTGCCGCCCAAGCCCCACACGGCGGGCGCGTGGATAAACGGCACCGCCTTGTCGAGCAGCGCCCGCACCGGCAGGTCGGGCCAGATGCGCTCGACGGCGGGGTCGTCCTGCAGGTGCTGCAGGCCGCCGACCGAGACGCGCATGGCCACGAATGGCAGCCGGCGATAGTGCCGGTGGACGGTGACCCCCTTCAGGTCGCGTGCCCGCGCCGCGCGATCCGCCGTGGGGTGGTAGCCGACGATGACAGCCACCTCGCCCCCCGACGCGGCCAGCGCCGCCAGGTCCATGCCTCGCCAGACTTTGCCAGAGTCCATCGTGATCCCCTTTGTAGGGGCGGCTCGCGAGCCGCCCCTACCCACAACGCGTGCGGCTTGTCGTTTCGATTTGGCAGTGAGGGCTTCAGCCCTTGCCCGCCACTACGAAGGGAGGGCGCGCACCTCGCGGTCTTCCTCGATGCGCAGCACCCAAGGCTCAGCGGCCAGGGCGAGCGCCTGGCGGCCGGTGGCGCGCAGGGCGAGCCCACCGATCAGGCGCAGACGGCGCTCGACGGCCAGGCCCCGGCGGGCCACTTGATCGGCGCGCTGCTCCAGGTCGCCCGAGACGCGCACGATCAGCGCTGCCGGCGCGTCGGGCCGGGCAAGCAAACGCGCTCTCAACTGCGGATCGAGCTTGTCGGCAGCCACGGCAGCATCAGTGCGGGCCCAGGAAGTACAGGCCGATCGTCACCACTACCAGCGCAAAAGCCAGGATGAACACCGGCGTCAGCATGCCCAGCATACGCCGCAGGTACGAAGGCCCCTGCCTGGGCGGCCGGCTCTGTTGGGGCCGCTTGTAGCGCTCGTAGAGGTGATAGGCCGTCGGCCCGACAAAGACTGCGGCCAACAGAAGGACGAGCAGGACTTCCACTTCTCACTCCATCCCCGATTCGCCAGTAGCCCACTGCCGTCGGCTGGCGCAATCTCCGCCGTCATGGCTCGCGGGCCGGTGGCTGCTGGCCCTTAACTGGCGACCACCATCGCCACGGCATACTCGCGCGAATGGGAGAGGCTGATGGCAAAGGCATCGAGCCCCAGGGCGCGGGCGCGATCGGCCGCGCGGCCGTAGAGGCGCACCAGGGGCTTGCCGCGCGGGTCGGGCAGCACCTCCATCTCGCACCAGGCGATGCCGGCCAGGCCGGTGCCCAGCGCCTTGGCGATGGCCTCCTTGGCCGCAAAGCGGGCCGCCAGCTCGGGCGCGCGCCCACAGCAGAAGGCAATCTCCTGCGGCGTGTACACATGCGCCAGAAAGCGCTCTCCCCAGCGCTCCACCGCGCGGGCCACGCGCTCGATCTCGATGATGTCGACACCCACGCTCAGCATGCCGCGCGCCTCCCCGTCAGCCTGTGAAGATTGTACCACGGCTCAGGGCAAAGGCGCAAAAGACTCAGGGCTTCTCGAACTTGTAACCCAGGCCGCGCACGGTCAGCAGGTACTGGGGGTTGGCGGGATCCTTCTCGATCTTGGTGCGCAGGCGCCGCATGTAGACGGCGATCTGGTTGGAATAGCCCTCATAGTCGTAGCCCCAGGCGTTGGAGAGCAGGTAATCGTGGCTCAGCACCCGCCCGGCGTTGCGCATGAGGACGTGCAGGAGACGGAACTCGATGGGGGTCAGCTCGATCTCGCGGCCATCGGAGGCGCGGATGACGCGGTAGCCCACGGGGTCGAGGCGCAGGTCGCCCACGACGAGGCTGCTCTGGGCGTCGCCCAGGCTAAAGACCTCGGCGCGGCGCAGCACGGCCTTGACGCGGGCGATCAGCTCCGAAGGCTCGAAGGGCTTGGCGAGATAGTCGTCGGCGCCGACCTCCAGGCCCATCACCTTGTCGGCCGTCTCCCCTTTGGCCGAGAGGATGATGATGGGCACGTCCATCGTCTGGCGGATGCGGCGGGTCACCTCCAGCCCGTCGATGTGCGGCATCATCACATCCATGATCACCAGGTCGGGCGCCTCCGACTGGACCAGCTCCAGCGCCTTGCGCCCGTTGTCGGCCGTGAGCACCTCGTAGCCCTCTTCACGCAGCAGGAATGCCGTCATCTTGACGCTGGGCGGATCGTCGTCAACCACCAGGATGCGCATGCGCCAATCCTCCCCCATGGCTACCACAGACACGAAGGACCTGAAGCAGAGAAACCAAATGCATGCTCAAAAGATACGCAGTGCTTGAAGAAATGCAAATGTGGCCCGCCGGGTAGGGGCCGGTTGCCGCGAGGGGCGGCAGACGCTATAATCAGGGAATTGATGGAGCCGTACGAAGGGCAGGAACTGGCGGGGGTTCGCCGGAGGGCTGGATGGGCATGGATTCGACCTCCGCGCCTGGAGGCGCCGGGCAGGGCGCCCCGGCGGTGTCGGTCGTGGCAACGGTCTACAACGAGGGCGAGGCCATCGACGAGCTTTTGGCGACGCTGGCCGCGCAGACGCGGCGCCCCGACGAGGTGGTGATCGTCGACGGCGGCTCTACCGATGATACGGTGGCGCGCCTGCGCCGGGCCGAGGCGAGTGGCGATCTGCCGCTGCGGGTGCTCGAGGCACCGGGCAGCAACATCTCCGCGGGCCGCAACGCCGCCATCGCCGCGGCGCGCGGGCCGCTGATCGCCTGCGTCGACGCTGGCGTGCGCGTGGACCCGGGCTGGCTGGCCGCCCTCGTCGAGCCCTTCAGCGGGGCCGAGCCCCCCGCGGTCGTCGCCGGCTTTTTCGTGCCCGATGCGCGCTCGGCCTTCGAGGTGGCCCTGGCCGCCACCACCCTGCCCGCCCTGCGCGACGTCCGCCCGGCCAGCTTCCTGCCTTCGAGCCGCTCGGTGGCCTTTTGGAAGGCGGCCTGGGAGGCGGTGGGCGGCTACCCGGAGTGGCTGGATTACTGCGAGGACCTGGTCTTCGACCTGCGCCTGCGTGCAGCGGGCATGCGCTTCGCCTTTGCGCCCCGGGCCGTGGTCGCCTTCCGGCCGCGCCCGAGCCTGGCAGCCTTCTTCCGGCAGTACTACCGCTACGCCCGCGGCGACGGCAAGGCCGACCTCTGGCGCCGCCGCCACGCCGTGCGCTATGGCACCTACCTGGTGGCCGTGCCCGCCATCGCCGCCCTGGCCGCCTGGGGCAGCGCCTGGTGGGCGCTGGCGTACGGCCTGGGGGCTGTGGGCATGTTTGCCACCCCCTACCGGCGCCTGGTGGGGCTGTGGGGCGGGCTGAAGCCGCGCGAACGGCTGGCCACCCTGGCCTGGGTGCCTGTCATCCGCCTCACCGGCGATGTGGCCAAGATGCTCGGCTACCCGGCAGGCTGGCGCTGGCGGCTGGCGAGAAGGGGGCGCCCGGAGATCGCGTGGAGGAGGGGCACGAGTTGAACCGCCAAGACGCAAAGACGCAAAGACGACGCCAAGAGGGAGCTGAACGGAACACGCAGCACGCAGCACGCCAACCGGGCCATGGGGGATGCCTTACGTTTCACGTTTCACGTTGCACGCCCGGTGTTTCCTGCGCCCCGCTCCAGCCGAACAGGAGCCTATGAGCGAGAACCGAGTGCCCGTCTGCGTGGACTATTCGCCCGTGGCCAACATCCGCGAGGGCCTGGGGCGTTATGCCGAGCGCCTGGGCTGGCACCTCTTGGCGCGTGACGATGTGGAGGTGAGTTTCTACGCTGCCACGCCCACCCCCGAGCGGCTGCCCGCCTACACTGCGGGGCGCATGCGCGCCGGGTGGCGCTGGGGCATGCGCCGCTGGCGCCTGACCGTGCTGGCAGCCCAACTGGCGGGCCTGCATTGGGACGGGCGCTTTGCCGGCGCCGGCGTGGTGCACGCGACGGAGCACCTGCTCGTGCCCCTGGGCCGCATCCCCTCGGTGCTCACCATCCACGATGTGGTCTATCTGACGCACCCCGAGTGGCACCTGCCGCTGAACCGCTACTTCCTCCGAGTGGCCATGCCGGTCTTTGCGCAGCGGGCACGGGCAATCATTGCCGTCTCGGAGTACACCCGGCGCCAGGTGGTCGAGTTACTGCCCGTGGACCCGGCGCGGGTGCACGTGGTCTACGAGGCGGCCGACCCTCGCTTCCGGCCGGTGCGCGACCCGGCCGCCCTGGCCGAGGTCTGCGCGCGCTACCGCCTGCGGCGGCCGTTCATCCTCTTCGTGGGCGCCATCGAGCCGCGCAAGAACCTGCCACTCCTCCTGCGCGCCTTTGCGGGCCTCTGCCAGGAGCCCGATTTCCGCCACCAGCTCGTCATCGCCGGCGGCAAGGGCTGGCTCTACGACGAGGTGTACACCACCGCCGAGCGGCTGAACCTGGGCGAGCGGCTGCGCTTTGCCGGCTTTGTGGCCGACGAGGACCTGCCCGCCCTCTACTCGGCCGCCGACCTCTTTGCCCACCCGGCCCACTTTGAGGGCTTTGGCCTCACCCCCCTCGAGGCCATGGCCTGCGGGACCCCGGTTGTCGCCTCGGATGCCACCTCGCTGCCCGAGGTGGTGGGCGAGGGTGGCCTGCTCGTGCCACCCCACGACGAGCGCGCCTGGGCCGAGGCCCTGCGCCGCGTGGCCCACGACCGCGCCCTGCACGACCGGTTGGCTGCCCAGGGGCTCGAGCAGGCGGCGCGCTTCTCGTGGCAAGAGACGGCGCGGCGCACGGTGGAGGTGTACCGCCGCGTGGCCTTGTAGGGTCGGTCAGGGGCTATTCGTCCTCTGTGGCGCTCTCTAGCAGCGCCACGAACTCGCCCAAGACCACCGCGGTGGCGCCCCAGACCTTGTGGCCGTACACCAGAAAGTAGGGCACGTCGGCCTCGTAGCCGCGGATCAGGCGCACTTCGACGGCCCGGGTGGCGGGGTCGAGCAGCAGGTCCACGGGCACCTCGAGGAGCTCGGCCACCTCGGCGGGGTCGGGCCGGAAAGCGGGGCGCGCCGGCGCATAGGCCACCCAGGGGTGGATGCGAAAGGCGCTCACGGGGATCTCGACCGGCGAGAGCGGCCCCAGGAGCTCGAGGCCTCGCGGGTCGATGCCGAGCTCCTCGTGGGCCTCGCGCAGGGCGCTAGCGGCGAGCGAGGCATCTTCGGGCTCGCGCAGGCCGCCGGGGAGGGAGATCTGGCCGGCGTGGGCGGCCAGGTGGTCGCAGCGGCGGGTCAGCGCCAGCGAAAGCCCTTGGCCCTGGGGGTAGAGCAGCAAGAGGACCCCCGCGTCACGGTAGTCGATGGCCAGGGCAGGCAGTTCGACGCGCGGCCGCGGCGCCATCCGCCGCTGGGCCGCGGGCCCGGGCAGTGGCCGGCGCATGGCCTGGCGGACGAGGCCAATGGTGACCCTAGACATGGACCTTCCCTGTCAGCCGGTACCCCACGAGCTTGACCATGCCCCGCACGAGCCGGGCGCCGCTGAAGAGGTTGTACACCTTGCCGGTAGAGCGGCCTGGCTGCTGGGCGGCGATCTCGGCCACGCGGCGGCCGACGACGTCGAGGGGCACGGCCAAGGCGCTGAGCACGTAGGGCAGGCTGGCCGCGTGCCCTTCGAGGCCGGGCGCCACCTTCATATCCCTGTAGAAATCGGTGGCGACCATGCCCGGGATGATGGCGTGGATGGAGATGGGGTGGCCCTTGTTCTCGGCCGCCAGGCTGCGGGTGAGGCTGGTCACAGCGGCTTTGGTGGCGGCGTAGACGGCCGTGTAGGGGGAGGCATGGCCGTCGGCCCCTTTGCCGCTCATGTTCAACACGATGCCTCGGCCGCGCTCGATCAAGTAGGGGATGACGAGGCGGCAGGCCTCGGCGGTGCCGGTCAGGTTCACCGCCACGATGCGCGCAATCTCCTCCGGGTCCATGGCGGCCACGGGCTGCATGCCCTGGGCCAGGCCGGCGTTGTTGACCCACACGTCCACATGCCCCCAGGTGCGGATGGCGTGCTCGAGCAGGCGCTCGAGGTCGGCGCGCACCGCTACGTCGGCGGCCAGGCCCGATGCGCGCAGGCCGGCGCCCCTCAGCGTCTCGACGGCCTGGCCCACGGCGGCCTCGTGGCGCGAGCTCACCACCACAGCGGCGCCTTCGCGCGCACAGGCCTCGGCAATGGCCCGGCCGATGCCGCGGGTCGAGCCGGTCACCACAATGACTCGATCGACAAGCTTCATCCCCATCCCTCCGCATCCGACGAAAAGCGGTGTGGCCCACAGGCTGGGCCTTGGCGGGCGGCGAACGCGACAAGCGCAGATGCCCCGGATGGCCCTGCTGAGTAGCCCAGGCTGGCGGGGCCCTGTGCGGGGCCAAGAAACTGACCGTGGCCAGGGGGTCAGCCGTGTATTGAGCTCCGCGAACTGCCGGTCCAGCCCTCGGGTGGGGGGTTCGCACCGGGCTACGCGCTCCGCAGCCGCCCGGTGCGGAGCCGTTTG
>Ga0078972_1007680_pt1 | contig 23661 bp, 24 predicted proteins | sample YelNatPaOPGAMG01_FD_67568 | JGI IMG/M metagenome (GOLD analysis project Ga0078972, IMG submission 67568) | Hot spring thermophilic microbial communities from Obsidian Pool, Yellowstone National Park, USA - OP-RAMG-01 (SPADES assembly) (version 2) | ecosystem: Environmental > Aquatic > Thermal...
CGGGAACCATCGGAAAAACATTTTCCTCTGGCTCAATATGAAAATCAATAAAAACGGTATTATCTATCTCTAATGCTTTTTCAATTGCGGAACGCACCTCTTCTTTTTTAGTCACCCTAATCCCTACTGCACCGTAAGCTTCGGCTAATTTTACAAAATCGGGATTATATAAACAGGTATAGGAGTATCTTTTCTTATAAAATAATTCCTGCCACTGTCTAACCATCCCTAAATATCCATTATTTAAAATTGCCACTTTTACATTTATCTTATTACAGACACAGGTAGCCAACTCCTGGATATTCATCTGAATTGAGCCATCTCCCGCAATATCAAAAACTATACTTTTCGGACAACCCACTTTTGCTCCTATTGCCGCCGGAAATCCATAACCCATCGTTCCTAAACCACCGGAGGAAAGAAAAGTTCGAGGCTTTGAAAACTTATACCACTGTGCTGCCCACATCTGGTTTTGACCAACTTCCGTAACAATTATTGCCTCACCTTTGGTTAAATTATAAATCTCTTCTATTACATATTGGGGTTTTATCTTTCCTTTATCCTCATACCTTAAAGGATATTTTTTCTTCCATTCTGCGATCGTCTTAAGCCATTCTTTTGTATCGGGAGGTCTGTTTATTTCCTCTAAGAGTTGACCTAAAACATTTTTGGCATCTCCTACGATAGGGACATCTACTCTTACATTTTTACTGATCGAGGAAGGGTCAATATCGATATGGATAATTTTGGCATAAGGCGCAAAGGCATCCAGTCTCCCCGTAACCCGATCATCAAAACGCGCACCTACCGCAATAATTAAATCCGCATTCTGAACCGCTAAATTTGCATAAACTGTTCCGTGCATCCCTAACATTCCCAAAGAAAGCGGATGTAATGAAGGAAAACCACCTAAACCCATTAAAGTAGTAGTAACGGGTGCCTGGATTTTCTCTGCCAATTCTTTTAATTCCTGATGCGCGGAAGAAATAATTACTCCTCCTCCTGCATAGATGAGGGGCTTTTTACTATTTCGGATGAATTTGGCTGCTTTTTTAATCTGTCCAGGATGACCAAAATAAGTAGGTTTATATCCCCGGATATTTATCCTTTCTGGCCAGATAAATTCTGTATCCTTTTGTTGAATATCAACAGGAATATCGATTAATACTGGTCCGGGCCTTCCTGTAGAAGCAATATGGAACGCTTCGCGAACAATCCTGGCTAAATCTTTTACATCTTTAACTAAATAATTGTATTTGGTAATTGGGCGAGTAATTCCCGTAACATCTGCTTCCTGAAAAGCATCATTACCAATTAAATGTGTTCTTACCTGTCCAGTGATGGCAACGATAGGGATTGAATCCATATAGGCGGTAGCAATCCCAGTAGTTAAATTCGTTGCTCCTGGTCCAGAAGTAGCAATACAGACACCAACTTTTCCGGTTGCACGCGCATAACCATCTGCTGCATGGGCTGCTGCTTGCTCATGTCGGGTTAAAATAAATTTTATATCCGAATCATAAAGTTTATCAAATATAGGTAGAACCGCTCCGCCCGGATAACCAAACATTACCTCAACACCTTCGCGTTTTAGACATTCAATTAAGATCTCTGCACCAGTCATATTAGTTTATAGTTAAAAGTTCGTAGTTCATAGAGAATAACTTCTATCTTTCAAAATCAAATGACATTTTTACTAAGAACTATGAACTATATACTATGAACTCAAAATGGCTCCTTTATCCGCAGAACTGACTAATTTAGAGTATCTTGCTAAATAACCTGTTTTTATTTTTGGTGGAAGCGGTTTCCAATTCTTAAATCTTTCCTGGATTTGTTCCTTAGTTAATTTTACCTCTATTTTTCTCTTTGGAATATCAATCTCTATTATATCATCATCTTTTAAAATAGCAATTGGTCCACCCGCACTTGCCTCAGGTGAAATATGTCCAATACAAGGTCCTTTTGTACCACCGGAAAATCTTCCATCAGTAATCAAGGCAACATCCTCGGCTAAACCCATTCCCACAATGGCAGAAGTAGGTGCAAGCATCTCCCGCATTCCCGGACCACCTGCTGGACCTTCATAACGAATAACAATTACTTGGCCTTTATTTATCTTTCTATTTAAAATCGCTTGCATTGCGTGCTCTTCCCGATCAAATACGCGTGCTTTACCAATAAATTTTAACATCTTAGGGCTTACTGCGGATTGTTTAACTACCGCTCCATCGGGAGCAAGGTTACCAAAAAGGATAGCAATCCCACCTTGTTTATGGTAAGGGTTATTTAAAGGCCTGATAACTTCATTATCAAAAATCTCTGCCTCCTTAGCAATCTCATAGATTTTTTTACCACTTACAGTCAAAGTATTATTTAGTCTATCTTTTAGTCGTTTAAGGATTGCCGGAATCCCGCCTGCATATTCTAAATCTTCCATAAAATATGGACCTTGAGGCTCTAAGTTTGTAATATGGGGCGTGGCCTTACTTATCCGATCAAAAGTTTTTAAATCCAATTTTATCTTTGCCTCATTTGCCAAAGCCATTAAATGTAAAACCGTATTGGTTGAACCACCTAAAGCCATATCCACCACAATGGCATTTTCCAAGGATTCTTTAGTAATTATATCTAAGGGCCGGATATTCTTCTTTACTAGCTCAACAATCCTTTCTCCTGACTCTTGAGCAATCCTTCTTTTTTTACTAGAAACCGCCAAAGAAGTGGCACAACCTACCAAACTCATTCCCATTGCCTCAGTAAGACAAGCCATAGTATTGGCAGTATATAGACCTTGACAAGAACCTGCTCCGGGACAAGCTTCTATTTCTAAACAACTTAACTCTTCAGAGGAAATCTCTCCTTTTTTTGCTTTTGCCAATGCTTCATAAGTATCATGCACAAAAGCAAGTTTTCTTAATTTATATCTTCCGGAAAGCATAGGACCTGCAGTAACCATAATTGCAGGAATATTTAATCTTGCCACCCCCATAAGCATTCCTGGAGTAATCTTATCGCAATTAGTTAAACAAACTATCCCGTCTAATTGATGGGCATTACAAACTGTCTCAATTGTATCTGCCACTAATTCCCTTAAAGCCATGGGATAACACATCCCCAAATGACCCATGGCAATCCCATCACAGATTCCCGGAACCCCAAAGAAAAAAGGAACTCCTCCCGCAGAACAGATCCCCCTTTCAATAAATCTTTCTAAATCCCGCATGCCGATATGCCCAGGGATAAGGTCAGTAAAAGAAGTGGCTACGCCAATAAAAGGTTTATTTAGGTCTTTTTTTGAAATTCCTGTAGAATATAAAAGCGCCCGATGGGGGGTACGCTCTAAACCTTTTTTAATTATATCTGAACGCATTTTTACTTTTCCCTCCTTTTCATTAATCTTTCTAAATCAATTAAGTCTTGTGGTCTTTTTGCTCTTTTTTTCGATTTTATCAATTCATCCCAACCGATAAAAAAAACTTTTTCCTTACCATAAGTTCCTACTACTTTATGATTCCATATCTCTTTAAATTTAAAACCCTCTAAGGAAGTAAGAATATCGATTCTTATTGGTTCATAACCCAATTGAATTATTTTATTCTCTTGGATAAAATCCTCTTCAGTCAAATCTGGACTCGTAAAACCAAATTCTCTTATTGCCTTAATAATTTTTTTGGCATTGTTTAAATTAGGCTCAACTAAAATATCTATGTCCTTAGTAAATCGAGGATAACCATGAAATCCTACCGCAAAAGCTCCAATAATACAGTATTTAACCTTATTTTTGTTCAGTAACTTTAAAAAATCGGCGAAGTCCTTTTCGTACCTCATTTATATTTATACCCTTTAATTTAAAATACATCTCACGACAAAACTGAATATCACTTAATCTTTGCTCAGGGGAGCTTAAACGATAATATTCATCATCCTGTTCTTGCGCCTCTTCCCAAGATTTAGCCTTTCTTATCCACCACTTCTTCATTTAATCTGCTCCTTCGGTATCTACGATAGTTTCTTTGGTTTCCTTTCTCTTGCGAGAAATTACCCTCTTAAAAGGAGTATATTTTAAAACTAATTCTTTATTATTTATCACTCTTAGTTGTTGGAATAAAAAGTCAAATTTCTCCTCTACTTCTTTAGCAATCGCTTCTCTTATCTCTTTAGATAAGCCCATAATCTCTTTCTTAAATGGACCTAAAGCTTTTTTTCTGGTTTTATAGATAAATTGCTCTTCCGTATCGGTTTCCTTTTTCTCATCAATTGCATTTACCTTTAACCAAGCGTATATTTTTTGCCTAAGTTCAGAAGGAAAATGTTTGGATTCATAAACCATATTTTGGAATTCAGTTGCTAAATGTATCTCCGCGGTTTCAGTCTCGGGAAATTTTCCAAATGCTTCTGCAGGTAAAGTGGATGCACCATGCTGGACACAACCTGCCAAACCAAACTCTTTGCGGGCAATCTCAGATAAGGTCCTTAAAGTCTCAAAATCAATATTTACTTTAGCAATTGAGCCATCCGGTAAAACTACTCCTCCATGGGTAGTTCCGGTCTGAACGGAAATTTTGCTTATCCCTTCTTTTGCCCTCTTTAATCTTTCTTTAAAGCCTTCCATAAAAGCGCGCAGTTCTTCGGGAGTAGAATTCTTTCCTCCTACTTCACCGATTTCACCCCCTACAGAAATCTCAATTCCTTTTGGTTGAATCTTTCGAATAAAATCAGTTAGTTTTGCACAGGTATCATAATTAAGAAACTGTTGCTTTTTTACATCAGGTTGGCTTAAATCTACCAAAGTAGAAGAATCGATATCGATATTGTAAAAACAGGCTTCAACTGCTTCTTCAATTAAAGTTTTTAAACTATCTAATTCTGCTTGGGGATTCTCCTTAAATTTTTTTAGATTTACTTGAAAATGGTCTCCTTGGATAAATACCGGCCCTTTAAAATCTTCTTTTATGGCAGATGCCAAAACTACTCCTGCATATTCTACTGGAGATTGATCCGTATAGCCGATTTCGGATTTAGCAATCTCAAAGATAAAACTTCCGGAATTTCTTTTTTTGGCTACTCGAAAGATTGCGCGCGCTAAATCATAAGTTAAAGTCCTTAAATTTATTGCGGGAACCGTAAACCCACTAAACTCACCCCTTCCCCTTGCCCGATAAAACTGATGGATACTTGCGGGATATATTCCCTTTTTATAGGCAAGATTAAGGATCTTTTTAAATAATTTTTTCTTTTTTTCTTTATCTTGCTCCATTACCAAATCCAAAACTAAATTATCCATATCCAAAGGTCTTCTTCCCATTTCTGCTCCTTTCTTTTTAAATTTTCGTTAATATCGTTATTTTCGTTAATTTCGTTAATATCGTTTAGTTCGTTATTTTCGTTTTTTATTTTTTAATAACCCTGAACTCTTACTACTTATTACTCAATACTTAATACTTACTACTTAAAAATTCACTTTAATTACCATTTACCAATTACTGATTACCGATTACTAATTTTAAGTCAATATCCTTACCATCTTATATAAACCTTCCGGATCCCATTTTTTCTCTTGAATTGCATAAGAAAAATCAACTAAAACAATTTTACCTTCTGTTAATCCTACTGCTTTATCTGTCTCACCGCGCAGTAAAGCATCTACTGCCTCTTTAGCAAACAGAATTGCCAATCTTCTACTTAAAGCAGTAGGTCTGCCTCCTCTTTGAATATGCCCTAATACTACCGCGCGCGTTTCTAAATCCGTCATCTCATGAATTTTTTTTGCCAAATCCTCAGCAGAGCCTGCACCTTCCGCAATTACAATAATCCATGAGACTTTTCCGCGTAGGTTTCCTTCTACAATATCATGGCAGATACTTTCTAAATTGTATTCTCTTTCGGGAATAATTACCTCTTCACAACCACCCGCTAAAGCCACGGATAAAGCAATAAAACCACTCATTCTTCCCATCACCTCTACTACAAAGATCCTTTCCATAGAGGTTGCGGTATCCCTAATTTTATCTAAAGCATCCAAAGCGGTATTTATCGCGGTATCTACTCCAAAGGTCATCTCAATCCCATTTACATCATTATCGATCGTTGCGGAAATACCGATACAGGGAACTTTATATTTTTGATAAAAATTATGCCCTGCAGTAAAACTACCATTTCCTCCAATAATAATCATCCCATCGATATTATATTTTTTAATAGTATTAAAAGCGCGTTTCATTCCTTCCTCAGTCTGAAATTTTGGGCAACGGGCGGTTTTAAGGATCGTCCCTCCTTGATTGATAATTCCCGAAACAGAACGGCTATCTAATAATTTCAATTCCTCATTAATTAAACCCCACCAGCCCCGAAATACTCCCATTACTTCTAATCCTTTGTATATCCCATAACGCACCACAGTGCGTATCGCTGCATTCATTCCGGGGGAATCTCCTCCGGTAGTTAAAACCGCAATCCTTTTCATCCTCTCTAAGTTTATTTTTTCTTTAATCTCTTTTTAATCTTTTTCAAAATAACTACATCCTCCAAATCCAGTTCTCTGGCCACACTTTTTTTGGAAACAATAAGGTCATCCAGGTTCAGCAAATAAAGTTTAGTTCCCTCTATCCTTTTAATCACCTTATTATTCCAAGCTCTTAAAAAATCAATCCCTTTTATTTTAGTAAGAACATCTAAGCGAATATAGTCTTTAAAAATGGTGATTTCATTTTTAACCATCTTATCTGCATTGGTTAATTCTACAGTAACAAAACCAATTTCCTTTAATGCCTTAAGTAAACGCGAAGCATTTTCAAGTGTAGGTTCTATAAGGATATCTATATCTTTGGTTAATCTGGGTGAGCCGTAAAGTACCGCTGCCATACCCCCAATAAGTAAATATTTAACCCGATTTTTGTTTAAGGACCTGTATAGATTTAAATGCGCCTCTTCCATAGAGTCTTTTTTGATTCCTCTCCAGTATCTTAGCCAAAAAACCCTTTACTAAACCCGTAACATATCTTTCAGGCAAAGATAAGGATAACCTCTCTTTAATCTTTGCTTCTAAAGTTTCATATTTTCTTCCATAAAAAACATCTTTTTTCATTATGTTCCCTCTTGCCAACTGGAAAGATATTTTTTCTGCTCTTTAGTTAAATTATCAATTCTAATTCCTAAAGATTTTAATTTTAAATAAGCAATTCTCTTATCGATCTCCTCAGGTACTTTATAGACTTTTTTTTCTAATTTTTTATAATTCTTAACAAGATATTCAACTGATAATGCCTGATTAGCAAAACTTAAATCCATAACCTGTGCAGGATGGCCTTCTGCAGAGGCTAAATTTATTAACCGACCTTCTCCTAAAAGATAGATCCTTCTTCCATCAGATAATTCATATTCATCAACAAAATCTCTTATCCTCCTTTTTCTAATACTTAATTTCTCCAAATTAGGTATATCTATCTCCACATTAAAATGCCCCGCATTGGCTAAAATTACTTTATCCTTCATCAAAGAGAAATGTTTTTTATTAATTACATTTATATCACCAGTAACGGTAACAATTATATCCGCTAACTTCACTGCGGAAACCAAAGGCATAACCATAAATCCATCCATTACCGCTTCCAATGCCCTCAATGGCTCAACCTCGCAGACAATTACATTTGCACCCATTCCTTTGGCGCGCATAGCTAAACCCTTTCCACAAAAACCATAACCGCAAACCACAAAGTTAGAACCTGCCAATAATTTATTAGTTGCCCTTAAAATCCCATCGATAGTGGATTGGCCCGTTCCATAGCGATTATCAAAGAGATGTTTTGTCTGGGCATCATTTACCGCAATTATGGGATAACTTAGTTTTCCTTCTTTTTCTAATGCCCTTAATCTAATTACCCCCGTAGTTGTTTCCTCAGTTCCTCCCATAATAGGTGTTAAGGTTTTTAGGTATTTAGGTGTTAAATGGATAGTAGAAACAAGATCTGCACCGTCGTCCATAGTAATGTCTGGCTTGATTGCTAATACCGATTTTATATGGTGATAATATGTTTTATTATCTTCTCCTTTAATTGCAAATACTGGTATCTTTAAGTGTCTGACAAGACTTGCAGCGACATCGTCCTGTGTGGATAAAGGATTGGAAGCACAAAGCCGAACTTCAGCACCCCCTAATTTTAAAACCTCCATTAAAACCGCAGTCTCAGTGGTCACATGTAAGCAGGCAGAAATCTTTATATTTTTAAGGGGCTTTTCTTTTCTGAAACGCTCCCTAATTAATCCCAAAACCGGCATATTATCCCTTGCCCATTCAATCCTTAAAGCACCTTTTTTGGCTAAATTTATATCTTTAATTTCGTAGTTCATAATGCTTTCTTTAACTCCTCAACCTTATCTAATTTTTCCCAACTAAATTCCGGTTCTTCCCTTCCAAAATGTCCAAAGCAGGCGGTCTTTCTATAAATTGGCCTTAAAAGGTCTAATTCTTCAATCATTCCTTGGGGAGTAAGTTTAAAATTTTCTCTAATTAATTTTACTAATTTTTCTTCAGAAACTTTTCCTGTCCCAAAGGTATCTACGTTTATTGCTAAAGGGTCTTTTCTTCCGATTACATAGGCAAGTTGGATTAAACATTTATCCGCCAATCCAGAAGCAACAATATTTTTGGCAATATACCTTGCCATATAGGCAGCAGAGCGGTCCACTTTGGTTGGATCTTTTCCGGAAAACGCACCCCCTCCTACCGGAACCATACCTCCATAAGTATCCACCATAATCTTTCTTCCGGTCATTCCCGTATCTGATTGTGGACCACCGATAACAAATTTTCCAGTTTCATTGACAAAAAATTTAGTATTCTTATCTAAATATTCTTTTAAAACCGGCTTGGCAATTACTTCAATCATCTCCTGGCGTGCTTTTTTGCTGATATATCTACCCGTAGAATCTAAGATCTCTTCAGTATGCTGGCAAGCCAAAACGCAAGAATCTACCCTTTTAGGTCTATCATTTTCGTATTCTAAGGTCACTTGAGATTTGCCATCCGGACCTAAATATTTCAAAATCCCCTTTTTTCTTACCTCAGCCATCCGCATTACCAATTTATGCGCCAGCATTATCGGCAAAGGCATAAGTTCTTTTGTTTCTCTACAGGCAAAACCGGTCATTATCCCTTGGTCTCCTGCTCCTCCTTTATCTACACCTTGAGCGATATCCGGAGATTGCGTATGGATAGTATTAATAATGGCGCAGGTTTCATTACATAAACCAAATTTATGCTCAGTATAACCGATATCTTTTAAGACATTGCGCACTAAATTATGTATATCGACATAACCAGAAGTAGTAATTTCTCCTCCCACAATAATTAAGCCCATAGTTACATAAGTCTCGCAGGCAACCCGACCCTTAGGATCCTGCTTAATTACCTCATCCAATACCGCATCCGAAATCTGGTCGCACAATTTATCCGGATGGCCTTCTGCTACGGATTCGGAAGTTAAATACCTCTTCATAACAAATTCCTCCTTTTCAATGTTTTTTCTGCTTCTTTTAAAGTATGGGGCTGTCCTACATCATACCAAAATCCCTTCAATACATATCCATAAATTTTTTCTCTGCTATAAAGCCAATTGATAAAATTTCCCGGTGCATCTTTAAGTTTACTATTTTTTAAATATTCCTCCAAAAGAAAAATCCTATCTTTAGGAAAATAATAAAGGCAAATCCCGACTAATCTTGATTTAGGCTTTGAAGGTTTTTCCTCAAAACTGACCAGTTGGTTTTCTCTATTAATTCTGGCTACACCGTAATGCCTCGCTTGGGATTTATCCTTTAATCTATGAAGTCCGATTATAAAATTTTCTTTCTTTTCTTTTATATAAGAGATAAATCCCGCTAAATTCTCTTCAAAGAGATTATCCCCACCTACAATAATAAGATCATCCTTTATATTTTTTTTCTTAATCGCAAAATCTATATCCGCCAAAGCACCCCGCCGTTGGGAGTAAGTTTTAGTAAGGTCATTAATTAAATTTATAGGTTTATCGAATTTTTTTTCTTTCTTCCATTTTAAAAATTGGGCAAAAAATTTAGCATTGGTAATCACCCATATCTTTTCGATTTCTTTAATCTTAATTAATTTAAAGATTATGTAATCAATAATGGGCTGACCGTTTACTTTAAGCAACGGTTTAGGATATTCTTTAGTTAAAGGATAAAGTCTTTTACCGTAACCCGCAGCCAAAATTAATGCCTGCATATTATTCTTTCAGTTTCTGTTTAAGAAAAGATATAACTTTAACCGGTGTAGGGTCAGTATTATAGAGTATCGCCAAATAATAGGAGATAAAATCTCCGATATAAATAAGAGAAAAGATTCTACTTAATAGATATTTTCCATAAGAGTTGATCTCTAAAACAGGGATACCCTTTTCCTTTATAATTTGACTGGTAATCTCTATCCTTTTTTTAACTTGGGGATGAAATTCATTATCCTTTAAAAATAAAACTACCAAATGCTTAAATAATTTTTTTAGATTAAAATAACCCTCAATCTCATTATGATTCATCTCAGGAAAACAATTGCTTAAAGCCAGAATCTTGGCATTTTCGTTAAGTTGATTTTGGAAGCGTTTTGCTACTACATCAAAATTTAAAGAACTGGTATATAAAATGGGCAGTTTATTGTATAACTTTAAGGCGATATATTTGGCGAGATTATCCAATTTAGCTACTTTAGGATTAAGGCGATTTTTCAGATCCTCCAATACATAATTTAGTTCATGGTATTCCTCTTGATGATCCCTAACTAAACCCAATCTTTCTAAAATCCTTAAAGGGATAATCCCTAAATAACCCAAAGCACAACGTGGAGGAAGACCTGACGGTATTTGGATGAAGATATTTTTATCATTTAAAGATAGTTCCTTAAGTCTTCCTCCTGAAGAAATTAAAATAAAACTTGCCTTCTTCTGTTTTGCCTGCTGGTAACTGGAAATTGTCTCTTCGGTATTGCCGGAAAAACTCGATACGAATACTAAGGTATTTTGGTCTAAATAGGCAGGTATATCATAATCCCTTAAGACTAAAATCGGGATATCTATCTCTTTATATAAATATGCCCTCACTAAATCTCCTGCGATAGCGGAACCTCCCATCCCCAAAAAAACTATCTTATCAAAATCTTTTTTTAAAGAGAAGAGTTCAACCTCATTTGCAATCTCAAAAGCCATTTTACACTGTGAAGGAAAATCTAAGAGATGTTGAAGCATATTCTCTTTATCGATACTTATGATATTTTTATAACTTAAACTTCTCATTGTAAAATCTCCTTAATTTTTTTCTCGCAGAGCTCCTCCACCTCTTTAGCGGAGGCAAGTTTTAAAATCTCCTTGGCCCAAGCTTCAGTTTCTTTTTTATTTAATGATCTTATAACGTACTTTATCTGAGGAATTACTGTGGAAGGAACACTAAACTCATCTAATCCTAACCCCAAAAGTAAAGGTACAAATTTCAATTCACCCGCCATCTCTCCGCACATACCTACGGGTATCCCTTTATTATGGGCAGAATCAATAACATTTTTAATCATCCTTAAAACCGCAGGATGCGCTGGTTCATAAAGGTAAGCGACATTCTCATTCCCCCGGTCAACCGCTAAAGAATACTGGATTAAATCATTCGTCCCAATACTAAAGAAATCCGCCTCCTCTGCCAAAAGGTCAGCGGTTAAAGCTGCGGAAGGAAGTTCAATCATCACCCCTACTTTTATATCTTCATTAAATTCTAAATTTTTCTTCTTTAATTCTCTTTTACATTCTTCAAGGATGGCATTTGCTTGCCTGAATTCTTCTATCCCCGAAATCATCGGATACATCAATTTAAGTTTTCCGTAAAAACTTGCCCTTAAAATAGCGCGCAGTTGAATCTTAAAAATCTCCGGATTAGCCAAACAGAACCTTATTGCCCGCCAACCCAAATAAGGAACCATCTCTTTAGGGATCTCAATATGAGAGACAAACTTATCTCCTCCTAAATCTAAGGTCCTAATTACCACCTCATAAGGAGACATCGCTTGCGCCACATACTTATAAGCTTGAAAATGCTCTTCTTCAGAAGGAAGATCCTTTCTATTCATATAGAAAAACTCAGTACGATAAAGCCCTATACCTTCTGCCCTATTTTTCTTAATTGTAGAAAGCTCCGCAGGTAATTCCATATTTGCCATAACCTTTACATTAAATCCATCTATAGTAGTAGCGGGTAAAGATTTGGTAAGCATAAAACGTTCCTGCAAACTAAATAATTCTTTCTCTTTTTTTCTATATTTCTCTATAGTTCTTCTATCCGGATTGACGATCACCAAGCCTTCCCAACCATCTACAATAAGCAAATCATGGTTTTCAATCTTTAAGGTAGCATCTTTAAGTCCCACTACTGCAGGAATCTCCAGAGATTTAGCCATAATTGCGGTATGGGAAGTTTTACCTCCTACATCAGTAACTAAGGCAGAAACATTTTTCTTATGCATACCCGCAGTATCAGAAGGAGAAAGGTCATGCGCTACGATCACTACTCTTTCTTTAAGTTTATCCAAAGAAGTAAATGACTTTCCCGTAAGTCTACGCAGTATCCTTTTTCCCACATCATTTATATCTGCGGTCCTTTCTCTAAGATAATCATCTTCTATTTTGGAGAAAATTTTAATATATTTATTTAATACATCAGAGAATATATAAGCCACATTAAGCCGTTCATTTTTTATGCGTGAGATTACCTCTTCAATAAGTGTACGGTCCTCTAAAACCAAAAGATGGGCATTAAATATCTCTGCAGTCTTTTTATCCAACTCTTCGGAAAGCTTCTTCTGAAGTTCAATTATCTCTTTACGCGTCTGAATAAGTGCCTCTTCAAACTTCTCAATCTCTAAGGGGACTTCACTTGGTTTGATCGGCTTTTTGGGGATATCAAAAGTTTCTTTGCCTATTTTATAGGCATGTCCAACCGCCACACCAGTTGAGGCAGGAATTCCTTTTAACCTAATCATCTTATTCCTCTTTTAAAAGTAAAGCTTCTAACTCTTCAATTGCCTGCTGGGCATCATCGCCATCCGCTTTAATCTCAATAATACTCCCCTTTTCTGCTGCTAACATCAAAATACCCATAATGGATTTACCATTTACTGTTTCTTTTCCCTTTTTTACCGTAATTACCGAATTAAACTTATTGGCTATCTGCACAAATAAAGCAGCTGGTCTTGCATGCAGACCCTGTTTGTTTCTTACCTTAACTAATTTTTTTACGGATGGCATATCAGAGCTCCTCAAGTAATCCTAAAATAATCTGGGCTAATTTATCCGCATCATGTCTTATAAATTCAGTTATCTTTAAGAGATCTTCCAAAATTACCCGATACCCTAAATTTCTTATCTCATCTATATCTATAACTACCGGAAAAGAATTTTCTTTTTGGTAATGGGTAAGATACTCTTGAGGAATCTGACTTTTATTAACAATACAGTAATCTATAACCTTAGGATGGGAATGTTTTATCAAAGCCTTTATATGATCAGAAACAGTATAATTATCTGTCTCACCAGGTTGAGTCATAATATTAACGACATATATTTTCAAAGCAGGAGATTCTACAATTGCCTCGGTTATCTCTTTTATCAAAAGATTAGGAATAATACTTGTGTAGAGCGAACCTGGACCTAAAACGATAACCTCTGCAGAATTAATTAATTTAATTGCCTCCTTAGTAGCGCTGATCTTTTCTGAATCTAAAGACTTAAGATAAACTCTTTCGATGGGAAGATGCAGTTTGGGTATCTTATCTTCACCTTCTATCCGTGAACCGTCCTTATATTCTGCAACCAAACTTACCTTATTTAAAGTAGAAGGGATAACCTGACCTCTGATTGCCAAAACCCTACTTGATTCTCTGATTGCCTTCTCAAAATCACCGGTAAGTTGAGTCATTACCGTAATAAAAAGATTACCAAAACTATGCCCTTTTAATTCTGAATTATTATTAAAACGAAATTGAAATAACTGCCGCATTAAGTTTGGTGCGTCTGCTAATGCTACCAAACAGTTACGTATATCTCCAGGAGGAAGTATATCAAACTGCTCTCTAAGTCTACCGGAGGAGCCTCCACTATCTGCAACCGTAACGATGGCGGTTAAATTAGAAGTATACTGTTTTAGCCCTTCCAAAAGTACAGATAAACCTGTTCCTCCACCAATGGCTACGATGCGCGGGCCCCGTAGAAGCCTTATTTTTTGAATCATAATATCGGCAAGGTTATCTTCTTGGGGTTGTACTAAAAATAATTTTAATAAAGAACTAAAGAAATTGATTAATCCTAAAACTAAGATAACTATACCAAAGATAAATACAATTATATCGAATATCTTTAAAAAGAAAAATTTCTCAACTTGAAACTGCGCAACCGCTATAATCAAAAGCAACACACCAAATGCAGAAACAAAAACCCAACGCTTTATACCCAAACCCGGATACAGCCATTTTAGAAATCTTTTCAAACTAAATCTTCTTCTCATCCTCTTGAATAATAAGTTGAACGATAGAATTACTATCTTTGGCGTTCCTTAGGTTCTCTCGAAAATATTTATCTTTGAGTAAACGTGAAATTAAAGCTAAGGCTTTAAGATGCGGACCTGCAGAGTCTTGAGAGGAAAGTAATAAAAATACGATATAGACCGGCTCATCATCTAAAGAATCGAAATCTATCCCCTTAGAAGAGATTCCCAAACTAGCGATCAATTTCTCTACATATTCTGATTTAGCATGGGGGATGGCTACACCCTGTCCAATTGCGGTAGAACCCAATTTCTCTCTGGCTAAAACCGCCTCAATTAAACTATCGCGATGAATCTTTTTTAGTTGACCTGCTTGGATAAGCGCATCGATTAACTCTTTAATCACATCCTCTTTCTTAGTTGATTTTAAGTCCACAATAATTGCATCTTTACATAAGAAATCCATAATCTTCATTTTCTCTCCTTTTTTAAACGACGAATGGGATCCGAACCCGCAACAATCCCGCTAAAGTTTCAAAAGCGAGGGACGGGATTCGAACCCGCGACGACTTGCTTGGCAAGCAAGCATTCTACCACTGAATTACCCTCGCATTAATTCTACTTCCCATTGCGGGCGGAGGGATTTGAACCCACAAGAGCTTTAGCTCATAGGATCCTAAATCCTACGCCTGTGCCAATTCGGCTACGCCCGCAAGCAACCTCTTGGCTTTTTTAAATTTTCTATCTCTAATTTTGATTTTTAATATTTAATTTTTAAATTTAAAATGAGCCACCCGAGACTCGAACTCGGTACCCACGGCTTAAAAGGCCGTTGCTCTGCCGGTTGAGCTAGTGGCTCTAAAATTCAAATATCTCTTTTTCTTTATTCTTTAAAATCTCCTCTATTTGGGAAAGATACTTATCGGTCAGTTTCTGAAGTTCTTCAAATCCTCTAAATTTATCATCCTCAGAAATGAGTTTATCCTTTTCTAACTTCTCAATTTCCTCCTTAGCGGTATGACGAATAGTCCTTAAAGAAACCCTTCCTTCTTCAGCCTTCTTTTTAACTAACTTCACCAATTCTTCTCGACGCTCTCGCGATAAAGGAGGTATGGTCAATCTTATAATCTTTCCATCATTATAAGGGGTAATACCTAAATTAGATTTTAAGATCGCTTTTTCTATTTCGGAAAGAACTGTAGGATCCCAAGGTTGAATCACAATCAGATGCGCATCAGGAACAGAGATAGAAGCGATCTGTTTTAAAAGCATAGGACTACCATAATAATCAACATGGATACCTTCTACTAAACCTGGATGCGCTCTTCCTGTTCTTATCTCTGAAAACTCCCGTATTACTGCCTCGATAGTTTTCTTCATCTTATTTTCTGTATTTAAAAGTACATCTTTAACACTACTCATATTTTCTCCTTGTTTAAAAATTGATATTGGTTAATTTCGTTATTTTCGTTAATTTCGTTATTTTCGTTTGTCACTAAACAAGCATGCTTCTTTTGTGACATTACACTTTTATCCCCTTAATACCTAAACACCTTAAAACCTTAATACCTAAACACCTTAACACCTAAAAACCTAACTTACCTAACTTCCTAACTCACCTAACTCCTGGCTACTCACTACTTTTTATTAACTCCCTAACTCCTACATACTACCTACTACATACTAATAGTTTGCTTCCTTTGATTTTTTAAAATAAAAAGAGAGGGGTTTATTTATTTTACAATTGTTCCTACCTCTTCGCCTAAGACTATACGCTTGATATTACCTGCTACATTTAGATTGAAAACAACTATAGGAAGGTGATTATCCATACACAGACTTACAGCAGTTGCATCCATTATCTTCAGTCCTTTCTTAAGGATATCGATATACTTTAACTTTTTATACCTATGGGCATTCTTGTATTTAAGGGGATCGCAAGAATATATACCATCTACTTTGGTTGCCTTAAGGATAACTTGAGCATTTATCTCCATCGCTCTTAACGCCGCAGCGGTATCCGTAGTAAAGTAAGGGTTACCGGTTCCTGCCACAAATATCACGATCCTTCCTTTTTCTAAATGGCGTATGGCTCTTCTACGGATATAAGGCTCAGCAACCCTCTGCATCTCAATCGCAGTCATCACCCGTGTGGGGATACCTAATTTTTCTAAGGCATCCTGTAAAGCCAAACCATTTATTACTGTCGCCAACATCCCCATATAATCTGCAACCGAACGCTCCATCTCTAAACCTTTATCTTGGGTATTTTCTTGCCCTCTAAAGATATTGCCTCCTCCTAATACGATCGCAATATCTACACCTAAATCCTTTACCTCTTTTATCTCTTTGGCTAAAAAATTTAAAACCTTAGGATCAATACCATGTGATTGGGTTCCCTGAAGTGCTTCTCCACTTAATTTTAAAACGATCCTTTTATAAACAGGCTTTTTTACCATATTTTATTCACCTAACTTATACCTTATAAATCTTCTAATTACAATATTCTCCCTTACCTTTGCTACCAATTCACCTAAATAATCCTTTATAGTTATAGAAGGATTTTTTATAAAAGGCTGTTCTAATAAACAACTATTTTTCAAAAATTCTTCTAAATTATCCTTATGTTTGTCTAATTCCTCTTTAGGGACATCTTCTTTAGAGATATAAAGAGGCTCACAAGCAGCGATCTGTAAGGTAAGATCCTTTGTAAATCTTATAAACTCATCACTACGCGCAACAAAATCAGTCTCACAGTTAACTTCTAACAGTACCCCAATTTTATTACCCGGATGCACATAAGATTCAATCCTTCCTTCAGAAGCTTTTCTATCTTTTTTCTTTAAAGCGATCTCTAAACCCCTTTTCCTTAAAATCTCTATAGCCTTTTCTAAATTTTGATTTGCCTCTTTAAGCGCATCTTTACAATCACTGATACTAGCAGAGGTGATTTCCCTTAACTTTTTAATCAATTCTAAATCTAATGCCATATTCTATTCCTTTTTTAGAAAACGTTTTTTGGGAACCTTAGGCCCTTCTTCAATCTCCTCCTCTATCTTAGAAACTTGAGGGAGACTATCTATATCAATTTTAGAAGTTGACTCTAAAACTGCGGTTGATTGTTTCATGCTACTTAGGTCCACAGTCTCTTTAGAGAGATACTCAAGGAACCTTTTTCTTCCCTCAATCACTGCATCCGCAATGTGTGCAGTAACCAACTGAATCGGTTTTATCGCATCATCGTTTCCCGGAATGGGATAATCCACCAAATCCGGATCAGACACTGTATCGATCAAAGCGACAATAGGAATTTTAAGACGTTTTGCTTCGTTTAAAGCGGTCTTTTCCTTTTGAATATCAACAATAAAAACACAACTTGGTAGACTTTCCATATTAAGGACTCCGGAAAAATTTTTCTTAAGTTTTTCCAATTCCTTCTGGCGCTGACTGGCTTCCTTTTTAGTAAGCTTTTCAAAAATCCCTTCTTCTCTCATCTTCTCTAATTCCTTTAAATACTCAATACGTTTCCTTATGGTAGAAAAGTTAGTAAGAAATCCTCCCAACCAACGGTTATTCACCCAATACATACCACATCGCTTTGCCTCATTCTCTACTATATCCTGCGCCTGTTTTTTCGTTCCCACAAAAAGAACAGTTCCTCCCTTCGAAGTGATATCTAAAATAAAATCTTTTGCTTTTAAAAGACATTCTGCGGTTTTTTCTAAATCTATAATATATATACCGCTACGCTGGCCAAAGATAAATTTTTTCATTTTGGGATGCCAACGCGAAGTCTTATGCCCAAAATGTAGTCCTGCCTCCAAAAGAGTCTTGATGAGTTCTGAAGCCATTTTTTCTCCTTTTTAAAATATAAAAAAGTATAACATAATTTCTATAACTTTCAACTTAAAATTTTTAAAGTGTGCTTTCTTGAAGTAAATATAATTTTTTGTATAAGCCATTCTTCTCTATTAATTCCTTATGACTGCCTTCCTCAACGATCCTGCCTTTATCTAAAACCACTATCCGCTGACAATCCCTTACCGTAGAAAGCCGATGTGCCACTATAATTACTGTACGCCCAAACATAAGTTTTTCTAATGCCTCCTGAACAATCCTCTCAGATTCAGAATCTAACTGTGAGGTAGCTTCATCTAAAAGCAATAGCGGTGGATTTTTAAGGATAGCTCTGGCAATAGCGATCCTCTGTTTTTCTCCTCCGGAAAGTGTTGCTCCCCTTTCACCAATCACCGTATCAAAACCTAAAGGAAGTTTTTTAATAAAATCATAAGCATTGGCTTTAAGCGCTGCTTCCTCAATCTCTTCTATTGTAGCATCAGGCTTTCCATAAGCGATATTTGCTCTTACCGTATCATTAAAAAGGACGGTCTCCTGAGTTACTATCCCTATTTGTCTGCGCAAAGAAGATAAGGTTACTTCTCTTATATCATAATTATCGATGAGGATCCTTCCTTTCTGGGGATCGTAAAAACGTAAGATAAGGTCTAAAAGTGTGCTTTTGCCTGCACCGGAAACTCCTACAATCGCTATCTTTTCACCTGCCTTTACTTTTAAGTTAATATCCTTTAAAACTTCTTGACTATCATAACTAAAATAAACATGTTCAAAAACAATCCCATTTTTTATGGGAGGCAATTCTATCGCCTGAGGCAGTTCCACTACCGTTGGTCTTAATGCCAATACCTCCTCTATCCGCTCACTAACCCCTAATGCCTGTTGAAATATAGCATTAGCTTGACTTAATTTTTTAAAAGGTCTAATCAAAGAAAGTAAAGCCCCTAAAAAAAGTCCAAATATACCAAAAGAAATTCTGCCCGCAATTACATCTTTGCCTAACAATACAAAAATAATAATTCCCGCCACCCCCCCAATAAATTCAGTAAGTGGGCTTAAGATAAGAGTGCGTTTTATAGTCTTCATAATTATTTTATAAAAATTGTAATTGTTGCGATTAAACCGCTCGATCTCGTAATCTTCTCTGCAGAATGCCTTTACAATCCTTATCCCGGAAATTGTCTCAAAAACCTGGGTATTTATATCCGCGAATCTTTCCTGTTTGATTTTAGAAAGTTTTTTTAATCTTTTCCCTATTTTTATAATGGGAAAAGAAACTAAAGGCAAAATTACTAAAGATATAAATGCTAAACGAAAATGGATGAAAAAAATAAGAAAAGTAAATAGAATTACTTTAGAACCTTCGTAGATAAAATCAGTCAAAGCGTAAGAAAGCGCATTTTCTAAATAACCTGCATCATTAAGGATACGCGAAACCCATTCTCCAGAATGCCGACGGATAAAAAGATCTAAAGAGAGCTTTTGAATATGCGCATAGAGTTTTGCCTTTACATCCCGTACGATCCTCTGACCAATATCAGACATTATGTAACTCTGAAAAAAACTGAATATCCCTTTAAGAAAGAAAAGTATAAGGATTATCACTACCATTATATTTAAAAGTAAAAGTGGCGGTGTATTATTTATGGATTGGATGATCCGCTCTAAAATTGAAGGTAATTTTGTAGGCAGGATTATCTTTTTATCCGTCAAAACCTTATCCGCTAAAGGAACGATCATCGATAGCGACACGCCATCAAAAATGCTTGAGAAAAGCATCAAGACAAAAGCAACCATAAAAAGCCCGCGGTAAGGTTTAAGAAATCTTAAAAGTTTAAGATATTGGCGCATATTGATAATTATCATATCATATTAATTGACTTTTGTCTATGATTTGGTATTATTTTTGATTGTGGAGAAAATAAAGGTAGGAGTTGTAGGCGTAGGGCATTTGGGTAGTATCCATGCCCGTATATATAAGGAAATTAAAAATTGTAAACTTGTAGGTATCTGCGACATAGATAAGGAAAGATTAGATAAACTGTCTAACTCTTTAGGGGTAAAAGGCTACCTCAACTATAAAGAACTCTTCGGGAAAGTTGAAGCGGTAAGCATCGCGGTTCCTACTTACCTTCATTACCAAATAGCTTCTGATTTTTTAAAACAAAAAATCCATACCCTTATAGAAAAACCCTTTACCTTAAATTTAAAAGAAGCGGATAAATTAATTAAATTAGCCCAAAAAAATAAACTTATCTTACAGGTAGGTCATGTAGAGAGATTTAACTCTGCATTTTCTTCAGTAAAAAAATTTATTAAAGATCCCAAATTTATTGAATGCCACCGCTTAAGTCCTTTTACGGGAAGATCCTTAGATGTAGGGGTAGTGTTGGATTTAATGATCCATGATATTGATATCGTATTGGGGTTGGTTAATTCTCCGATTAAAAAAATTGAAGCGGTAGGGATAAATGTATTAACTGAATTTGAAGATATCGCCAACGCCCGCATTAATTTTAAAAATGGCTGTATTGTAAATCTTACTGCCAGTAGAGTCTCTGATGAACTGATGCGTAAGATAAGAATTTTCCAAAAGAATACCTATATCTCTTTAGATTACAAAGAACCAAAGGCATCCGTTTATAAAAAAATTAAAAACCAGATTATTAAAGAAGATCTTCCCATTGAAAAAGAAGAACCGTTAAAAAAAGAAATAGAATCTTTTATTGATTGTATAGCCAACCGTAAAGAACCTTTAGTCTCAGGAAAAGTAGCCAAAGAAGCCTTAAAAGTTGCCTTAGAGATTCAAGATAAAATATGGATGAAGATAAAATCCTAATCGTTACCGGAGAGCCTTCCGGAGACTTACATGCAGGAAATTTAGTTAAGGAGCTTTTAAATTTAAAACCCAATTTAAAAATTTTGGCGGTAGGCTCAGAAAATTTAAAAAAAGCAGGTGCGGATATCTTTTATGATATAAAGGATTTGGCGGTATTTGGTTTCTTTGATGTACTGAAGAAACTGCCTAAGTTTATCTATCTAAAAAAACTGATCTTAAAAGTTATTAAGGAAGAAAAACCAAAACTTATAATCTTAGTTGATTTTGCAGGATTTAATTTGAGATTGGCTAAAGTTATAAATAAAACCCTTCCCATCATCTACTATATCAGTCCTCAAGTTTGGGCTTCCCGAGCTGGGAGGATTAAAACGATAAAGAAATATATCTCTAAGATGATCGTCTTTTTTAAATTTGAGGAAGAACTTTATAGAAAAGAAAAAATAGAGGTAGATTTTGTGGGTCATCCTTTATTAGAGATAGTTAAAAGTAGTATACCAAAGGAAGAATTCTTAAAAAAATTAGGATTTTCTCCCATAAAAAATACAATTGCCCTTCTTCCTGGTTCACGCGCCCAGGAGATAAAAAATATCTTACCTATAATGTTAAAGGTAGCTTCTTATATAAATAAAGAAATACCCAGCCAATTTTTAATCGTTAAATCTTTACAAATAGAAGAAAAGATGTATACGGAAAAGATAAAAGACTTAAATTTAGAGATAAAAGTTGTGGAAGGCAAAAACTATGATTGTCTTGGTGTTTCTGATTTTGCTTTGGTCTGCTCGGGGACCGCTACCTTAGAGACCGCCATTATGGGTGTGCCTTTTTTTATTATCTACAAAATGAACCTATTAAATTATCTTTTATATAGACCGCAGATAAAAATCCCCTATATTGGGATGGTGAATATTATTGCCAAAAGAAAAATTATTCCCGAATTTATCCAGTTTAAAGCAAAACCTAAAATAATCGCAAAAGAACTAATAAAAACCCTTAAAGATAGTTCAAAAATTCAAGAAATAAAAGATAAACTTATCCAAATAAAAAACCTACTCGGTCCAGAAGGTGCCAATAGACGCGCAGCAAAAATTATCCTTGGTCTCTTAAACTCTTAGCCAAATTGATCCTCTCTTCAATAGGTGGATGATTGAAGAAGAAAATTTTTATTAAGGGATGAGGAGAAGTATCGGAAAGGTTCTGTTGGGCTAACTTTTCCATTAAAGATATAAACGCATCTTTTAAACCCGTAGTTTTAATCGCCAATCTATCCGCATTTCTTTCAAAATTTCTTGATATAAAATTCTTAATGGGATTCTCTATCGCTTCCAAAATTATTAAATAAATAAAAATAAGTGGAAGGCAGGATAAATCTTTTATATCTTTTAAGTTAAATTTCTTAAGGAAAAAATCTACAGTTTTAAAAATAAGATAAAAATTAAAGGTAATAAAAATTGCCTCCAAAAATAAAATTTTTAAAAGATGGGAAAATTTCTGATGCGCAAACTCATGGGCTAAAATTACCTTTATCTCATCAAGACTATACCTATCCTTTAAAGTATCTGCTAAAATCACCCTTTTATTTTTCCCCAAACCCACCAGACCCGCATTTGCCTTTAAAGTCATTTTACTTAAATCTATCTCAAAGATATCCAAAATCTTTATCCTCATCTTCTGGGCTAAATCCATAATCATCTGATAGATGCTTTGATCCGTTATCTTTTTATATTTAAAAAAGAGAGGAATAATCAATGTAGGCAAAATTTTTGCCAAAACTATCGTGATAATTATCCAAAAGAAAGAAACCAAAATCCATCCATAAGAAAAATTCAAACTGAAATAGAAGAATTCAAAAAGAATTAAACTAAGGATATAAAAAATGATCCCCTTTTTAAATTCATCCTTAAACCAACTCAATAATCCCTGGTTAGATAAAGAGAATTTATGCTCCCATATAAAATCTTCATAAAAATGAAAGGGAAAAACTAAAAGATAATAGATAAGATAAATTAAAAGAAGATAAATGGCGATTACCCAAAATCTAACCTGAGTTATCTTAAGTATAAAATCTAAAATATAATCGGAAAATCTCCCATATAAAGAAAAAAATAAAATTAAGAGTAAATAAAAAGTCTCAAAGATTGAAAAACTATATTTTAGTCTCCAATATTTTTTATTTACCATAAAAAATTAGGTAACTTCTTCTAAATTTAAAACAAACGCCTTTATGCCTTCTTTTTTAAGTTTTTTTCTTAATTCTCTTATACAAAAAATTATTTTTTTACATTTTTCTTCTTCGCAGGCAACAAATAAAATGTTATTCCTTCCTGGCCAGATGTCATTGCCAAAATGTGCACCGGAGGAGCTTCCTTTTCCAAAAACCCCAGGAATTTTAGTAAAATTTTCCAAACCGCAATTCTTTAAGACATCCATCACTTCCGATT
>Ga0078972_1007681_pt1 | contig 23659 bp, 20 predicted proteins | sample YelNatPaOPGAMG01_FD_67568 | JGI IMG/M metagenome (GOLD analysis project Ga0078972, IMG submission 67568) | Hot spring thermophilic microbial communities from Obsidian Pool, Yellowstone National Park, USA - OP-RAMG-01 (SPADES assembly) (version 2) | ecosystem: Environmental > Aquatic > Thermal...
AAAAATTGGAATTGGAAGAAATAGAAATGGAAATGTCCACTGGGTATCAGGTGCGTGTTTCATGGCAAGAAAAAGGGCATTGATGGAAATTGGTCTTTTTGATGAAAATTTTTTTCTATACTTTGAAGATGCAGACCTGTGTAAGAGAATGAGGGAAAATGGATGGAATATAAAGTATCTCCCTTCCGCCTGCGCTGTTCATGTTAGAGGAGGGAGCAGGGATTCTGAAAGGGTTTTATTGGAGTACAGAAAGAGCCAGTTCCTTTATTACAAAAAACATAATTCCTGGATTTCTTTCTATATCTTAAAACTTTATCTGTTTCTGAAATTCGGATTGCTATTTCTTATAAAGAGAAAACCGCTTTTCAAAGAGATACTCACCATAGTTTTAAAAGAGAAAAAATGAGAATTGTGTTTGATGCAAGACCTGTTCATAGAAGGATGCACGGGATTGCGAGGCATGCTGTTGAGATTTTAAAAGCAGTATCCAGAATAGATTCTGAAAATAGATGGACTGTTCTTGCCCTTAAGGAAGGAATGGAATTTCTGCCAGAACTACCTTCAAACTTTGAATTTTTTTTCGTGAATGTGAGGCCATATACTCCTTTTGAACATATACTCATCCCTTACATTTTGAGGAGAAGGGAGTATGATATTTTCTACTCACCAACATACATCTTTCCTCTTTTTATAAAAGGAAGGGTATTTATGACAATCCACGACCTCATACCCTTAACATTTCCTGAAGACTACGGATTTTTTAAGTCTTTATACTACAGGAAAATTTTATCCCTATGCATGAGAAGGGCTGAGAAAATTTTTACAGTGTCAAAATCAACTGCGAGGGATATAGAGAGGTTCTTTGGAGAAAGGGAAAAAATCGTAGTAATTCAAAACGGGGTATCAGAGGGATTTTCAGCAGTTAAAAAGGAAAGGGATGAGGAGGTTCTAAAAGAACTATTTGTATCAAAACCATACATAGTTTTTGTTGGCAATGAGAGACCCCATAAGAACTTCCTAAATACAGCAAGGGCTTTTGAAATCCTTAAGGATAGATTTCCATCCCTCAAACTCATTGCAGTCGGAATTTCGGAATCTGATGCATTGAGAATTACGGGAAAGAGAATAGAAAGAATTCTTTGCAAGGGAGACCTTTCTGACGAAAAAATTTCAGTTCTTTTGAGAAACGCAGAACTCGCTGTTATGCCGTCTTTTTATGAGGGATTCTGCCTCCCTGCCCTTGAAGCGATGGCATGCGGATGTCCTGTTATAACATCAAATACCTCATCCCTTCCGGAAGTCCTTTGCTCGGCGGGAATTATGGTGAATCCTTCAAATCCATCAGAGATTGCATCTGCTATTGTTTCGCTACTTATGGACGATGAAAGGAGAAAAAAACTCAGGGAGGAGGGCTTGAAAAGGGCAGAGGAATTTTCCTGGGAAAAGACCGCATCTTTTATCTTAAACCAACTTTCTTCAAAACCTTCTCCCAGCCCTTCTCAAGATAATTTCCCATCTCATAGGCAATAATTGCAACAATCCACCCTGCTACTATATCAATAAACCAGTGATGCCTCAGATATATTGTTGAAACCCATAATCCAATGACAAAGGGAAGAAGTATGTAAAAGAGAGCCCTTCCCCTTCCTATCATCCCCTTGAATCTATAACTTATGAGAAGACCCAGTGTGGAGACACCCACATGGAGGCTTGGAAATGCCCCCCATTCAGCAGATGGATTGTGCCTCTTGTAAAAGGAATCAAATGTGTTGTGAAGAAAAATGCCATGTAATTTCTTCGTAAAAGCTCCATCAAGATATGCCCATGGGGGTTTCATCGGAACAAGGACATATCCGATAAAACCTATATAAAAGCACAGAACGAGCATAGCAGAAGAAAGCCTGAATTCCCTTTCCATACTTTTTATGTAAAATATCCATAAACAGATGAAAGGAATGGCAAAGTATATAGCATAAAAGAAAGCCATTACATCAGTGAGAATGGGGGAGACTACTTTTTGAAGGTATATGCTCAAATCTGTTCCAAAAAGCGTCCTGTCAAATTCTATAAGATAGGGCGTAAAATCCTTGTGATTGAAAAGATGAATTCTTGCTTTGAAATTTTCATAAATAAAAAGAAGGATTGGAAGTGGAGCCCAGTCAAAAAGAACACGAAGAGATTTTTCACTGGCTTCATAAAGTCCTTCTTTTTTAAGGAGTTTCTTTCCACTTCTTATAAAAATCAGGCTTATGAAGAAAAGCATGCCACCGAGCGGAAATGTGATTGTGCTATCAAGGTATATAATTGGAGCAGATGGGTCAATAAATATAAAAAGCGGTAAAGAAACAATAAAAACGAAAAATGAAAAAAGAGAGGCAAAACCAATTTTTGATAGAATTTTACCCATGAGAAAAATATATCCCAAACCTTTTTTACTTCAAGGGAATTTCAAAAAATGCTTGACACATAACATTTACTATGGTAAAGAAATTTATAACTATAATAAAAAGGAGGTGCGGCTATGACAGATGAAGAACTCAAAGCAAAAATAGAGCAGGCAATAAAGGAGTCAGGAGGGAACCAGCAGGTTTTAAGGCAGAAGATGAGGGACATAGGAAAGGATGCAACGGCAGCTCAGGCGTATATGGTAATAATACCAACAGTTTACAAAAGCCTTCCTGAAGTGAAGCAGAAGCTCGCTGGACTAAATGCAGTTTATCAGTTCAACATTGAGGGAGCGGGTAAGTGGCATCTAATTTTCAAAAATGGAGAGCTTGAGGTTAAAGAGGGAGCCCATCCTACACCAAATGTAACCATCACAATGACCGAAGAGGTGAGGAAGGCAACAGCAGAAGGAAAGCTTGACCCTCAGATGGCATTTATGAGCGGAAAGATAAAGTTCGCAGGGGATATGGCTCTTTTAATGAAACTCGGTGCACTTATAAGAGGGTAGTTCAACTCAAAACTTTCTTTTTAAAGGCGGATAGAAGAGAGAGGGTGAGAGAACCTGCTCTTCTATCCCCTATTTTTTTGTCATCAATTTGAATAACGGGAACAATTTCTCTTGTAGTGCTTGATATAAAAACTTCGTCTGCTGAAAGGAGGTCTTCTTTTTTGTAAAAACCTTCCTCAAAAGGAATTTTTTGTTCTTGTGCTATATCAAGGATGAACTTTCTTGTTATTCCTGCAAGGATTCCAATCTCCAGGCTTGGAGTTTTTAGGATTTCATCCTTGACAAAAAATACATTTGATGTGGTGCCCTCAGCGATAAATCCCTCTTTTGTAACAAATATACCCTCCTGTGCTCCATTTTTTTCAAATTCTATTGAACCAAGAACATTGGGAAGAAAGTTTATTGTTTTTGCCCCTCTTGTTGAAAAATCGTATAGTCTCGGGTTTTCAATTAGTATAGCCTTGATTCCCCTTTTTTGATACTCCTCAATTTTTTTATCAATATCAACGAGCATAATGGATATATCAGGTTTTCCCTTCGGTGGAGGAAGTCCAAGCCCATTTCCTCTGGTAATTACTATTCGGACAGCACAATTCTTAACCCTGTTGAGCTTCAGTAAATTTGCTATCTCGTTTTCTATTTTCCTTTCGTTCAGTGAGAAATTTATTTTGACCACATCAAGGCTCTTTTTTAATCTTTCCATATGTTCTTTAAATGCAAATATCCGTCCATCATAAACCCTTAAGGTTTCATAAACGCCGTCTCCGTAGTTTAATCCGCGGTGCTCAATTGAAAACAGTTTTTCACCCTTTTTGAAAATTTTGAAGTTGTAGGAAAAAAACTTATAAACCTTCATGAATAAACATTTTATTAAATGTTTGAAGTCAAATCCATTTTTTTAAAGAGAGTTCTGAAAAAGTGGGGCTATTTTTGTGGATTTTTTGGGAGGGATTTTTGATTTTTTTGACAGGGAGGCATAAAAATATGGTTATTTTTTGGGTAACCCCTCCTTCGGAAGGGTAAAGGTTTTGATTTTTCTTGACATTTGATTTTTGTTTTGTTATTTTCTAATTGTGAAAAGAGAAATTAGAAAATTTAAGGGGATAGTGAGGGAGATAAGGGAGAATCTTTTTTTCCTGCCAGGGGTGGTATATCCTCTTTATATAAAATGTGGTAAGAAGGGGTGTAGATGTGAGAGGGGTGAGAGGCATGAGTTATGGTATGTTTCTTACACCAATAGGGGTAAGAAGCGGATGGTTTTTATTCCGAAGGAGAAGGTGAAAAGGGCGAGGGTTCTTGTGAGGAGGTATAAGAGGCTGAAGGATTTGATAAATGATTTAAAGGATTTGAATCTTATTCTTTTCAAGGAGGGGTATGGTGAGGGATAAAGAGAGAAAGGAGGATAAGATGTTTTCAGGGATGGTAGATGGGCAGATGGATTTATTTGGTGATGGATGGGTTTACAGGTACATATTGAGGGAGTTAAAGGAGCATCCCCTTGTGAAGTTAAAGGGTATTATAGATGAGATATTGATGAAGAGCGGGTATCTGGTTGAGAAGTTTTATTCAGATGAGGGTAGGCCTTCATATCCGATTGGTGTTTTATTGAAGATGCTTTTACTTGAGTATATGTATAACCTTTCAGATGTTCAGGTTTCAAGGATGTGCATTCATGATTTTTTGTTCAGGTGGTTTGTGGGTCTTGGTGTTATGGATAAAGTTCCAGATGATACCACATTGGTGAAATTCAGGAAGAGGCTTGGTGAGGAGGGTTTCAAGGAGGTATTTGATATGCTTGTTGATGCTGCGAAGAAGGAGGGTATAGTTAAGGGGAAATTGAGGATTTTTGACGGGACACACATATTTGCTTCTATTCCGAGGTTGGGGACGATAGGTTTGATGAAGCAGGGTGTGAGGAGGGTTTATAATGAGGTGAAGAAGAGAGGGGAGAGATTTGCGAGGAGATTGAAGGAGAAGTATTCTGGGCTGATAAAAGGTAGGATAAAGAAGAGGGAGAGGGAGCAGGAGGTGAAGAAGGAAGTTAAGGCATTTATAAAGGATGTGAAGAAGATGGATCTTGGGAAGGATGAGAATTTTAATAAAACCCTCAAGGCTCTTGAGATGGTAGTTTCGGGCAATCCTTTCAAGATAGGCTCTTTTACGGACATGGATGCGAGATGGGGCAGGAAGAGTGATAGTTTTTCTTTTTGTGGATACAAGGCACACATAGGGGCAACGGATAATGGATTTATAACCTCTGTTAAGGTTCATTCAGGGAATGTGAACGAGTCAGAGGATATAATTTCAATGGTTAAGGAGGAGAAGGAAAGGGGGCTTGAGATAGAGGAGGTTTATGCGGACGGGTGGTATGATAGTGCGAAGATAAGGGATGCGCTGGAGGGTGAAGGGGTGAGGTGCTACATTCCATCGAGGAGGGATGGTTCAAGGATAGATGGTTTCAGGATTGATGGAGAGGAGTTAGTGTGTCCACGAGGCAAGAGGAGCATCGGGAGGATAAGGCAGGAGAGGGGATGGCTTTATTATTTTTCAAAACTTGATTGTGAGAGATGTTCTTTACGGAAAAGATGCGTTGGCGAGAGGAAAGACCCGAGGGCGAGGGTTTATTTGAGTGATTGTAAGGCAAAGAGGAGGGAGGATGAGAAGGAAAAATACCAGAAGACGAGACCTGCTATTGAGAGGGTATTCGGGTGGATGAAGAGGTGGCATGGGATGGGTAGAGCGAGATACAGGGGAAGATGGAGGGTTGGGATACAGGTGATATTGACATGCATCCTCATAAACCTGAAAATCATGGCAAATGCACCATAAATAGGGATTAAAAGGGAGGGAAAAATGGAGAGAAGAGGGGAAAAGGGGATGGGAAAAAGGAAAAATTAGAAGGAGGGGAAGAAAAATTTAGAAAGAAAAACCAAAATAACCCCCACTCAAAACCCCCTTAAAACTAAAGAAAGGGTTTTTCAGAAAGCACCTAAAATTTCGCTTGACATTTGAAATTTGGTTTTATATAATATAACAAAATGAAAAGTGGAGGGTAAAATGAAGAAGGTAGTGTTAAGTGTAAGTCTTATAATTTTGTTTTCTTCCTGCGGGGAAAAGGGAACAATTGACCTTGCTGGAAGGACATCCCTTCCCACAAAGCTTATTGTCCTTACTCCGTTCACAGAGGCGGAAGTGGATGATAGCTTGAGGTTTATAGCAGAAGTTCCTGAGTTTGTGCCAAGCGTTTCAATAGTTAAGAATTCAGAAGGAGAAACTGTGCTTCTCGGCTACACCATTCCAGACCATCTTGCAAAGGATGGACTTGAGGAGTTTGCCTATTCAAGCAAAAGAGTTATAGGACCGAGGTCAACAGCAGCAGCCCTTGTAGTTATGAACCCCATATTTCTCGGGGTTGAAGACCGGACAAAGATAGAGGTTTTGAAAAGGGTTGTTAAGAGTTCAGAGTTTGAGCAACTTGTGAAAAAAATAGAAGAGGCGATAAAAAAGGATGGCTCAATATCCCTTTCAAAACACGAAGACATTTACATTCTTGCTGCACAGGTAGTAAAGGATGTCGTTGAGAGTTCGGAGATTGGAGAGGTAAAGGGGGCTGTAACGATTGACCAGAATGCTCCATGGTTTGTGACATACTGGAATAATGAAGTTAGAAGCGGAATTAAGTTTTTCAACCCAAAGATGGTTTATTACTGGGCAGGGGTTAAGGAGCAACAGAATGGAGATGAGATAGATGACCACTGGCTCCAGCCAAAATTGAGAATAATAGACCTTTCCATTGAAAACCTTTTAAAATTTGACCTCTCAGCAGACCCAAAAGAGACTGTATGGAGTAATGATTCCCTTTGTGGTGGAACCTATAAACTTATCAGTATGTTCAAGGGCTTCAGGGGCTATCTTGACCTCAACATGTTCACAGGACCCCTCAATGCAGAAAGGAAGGCACTTCTTGCTAATACCTGGCAGGGTATAAAGTATGTCCTCGCTCTTGTAACAAGTGTTAATATCCTTCCGGATGGTCATCTCGTCGTTGAGGGGCTTGATTATATCCTGAATCCAAACGCACAGGGGGCATACGAAGACCTTATGGAGGCAATAAAGAGTTACGATATATGGGACATAATATCTGCTGTCATAAACCTGATAAGCATGTTTAAAGACCCGATAAAGAACTATCTCTTCAGTTCATTCGGGCAGAATGTTTCGGATAGCTTTTTGAGCGCAGCACTGGGGGTGATAGGAGATATAGCAGGAATAGCAGTGAAGGTTTACAACCTCACAACCCAGACCATTCCCTTCTTCTATGATTTTATAGATGCCCCTGAGGAGGTCAGATACTGGGCATCTAATTGTGCAATTACCGATTCAGGACCGGCTCTTATATCATTCATAAAACCCAATTATGTGGTAAGTGGAAAGACAATCTCTGTATGGGGCTCATCCTTCGGTGAGGTAAAGGGGAAGATAAACATTTACCTTCCTAACTCCAATGAAAAAGTTGCAATTATTGACCCGAGTTTAATAACGATGTGGCTTGATACATTTATAACCTTCTACACACCAAACCTCGCTGCAGGAAGCTATGAATTTACAATAGCAAAACCCGTTCCGGGTGGCGGAGAAGTAGAGAGTATAAAGTTTCCATTCAATGTTGTTCTTCCTGGAATGGGTCCCGGGGAAGGTGGAGGAGCAGGTGGAGGTGGTGGATGCGTTTACACAGGCACAAATCCTCAGGGACTTTCGCCTCTCCTTATAATTCCGTTACTATTTATTGTCTTTTACAGGTTAAAGAGGAAGTAAAGAAAGAAATATTTTAATAAAGGTCAGCATCACATCTTTTGTTTCGGAGGTGTTAAATTTCTAACTCATACCTTATCTTTACTTTGTAACTTTTGCACATTTTGGTGCATTATTTTGAGCAAATAGGTTCCGCCCTAAAAATCAATCTATCTTTTGTTGGTATGAAAATTGCTTTTTCTTCACAAAAAAGAAAAGGAGGTAAAAAATGCATGAAAACTGGAACAATGAACTTCCTGAATGGGTTGAGCAACCAGAAACTACATACACAGGGTATCCTATAACCCCTGTAAAATTCGGCCTTCCAAAAGAGATTGATTCACTCTGTCCTGAATGCGGAAAAATTATCAAGGCTCTCCTCTATCCAGAAGGAGGAAAGGTATGGATAAAAAAGAAGTGTGAAGAGCATGGTGAATTCCTTGACATTTTCTATGGGGATGAGGAGCTTTATTACAAGTGTGAGGAGTTCTGGTTTGGAGATAGTAGAGGGGTTGAAAATCCTCAGATTCCCAATGCTACGAAATGCCCTCTTCAGTGCGGGCTATGCAACATGCACTTAAGTTGTTCTGCCCTTCCTATAATTGACCTGACAAATAGATGCAATCTATCCTGCCCTGTATGCTTTGCAAATGCAAATGCCACAGGCTATCTTTATGAACCATCCTATGATGATGTAGTAAGAATGCTTGACACCCTGATTAATCAGAAACCGGTTCCAGCAAACAGAGTTCAGTTTTCCGGCGGTGAACCAACACTGAGACCAGACTTTTTAAAAATTGTCCAGAAGGCAAAGGAAATGGGATTTTACTACATTCAGGTAAACACAAACGGAATAAAGATGGCAGACCTTGAATTTGCACAGGCTGCTAAAGAGGCTGGAGTTCACACCCTTTATCTACAGTTTGATGGCGTGAATGAAGATGTTTATTACAAGACGAGGAACCTCCCCCTTCTTGAATACAAGATGAAGACCATTGAGAACTGCAGGAAGGTTGGTATAAGCATTGTGTTTGTCCCAACGGTTGTTAAAGGATTCAATGACCATCAGGTCGGAGAGATAGTTAAACTCGCTGCAAAGAATGTGGACATCGTGTCGGGAATAGCATTCCAGCCTGTGTCCTTTGTCGGAAGATACAGCCATAGTTACAGAATGGAGAGAAGATACACAATGGCAGACCTCGCATTTGACATAGAAAAGCAGACGGGTTATATGAAAGCGAGAAGGGACTGGTATCCCCTTGCCTGCACAGCAATTCTTTCAAGGTTTGTTGGAAAGATAAAGGGAACTACTCCATTTACAGTTTCAACCCATCCCCATTGTTCACAGGGAACATTCTTCTTTGTTGATAAAAAGACGAAGGAAGTGAAATCGGTAGGTGAATTTATTGATATGGATAGGTTCTTAAAAAAGGTTGCTGAATTGAGTAAAAGAGCATCTACAAAGACCTTTGACTTTGTATCAAATCTTGATGACTGGAATGAACTGCAGGACTGTTTCAAACCAGAAAGGGCACCCTCTGACATGACTTTCATTGACCTTTTGAGGACCCTTGACGGATATGAGAATACTGAGTTAAGGAGAACTACGGAAAAGGGAAAGGAACACGGATACCCCCATTTCTTCGCAGCAGGGATGCACTTCATGGACTCCTATAACTACAGCGTAGAGAGGGTTATGAGGTGCGTAATCCACTATGTTGACCCAAAAGGAAGGCTTTACCCATTCTGTGCATACAACGGAGGACCAACATATAGAAAAAGGGTTGAGAATTTCTTCAAACTTCCTGATGAGGTGGTAAAGAAAAAGATAATGGAGGAAAACTATCCCAGGGAACTCTCAAGACTATCAAAGAAATTAGGGCTTTAAAAGGACTGCTTTTTTCAAACTATCGTAGAGGAGGTGAATTTCCTCCTCTTTTTCTACTTTTTGACCATTTTTTGTTGTGATGTAGAAAACATCTGAAGCAGAATTCCCATGGGTTAAAACCCTTGCTGTATGGATGTTATACCCCAGTTCGGAAATAGTGGAGGCAATGGTATAAAGCAAACCTGCCCTATCTGCAGTGTTCACCTCCACAATCGTCCATTTACCTGATAGAGCGTTGTTGATTGTAATTTTTTCATAGAAAGTATTTACTTTTGTATAAGGCTTTCCAGCAGCCTTTATATATTCCTTGATGTTAACTTCGTTGTTTATAACCTTCTCAAGAATTTTTTCAAATTTTTCCCATTCAAAAAAACGAGGAAGGTCAAAACTTCCTTTTTCTGTCACCCTGAAGATATCCAGAATCCTTCCATCTTTTCTTGAGAAGATAAGGGCGTTGAGTATATTAAGTCCAGAAATTGATATCGCTCCTGCCAGTTTTGCAAATATCCCGTGTTCGTCAGGTCCTGTGATGATTATTTCGGAATAACCCTTATCCGGGATATCCCTCTTTTCATAAAAAAATTTTCTTCCTTCAGATAAACTAAGAATTTTCAAGTGATGAAGAATCTCTTCCGGGGAGAAAGTTACAAAGTATTCATCCTCAAACCCGTCAATGAACCTCAGAAGTTCCGGACCTTCTCTCTCATTTATCAGTTTGATAACTTTTTCTTTCGTCTCCTTTGTTCTTGAGGCCTGAAGCTGGATATAGAAATCTCCAACAGTCAGGGCTTCTTTAAGTCGGTAATAGAATTCATTTATAACGCTATGCTTCCATTCCGTCCATGCCTCAGGATGAACCGCCCTTAAATCACATACAGAATGGAGGTAGAGAAGGTCCAGTATAAAAGGAGAGGACACCTGCTCAGAGATTTTCTTTATGAATTCCATATCGTAGATATCCCTTTTGAAAGACAATTCCGGAAATATCATGTGGTTCTTTATCACCTTTTCAATTACATCAGCCTCTTCTAACTCTAAAATTTTTGCAAACTTCCTGGCAAGTTTTGCACTGATTTCAGCATGAGGAGTTCCTATTCCTTTACCTATGTCATGGAAGAGAAGGGAGAAAACAACTATATAAGGCTTATCTATTGACTTGGCAATTTTTGTGGCAAGAGGGAGATTCTCCTCAAGAACTCCACTTTTTAGAATTTCAAATTCTCTGATGGAAAAAACCGTATGGACATCTACGGTATATATGTGATGAAGGTCCCTTTGAACCTTTCTGTAAATTTTCTTAAAAGGGGGGAAAAGGCGATGAAGGATTCCTGACTCGTTCATCTCGTTAATTGCAAACCATGCGTTCTTTGAATTCAGTATCTCTACAAAAAGTTTTTTTGCGTTTCCTTTCTCCCAAAAATTCTTGTTTTCCTTTAACACATCTATTATTATTTCTTTCGTTCTCTCGCCTATTGGGGTTTCATACTCCTGTGATAGTCTTATAATCTCCAGAACTCTATGGGGGTCATCTTTCAAAAGATGTGGATTTTTAAGTGTGAGTTTCCCTCCCCCTATCCTGTAGAAAAGCCCGATTTCACGCCAGTCTGTCTTTTTAAAGGTTTCTGGAAGAAACTCTCTTTCTACGAACCCGAGGATATTGTGTATAGATTTTGTCCTTATAAAGTATTCCCTCATAAGGCGCTCCGCGGCACTTTCCCCTTTTGTATCCTTATATCCCATAAGCTGGGCTAATCTGTCCTGAGATTCAAAATCAAGGATATCATATTTTCTTGAATGGATTAGATGGAGGAGGTTTCTCATCTTTTTGATAAAATCTACGCTTCTTTTCAAAAGCGTGGCATCGCTTTTAGAAAGGATTCCGCCTTTGACCATTGAGTTTATATTTCCTTCTCTATAAAGTGCTTTCACACACCACAAAATCGTTTGAAAATCCCTTAATCCCCCTGGAGCGTCCCTTATGTTTGGCTCAATGAGATAGAGGGTTCCCCCAAATTTTCTATGTCTTTCATTCTTCAGTTCAATTATCTCCTGTATAAATCCCTCTGCCTTTGAATAGGTCAAATCATTTAACATGCTCACAAAATAATTGTAAAGAGAGCGAGAGCCGCACATAAATCTGCTGTCAAAAAGGGAAAGTTTAACTTTTATGTCTTTCTTCGCAAGCTCTATACATTCTTCAGGGGTTCTAACGCTATAACTCATTTCTACCCCTGAATCCCAGAGTGGATAGAGAAACTCGTCAACTGTCTCCTTCTCTTTTTTAACGAGGAATGTTATATCTGTATCAGAGTAAAGGCTCATTTCCTTTCTTCCATATCCACCGGTTGCGAGGAGTGCTATCTCTTTTTTGGAGAGATGTTCTTCATAAAGGTTCTTCAGAATCCTATCCCAGAATTGAACTATTTTTGCAGAAAGGACGAAGGGAGATGGAAGATGGGACGAGAGGATGGAGTCATAAAAATTTTTTATCTCTACCTTAACAGACAAATTAAATCTCCCCTATCCTTAACATGTATGTCCTTATTCCCGAGTATATTCCTTGAGCGATTTTTTCAAGAACCTCTTCTTTCATAAGAAGTTTTTCATCTTCCGGATTGCTTATGAAAAGTGCTTCCACGAGCACAGCAGGCATCTTTGCATTCATAAGGACATAAAATGGACCGCCTTTAACCTCCTTTGTCCTGTAATTTTTATAATTCAGTGCGTTCACAATTCCGTTTTTTATGTCCTTCGCAAGGGTTGCTGATTCCGCATTTTTTGAACTCAACATTAGGTCATTGAGGATAAACTCCAGTTCCGATTCAACGGATTTGAACTCGGGAATTTCATTCTCTGTGGAAAGAACTTCAGCCATAGATTTATCAAAGGTTTTGTCAAAATAATAAACTTCTATTCCTTTTGCTTTTCTGTTCCTTGAAGAATTTATATGGATGGATACAAATAAATCAGCAGAAATGGAATTTGCGAGGGCTGTCCTTCCTGAAAGAGGGATGAACCTGTCTTCCTCTCTCGTCATCTGAACATTGAAGCCTTCTTCCTCAAGTTTTATTTTGAGTTTTTTTGCTATTTTCAATGTCAGAGCCTTCTCTTTTAAAATTTTCCCTTTTGCTCCGCAGTCTTCGCCCCCGTGACCGGGATCCACTACAATTGTAAGACGCCTTCTCTGCCTCTTTGTGCCCTCTTCATATTTTTCTATGACCGCTCCTATTAAGTCCTTCTGGGTGTAATTCTTTTCAAAAAGGTCAATGACAATCGTGAATGGAAAAGGGATGTGAAAGATCTGGTACCCTCCTATTTCGCCGAAAAGGACCTCTATCATCAATCCGCTTTCGTCTTTTTTAACCTTCACTGACTGCAGGAGTCCGACAGGAAACTCCCTTTCAAGTTCTTTTTCTAAAGCGGAATTAGTAACAAAAATTTTTATACCCCTTATTAAGTGCTTCTCCCTTATGAGTTCGTAGCGGTATGCAACCCTTCCAGAAAAAAGTATGTTTATCCTCGCATATTTTTCTGATATCCACCACATTATGTCCTGAAGGGTGGCTTTTTCAAGAGTTTCTTTTCCCTCAAGAGAGGAGACAATTTTCATGGCGAGGTCTTTCATATCGCCGTTCTTTTCAACTGCTTTTCTGTAAAATTTTATGGACTTTTCAGGCTCCATTAGTATCAGCCTCATTATATCTCCTGCCTTGATGAGCGCATCGTCAGATAACGGACTTTCTGTATAACGGGTGTTTAAATCCTCAAAGGCATTGAGCGCGTTTTCTGCAAATTTTTTTTCTGAAGATGAAGCATAGAGCTCAAGATATATCTTTCCCGCATTAAAAAGAGCCTTGTCTGCAAATTCGCAATCTGGAAATTCTTTTGAAAGTTTTAAAAACCTCCTCGCGCATTCAACGAGGTTTTCAACTGCTCTCTTTTGAGGAAGGGCTTCTCGCCATCGGTAATATGTTCTCCTCGTTTCTTCGTAGGAAAACCTGCATTCATTCTTTGCTCCCAGAATCAATATAAGGAGGAGAAGTGCCTTCATCTTTTAAGAATTATATTGCCTTTTATTATATCAATCCAGCCCCTCTTCTCCAGCCTCACCATCGCGAGCGTAACCATTTCCCTTTTTATTCCGAGAATTTTCGCAATGTCCTGAGCGGAAATTTTTACGGTTTTTATCCTCTCTTTGCATTCCTGGTTCGCAATGAAGGAAATTATGTAAAATACAGTCTCTACTGTATCCAGCCCGAGCAGAGGCGCTGATGGAATATATATCTTCTTCCCCAGTAACCCCCTTTTGAATGGTATAGCGTGCTTGTTTTTTGAAAGGTATGATTTTATCTCTTCAATTTCGCATATTCCTATGGTAGTAGTATGAAGGGCTGTAAGGTGATAGGTTTTGTTGGAGGATGTATTTGATAATCCAAATATTCCGTGGTTCGCAATTCTCCATATAGTGAAATTTTCCTCCGGGGATGCGGAGGATGAGAAGGAAATTTCGCCTGAAAGCAGGATGTAACATTTTCCCTTTTTCATTTCAGGATATAAATCTTTCCCTTGTTCAACATTTATTTTCGTGATGTTATTCTTTAAATTACTGATATCCCTTGATAGGAGGTCAGAGCCTATAACCCATGGCTTGAAAAAACTTTTCATTCCAAAACTCTTAACACGCTTTCATACCTTCCAAATGGAGGAAATATATAAACCCCTTTTACCCTTTCAACCTTCCTCAAATAGGAAAGCATTTCTTTTGCAATTTTTATGCCCTCTTCCCTTTGAGCCTCTTTTGAAGGGGCTTTTGCCATTCTTTCCATTATTTGAGGGGGAATCTGCATCCCGGGAACCTCGTTGTGCAAAAATTCTGCATTCCTGTAGCTCGCGAGAGGAAGAATTCCAACAATTATTGGTATATGGGAGAATTCTTTGGTGGCGTCAAGAAATTTTTCAAGAAGAGATGGTTCATAGACCGGTTGGGTGAAGATGAATTCAGCACCTGCCTGAATTTTCTTTTTAAATCTTTCTATTTCATAATCAAAGTTGACTGCACCGGGGTTACAACCCGCTCCAACCACGAAGCTCGTAGCCTCTCCTATGAACTTTCCTGTGAAATCAAGTCCCCTGTTTAGATTCTGGATGAGATGAATAAGACCGATAGAATCTATGTCAAAAACTGCAGTTGCATCCGGATAATCTCCCATTTTTGGGGGATCACCTGTTATGGCGAGTATGTTTCTCAAACCCAGGGCATTGGCTCCTATAAGGTCCATCTGAATGCCCAGAAGATTTCTGTCCCTGCATGTGTAGTGGATTATTACCTCCACATCGCTTTTTTCTGCAATCAGTTTTCCTAAAGCAATAGGACTCATCCTTGCCATAGCCCTTGGTCCGTCTGCAATGTTTACTGCGTCTATTTTCCCCTTTAAAAGCTCGGTTACTGCTTTCAATTCTTTTTCGTGGGAAATGCCGAACGGTGGGTCAACCTCCACGCAAATTATGAAGTGGTCTTTTTTCTTGAGGAGCTCTCCAAATCTGCTTCTGTTTTCAATTGGCTTGGGAGGTATCTCCTTTCTTTCTGGAATTTCTTGAACTTCTATCTGCCATATTCTCGGCTGGATGGATTTTATAAACTTTCTCAGCTCCTTTATGTGTTCAGGAGTGGTCCCGCAACATCCACCAACAATTTTTACCCCTTTCTGAATCATCCTCCTTCCATACTCAGCAAAGTATTCCGGGGTGGTAAGGTATATTGTCCTTCCCTTAACTATTTCGGGAAGTCCTGCATTTGGCATTGACGAAACAGGTTTGTTTTTCACAAAAGGGATGAGCCTTTCAATACACTCATAAACCCCTCGCGGTCCATTTCCGCAATTCGTTCCAATAACATCAACATTCCATTTTGAAGCCTCTGTTGCAAATTCCTCGGGCGTTATCCCTGAAAATTTTCCTTCCCCATAGTATCTAAAGGAAATCTGAACAATCAGGGGTATATCGGAAAAACTTCTTACTGCTTTGCAGGCTATTTCAAGTTCCTTGATGGAGGTAAAAGTTTCAAGGATTATGAGGTCAACCCCTCCGTCAACGAGCGCTTTTGCCTGCTCAAGAAATGCTTCAAAGGCTTCTTTTTCAGAAAGGAGCCCCAGGGGCTCTATTTCCTTTCCCAGCGGTCCCATTGACCCTGCCACATAAACCCTGTCTCCGGCGATTTCCCTTGCTATCCTTGCTCCCGCAATATTTATACTCCTCACCTCCTCCTCAAGACCGAATGGAAGAAGTTTTATACGATTTGCTCCAAATGTATTCGTTTCTATTATTTCTGCCCCTGCTTCTACATACTCTCTGTGAATTTTTTTTACAAGGTCCTGTTTGGTAATGTTGAGATGGTCATAGCATTGATTTATGAATATCCCCCTTCTGTAAAGCTCCGTTCCCATTGCTCCGTCTGCAAGGATGACATCTCCTTCCAGTCTCTTTCTAAAATCCAGTTTCATAGTTTTTATTTTATCACAGAGGATTTTTATATGAAATTGTAGATATAAAAATTTCACAGAAGCATGGAGATAATTTTTGCAGTTGCTTGAAAGTTAAAATTTTTTCATTTATAAGAATGGTAATGAAGGTATTTTATGGAAACTCAAATCCTGCTCTTGCGGAAAAGATATGCGAGGTGCTCGGAATAGAACCAGGGCATGCTCAGGTGAAGAGATTTAGCGACGGGGAGATATGGATAGAGATTGATGAAAATGTAAGAGGAAAAGATGTTTTCGTTCTGCAATCAATATGTTATCCCGCTAATGAGAACCTCATGGAACTTCTCATCATGATGGATGCTCTCAAAAGGGCATCTCCTAAAAGGATTACAGCAGTTATCCCTTACTACGGATATGCAAGACAGGACAGGAAGTCAAAGCCACGGACTCCGATTTCTGCGAAGCTTGTTGCAGACCTCCTCACCACTGCTGGAGCAAATAGGATTCTGACAATTGACCTCCATTCGGACCAGATTCAGGGCTTCTTCAATATCCCGGTTGATAACCTTTCTGCACTTCTCGTTTTCATGAAATACATAAAGGAAAACATAAAAGATGACTTGATAATAGTATCGCCCGATGTGGGTGGTGTGAAGAGGGTGAACGAGTATGCAGAAAGGTTAAACAAGCAAATCGCAATTGTTGTTAAGAGGAGACCTGCTCCGAATGTTTCTGAAGCAATGTATGTGGTGGGAGATGTAAAGGGGAAAACTGCCATTATCATTGATGACATAGTTGATACCGCGGGAACTATAAAACAGGCGGTTCAATCCCTTCTTGAGAATGGAGCAAAAGAGGTTTATGCCTTCTGCACCCATCCAGTCCTCTCAGGAAATGCCTACAAGAACATAGAATTTTCAAACATAAAGGAGCTTGTTGTCACCGACACAATTCCCCTTTTGAAGATGTCACCAAAAATAAAAGTCATAAGTGTTGCGGAACTACTCGCAGAGGCTATAAAGAGGATTCACGAGGAAAAATCGGTCAGCGTTTTGTTCAAGCAGGTTTGACGAAAATCAGAATTTTATAGTAATTCACATCATTCGCCAATTACGGATACGATGACCTTTCTCGTTCTTGGACCATCAAACTCGCAGAAGAATATCCCCTGCCATGTGCCAAGGAGGAGACGGTTTTCAAGGAAAGGGATGGTAACCGAAGAACCTACAATTGACGCTTTTATATGGGAATCAGCATTCCCCTCTGTGTGCCTGTAAATTCCTTCTCTTGGAACAAGCTTATCAAGAGTTGATATAATGTCTCGAACTACATCGGGGTCTGCATTTTCATTTATTGTAATTCCAGCAGTGGTATGAGGAACATAAACCGATACTATTCCTTTCCTTTTCCCACTTTTTGAAAGAATTCTTTCCACCTCACCTGTAATTTCAATGAATTCAATCCTTCCTTTTGTTTTTACAGTGATTTCTTCAATCATTTTATACCCTCCGTTATAGCATTTATAAAATCGTCTGGATTAAAGGGATACAATGAGTTTTCGTCTTCTCCAGCGGAAACGAATCGCACAGGAAATCCTCTTTCGCATATCCCAAATATGACCCCTCCTTTAGCAGAACTATCTGCTTTTGAGAGGACAATTCCTGTTATTTTTCCTACTTCAGAAAAAGCCAAAACCTGACTTATGGAATTCTGTCCGGTGTTGGCATCTATCACTACAAAGATTTCTTCTGGAGGAGTTCCCTTTACTTTCTCAATTACCCTGCAAAGCTTTTTCAACTCCCTTACGAGGGATTCGTTTACATGATTCCTTCCTGCGGTATCCACGATTAAAAGGTCAAATCCGTGTTTTTTTGCATAAGAATATGAATCGTAAAGAACGCCATCCGCTGGAATGTTATCCGGTGGAGAAAATACGGGAATTTTGAACTTCTCTCCCATAATTTTTAACTGGGATATGGCTCCTGCTCTGAACCTGTCCCCTGCAACGAGACAGGGGTTAAAACCGAGTTTTTTGGCGTATTTTGCCATCTTCACGCAGAAAAGGGTCTTTCCTACCCCGTTAACCCCTATGACCAGTATGTATTTTATTCCATTTTTTTTCAGAAATTTTTCACTTCCATAACATATTTTTAATGCCTCCTTCATGCTTTCTTTTATGGAATTGAGGAGGCTTATGCTTTTCTCTTTTTTTATTTTCAGTGCCCTGTCAATTATCTTTCTAATTTCTTCACCCCCTGTATCTGCAGCAATTAAAGCCCTTTCTATAGCCTCAAGCAAATCTTCCTCTCCCCTTACCTCTTTTAAAATTTCTTTCATTGCCCTTTTTGTCCCGGAATACACAATTGATGAAATCCTATTCCTCCTTTTTTTGAATACGAGAAAAATGGTGATTGCAACTGCAAAAAATATGAGAATAGAAATGATGTTAAGCACCATTTTTAAAATATCTCAACCTTTATGGTCGTGTCTCCTATTCTAAGTATATCTCCATTCTTCAATTCTTCCTTTGTTATCCTCCTGCCGTTAAGATATGTTCCGTTCTTGCTGTCCATATCCCTTATATAGAGTTTTCCATTTTCGTATATTATTATTGAATGCGTTCTTGAAACTGCCTCATCTGAAATGGGGAAATCAACATCCTCATCCCTTCCTATTATGAATGGTGTATCTTCAACCTTTGCACTTTTACCTTTGTCTGCTCCTTTGGTTACAGTTAAAAGGACATTCAGTCCGGTTGCCTTGAAGTCATATAAAAAGGAATCAGGGGCTGGTTTATAAACCGTAGGTTTCTCATCCTTTCCCATTTTTATCCTCCAAGGTTTATTTCGGAAATCAGGATGGAAGGAGAGGTTATATTACCGATGGTTCTGAAGTCGTTTCCAGTGGCTTCTATTTTGTTGAAGGTCTCAAAGAAGTTTCCGGAGATAACGCCGCCAACAAATGGCTTTTTCCCGTTTTTTATGAATATTCCACTTGCTCCCACAGAAAATTCACCAGTTATTGGATTAACCGTGTGTCCACCTATTATGCCTGTCACTATAAATCCTTCCCCCATCTTTTCCACAAGTTTTTCATAAGGTGTCCCTCCATTTATAAGGATGGAGGAACCTGTCAATGAAGGTGGGCTTGCTGGTTCTGGTCTGGAGCTTCCACAGGGCTTTTTGCCATAAATTCTTCCATACATGGCATTGTATAGAAAATTCTCAAACCTGCCATTTCTGACAATAAATACCCTTTCTTTTTTCACTCCCTCTCCATCAAATGGCATATAAAAGGGCTCTTTAAATGATGGGTTGTTTTCCTCAATTGTCAGAATTTCAGAAAAAATCCTTTCCCCCTCTTTATCTTTTAGCATTGTTCTGTTTTTAAAAAGGGATTCCGCAGTAAAAGATTGAATAAAAGCCTCAAGGAGTTCACAAGCCACCCTGTTTTGAAGGATGCATCTGAACCTTCCTGTGGGCGGAGGCTCACTCTTTAGAAGCATCTTTGCGGGTTCTTTGAGGGAGCGCGCTATTTCTTTCAGGTCAAAATTCATTTCGCTGAAATGGAAGATGTCGTAATTTATTTGTGCTTCCCCATCTTTTTCAACTATCACAGCCCCTCCCACATTTATTCCACCTGTCTCCCCTTCAACATTCATTCCCTTTGAATTCTTGATAGAGAGATTTTTGCTCTTAAAGTTTATAAAAATTTTTTCAATTCTCACACCATCCTCATTTTCAATCTCATCTTTTAATTGTAAAAGCATATCTTTACCTTCCCTCTCACCAATTTTTATACCCTTATATGAAAAACTCCCTTCATAGCCTTCAGGAATTGGGTCTTCAGGTGCTTCACTTATCAAGTTCTCCTTCAAGAATTTTAAAGAGAATTCTTCGTCTGCCATATAAGGAAAATAGGCGAAGGTAAATTTTCCTTTCAGGTATCCCCTGCAGGAGGTCCGGTTTTCTACAAAACCTGTAGAGTTCAAAAAATACCTGTCCATTTCTATCCGGAAGCCTTCAATCCTGATTTTACATATATCCCATTCCATTGCTATTTTTTGAGCTCATTTTTTATGAAGGTATAAAGTTTTTCCTCAAGTTCCTCCGGTATGTCCACCTCAAAATTTTTAACCACCTCAACACACTTTCTGTATGTCTCAACAAATTTCTTGCACTCCTCACAATCAAGGATATGAAGTTCAAATCTTTGTGAAATTTGCTCATCAAGTGTTCCTTCAAAATAGTCAATGAGAAAAGTCAATACCTTCTTACACTCCCTTTTTCTTCTCATAACTTGCCCTTTTCCACAACCGGCTGAAGTTTTTTCTTCAACATGAGCCTTGCCCTGTGCAACCTCACCTTTGTTCCACCCTCTGATAATTTTAAAATTTTTGCAACCTCAGTCAATGGCATCCCTTCTATGTCTTTGAGTATAATAGCAATTCTATAAGATTGGGGGAGAGATTCAATTGCGGTCTGAACAATTTTTCTTCTTTCCTCAGTCTCAAGGGTCTCATCGGTTCCCTTTTCTTCTTTATCCTCAAAGTCTATCCTCTCCTCTTCATCCCTCTTAAGTTCTGAAATCAAACTTTCTCTTTTCCTCTTTTTTTTCTTCATATACGAAAGGGCTGTGTTCACTGTAATTCTGAAAAGCCATGTTGAAAAAAGGGAATCTTCACGAAAGTCCTTAATGTGTTTTATAACCTTTAAAAAAACCTCCTGCATTATTTCTTCAGTCTCATCCCTCTTTTTCGTCATGCTGAATATAAGCCCGAACATCTTCCTTCCGTATCTCCTTATAACCTCTCTGTATGCTAAATCGTCTCCCTTTTTCAGTCTTTCTACGAGTTCTTTCTCTTCCATAAGTTTCTAAAAATAAAAATGAAAAATGTAAGGATAACAGGAAATGACGGGGAAGGAGATTCTGCACATCCGCATCCTCCCTCTTTGACCAGTTCCTCCTTGAGTGGTGAAAATGCTTCTGGAGCATCCATTGCAGTGGAAAATAAAAGGGAAAGGGAAGCCTCCCATATATGGGGAATTGCAACCCTGTTGAAAAACTCACCATTTCTGATGACGACCACCTCTCCGAGGTGCATTGTATTGGGTGTCGGCACCTCGTTTATGAGTATCTCTTTCAGTTCATTGAGTTTTGTTAAATAATCATCCCTGTGAGTAAGGGCGAGTGCGAGTAGTCCCTTTGATATGTAGGCAAATCCCTCATATTCCTTTTTCAAACACCTCTCAGCCTCTGAAAGGAGATACTCCGCAACCATTTTTTCAGCGTATCCATCCTTTATCTCTGCTGGCCATAGAAGCCATGCTATTTCGCCATAAGAACCTTTGAAACCATCCTCCGAATAGAAATTCTCCATTATTCCCGTTTTTACCTCTTCTGCCCTCATCAAAAACTTCTCCGCTTTATCCTTTTCACCCAGATAGGAGAAGAATTCATAAGCAGTTTTCATGGCGAGATAATATGTAACCGCTCCCTGAAGTCCCTGTGTGAAAAACGGATTGTCATCCTCATTTGCGATACACTGAAGTTTCTTTTTCTCATCATAACATCCATAAAGTGCCTCTGCTGATAATTCTATAGTGTCTTGGACCTCCCTTATGTATTCATCCCTTCCATCCTTCATGAATTTTGCATGCGTCCATAGTGTCCAGATTATTAATGCGGTCTCATCTATTTCAAACGGGATTGGACCACCGGGCATCCCATCTGGATAATAACACATGTCATAGGTCCCCCTTCCAAAAGGATAAACTCCTGATTTTCTTTGAACATCTCTGTAAAACAAATTGTGTTTTGTAACCATCTCATGATACCCTGCAACATCCAGGGCGAGGTTTATAAATGCTCCGTCCCTTGGCCAGTCCTGCCCATAAGGAGGCTGGGTGCTTATTGAGGCAACAATTGCACCCGTATTTCTGTCCTGTGCAAGTTTTATGCTTATGAGTGTCCTTCTAAAAAATCGGTCAAAATTTTTAGTCCTTGAAAGCCAGTTTTTCCAGAATTCCGCCGTCTCCCTTTCAAGTTCATCGTAGGCTCTTGAGCCTATCTCATCAAGGATTTTTCTAACTCCGTAATAGGAATCTGAAACCGCAATAATTATTGTGAGTTCCTCATTAAATGGGAACTCAAGGGCTGAATTCGTCTGACACCCTCCAACCGAATAACCTTTTAAAATTCCATCCCTTGCATCAACGAAGGCATCAAGTGGTTCATCCACCCACATTCTTGAGTATGGGCATTTTGTCATCAAATCATGACCAACCTGATAGGAGGATGGAGATTTTGAGCCCTTAATCCCGAACCATACTCCATTCATCCTTTTAAAGGGCTCTATAAATTCAGAAAACCTGTTCTTTCTTTCAATTTCTGGAACGCTGAATATTTCTTCAAGGTAAGAGATATCCTTTTTTTCAGGTGTCATGTGAAAGATGAGTCCATCTTCATAGAAGGATAGAAAATCGTTGTTTTCATCATCATACCAGTCAAGAAGCGGTAGATATTGAGCCTTTCGGTTACAGGGAGCAAGGTTTTCATAAAAAATTAATGACCCTGTTTCCTGAGGGACTTCGTAGTGAAGAATGAGCACATCTGTATAAGGCGATACAAATGCCTTCTGTATTATCTCCTTTCCATTTAAGGAAAACCTGTTCAGGATTATTGGTGTATCCTCAATGTATGACTGCTCCGAAGGAAGGTCTCTCAGCCATTTAACCTCATTACCGACTTTTATTCCTGAAAAGATTCCCATGTTTGGTTTCGCTCCCATATAGGTCAAATCGTATGCATGGTATCCTGCATCAACCGGGATAATTGGCGTGAAGTAGTTTAAATGGTCATAAAATCCGGGAGAGGGCCACCTCAAAACAGTTATCTCTCCCTTCTCCGAAAATCCTGCTGTTAGCCCGCCATTACCAGTAAAGGCATTTATGTTTGTAGCCCCGAACATATGTTCAACCATATCCACTTCATGGGAAAGGAGTTTTGATGGAAAAATCAAAAATAGAAATAGAAGAATTTTTTTCATTTTTTCAAAGTTATAAAACCTCCTTCCAAAAGTCAAGTAATATAGTTTTAGGAGGTATTTCCTGTCACCTTACCTTCCCCTCTTTTAAAAGGCTGAAGGCTTAAGGCGAAAGGCTGAAGGAGAAGGGAAGTTGGGAAGCAACCAATTTGACATTTTCCCTCTGCCCCCTCCCGAATTCAGAGAGGGAGGGTTTTATCTAAAAATAATAAAAATTTGACGAAAAAATTTAAATAGAAAACCCTTCCCACCCTTCCCTTTGCTTTCTTAATCTTCCCCCCTCTTGAGAAGAGGGACACAGGGGGGAGATAAAATCCCTTCCCTGCAACCCCTCCCTCGGAGGCAGTCTCAAAATTAAATGTATATGAGATGGAAAAAAGCAGGGGAATGAGATTTCTGGAATAGAATGGAGTTTTTACCCGGCAAAGTATATGTGGTTGGGAAATTTTTTGCGAAAAAAACACGGAAAAAGTGGTCAGCTGGCGGAGACTTTTTCTATTTTA
>Ga0078972_1007682_pt1 | contig 23658 bp, 25 predicted proteins | sample YelNatPaOPGAMG01_FD_67568 | JGI IMG/M metagenome (GOLD analysis project Ga0078972, IMG submission 67568) | Hot spring thermophilic microbial communities from Obsidian Pool, Yellowstone National Park, USA - OP-RAMG-01 (SPADES assembly) (version 2) | ecosystem: Environmental > Aquatic > Thermal...
GATCTCCCTGCTATATAGTACATGAACTCTGACTGCTTGAACAGACCCGATCTAACGAGAGCAAGGCCTGCGGAGAGAGTACCGTATCTGTCTGTTCCAGCTACCACAAGAATGCTCCCATTACCCCACGGATTTCTGTTTGAGTACTCTATCACGCCTATTCCTTGGTCAAGCCTCATTATCCTGTTTAAATCTATTGAGCCATTTGGAACTCCCATTTCATATGCCTTGGATATCAGATAGCTGGTGTTGAAGGTCTCATTGCCTAGCTTAACGTATATGCTTCTATTCCTGACGAAGGTAGCGTTTAGGTATCCTCTTGCCTGAAGGTTAGCCACGACAGAATTTACATCAGGACCACCTATCAATATGAGATTTGTATTCCTCAAAGATGGATCGAGAACACCATTTTTGAAGACCTGGGAATCCCTGTAGATGGGCACTGATATCGATATTGACCTTGTCACAGTGCTGTACAGCTTGACAGGCCCTCCACAAGCACCAGTGAACAAATATTCAGTTCTCTCAACTTTGTACAATCCTGCCATACCTTCACATCCTTGGTAACATTCCTCCAGCGTTCTGCTACCAACAAGAGGACATTGAGGTGTAGAATAGGTTCTTCCAATACATGTCATCAGGTATACATGACAGCCTATCTGTCTGGCTTCATTAAAGCTCCATGTGCCGGAGTTGTTAAAAATGTAAAGTCGCTGGGATCTCACCAGATAGCCAAGTGCTTTAAAAGGTATGTAGTACGAGTAATTATCCGCACTCGAGAAGAATACAGCATATCCCTTGTACGGTTTATCAGCCAGAAAGATCGTGGCATTCTCGATTGAGGGCCATGGATTAGTTATGTTCCTCATAAGGGCAAATCCCGGAATTCTTAAGGATGTTATATTGACATACACCACATTAAATCCTGGAATTGGGAGAAAGTGGGATGGATCATTCTCTATTTTAAAGAAGGGCGTTCCCTTTAGCCCCTGTCCTTCTATGCTTGGCTTCTCTACCATGAAGACATTTCCCGATCCCGGGAACTGAAAGCCTCCTGCCATCGTGCTTGGGTTTATCGTCACCAGAGCATACAGTCCATTCCCTCTTATCTTCATCCTTATTTCATAATCAGTCTTACTTTTTACAACAACACTGACCACTGATATGTTGTATCCAAGCCATGGAATAAAGTAATTGCTCCCATTCCTGAGCTCGAGCATCCCTGTGTAGAAGACTATCCTGTCCCCTGAGATATACCTTGACTCATTTGCCCTTCCAAGGAGATAGGAGAACTTTGCAGGATACATCGTTATATTTGTCAGAGGAACCAAGATATAGCTCTCGTTCACACAGCTCTCGTTGAGCTCATATATTTTCCCGGCTATGTTCTTCGTGGATACAAAGGGAACTCCATCTGTTGAGTTTATGATGGAGTACACAGTTTTAACTAGGACATAGCCTGGAGTTGGAATTTCAAAGCTCACATTAACCTCCTGCTTCAGGGCATCTGCTATTATATTTGCAGTATGAAGATCCAGCGGGTCAGCCCTTGACCCTATTATTATCGCAGTTTTTGGGATTAGATATTCATTATAGGAGCTCCAATTCCCCAAAAATGGGGAGGGGAACTCGGATATAGGAGGATATGCTGATATGCTCACTGTCTGAAACAGGAGCAGGAATAAGATTATCAGCCGTTTGGGCATTGATGATAAGATCCCCCACTTGATATATAAATTATCTCATGCAAACTGCTATATAGGACTGAGCGATAGCCTAATTTTTCAGCTCCCTTAGCTTGCTCAGAAATCTCTCCCTGTTGACCACAAACCTCTCGTGATAGCCCTCTCCTATCTTCTCTCCTCTCCAGAAGGCCTCAACTCTGAACTTAAGTCTTCTTCCATCTACCTCAATTAGCTCTGCTGTCACCTCCACATCTTCCCCAACAGGAGCTGGCTTTAAGTGACTTACATCAACCCTAGTCCCTACTGTGGTATCACCTTCCTCCAAGAAGCTCTCAACCATCTTCCTGCATGTCTCCTCCATGAATGTTATCATAGATGGAGTTGATAGAACTGATACATCCCCGCTACCGAGAAACTTGGCTGAGTGTTGATCTGTTACCCTGAACAACCTTCTATCCTTGAGCCCAGGTCTCAGCATACACTCTTAATCAAGGCTCTCTTTTTAACCCTCTCTATCCGTCAAAAGACGAATGTATTTTCACTAAAAAACAAACTTTATATATTCTGCCCTGTTTCCAACAGCCCAAATCAGCGATCGCAACTTTTTCATCTATTCAAACAAAAGGGAGGTGAAAATGAATGAAAGCAGAAATGGAGTATGAGAAAGTTATGCTCCTCTCAGGAAATGAAGCTATAGCTAGAGGAATGTATGAGGCTGGAGTCTCCGTGGCTACAGGATACCCGGGAACTCCCAGCTCTGAGGTTATTCAAGAGATGATAAAGCTGGGGATGAATGCAGAATGGTCTGTCAACGAGAAAGTAGCGTTTGAGATAGCATATGCAGCAGCATTATCAGGATTGAGAGCTGCCGCAGTCATGAAACACCTCGGCACTCACTGGATAGTTGATCCTTTAGCAGTATCCGCAGTAACGGGGGTTGAGGGAGGACTTCTTGTCGTCTCAGCAGATGATCCATACCCATATAGCTCACAGAGCTCAACTGATACCAGAAATCACGCTAGAACAGTTCATATACCAGTATTCGAACCATCTGATCCTTCCGAGGCAAAGGAAATGATAAAATTGGCATTTGAGGTATCAGAGCTGATAAAATTACCTATAATGATGAGATATACAGCGAGATTAGCTCATGGGTCAGCTCCTGTCCGCATAGGGAATAGAGTGGAGCTGGAGAGAAATGCTGAGTTCAAGAAAGACCCTTCTAGGCTAATTTCAACAGCACCGAATGCGAGAAAGAACATACCATTGATATTTGAGAAGCTGGAGAAAGCCAGAAAATTGTTTGAGGGAGAACCCTGGATAAGCTTTAAGGAGGGATCCGGGGACATCGGGATAATAGCATCAGGAGTTCCCTACTTAGCTGCAATGGAGATAGCGAGGGAGATGGATCTTCCTCTCATGAAGGTCTCTGTCTCCCATCCTCTTCCGGAGAAACCTGTCCTAGAGTTCATATCTGGATTGAAGAAGGTGATAGTGCTGGAGGATCTCGACCCGATAATAGAGGATCAAATAATTATATTAGCATATAATAATGGACTAAAGCTTGAGATAGTGGGAAAGAGATCCGGCCACCTGAAACCCTATGGAGAGATAGGACCCGATGAGATAAGAGGGATCTTTTACCGGAGAAAAGCCGTAGAGGAGGAAATACCGAGGAGGGTTCCGCAACTCTGTCCAGGATGTCCTCACAGAGGATCTTTCATAGCCATAAAGAGAGCTCTATCTGGAAGAGGAATAGTGCTTGGGGACAGAGGTTGCTATAATCAGGGAGGAAACCTGCCCCTTAGGGCGATAGACACAGCTATAGCAATGGGGTCCAGCATAGCAATGGCAGTAGGTCTTGCTAGATCAGGCATTAGGGAGCCAATAGTTGCTGTCATAGGGGATTCCACATTCTTCCATGCAGGAATCCCTCCAACAATAGAGGCTGTCATCTCAAGATCTCCAATAGTTATAGCTATTCTTGATAACTCTTGGACAGCAATGACAGGACATCAGCCTAGCCCCTCCACAGGTCTTGACTCGCTTGGAAGGCCGAGACCTCAGCTGAAAATAGAAAATCTATTAGAAGCTATTGGAGTATGTAATATAAAAATTGTTGATCCTTATAATATAAGAGAAGGAGAAAATGCAATAAGAGAAGCAGTAAGAAAGGCTAAGGAAAGCTTGATTCCATCTGCTGTCATATTCAGGAGGGAATGTGCTCTTCAAGCAGTGAGATTTGGAAGATGGAGGAGAAAAGTTGCCAGAGTAGATCAAGAAAAGTGCAGTGCATGCAAGCTATGCTTGACAACGGGATGTCCTGCTATACAAATCTCCCAAGAATCCGGAAAAGCTGAGATAGATCCTATGGACTGTATTGGTTGCTCTGTATGCTCTCAGATATGTCCAAATGGAGCAATAGAGGTGATATAATGGTGGATTTGGTTGTCTGTGGTGTTGGAGGCCAAGGAATAGTTCTCATATCCAGAGTGCTGGCAAGAGCTGCTCTGCTTTCGGGTCTTCATGTGACAGTCAGTGAGGTCAGAGGCCTAGCTCAAAGGGAGGGATCTGTGTCCAGCCATATAAGAATAGGTGATCATGGCTCGCTTACTATAGCTGAGGGAAAGGCGGATGCTGTAGTATCGATGGAGCTTGTTGAAGCAGCGAGGAACCTTAGATACCTGAGAGAGGGGGGAGTTGTCGTGTCAAATGACTACATAAGGTATCACATACCCCATTATCTGGGGATATCAAAATTTCCTGAAAGAGAGGATCTCATCAAAATGATCGGAAAGCATAGAGCTTATTTAGTAAATGCTAGAAAGATAGCTGAATCGCTGGGAAACATAAGAGTTGTGAACTCAGTGATGCTAGGTGCTGTTTACTCCACAGGAGTTCTCCCGTTCAGCTTGAAGGAGATAACCGATGCTATATCAGAATCCGTTCCAGAAAAATACAGGGATGTAAACATATCTGCATTTAAGCTGGGAATGGAGGCTGTGAGACCATGAAAGCAATGATAAAGGGAGTTGGGCTCACAAAAATAGACCAGCACTGGTCAAAATCGATAGGGGAACTTGCTGCTGAGGCATGCTTTAAGGCACTAAGAGATGCAGGGAATCCAAAAATAGATGCTATAGTAGTGGGAAACATGATGTCGGGCCTTCTAAATGGACAGGAGAACTTAGGAGCACATATAGCAGAATCAATAGGCATGTCAGGCATTCCAGCAATAAAGATAGAGGCAGCATGCGGCTCCGGAGGAGCTGCAGTCATGTGGGGGGCAATAGGAGTGATATCGGGTATTTTCAGAAATGTTCTTGTCGTTGGTGTGGAGAAGATGACAGATGCAACAAACACTGAGGATCAGTCATCTGCTCTGGCAACTGCATCTGATGCTGAAACAGAGCTCAGCATGGGGGCAACTTTTGCAGCTCTCAATGCGATAATAATGAGAAGGTATATGCATGAACATGGGTTAAGTGAGGAGGATTTTTCGCACCTCCCAATTTTAATGCACAAGAATGCAGCTGACGTGGAACATGCACAGCTCAGGTACAGGATATCCCTGAAGGACTACCTCGAATCCCCGTATGTGTGCGAACCCCTGAGACTTTTGGATGCCTCTCCTACAGGAGATGGTGCAGCTGCAATAATAATAGGGGAAGAAGGGGATGTGGAAATAGCTGGACTTGGCTCATCAACGGACTTAGTTGAGACCTTCTCAAGGGACTTGATGGAGCTAAGAGCTGTCAAAAGCGCTGCGAAGAAGGCGATGGAGATGGCCTCTATAGAGCTCAGCGATTTAGACATAATTCAGATACATGATGCATTCAGCGTGATAGGATATATGTGTGTAGAGGCCATTGGAGTGGTTGAGAGAGGAAAAGCACACAAATTCTTCGAATCGGGAGATGCTGAGAGAAATGGATATCTTCCAATAAATCCCGAGGGTGGATTAAAGGCAAGAGGCCATCCAGTTGGGGCAACTGGAGTTTATCAGGTGGCTGAGATAGCCCTACAGCTGATGGAGAGAGCTGGACCATCTCAAGTAGAAGGGGCTAGAATAGGACTCTCTGTGAACATAGGAGGCACAGGATCAAATGTCACAGCAATAGTGCTGAAGAGGTGATATCATGTGGTCATTTGTGTCGCCCATACCTCTCTACTGGAGGAGAAGAGGTTTCCTCTTAAGGATGGAGAAAGGTGAATGTGAGGAATGCGGCTTCACATTTGTTCCATATAAATCGATATGCCCGAGATGTGGTTCCACTAAGATAAGAGCGAAGAAGCTTCCCAGAAGGGGGAAAGTGATCAGCTTTACCGTGGTCGAAAATCCACCAAGGGGCTTTGAGTATTACACACCCTATGTTCTAGCTGTGATCGAGCTTGAGGATGGCACAAGGGTTTTCGGTCAGATATCGGATGCTGACAACTTAAAAATAGGGGATGAGGTGGAGGCTACTTTGAGAATTGTGAGGGTATTTGGAGAATCAGGACAGATCTTCTACGGATTCAAATTTGTTCCGCTATCTTCTCCTCATTATTCTATAGAGAGGGTGCCTTCTAGGACCGGTAATTATGAGGATAAGGAGGGCAATAGCTGAGAGCAAACCTGCTGTGAATTCTATGTATATACCTACGCTGGGGCTCCATCTTACCCATGTCGACTCATTTACCACTATCTCATTGGTCATCGGTATATCCATGACAGCAATTCCCAGCACAAAGAAAAGCATCCCCAAGAATATCAAGACTGTGGATATCTGAAGCCTGCTCTTGCTGGATACTATTCCTCCCCAGAGCATCATCAGTAGACCCCCAAAGTGTGCTATTGAGGATATAAGGAAAAAGGATTTTGAAATGCCTATCTTCTGCCTAGAAGAGGCCGGTAACATGCCATTTCTGCTCATCCAGTCTATAATGCTGTAGCCTCTGGAAAGGGATGATTTCTGATCGTGTGTTGTCCACCAGAGGAGGGATGAGGGATTTACCTCCATTTTCACGTATCCCTCGCTCTCCGAGGTCTGCCCTTCGAGGGTAAACCATGACACTATGGAGGAGAGAAGCAAGAGCAGAAGGGATATCAGAGCAAGCTTGTTCATGGCAGATCAAGTTAATTGTTGATTGCCATTTTAAATATTGTGTTTTTAACTGACCGTGCGACCATAGACAGCTAATTGCAAGAAGCTTGCCTGAAATCCGGCATAAAATTTTAATGCTATCGTTCATATATCTCCTATGGGCTACAAAGAGGCCGCTAAGGCCATAGAAGGGTTTATAAGGGGAATGGTTGAGGGAGCTGGGGCTAATGGAGTAGTTATAGGGATAAGCGGGGGCCTTGATTCCTCAACAGTAGCAGTGCTTTCAGTTAGAGCTCTAGGAAGGGAGAGGGTCACCGGTCTCATAATGCCGATGCCTAGTATAACTAGCGAGGAGGATCTAAAGCATGCGAGAGAGCTATCAAGAGATCTTGGAATAAATTCATATGAGATAGATATAGGAGATATATATTTCTCATATGAAAAAGGGAATCCTCTTCACGATAGGACAAATCGCATAGCAAATGGGAATTTGCAGGCTAGGATAAGGATGACTCTTCTTTATTATGCTGCCAACTCGAGAAACTTGCTTGTGGCAGGAACATCTGACAGAAGCGAGATACTGCTTGGATATTTTACCAAGTATGGAGATGGGGCATCCGATATGATACCAATAGGTGACCTTTATAAGACTCAGGTGAGAGCCTTGGCTAGGGAGATAGAAGTTCCGGATGAGATAGTGAATAAGCCAAGCAGCCCCGGTCTCTGGGCTGGGCAGACAGCAGAAGGGGAGATAGGTCTGAGCTACGATATAATAGACAGGATATTGGAAGCTTATTTTGACCTAGGAATACCGGAGGCTGAGATACCGGAGAGATTAAGGGTTGATGAAGCCGCTGTGAGAAAGGTGATAGAGATGAGCAAAAGGTCTGCCCATAAGAGAGCAATGCCCCCCAAGCCTTCTGTTAGGACAATGTTGAGGTGATCTCTTGATAGAAGATTTAGATAAAATAGCGGAGGAGATAAGAAATTGTAAAAAATGCCCGCTGCATAAAAACAGAAAAAATGCTGTTCCAGGAGAGGGAGATAAAAAAGCAGAGATAATGCTGATAGGAGAAGCTCCAGGAAGAAATGAAGATGAACAAGGAAGACCATTTGTCGGGGCAGCAGGGGCATTTCTGAATGAGCTTCTATCGATAGCTGGTTTGTCGAGAGAAAGGGTTTTCATAACAAATGTAGTTAAGTGCAGGCCTCCCGGAAATAGAGATCCGACACAAGAGGAGATTGATTCATGTTCCCCTTATTTAAACAGACAGATAGCTGTGATAAGGCCCAAAACTATAATTACTCTGGGAAGACACAGCACCTCATATATATTCAGGCTAGCAGGAAGGGATTTCAGGTCAATAATGGCTGTTAGAGGGGAGTTCATAAAAGCCAAAATTTTAGGCTTGGATGTGCGCATAATGCCCACATTGCATCCAGCAGCAAGCTTATACAATCCTGCTATGAGGAAATTCCTCGTTGAGGACTTCTCAAAGCTTAAAAAAGAGGAGGGCTTAATTGACTTCCTCTGAGGTGGTTTTATGATGAAATTTGTTATAGAAGCGCTGATAGGTCTAGTAGAGCAAGGATCTTACCCACTCGTTTTTATCCTCATGACAATGGAGAGTGCGCTGATACCGGTGCCCAGCGAAGTAGTGATGCCATTTTCCGGTTTCCTTGTGAGCAGGGGTTCCATGGATTTCTGGATTGCAGTCCTCTCAGGTGTGCTGGGAAATCTAACAGGCTCTCTTATCGCATATTATATAGGTGTAAGAGCAGGTTGGGAATGGCTGCTGAGGATTAAGGTTATCTCAAAGGTGATAAGTGAAAGCGAGATCAGAAAAGCAGAGAATTTGTTAAGAAGAAGAGGAAGCGAGGCTGTGCTTATAGGAAGAATGATGCCCGGAGTGAGAACTGTCATATCTCTTCCGGCTGGGAATGTCCCGAGTTGATCTGTCAAGATTTGTCCTGTTCACAATTACTGGCTCAATTCCATGGAATGCGCTTCTTGTTTACTCGGGCATGATCTTGGAGGACAACTGGGGCCTTGTTTCTTCTTACTTGGATCAGGTATTCGTGGCTATTTTGGTTATTGCTTTTGTATATATTGTGGTGAAAAGAATTAAAAATCATATTCGATTCCTTTAAATTAAGGAGCATGGATAATTAAGATAAAATTGGTAATAGCATTTTCAAAAGTGCTTACGGTTATATCTTTTGAAAGCTCTGATGCCACATGTCAATAGTTAACGAGGGGTTTGTCGAGTTCTTGGGAAGAAGATACTATCTTGAGATGTTGAGGCCAGGTGTGCTCTCCTTAGTTGAGATCAAGGATGTGATTGAGTCATTCAGGACAAGAGCCGGACAGCTTGTTGAAGTTGTTGACCTTGAATTTCTTGGAAGATCACTTTTCATGGAGAAGCTTCTAATGATAGTCTTCAGAGAGGAGCACATATACCATGAGATCTTGGTGCATCCGGTTATGCTAACCCATCCAAGCCCGAAGGATGTCCTGATAATAGGAGGAGGGGATGGAGGGGCTCTTAGAGAGGTTCTAAAGCATCCATCTGTTGAGAGAGTTGATCTAGTTGAGCTTGATCCTGATGTAGTTGATTTGTTCAGATACAGAATAAAGGATGTGTCTCAGGGTTCATTCGAGAGCGATAAATTGAGGATAATATTTATGGATGGAAGAAAATATGTTCAGGAGACAAAGGAGAAGTATGATATCGTGATAGTAGATGTGAATGATCCCAGAGGACAGGCTAAAAGACTTTACACAAAGGAGTTCTATGCTGAGGTGAGCAGGATACTTAGGGATGATGGGATAATGGTAACGCATAGCGAAGGCATATACTATACTCCGGATGCTGTTTTAAGGATATTCTCCGCTGTAAAGGTTAACTTCAGGATAGCAAGGCTTGCAAGAACATATGTTCCATCTTTCAGAGATGAGTGGACTTTCTCGATAGGGAGCAAGTTATATGACCCTCTAGCTTGATCCTGATGTAGTTAACCTAGTCAAGGAGGTGTTTCCAGAACTTCCAGCAGGATCCTTCGATGACAGAAGATTGAACCTTATTTTCGGTGAAGGCAGGAGGTTTGTGGAAAGTAGCAAGGATAAAAGTTATGACGTGGCCATAATGGATTTAACAGACCCAAAGGGGCCATCAGCTAGACTTTACACAAAGGAGTTCTATGCTGAGGTGAGCAGGATACTTAGGGATGATGGGATAATGGTAACGCATAGCGAAGGGGCTTATTTCTATACAGATGCTGTTTTAAGGATATTCTCCGCTGTAAAGGTTAACTTCAGGATAGCAAGGCTTGCAAGAACATATGTTCCATCTTTCAGAGATGAGTGGACTTTCTCGATAGGGAGCAAGTTATATGACCCTCTCGAGGCCGATGTCGAGAGGGAGATCGAAAGAAGGGGGATAAAGACTAGGTTCTACAATGCTCTAATTCACAAAGCGGCATTTGCAATGGGAAGCTCTATGGAAGAGATCGCATCTAGGGAAAAGCCAAACGAGGACAAAAACCCAATAGAAGTGGAATGATCAATTTTTAGCTGCTTTTCTCGTGAGACCGCTTTTCTTAATCCTTTTTTCCTTGGTTTCTCCTCCTCTAAAAGAACTTTGCATTATCATAACAATTCCCATCATGGTGTTGGCTATTCTATCTGCATTTTCAACACCAAGAGCCTTTAGTTGGTATCTGTAATACTCCCTAGCCTCCTCTGGCATCATGTCAGTTGGCCTCTTCAAGCGCATCCTAATTTTGTTATCAGAAGGGTTAAAAATATAAGGATTCCTCTTTTTTGCCAAAAATGTTAACTATTCTCTTTTCATTGACACTCTTCATAGCTGAAGTCAGGAAATTTATGTCCCAAATATGTTCATTAGTTGCTTTTAATCTCCTTTTTAGGCTATCATCTTATCCCATTAGAAGCAAAAAAGCGTCACTATATTACCATCTCTAATTCTAAGAAGAGAGGCTCGGGACCATCATCTTAAAAAATGTTGTTGTTAATTATCGACAATTCACCCCATGATTAAAACTTAGGCTCTCTTGCGAGCTTTGATGTCAAGATGAAGCTTATTTAAGCGAATCTAAAGCTTTAGATCTATTTAGAGCTAAATGTTCGGAACTTATGCTTATATCCAGAAATCAGCGAAATTCTGAATGAATTGGCTTGAAAATAAGATTCACTAAACTACAAGGGAAAGCATATAAACTTGACAAAGTGATGTTTTGAGAGGTGACATGGCACGAAGAGAGGATTTGGTATCCGTGATGTGTTCAGGATATGTGAGGAGAAGAAGTTGAAGGGATTAAGAGTGATAGATGCTCATATAGGGTCTCCATCTCACGAACCACCGAAGAAGATCTCATCTATTCTAAGGTCAATTGAGAAAGCAGGATCGGAATATCTTCCATTTGAGGGGATGGATACAACCAGAATGAAAGTGACTGAGTTTTCCAAAAAGTTTCTTGGAAGAGATATGGATTGGAGGAGAGTTTTCATAACAAATGGGGGTGTACAAGCCCTATCCATATCCTTTTTAGCGTTGAGAAATAAGAAGTTCCTTATACCCTCACCTGCGTTTCCACAATATTTTGATCAAATGAGTTTACATTATATAAAGTATGATACATATAACTCTATGAGCGAGGATCTCGTGAATGAGATAATCAGCAAGCTTAGCTCGGACGTCGGAGCCGTCCTTATAAACTATCCAAATAATCCTACAGGCTATGCACCAGACAATTCAGTGCTAACAGATCTATGGGATGAGCTGAAAAAAAGGAAGATACTGTTGGTGAATGATGCTGCTTACTCTCAGCTATACTTCAATTCTAAGCCTGTTGTACCGGGAGATATCATAGTGGACACCTTCAGCAAGACTTTTGGAGTTCCAGGACTGAGGCTTGGTTATCTGTACTGGGAGGCCGAGGAGGTTGAGAAAGTCTCAAAGATAGTATACCTTAGCTCAGCAGGTGTGTCAGAAATCTCCCAGATTGTATTAAATGAGCTTATAGATAGTGCTAGCGAGGACTATTTTGAGAAAGTAAGGGATTACTACAAGAGAAAGAGGGATCTAATTTCCAGCATGCTGAAAAAAGAGGGTTTTGTATTTCCAGAGCCCAGAGGAGCTTTCTACATATTTGCATCTCATGAAAAGATGAAAAGCTCGGAAGAACTTGCTGAAAGGCTCCTCTCCAGAAATGATACTGCTGTTGGGATAGTTCCAGGCAGAGCATTTGGCTCAAGCGAAAAATGGTTCAGAATAAGCTATGGAAAGCTGCCTGAAGAGGATTTATTGGATCTGGTCAGGATTCTCTCAGAGGAAATAGATAGCTTATGATCCAGTCAGCAGGGATAGAGCACCTGATATAATTGCAATTATCCCGAGGACAAATGTTATCCTGTACACTTTACTCCTTCTGGCAAACCTCAGTATAGATTTTATGACTGCTAGGCTGACAAGAGTAGATATTAGCATGGCGACCAATGCCCCAAGATATCCAATTCTCCCGATGGCTGAATAAGTGCTCCTTCCCATTAGAAGGGTTAGAGCCGATGCTCCAGCAGAAGCTGGGATTAGGGCAAGAAAGGAAAGCCTAAAGGCCTCCTCTGCACACAATCCCATGAACAACATAGCAGAGGTAGTCATTCCTGATCTGCTAATTCCTGGAAGTGCGGCTATCCCCTGAGATATCCCCACAATTAGCCAGTGTTTTATTCCCGTCGACTCAAATAGCTTGTCTCCTCCTTTATTTGATATTTTTATAATTAATGAATCGAAAAGCAAGGCTATTCCGAGCAGTATCATCGGAATTCCAATTATAAAACCTTTTATGTTCTCCTCAACAAATAAATAGAGAGGAACGCCGACCAAGCCGGTTGCCAGCGTGACTATAACCAAGTATAGAAGCATTCTTAGTCCCTTCTTGCTTCTTCCCATTATCCCAAGTATGATCTCTCTTATTTCCCTGTAGAAATAGATTATAGCAGCAAGAAGGGATCCAGACTCGAGAAATAGGCCCAAGGAATATGCTTCGCTTATATCCAGCTTGAGAAGAAGAGAGCTTACTATCATTATCTGGGTTTTGCTGCTTATTGGAAGCCACTCCGATATTCCCTGAACAATTCCAAGTACAAGAGCTGCTATTAAGGGGTTCATTTGACGGAGATTCTTATGAGAAATAAAAATCTATCTGCTTATATTTGATGGACCGAGGGATTATAGAGTGAATGAGAAAGAATTATCTTTTTGCTCAAAATAGTTTGGTATGCAGCTTCGATCGCTGGAGATGTTTCACCTGAAAATGGATTTGGTGTCTCCCTTTGAGACCAGCTTCGGCGTTGAGAAAGAGAGAGAATGCATAATAGTTAGAATAGAGGAAAGAGGCGGAGAGGAAGGGTGGGGTGAGGTCCCAGCAAGTTCTGGCCCATGGTACAGCCATGAGACAGCTAAATGCGAGTGGCACATAATAGAGGATTTCATCTCGAGGAATGTTCTTGGGAAGGAGATAGAGAAACCTGATGACATCTGGAAAGGAGTTATCTCCAGAATAAGGGGTCATAACATGGCAAAAGCCGGAGTTGACATGGCAATATGGGATCTCTACTCAAGACTTGAGGGAAAAAGCCTTTCCAAAGCCATAGGAGGGGAAAAGGATAGGATAGAGAGCGGAGTGAGCATAGGAATAAAGGATAGCTTGAAATCTCTTCTTGAAACCGTTAGATCAAATGTAGAGAAGGGGTATAAGAGAATAAAGCTGAAAATAAAGCCTGGATGGGATTTGGAAATAGTAAGAGAGGTGAGGAAGGAGCTACCTGATTTTCCCATGCATGTTGATGCAAATGGTGCGTATGATATGAGCTATCTGAGGCTTTTCAGGGAGCTGGATAAATACAATCTGATGATGATAGAGCAACCGTTCTCCTTCGAGGACTTGGTACAACATTCAGAGCTGGCGAAGCTAATAAGAACTCCTATCTGCTTGGATGAAAGCATAACATCAAAGGAAAGAGCTGTAGAAGCATATAGGATAGGAAGCTGCAGCATAATAAATGTAAAACCTGCCAGAATTGGTGGCTTAACAAAGACACTGGAGCTTCATGATTTCTGTATTTCAGTGGGAATTCCCATATGGATAGGAGGCCTTCTTGAGACAGGCATAGGAAGAGCCCATTTGGTTGCAGCTGCATCACTGCCCGGAGTGAGATATCCGAATGACATATCAGCCAGTTCAAGATACTATAAGGAGGATATAGTCATTCCAGAGTGGACTGTGAAGGATGGATTTATACAGGTGCCGAGAGGAAGGGGAATAGGTGTAGAGGTTGCTGAAGATACTCTGTTGCGCTTTACCCTGAGGCGTTTGTTGATTCAGTAAAAAATATTTACATAAGGTATCTTGATATCCCTACCTTATGAGCATGAAGGTAAAGTTTTTTAATATGTGGAGGATAAATTTTCAGGGACCAGTATGAAAGCAGGAAGCCCTAGGTTTGTAGCTACTGTTGGTATTCTAGCTGCTCTTACAACCGTGGCCACGATGATAATACAGATACCGACTCCCCAGACAAGGGGATACATAAATCTAGGCGATACAATGGTCATGCTATCTGCTGTTCTATTTGGACCTGCTGTTGGAGCTGCAGCTGGAGGTATTGGATCTGCTCTGGCTGATCTGGCATCTGGCTATGCTCACTGGGCTCCCTTCACTCTAGTGATAAAGGGGATTGAGGGGATGATAGCAGGGCTATTCTCGATGAGAAGAAGGCCCATCTTGACGATAATTGGCACGATCATAGCAGGAGCTGAGATGGTGCTTGGATATTTTATAGTTGAATGTTTCATATATGGCCTTGGAGGAGCTTTAGCAGAGGTTCCGGGAAACAGCTTTCAGGCAGCATCTGGGATAATTTTCTCCAATATAGTGGGCAAGATTATTAAGAAGACCACTGGTGTAGGTGTAGGATATTGATGTACAGGTATGGAAAACTTCCATACAACCAGCTGAAAGAGATCCTCTCTAAACTGAGCAGAGAGGACAAAAGCGTGATTTTAGGACCTGCCATAGGGGAGGATGCAGCTCTAGTGGATCTTGGCGAGAGCATTTTAGTGGTTCATGCAGATCCGATAACCGGGGCGGAAAAGGATATCGGATGGCTGTCCATACATGTAGCCGCAAATGACATAGCAACAAGAGGGATAAGACCTAGATGGTTGTTATCTGTCATACTTCTGCCGGAGAGGTCAGATGATAAGCTTCTGAACGAGATAATAGATCAGATAAAAAGAGCTGCAGATGAAATAGATGCAACCATCATCGGAGGACATACGGAGATCACCCCGGGGCTTGATAGACCGATAATAATAACAACAGCAATAGGAGAGGGGAGAAAAGAGAATGTGCTAACGACAGCTGGTGCTAGACCAGGTGATAAGATAATACTGACGAAAGGGGCCGGAATAGAGGGAACTGCAATACTTGCATCCGAATTATACGACAAACTGGTTGGGAAAGTTGAGGAGGATGTTCTGGAAAGGGCAAAGCTTTTCATGAGAGAGATAAGTGTCGTAAAGGATGCAATGATAGCCGTTAAAGTCGGAGGGGTTCATGCAATGCATGATCCAACTGAAGGAGGAGTTCTTGGAGGACTTCAGGAGATGGCCATGGCCTCGAACCTGGGCATCTATGTGGAGGAGGAGAAAATACCTGTTAGGAGGGAGACTGAGATAATATGCAGAACTCTAGGAGTGGATTATCTGAAGCTCATAAGCTCAGGAACTCTTCTAATATCAGTTGATCCACTAAAAGCTAGGGATATCGTGAGTGAGCTCCGGAAAGAGGGAATTGATGCATCTATAATAGGGCAGTTCAGGGAGGAAAAAGAGAGAGTTGTTTTGAGAAAAGATGGGAGCAAAGTAGACCTAAATGTGCCCATTATTGATGAGCTTTGGACAATACTCTCGATCTCATAGTTTATCAGGGTTTTTCTCCAGTAAGAAGTATTTATTGAACTTCTCCGTGATGGAAAGAACTGTTCTTCTCCCTCTTCTCTCCTTTTTTATAAATCCCATTCTGATGAGCTTTCTTATGTGATTGCTCGCAGAACCTCCTCTTATCCTCAAGACCTCAGAGACGCTTGTTTCTCCTTTAGCAGCAATTACTGCAAGAGTTTTTAGCTCTGCTTTGTTCAGCTCGGGCTCAATAAATCTGTAAAAAAGCTTCATATAATCCTTTTTCAGCCTCATCTCCCATCCTTCATCGGTTTTAACTATCTCAAAGGGATGATCTGAGAGCTCCAAGTTTATCTCATCCACTGCTTTTTCTATAGCCACCCCCACGAGGCCGGATACTCTTTTTATCTCCTCCTCACTCACAGGTTTTGAGGAAGAGAATATAAGAGCTTCAAGAAGCCTCTTTGCTCTCTCCCATCCCTGGGAGTGATATGTAGAGCTCTCCGAATGGGTCATCTTGATACGTCACCACCCTTCCCTCCATCTCCAGAAAGAGAATTGATACAAACACATTCACTATATCCTCCTTTCCCGTGGATATCTCCCTTATTGACACCATTCTCCTGTTAGATAGGACGCTCACTATCCTTCTGTAGATAGAATCAAGGATATTGTAGAAGTCCTCGACTTTTATCGTCATCTCCTCTCCTGATTTTTCCTTAAGTCTCTCCAATGCCCAATACATTGCATCCTTGAGCTCCTCAGCTGTAACAGGCCTCCTCACAACCCTTCTGGGTATAACATCAGCTACTATTTTCTCAACCTTGTTGTTATATACTTTCCTTTTTCTCATCTTCATACCATAGAAAATATTATTTGCATATGTCCTGAGCTCCCTTGAGAGGGAGAATATGATCCTTCCAGCATAAGCTATGTCCATGTCTCTCATGAACTTCTCCAACATGAACCTCAGGGTCTGAAAGAAATCCATTAGGATACCTCCTGAAGGCTAACAGCCACCACTTTGCTTTCATCTCCCTTCCTCGTCACTCCCACTATTGAGCTCATCTCATTTAATGTTTCTTTCTTCAAAGTTATTATTATGACTTGAGCTTTCTCAGATAGCTTTTTCATGGCCTCAGCAAACTTGATGCAGTTGTTTCCATCGAGCATGAAATCAGCTTCATCAAACAAGTATATAGATGAAGGTCTAACCTCCTGAGCTGCTAGTATGAAGGAGAGGGCGACTAAGCTTTTCTCCCCTCCCGAAAGGGAGTCTATTGGAACCTGTTTTTTCCCAGGAAGCTCAACCTCTATTATCAAGCTCATCCTGCCATCAGCTTCTACAAGCCTTATGTTCCCACTTCCACCCATTATCTCTCTTATTTTCTCATCAAAGGCTTTTTTAAGCGTATTAAAGCTTGAGGATAGCACCTTCTCCCTCTCCTCGTCTATCTTTTTTATCGCTGCCCTGACTTCATCCCTCTTCTTCTTAACATCCTCGAGATCCCTGAGAAGACTTTCATATCTGGAGAGCCTCTCCCTGTACTCTATCTCTGCATTTGGGTTAACCTGACCTATCTCCCTTATTCTCATCTCAATCGCATTCAGCTCCCTCTCTGGATCATCCGACTCAGCTGGTTCATATCCATACAACTCTTGGAGCTTCTTCTCCACTTCTTTAAGCTCAGCCTCCAAAATTCCTCTTTCCTCTGATATCCTCTCCATCTCCCTCGCTATTCTCTGTCTCTCAGCCAAAAGAGAGGAGTATTCATCTCTTAGTCTTCTCACCTCTTCTCTTTTCTTTTTAAGGGCTGAAAGAATGTCTTTTTTCTCCTCTTTTTCTACTTTCTCCTCCAGCTCGGATATATCCTTTCTTAAGTTCTCCTTCCTCTCAATTAGTTCTTTTAACTCCTTTTCAGCCTTATATTCGCTTTGATAATCCCTTCTATCTATCATAAAGGTTCCATCTTGAAATATTATCTCCCCATCTAATGAGACATATCTAAATCTTCCTATTTTATCCTTTTGAACCTCTTTTATATCTTCAACAAGAACGTAATCCCCCAGCAAAAGATGTACAAGCTTTTCTAGTTTTTTATCATATATTAGATAGGAGCTAAGCCATCCCAAGCCTATCTCAGGATCCTCCTCCCTCTGTCTAACCCTTATCGAGTCCAGGGGAATTATCCTAATCCTCACCTTTCTTCCCTTCAGCTTATCCACTATCCTGATGGCACTTTCATATGTGTCAATCACTACATCACTAGCTCTCCCACCTATCGCTGCATGAAATGCAAGCTCATACCCCTCCATTGGCTTTATCAGGTCTGAGACAGTGCCCAGAAAAGAGGGATCGCTTTCTATCTCCTCTGGAATATCCTTTTTAATTCTGCTTGCTTTCTCCTCCTTAAGGGAGATCTCCAATTCTATTCTCCTTAGCTCTGCTTTCATCGACTCAAGCCTTATCCTCAGTTCTCTGCTTTTATCCTCCTCTATGCACTTCTCCAGATCCTCCAGCTCTTTTTCTTCCATCTCGAGGAGTTTTTTCACCTTTTCTATTCTCTCGTCCAAGTTATTTTCAATGGAAAATCTGAGCCCTTCCTTTTTCTTGAGAAGCTCATCCCTCCTCTTCAGGAGAACAGTTTTTATCAATCTATTTTTTCTCTCGTTCAACTCCTCAAGCTCCTTCAGCTTCTTAAGCTCTCTCTCCGCCCTGTCAAGCTCCATCTTTCTCTCCCTGAGCACTGCTTCTCTCTCGGACACCATTCTGTCAACTTCCTCCAGCTCCCTTAGGGCATCAAGCTTCCTTCTCTCATACTCCTCCACTCCGCTTATTTCCTCAAGCAGCCTGACTCTTTGATGAGGAGACATCTCCACTATCTCCGTTATATCCCCCTGAGATACTATGGAGTAGCTCCCAGCCCTAATCCCAAGCTCAGAGAGAAGTATATCCACCTCATATGCTTTTTTCACAGATCCATTAACTCTGTAGACGCTTGTGCCATTTTTCTTTATCTCCCTAGAGATTTTTATCCTCTCGTTCCCCTTTCTCAGGATCATGGTAACTCTAGCTGTATCAGCTCCTTTTCTCACAAGTCCAGCAATCCTGTCAGCTCTGAGAGCTTTTGCCCTTTCTCCCAGCACAAAAGTTATAGCATCCAGTATATTCGACTTTCCTGATCCATTCGGACCTGTTATGGCCACTATCCTCTCTGGAAACACTATCCTCGCTCTCTTAAATGACTTGAAGTTCTCAAGTTCCAGCTGCTCAATGAACACCAATGCGATCTTGAGATATACTGATAGGCTTTAAATAGCATATCTATAATAAAGATGATATATATTATATAAGATTGTAAGATATCATATACATTATTGTAAAAGATGTTGTATAGGAGAGTAGTACATGTGCCCAGAGGCCCAGCATTCTAGCTGGTATGAGCATGAACAGAAGGCTCAGGATTCCAGTTAGGATTGCTGTAGAGCCTCTTCCCATAACAGCTGATACGACTGGAATGGATGCAGCAACAGCAGCTGATATTATTGACATCTCAAGGAGCTTTTGCCCTCTGAACTGCTCAAATCTCCTGCTAATCTCCCAGCTCACCCTTCCTATATCGGATATATCTCTTAAGATCATCACAGCACGAGTTCTGTTACCTGCTGATAGGAGAACTTTGCTCCAAGTAGAATCCGATCTCTTCAAATAATCTTTGAGGGTTAAATTCCCGCAGATCAGCTCTTTTTCCCCAAGACCTGATTCCACAAGTGCTCTTGTCCTTCCATTTCCCCTCTCCAAACAGCTTGCAAGGAGATCAACTGATTCATGATCCTTGGGCAGTGCTAGATCTATTCTTCCTGTCCTCAGGAGAATTACAATTGGCACCAGAAAAAGTAGAACTAGGAGAACTGGGTCAACCTTTCTCATCATTATATTGGCGGAAATAAGCATTGAGAGAAGAAATCCAACTGTGACAAACAGCTCTATTTTTCTCTCGATTGCCTTCATGAGCTCCTCCATCTTGGAGGATATCATCCTCCTGTAGAGATTTAGCATTGATGAGAAGTCTGCTCCGGCCAAAAAAGGCTTAAGAAGCTCGTCTTTCAAAGCTTCCTTTATCCTTATCCCATCTACTGCTACTGAGAATGCAGCATTTCTAAGATCTTTTGAGGGAGCTGAAGCTGATAACAGGGCATTATATGGGCTTACAGTCCAACCTGATGCAAATGAATACAGCTTTCTCATGTCATTTAGCACCTGGTCCAATTTCAACGAGCTGCCAGCACCCATCTTCAAATATGGACACCTCTTTCACCCTTTTTTCCTCCATCAATACCAGAACAGAACCATTTAAGGCATGATCAACCCCCCATTTCTCCCATTTCTCCCTGAGCATATCCCTGTCCTTTGCATGAGTTGTCGCCATCACTCTGAATCCACTCTCATGCGAAAGAGCAAAGGCCATTACATCCTCTTTGTTTAGAAGCTCCCCCAAGAAAACCACGTCCGGGTTCCTGTGAAGAAGATCTATAACAGCCTTCCCTCTGTCCCCTCTCACTTCGTAAGCAGTGTGTTTCATCCCGTATTTGCTCAGATCCTCTATCTCCCTTACCTCCTCAACTGAGACTATTCTAGTTCCAGCTGGAAGAGACTTTAGAAGGGCATTACACAGTGTTGTCTTTCCAACTCCGGTCCTTCCAGCCACTATCACAGGGCTTCCAGAGAGGAAGAAGTGCATTATTGCTGTAAACTCCTCCCTAGATATGGTTCCAAGTTTTATAAGGGTATCTATGCCAAGTTGCTCCATTGCAGAGAGATTTCTTATGGCTATCGAGCCGGAAGAGGAGGGGGGAGTGTCAACAGTTATCCTCAGCTTCCTCCCCATGAAGCTCATCTCGGCCTTTGAGAAGGGTTCTGCGATTCCAACCTGATCTGAGCATTCAACAACAGTAACTATCTTATCTAGCTCCCTCTCATCAAGCACAACGTTCTCCACAGTTACTCTTCCTAATAGTATGTGATCCAAGTATACGCTGTTCCCGAGCACCCCATAGAGCTCCGTAACTCCCTCTGACATCGAGAGAGATAGTATGGGCCAGAGCTTTGTGGATCTCAGAGCCACCTCTTCCGCTAGGAGATCTCTTTTTTCCTCAGGTAGAAGGCCATCTGTTACCTCGATTATCCTCCTTCTTCTGATCTCAAATGCCTGCTCCAGATCCGGCTTATCCGGGTATATTCCCCTGACATGATCGAGGAGAAGTTGGGCAATTCCATCAATTCCCTCCGATGAGCTGTAGGGGATTAGCACAGCCCTTCCATCGAGCACATCGAGATAGCCTCCCATCACCCTGATTGGGTTTACTAAATCCGCTTTCTCGGAATTTTCAGGGAGTTTCATCCTCTTTCTTCTGAAAAGGGACTTTATCTCTATGTACCTAACCCCAGCCATTGCTAGCTCCAGCTTTCTCCTTATGTCTATTGACACAGAAGCAGAATGGCATCACTATTAGGATAGGTCAACTGAGAAAAATTGCAGAAATTTTTCAACCATCACATCAGGCTCCCACTTTCCTTGGAAGAATCAAATCCTTTGGTGCTTTTTCGAACATCTCAAGATATGTTCTTAAAGCCTTTGGTATCTCGACCGATCCGTCCTCCCTCTGATGATTCTCTATTATCGCGCTTATCGTCCTTGTAGAGGCCATAGCAGTGCTGTTCAGCGTGTGTACATATTCCCTTCTGCCCTTTCTGTCAACCTTTATGTTGAGCCTGTAGCTCTGCCAATCTGTGACATTGCTGCAGCTCACGACCTCCCTGTACTTCCCCTGAGAGGGGAACCATGCCTCTATATCATACTTCTTTGCAGCAGGACCTCCAAGATCACCTGCTGCTATGTTCACAACCCTATATGGTATCTCGAGAAGCTGATATATCTCCTCTGCATTTCTTATCAGCTTTTCATGCCATTCCCAGCTCTCCTCAGGGAGGCAGAAGACAAACTGCTCAACTTTCGTGAATTGATGCACCCTGAATATTCCCTTTGTATCTTTTCCATGGGTTCCAGCTTCCTTTCTAAAGCAGGGGCTTATTCCGGCATATAGTTTCGGCAGATCCTCCTCCCTGAAGGTATCACCGGCATGTAGAGCAGCTATAGGATGCTCTGACGTGGCTATAAGGTAGAGATCCTCATTCTCTATCTTGTATATCGCATCCCTGAACGTCTGAAGATCTGTCACCTTTTTGTAATACTCCTCCTTCATCATGTACGGAGGTATCACCGGGATGAACCCCTTCTTGGTAAGAAGATCGAGGGAGAGAAGCTGAAGAGCAAGATCAACCCATACTATGTCGCTGAGAAGATAGAAAAATCTAGCTCCAGCTACTTTTCCGGCGCTTTTTGTGTCTGCAAGGCTTAGAAATTCCTCCAGCTCATCAGCATGTCCTCTTATCTCCCAGTCCACAACAACATGACCTATTTTCCCTCCCGTCTCCTCAATGAACTGATCCAGTTTTTCCCTCGGGACTTTTGGAACCCCCCAGTACCTTATTGGAACATTATACCTTTCATCAGGCCCTTCAGGGACGCTTTCGTGGACCAGATTTGGCATCTCCATTAAAATCTCATTCCTTTTTCTCTCCAATTCCTCCAATTCTTCCTCAAGTTTTTTCTGCTCCTCAGCAAGCTTTTTCGATTCATCCAGCAGTTTCCTCCTTTCCTCACCTGATACAAGAGGTATCTGCTTGTTTATCCTGTTTCTGCTTTCTCTTATCTTATTTGTCTCTGTAAGAACCTTTCTCCAAGATAAATCAAGCTCTATTGCCTTTTCCAGCAGATCCTGATTCATTCCCCTCTTTCTCAAGCTCTCTCTTATTAATTCAGGGTTCTTTCTCAGAGCTTCCAATATCGACCAGCTGACTGACATTGCCTAGCAGTTCGTTCAGAAAATATATTCTTTCCCTCTTCCTCCAGCTTATTTCTCTCATTTGTTTTATTAAATAATTCTATTAAAATTATCTAGTAGAAATATCATTTAATTAGAATAAGGAGAAACATCCTGCGATAAGTTTCTAAGCCCTTAAAGTCCCTTAATACTTTTGAGGAGTCTCTCACCTCAGTACAAATGACTGATTCCATCCATTTCAGTTTCAGTCCGAGTTTCTTCTCTAAGCATGTTTGCAGATTATAAAATAGCTATTCAATTGATCGAAGCTTTATATAACAGGATAATATTAAGGAGATTGCCAGAATGCATGTCACAAACTGAACTATCACAATCAGGAAAAGCAAAGTCTCGCTGAACTGTGAGTAATACAGTTTAAGATGGCAGGTTGTTGAGTTTCCCTCGTTCAAATTAAGCATCACATTAGCTGGCTCACGAGCAAGAAGAATGTAGTCTGCAGCACCCTCCTTAGAAAGGTTAACACTTGAGATCAGACTACCATTTTTATCCAGAAAGCTGAGGATTGTACTCAAGGAAGGCTTACAGGAGATCTTGTAGTATATTTTTGCGGAAACAGGTGAAGCTAAGGTGAGAAGCTCAGGGCTACCATAAGCCAAGGAGATATCTTTTTCCAAAACAAGCCTTGGACTTTTATAGTAGATCCCACTCAATCCAACTAAAAAAGAGAGAAGAAAGAAGAGAAAGCCCAGTATTCCGATCTGCTTTGCTCTCATCTCGGGTACCAGCACTTGACCCAGTGGCCTGGAGTTGTCTCAACTTCAGGAGGTTCTTCATCGCACTTGCTCGTGGCAAATGGGCATCTTGGCTTAAATCTGCATCCTTTTGGAGGATTTATCAAGCTTGGAGGCTCTCCGGGAGGAACTTCCCTCAATTTCAGCCTGTTCTCAGGATCTGGATCCGGTATTGCTGAGAAAAGAGCAAGAGTGTAGGGATGTC
>Ga0078972_1007683_pt1 | contig 23657 bp, 23 predicted proteins | sample YelNatPaOPGAMG01_FD_67568 | JGI IMG/M metagenome (GOLD analysis project Ga0078972, IMG submission 67568) | Hot spring thermophilic microbial communities from Obsidian Pool, Yellowstone National Park, USA - OP-RAMG-01 (SPADES assembly) (version 2) | ecosystem: Environmental > Aquatic > Thermal...
TGATTCTGCTCGATGGTGTGCTTAAGGTTGGGGATACGGTTGCTATGGTGAAGAGGGATGGTGCCTTTAAGACCAAGGTAAGAGGGCTCTTTCTCCCTAAGCCCCTTGATGAGATGCGTGACCCTAGGGATCGATTCACACCTGTTGATGAAGTTCGCGCCGCAGCTGGTGTGAAGATCGTTGCCCAAGATCTTGAGGGTGTGCTAGCTGGCTCTCCTTTAGTCGGCTTGGTTTCTGAAGAAAGGTGGGAAGAGGTTAAGAAAGCTGTTGAGAGCGAGGTTTCAAAGGTCTTCATAAAGACAGACACAGTAGGTGTAATCGTCAAGGCTGACACCCTGGGATCTCTAGAGGCTATAACCGATCTGTTGAAGAGGCAAGGTGTACCTATTCGAATCGCTGATGTGGGTGCTGTCACGAGGCGTGATGTGATCGAGGCTTCTATGGTTGCTAAAGAAGACCCCTACGTAGGCGTAATCTTAGGGTTCAACGTGAAGATTTTACCGGACGCTCAAGAAGCTATCGATTCGGAGAAGGTAAAGGTGTTCAACGAGTCGATCATCTACGACTTGATAGAGGGTTACACTAGGTGGGTCCAGGAGGAGAAGGAGAAGGCTGCAGCCAAAGAATTCGGCTCTTTGACACCAATCTGCAAATTCAAGGTGCTTGAGGGCTATATCTTTAGGAGGAGTAATCCAGCGATCTTTGGGGTTGAGGTTCTCGTGGGTAAATTGAGGCAGAGGGTTCAGGTTATGAACAGCGACGGTAAGGTCGTTGGCACGATTCACCAGATACAGGATAAGGGTAAACCATTAGATGAGGCTCAAAGAGGCTCGCAGGTAGCGGTATCGATGACGGAGCCGATGGTAGGTAGGCATATTTTCGAAAAGGAGGTTCTCTATTCTCTACCTAAGGAATCTGAGGTTAGGACGTTAAAGGAAAAGTATCTTAGTAGGTTGAGCGTTGAGGAGCAGCAGGTTCTCGAAGAGATAATTCAGATAAGAAAGAAGGTGCAGCCAACCTACCCCTACTAACTTAAGGGTCGACACTCTTTTTAAATACGGGATCGACGCATCAGATAACGGTGGTGCACGTCGGCTAAGGTCACTGTGATAACCATGGGTAGCGTGAGAGAGGCGCTAGGATGGAGCACAAGAACCATAGAGGTCAAAGGCAGCGTCAAGGATCTCTTGCTCTCGTTGAAGACCAAAGATGGCAGAACGGCTTACGATCTTATGGTTGAACCCAACGGCACCAAGGACCAATATTTGATTCGCTGGGTAAGAGGCGATCTGCGCCCCTCAAACCTTCTATACCCTAGAGATCTTGAGCTGCGGTTAGAAGACGGCGACCGCATATGGCTACTAGACAATCCGCCTGTGGTGATAGGAGGCTGATTTTGTCGTTTTTCGACAAAACGGCGTTTTGTCTGTCAGCAATAGACATCCTTATATAACACTAGCACATAAAGCAGTAGGATGCTGGCTCACGGTGAATTCGAGATAGATGAAGTTGATCTAAAGATCATAGAAGCTTTGATGAAGAACGCGAGAGCAGACTTCAAAGACATAGCTTCTGTCGTGGGTGTATCGGATAGAACTGTTGCGAGGCGGATAGAGCGGCTTGAGGAATGTGGTGTGATCAGAGGGTATTACGTCGATTTAGATCACAATTTGCTGTTGCGAAGTGGTATTGATCTGTCAGGGCAGGATGAATATGTGCGCTTGAGTCGCGTGGAGTGGGAGGAGCTTTGGAATGCCTTGGGGAGGGTTATGGGTGTCGGTCTCGGTATTTTACTTTTCCATGCAGGTAAGGCTGTTGGGTTAGAGTTGGGGTCAAAGGCCCTCAGAAAAAGTAGCGACCCTTCTCAAGCGCTTAAGTCTTTGCCTGTTGTGCTTGAGGCTAAAGGTGGGAAGGGCTGCCGCTTTGAGCAAGTTGACTTAAGTAGCTGCGCAGGTAAGCTCGTTGTTGAGGACTACCGTATCCCCTCGGCTGGCAAGCACGTGGATATATGTTTGGAGTGGCTTCGAGGCATAGTGGGTGGTTACTTGGAGGCAATCGGCGGCAGGGCTGTTGAAGTTAATGGATATAGGCAGGCTAATGGTAGCATCGAGTTAAGCTTCAAGTGAGAGGGCGCCGACATTGGGTGCGGAGAAGGTAAAGACTGGGGTCAAGAAGCTTGATGATATACTTAGAGGAGGGCTTCCGAGGAGTTCATTTGTGTTATTGGCAGGAGGACCTGGTACAGGGAAGACCATTCTCTCGGCGAAGTTTCTCTACACTGGTGCGGTAGATTATGGTGAACGTGGCATGTATGTAAGCTTTGCCGAGGATTACGAAGAGTTCAACCGCTATATGCTCAGCTTTGGTTGGCGTTTCAGCGAGCTCGAAAGAAGAGGACTCTTTACATTTATGGACTTCGCCTCGACAAGTGAAGAGGCATTAGAGAATATCCTGAAGACAATAGTTGAGAAAGTCTCGTTAATGGAGGTGAGTAGGCTTGTCATAGACTCTCTAACAGCCCTTTCGATAAGTGTCGGAGAGAAGTATAAGGTTCGCAACATAGTCTATCTTCTTAAGCAGCTCCTTAAGCAGACGGAGTGCACCACCCTGCTTATAGCAGAGGTTCCAATAGGTCAGGCACTGATTGGCACAGGTATAGAGGAGTTTGTAGTCGACGGGATAATACTTCTGGAACTCGAGCGGGAGGGCTACGAGTTCAAGAGGAGATTGGCTGTGCTGAAGATGCGGGGGACAGAGCACGACACAAGCTACTATAGGCTTGAAATTAATTCGAGAGAGGGTATCGAAGTCCTTCCGCTGGTTGGTGTGGGGTGAAAAGGGAACGTGGATGAAAAGGAACTCTATAATCAGACGTGTGGCTTCTTCCTAAAGGACTTTCAACAACAGTTTGAGATTAATCAGCTACGGCTGAAGGAGCATTTCGAAGCGTGGAAGAACACAGAAAGCTTTAGAAAAATAGCGCCTCAGGCAAGATCCATAGAGGGTGTGCCTCTAACAACATATGAGGACTATCCACAGTTCGCGGATTTTGGTGTTAAAATTGAGGAACTTAAGATAAGAACACCAAGGGAGCGAAGTGAACTCTTAGCGGAATATTACACCAAACTAACCAATCAGCTTTCACACATGGTCAAACCTCTTTTACCTTACGAAACAGGATTGGCTGTAAAGACTACTGGTACGACAGGTAAGGGTAAATGGTTCGTACATGGAAAACCATTTGAAGAGAATATTAGGGTTGATGCGCTGGCGGTAGCGATCCTTGCTTGTAGTGATAGGTGGGGTGAATCGAAATATAAGATAGGTGAGAAATCACTTAATGTTGTTGCACCAGTTCCATACTTAAGTGGTTGGTTGGTAAGATTGGTTATGCCATATTTCCAACCAGTTCCCCCTTTAGAGTTAACAGATAATATGGTTGATGCGAGACGGAAATTTTATCTGGCACTCAAAATGATGGAGAAAGGTGAAAAAATAACCGTAGCGGGTGCAACAGCAGCTCTCCTATACATGCTGCATAGATACTTCACAGATGAGACGCGTTTCTTCACCGACTTATATAAATCTAGCGAAGGAGGCCTAGAAAAATTCTACTTCTTCTACCGAATATTGAGAAGCTTATTTAAGAAATCGAAGAGGATAGAAGACGCCTTTCCGTTAAAAGGCGCGCTTGTCGGTGGTGCTGACTCGAGGGTCTACTGTGATTTCTTTAAGAACACCTTCGGCAGAGTACCGCTTAATAACTATGCTTCGTCGGAAGCCGGTATAGCTATGATAGGCACACCAGATGAAAGGGTAACCTTGATGCCGAATCTAAGATCAGGGTACTATGAGTTCTTAGACGAAGATGGAGAACTTCATCCTTTAGCCGACTTGAAGAAGGGTAAGGTGTACGAGTTAATCGTCACACCATTTGGTTCAGCATTAGTAAGGTATCGAAGCGGAGACCTCTTTAGCGTCGCAGAAATAAGGGATGACGGTTTACCTCTCTTCTCCTTTGAGGGAAGAACAAGCGCAGTAGTAGAAGTTTACGGATATTTTAGGTTGACAGAGGGGCTAATTGCCCAAGCCCTTGCCCAAGCAGGATTAAAGAACTCGGATAAGTGGGCTGTAGTTAAATCTTTAATCCCTGAAGAACACCTACGCTTCCTGATGGAAAAGGATTGGGATTATTCGGAGAGGGAGGCTGAAAAGCGGATATTCAATTCGCTTCTACAATTATCGGAAGAATTTGCCGAATACGTTAAAACGTTCAAAATAAGGGAGCCTTCCTCTCTAGTAAGAGTAGAGTACCTCAAATACGGCGCATTCACACGATACTACCTGCGTGCCAGTAAGTTAGGGCTACCGTTAGGGCAGCTTAAAGCACCAAAAATAATACCGCCGGACCGCCAAGAAGTAGTGGATTTACTTACAAGTGTCTAAATATGGAAACGGCGCTACTCTGGTCAACACAATACATCGCGGTAATCGTTCTGAGTTTATCAATAGCAGCATACTTATTGTATAAGGAGCCAAAAGTGCCCTCTCATCGGATATTCTTCATCTACTCTATTCTCGTCTCAGGTTGGGCATTTTCAGCGTTTATGCATAGAACAGCGTCTTCTCCAGAATTATCCACGATCTACCTGAAAATTGATACGGTATTTCTTTTTATATCCCAAGCCCTTTATTTGATTTTAGCTGTCTCAATGCGCTACTTGCGGAAAAAACACATTCTTTTCACTTTGCCTTCACTGTTTGTATCAATCATCTATGTGCGTTTCGTGGAATTTATGCTTGTGTATACTGACTTCGGATGGTCCTACAAGCTAGTCTTGAGCCTATCGCCTCCCCAGTTAGCAGCCATACTAACGAATTTTCTTTATAATGTAGCGATACTTGCCGTTTTAGTAGTTTACTATCGAAGATACGCTAACCCTGTATTAAAGCGTAAGCTACTAATCTTAACCCTAGCTTATCTACTATTCCAGTTTGCAGGCTTCTCCACGTCAAACCTCTTACTTATAACCAAAGAGGACATACCGCCGATAGGTGGATTACTGTATATTCTCAATTTCTTACTCATAGTTTACGCTTTAAGGATCAGGCTTCAACCTATGTATGGAGAGGAAACCAGCTTACCTAACTTGATTAACCGCTTCCTTTACAGGACGCTTGACTCTTTTCCAGGCGGAGGATTTGGAGAGAAGTATATGAAGTTCTCGGCGTTTGCAGATGCGGTCGGGCTAACTAATTGGCTGAGTTATCAAGGAAACCAAGCTCGCATCAAGAGCATAGAAGGTTTGGACCTGATTACAGTTATAGATAAAATCTTGGCCTATTTCCGCAAAAATAATGTAGAAAGCGGTTTGATGGACTTACTTCTACCTATCATAAATGGGACTTACACACAATTATCTACATCTGAGAAGCGTAGGCTCGACTACATACTACTCTCGCACCGAGAGATCTTGATGCAAAATGACGTCTTTTACGGCATCGATGGTGGTCGTCTTCTAAAACACGTTGAAGCAGATTCGAGTTTGAAAGGCGTACCACCAGCTGTAGCCGCCTTGAGGATTTATAAGAGAATTCTTTTGGCGTGTTTTCGCGATTTTTATGATGTTTTAGGAAGTGAGTTCCTTAATCGGATGAAGCTTTATGATGTGGTGAAAGATGTGGAGTTGAGTGGCAACGGCTATCTATCTCTCAGTGGATGCCTAATAAAACACTCTGCCGCTTCTCCTATCAAGATTGCAGCCCCCTTTAACAGCTTTTTGGCTTCGGTGATTGCGAGTGTATATGAAGTATCACCTACAGCTAGCAGCTCAGCGCTGACCAAAATAGACTGTATACTTAATCTTAATTGGGCCGAGGCTAGTGCTCTGAAGATACCTCCTCTTCTAGCGGCGGCTTTGAGGAGCAGAATATCAGATCGGCTAACACTTTCTGTGCTAAAAAACTGGGGAGAGGATGTCGATCTAGAAGCATCAAAGCGTATTATAGGTAAGCAGCTAGAAGAGGCAAAAGGATACTTAACGCTTTTGAAGTTTACTAATCCTAAGCTCTTCTCCACAGCGTGTAGAAGATTATCCTCCGAAGCTCTCGCTAAGGGGTATAATGTTGTGGTATTTACCAGAAAGGGGAGTCTGGTTAGAGAGGAATTAGGAAGCCTTGACGTTACCTTCCAATACCTTACAGTAGAACTTCAGCGACCCCGAAAAGAACCTGAACGCTACATACCGCTTAAGGACCCCACCAAGATATTTGCTGCACTAAGTGAAGTAGCTACCTTTGAAGCTATGCTTCTGATATTTGACAACTTATCCGACTTGCTTTTTACAGTAGGATTCGATAAAGCGTACATCTTCACACGCCACTTAGCGGAACTCGCAGCCGAAACCAAAGCTACAATCATCGTAGGCTTGAATTCGGAAGCACACAATAAACAAGTGGAAGCAGCCTTCGAAACTCTATCAAATATTTCGATAGAGCTTAAGAATGTGGAGTAGAAGCTGCCAACTTCTTTCTTTTGGTGGACCGGGGGGGATTTGAACCCCCGACCCCCGCCACTTTGGGCGAGCTTGCCAAAGCGGTATCCTACCAGAGTGGACCACCTTGCGTGAAAGTGTTTGTCCCCTTAGGGGGTCTAGACGACCGGCCCACGCTACATTAGGGTATGTTGGATCTGGATTTAGGTTTGTTGGCTACTGGATACTGCTTCTTTCAGCCAGTCATAGCCCTTTTCCTCTAGCAGATAAGCTAATTCTTCGCCGCCCGATTTCACTATTCTGCCATCCATCATCACGTGGACATACCTTGGTTTTATATAGTTGAGTATGCGGTGGTAGTGTGTGATCAGTAACACACCGAGATCAGGGCCTAGCAACGAATTAACACCCTCTGCAACGATCTTTAAAGCATCTACATCTAAACCAGAATCGGTCTCGTCTAAAAGCGCTATCTTAGGCTTCAGAACAGCCATTTGGAGAATCTCACACTTCTTCTTCTCCCCGCCTGAAAAACCTTCGTTAAGATAGCGATCAGCAAATGACTCCTCAATCTTCAAAGCCTTCAGCTTCTCTCTCAATAGTTTTCGAAACTCAAGGTATGAAATCATGCTCTGCTTCTCTTTTTCACCGCCGTTGCGCAAAGCTGTGTATGCCGCCTTCAAAAAGGTTGTAACCGTGATGCCAGAAACTTCGTAAGGATATTGGAAGGCTAGAAATAGCCCCCTTTTAGCTCGCTGATCTGGAGTGAGACCTAATATTGATTCACCATCTAACAAAATATCGCCTCTAGTTACCTTATACTTTGGATGACCCATCACTGTGTGAGCTAATGTGCTTTTGCCAGAGCCGTTTGGACCCATAAGCGCATGGACTTCACCTTGAGCGACTGATAGGTTTAGCCCTTTTATGACCTCTTTGCCCGCGACTTCGACGTGAAGATCCAGTATATCAAGTTTCAAATCTTTCCCTCCGATATTACTTTAGATAACACCGTTATAAAAACCTTTAAATCAAATATCCAGAAGAATGTCATCACCAACCACCTCTACCGAATATGACTTAAGCGGCTCGGTAGCAGGAGGGGATAAAGCCACACCAGAAGCAAGATCAAATTGTGATAGATGTAGAGGGCAGACCAACCTATCCTCTGCCAAGAATCCGGTTGAAAGGTCTGCTTCCTCATGTGAGCAGTATCGTGAAAGGGCGTAAACTCTTCCCTGGCTCCTAACAAGTATAGCCTCCTCACCATCAACATCTACTACTTTGATTTCACCATCACTTATTTCACTCAGCCTAGCGACAACCTTCTTCAAGCACATTCACCTATACTTATAGTGTCCTTCGAAGATATCTTCTGCTCCGCTCTTTTCGACTCTAGGAGGTGCTGTTTCTATCGGTTTAAAGGTTGCCAGCCTACCGCGCCACTTTTCATCAAGCATATGCCGTACACCCTCCTTTACGCTCTGCCGCTTTATTCTCACTAATGCGTGTTCAAAGAAGCCGAGTGTGAGCATCTTGATAGCCTCTTCCTTATTCAGCCCCCTACTCATCATATAGAAGATCTGGTCTTCATCAAGCTGTGAGACGGAAGATGAATGTGTGGCTTTAACATCGTTCGTCAAAATCTCTAACCCGGGTATGGTTATGCCTGCTGCGCTTGGGCTTAGCATTATGGCGTGTTGTGATAAGTAAGCGTTAGACTGCTTGCCCTCAAACGGTATCCTTATCATCCCTTTTGCTATAGCTTTGCTGCTGTCTTTTAGCGCCAACCTAGCAACTACGCTTCCACTTGTCTTTTGGGATTGATGAATGAGATCTGTCGTTAAATCCAATACTTGATTACTGGTTAGCAGAGATATGTGGGTATCTTTGACCGATGCATATTCCTCTACTAATCTATGCTCTACCCGTGCCAGCTGGTAAGCTCCACCCAAATATGCTGTCACCCAGTCTAGAGATGCGTTCCTCCCCAGAGATGTCCTCCTAATGTTGTATAGTTTAGATAGTGGAGCGGCTGCCTGTATGGTGGTTAATTCTAGCGACGCGTTCTCACTCAGTTTGATCTCGTTACTATAAGCGAAGAAAACATTACCCTCAGATGGGTTCGGTGAATAGATTTCCTCTACTACCTTTATCGCCGAACCTTCGCCTAAGATAATAAGGTTGCGAGCTACAAGCGATCTGTCCACCAGTGAAACGAGGTGTATCGGCTCTTCAATAACCGTGTTCTTCTCAACTATGAGAATGTGCCCGCTCGTATAAAGCGCTTGTATTAGGGCTGAAAACCTATCTTCGCCAAGGGTTAGGCGACTATAATCAACACCATCAACTCTTTCCTTGATACCGCCGATCGTCTGAAGCCTTACACCCTCAGCACTAAGCCTAACCACACATTTCCCGTTATAGAGTATCTGCGCTACATTTGATGGGATAGGCCAATCAATGTGGCTATCTGCTTCCTTTAAGGTGCTAAGATCCACCTCAGCTAACTTCGGGTCAACATACTTGACATAGAGCGGTGAAGTCTCCAGCGGGAGTTTTAAAAAGCGGTCATAGCTCTCCAACCTCTTGGCTAGCTCTTCTTTCCCCTCATCTAGCCTTCTAGAGATGTCTTCTATCAGTTTGAGCGTCAACCACTTCACCTAACCTACCGTTCCAGACATCTCCAGCTCTATCAATCTGTTGAATTCAACAGCATACTCCATCGGAAGATGCTTTGTGAATGAGCTGAAGAATCCTGTCACTACTAGACTCAGGGCTTCCTGTTCTGGTATGCCTCTGCTCATCAAGTAGAAGAGCTGGTCCTCACCTATCTTGCCTACGGTAGCCTCATGTGTTATGGTCGCATTATCCTCATAAACCTCATTATATGGATAAGTGTCTGTTCTAGAGTGGTCGTCTACAAGTAAGGCGTCACACCTTACACTTGCTTTGACACCATATGCGCCCTTACCCACGTAAAGCAGCCCTCTGTATGTTGTTCTCCCACCTCCTTTAGAAACAGACTTGGAAGTTATCTTGGAGGTTGTTTCGGGTGCCAAATGCACCACCTTTGCACCAGAATCAATGTGCTGCCCGGTGTTAGCGAACGCAACAGAAATTATCTCAGCTTTAGCCCTCCGACCTAAAAGATAGACCGAAGGGTACTTCATAGTAACTTTGCTACCGGCGTTTGCGTCAATCCACTCGACAGTAGCATCTTCGTAAGCGTGCGCTCTCTTAGTCACTAAATTGTAAATATCCTTAGACCAGTTTTGAAGCGTGGTGTATCTTACGTGCGCACCCTTCTTTGCTATAATCTCAACCACAGCTGCATGTAGGGAGTCTGAAGAATAGATTGGTGCAGTACACCCTTCTATATAATGCACCTTACTGTTCGGTTCCGCTATAATTAAGGTTCTCTCAAACTGCCCCATGTTCATTACGTTGATTCTGAAGTATGCTTGAAGCGGTATGTTTACTTCAACACCCTCTGGGACGTAAATAAAGCTCCCCCCGCTCCACACCGCGCTGTTAAGCGCGGCAAACTTATTATCATTGTAAGGAACCACCTTACCAAAATATTTCTTGACGATTTCCGGATATTCTCTAAGACCGCTATCCATATCAGTAAATATTACACCCTTCTCCGCGAGATCCTTCTTTATGCTATGGTAGATGACTTCAGATTCATATTGAGCACCAACCCCTGCTAGAAACTTCCTCTCAGCCTCCGGTATGCCCAACCTTTCAAAAGTTCTCTTGATCTGTTCCGGGACTTCGTCCCAAGATCGTCCTACGCGCTCAGTCGCCTTGACATAGTAGCGTATATTGTCGAAGTTTATGTTTGATAGGTCAGCACCCCACATCGGCATCGGCCTCTCCAGAAAGTGTTCATATGCTTTCAGCCTATACTCCAGCATCCAAGATGGTTCATTCTTAATAGCAGAGATTTCTTCCACTACCTTCCTAGAGAGCCCCTTTTGGCTTATGTGAACGTATTGATCAATAGGGTCTTTGAAGTCGTATTTGTATTCTTCAAACAGTTTTGCTGGTTCCATTAACCCCCAATAATAACAGTGTTATACAAAGTATTTAAACTTATATTAGATGTCCTTTCCCACGCTGCTTAGAAAATATCGACGATCTCTTTCTATTCAGAAAAGAAGAGATAATTTCTATAAAACAAGTTGGAATAACTCAAAATAAAGAGAATTGATGCGGGTTGGGTTAGGTTATTTGCCTTCTCTAGCTCGATATTCCGCCTTGGCTTCTTTCTCTATAAGCGTGTTCTCAAGCCATCGCACGCCAAAGAGGTAGTGCATAGCTACACCTATACCCCAGCCTATGAGCGGGTAGAAAAACCACAATTCTCCAGGAACGTAGATTAAATTGATGGCGATTAACATAATGTTGACTAGAATATAGATTACTAGATGTGCGATGAAGCCTCTTCTAGCCTCCTCTTTCTCCATCTCCCTGTAAGCACGCTTATAATCCTCTAACGTTATCTCATTCGACATAGCCTTTGATAACAATTCAAAAATATTTATATTTTTTTACAGCCTCATTACGATAACGATTCTAGACCTTAAGAAGTTTGACCCTACCAACGAAGAAAGCAGCCTCATCCTTTGTATGCACGTGGATCTCAAACGGCTCTTTCACACCGGCCCTCCACAGCTCCAAATGCACGGTAGCCGGATCCGTCTTAGTTACTATCAGTATGTCGATGTCGCTTGATAGGTTACTTCTACCCTCAGCGACAGAGCCGAAAAGGTAGACTTCAGCGTCCGGATCAAGACTTTGAACTACCGTCTTTATTATCTGAAGGTGTTCTTGGAGCTTATTGAATACCGCCCTTCTCTGTAACGCTCTCTTAACTAGAATTCTGTGTGAGATCTCTTATCACCTCTTTAACGACTCTACCTAACCTTTCAGCTTCCTCCCTCCTAAACTCTCTCATAACATACCTCGATGTAATATATGCGTCCTCGAGGACACCAAAATCCATCAAATGCGTATCTAGAATACGTTTTATAACAGCCCTATCTTCTTCAGCGACCTCCATAAGTGCTTCCAGTAACGACCTAACACTCTGCATCCTAGGGTAGTCAACACCATTAGCCAAGAGCTTCGCCTTAAGAAAGAGTTGAAGCGCCTGCTCGAGGCTGAAGACCGCAAGGTCATAAAAACCTCGGTTCAACTGGTACTCTGCAGTCTCGAGAAAACGCTCCGCCCTCTTTAACAAGTTCTTTTCTTCCTCTTTTTTGCTCAACGACCTAACTGCACAAACCCAACGTCTTAAACATTCTTCAGCAGGGTAAGAGAGTTCTTTATCTACCCAGTTTGTTTGCTGGCCACTAAAGCTTATATTTTCGAATAGTTGTAAAGATAGCGAATGGCGAAGGCTGTGAAAGAAGCCGCTTGGAGGCTCGTCTTACCGGAGATAAGAAAGATAGTTAGGGAGGAGATTGAACCTCTCAATAAGAGGATCGATGATGTCAATAAGAGGATTGAAGATGTGAACAAAAGGATCGATGACGTGAACCAGAGGATCGATGATGTAAACAACAAAATCGAGGATATTAAGTTGCTGATGGATGATCGGTTTAAAGCTGTTAATGATCGCCTTGACGCGCTGAGGGATAGATTAGATTTGGAAAAGGAGGTTATTGCGCTTCAAGCAAGGGTTAGGGAACTCGAGAGTAAGTTAGCAGGTCGCTAACACAGTAATCTCTTCTAACATAGAGATCTTCGCCAAAGAGCGGTCTATGTGATTTTGCTGCCCTCTTTAGGCTGCTTATCTGGTTGGAGGATCGATACTTTGTCGCCATCGACTGCTGCTAGCAGCATAACCTCTGACTCTAACCCGAAGATCTTCCTAGGCGCTAGGTTTGTGACAACGGCGACGAGCTTCGACTTCAACTCCTCTGGCTTATACTGATCACCCAGCCCGGCAACCGACTGCTTAACCACACCGCCGAGATCGATCTTGAGCTTCAAGAGTTTTTTAGAGTTGGGCACAGGTTCGGCTTCTACGATGCGACCTATTCGCATATCTATCTTGCTGAACTCCTCAAAGGACACGGTTTTAGATGCCAAGCTTACTCTGCAAGAGTATACTCGTATGGCGTTTAAAAGGTTTTCAGACCCCTAGCTAGGTGATTAGAGTCTTTAAGACCTCTAGCACGCTCTCTTTAGGAAACTTTGTTGATATCCTCAGCATCCCCTTCCCTATGCCTAAGTATCCTCCACCCTCAGAGATCAAGACGTGGTCGAACAGCCTTATCGAACCTAACCCGAGATTAAGAGATGCTGCGAGTTTCCTTAGTTTCTCCTCATTAGGCTGGTTAAAGTTGATTTTCAGCACGATCGAAAGGTCGTCTCCGACTGATAGGAGTTGAATGAACCTCCATCCTCTCAACTTTAGTTTCTGCTCCAGCTCGGCTGGTTTGATTTTGCCCACCGCTTTCTGCGCTTCGGTATATGCCTCCAAGACTTCTTGAGCGATCTCAAGCCAACTCAAAATATCCTACAACCTCTAGCCGGAGGACTTTGAGCCCTTAAACTTCTCAAGCCACGGCTCTAGCTCTTCATCAGAAATCTTCCTAAACAGAACCTTTGGCTTCAGGATCTTGTGACCCGCTTCGAGTAGAAGGTCGCTGGCTGAGTCCCAAGGCTGAAGATTAACGCTACCTTCTAGCGCGAGCTGCCTCCAGAGCTCTTCGGTTGAGTAGGGTATGTATGGGTGTAGGAGAATGGCTAGGCTTCTGGTTGCGTTGGCTGCGTAATATAGGCAGTTCGCTGCGTTTTCACCACGTTTCCAAGGCTCCTTTCTTTGAAAATATTGGTTGCAGAAAGTTGAGAACTCGACGATCGTCTTTAAGGCTCTGTCAAGCTCGTTCTTTTCGATGTAGGCGCCTGCGCTCAGCGTCGTTTCTTTCATCTTGCGGATCAGCTCCTTGTCAAGATCGTCTGGGTCCTTGGGTCTGGGTATGGTTGCATCAAACCTTGTGTATATGAAGCTCAGTACACGGTATATGAAGTTGCCTATGTTGGCTACTAGCTCGTTGTTGATCTTCGCTGCGTATTCTCTCCAATCGAAGTTTACGTCAGCCTGGCTGTATGGTGTGATGGATGAGAGGTAGTAGCGTAGGTAGTCTGGCGGGAAGTGCTCTAGGAACTCTTTTAGGCTGACGTACCAGCCTCTGCTCTTAGAGAACTTTTGCCCCTGGAGTAGGAGGTGGCCTCTTGTTGGTATGGATGTTGGTAGAGCGTATTCCTCGTCTAAGCCCATTCTCATGGCTGGTAGGAAGAGGTAGTGGTGGTAGACTATGTCCTTCCCGATGAAGTGGTAGATTCTGGCTGAGTTCCAGAAGCGCTTACCATCTAAACCCTTGCTCTCAAGGTGCTTAAGTGTGGTTGATATGTAGCAGAGGTGGTTATCAAACCAGCCGTAAAGAACTTTGCCCACAGCCTCCTTTAAGGGGATGGGCACACCCCAAGTTATGTCTCTGGTGATATCCCAGTCTCTGAGACCAGATTCTATCCACTTTAACACGTAGTTCTTAACCTCACTCTGGAGATTTTTGTTCCCCTCCAACCACGCCTTCAACCGCTCCGAGAACAGGGAGAGTTTGAAGAAGTAGTGTAGGCTTCGCTTAGCGACTGGTTTGGAGCCGCATAGTATACACCTAGGGTTCAGAATCTCGCCTGCTTCAAAAGTTCTTCCGCAGACTTCACAGCCGTCTGAGTATTGGTCTTCTGCTCCGCAGTAGGGGCATTTCCCGACGACGTATCTGTCTGGTAGAAACTTCTTGTCCTTTTCACAGTAGGGCTGCTCCACCTCTTTGCTGTAGATGTAACCTCTTTCGTAGAGCCTTAGAAAGAAGTACTGGGTCAGCTTGAGGTTTTCTTCTGAAGAGGTTTTGTAGAAGAAGTCGAAGGATATGCCTAGCTTCGTGAAGTCCTCTAAGTCCCTCTTATTCCAGTACTCCACATACTCCTTTGGGGTCTTCCCTTCCTGCTCAGCTTTTATGAGGATGGGTGTTCCATAATCGTCTGTGGCGCAGGTGAAGACTACTTCGTATCCCTTCATTCTGCAGTATCTTGCGAAGATGTCTGCTGGTAGATAGGTGGAGACCACGTGACCTAGGTGGATTTCGCCGTTTGCATATGGTAGTGCGCTGGTTATTACGATCTTTTCGCTGCTCATTTAAGCAGTTACCCTTTTTCTCCACCTATAGGAGCCAAGATTGGGCGTATTTTTTCTGCTCTTCAGTCATCTCATCTATCTCTATGCCGAGCGCTTCTATGGTCCTTCTGGCAACCTCTTGATCTATGCTCTGAGGCACATCGTAGACCTTTGGCTGCATCTTGCTGTGGTTCTGTGTGAGGTAGATTAGGGAGAGGAGCTGGTTGGAGAAAGACATCATCATAACTTCAGGCGGATGCCCCTCTGCTGCAACCAAATTAGCTATCCTTCCGCGCCCAATCAAGTAGACCCTTTTACCGCTCTTTAACCTATACTCTTCTGTGTACGGTCTAACCTCGACCCTAGAAGCGGCGTTTTCGTCCAAGTATTTGACGTCTATCTCTACGTCGAAGTGTCCTCCGTTTGCGAGAATAGCCCCATCCTTCATCCTTTCGATGTGCTCCCCTCGGATGACGCCAGTTTGCCCCGTGACCGTTATGAATATGTCGCCGACTTCAGCAGCTTTAGCTATAGGCATAACGGTGTAGCCATCCATATGGGCTTCGAGTGCCTTAAGCGGATCTACCTCAGTCACTATTACGTGTGCGTCTAGCCCCCTAGCCCTCTTCGCAACCCCTTTACCTACCCACCCGTATCCGCATACCACAACTGTCTTGCCTGCGAGAAGGAGGCTTGTAGCCCTCAGTATCCCGTCGATGACACTCTGCCCAGTACCATATCTGTTGTCGAAGAGATACTTTGTATAGGCGTTGTTAACGGCTACTACGGGATACTTCAGCAGACCATCTTTTTCAAGAGCCCTTAGTCTAATTACACCCGTTGTAGTCTCTTCGGTCCCAGCCAATATGTTGAGCCCACCCATCTTGTGGGCTTCTACGTGCGCGTCTGACCCATCGTCCATAAGAAACTCTACTCTAGATGATAGAACCCGATGTATACAGTCGAAGTACTCTGAGGGCTTCTCACCACGCCAAGCGAAGACGTTTATGCCTTGTGATGCGAGGTAGGCTGCTATATCGTCTTGCGTTGAAAGTGGGTTAGCGGCGGCAAGATAGACTTCAGCACCTAGTCGCTTCAGCCCCATCACGAGAACCGATGTCTCCTTTGTTACGTGTAGGCAGACACCTACCCTTCTACCTGCTAAAGGCTTCTTAGGTGCCTCGCGTTCAATTATGGCTGTTAGCGTTGGCATATGGTTGTAAGCCCACTTATATGATAGCTCACCTTTACCCGCTAAAGAGGGGTCTGCGATCTTACTCGGCAAGATATCTCGAATAAGGCTTCGGATGTGAACTATTTAACTGCTATCCACGTATCTGGGCTCCACACTTTATCCAAACGGCGGTGCTTGAATTTCTTCGCGTTGGCGCCTATGTAGGTTGAGACGATCTGCCCGCTACCCAAAAGAATATACTTGTAGGTTACGAGCCCCTCTAACCCCACTGGGCCTCTTGCGTGTATCTTGCTCGTGCTTATGCCTACTTCTGCGCCTAGACCGAATCTGTAGCCGTCGCTGAAGCGTGTTGATGCGTTATGTATCACGGTTGATGAATCCACACCAGTTAGGAATCGTAGAGCTGCGGATTTATCCTCTGTTATTATGGAGTCGGTGTGTTTTGAGCCGTACCTGTTTATGTACTCTACCGCCTCATCCAGCGAGTCTACGACTCTTATTGCAACCTTGAGGTCTAGGTATTCTCGCCCCCAATCTTCTTCGGTCGCTTCTTTAACATCGAACCCCCTCAGCGCTTCTTTTGCTCTTGGGCAGCACCTCATTTCAACACCAGCCTTCACGAACCGCTCAGCAAGCTTAGGTAGGAAGGTTTGTGCAACATCTTTGTGCACCAATATGCATTCGACAGCATTACACACTGCTGGGTACTGGACCTTCGCATCGAAGCAGACGTCAACCGCTCTAGCGAGGTCAGCAGCCCTATCCACATATATGTGGCATACACCAGACGAATGCCCCAAGACCGGTATGCGTGTATTCTCCTGCACAAATCTCACGAATTCGTTGCTACCCCTAGGCACAATAAGATCGACTAAATCGTCTTGCTTCAGAAGATCAAGTATCTCCTCCCTAGCCTCCAGTAGCTGAATCCACCCTCTTGGGATGCCAGCTTTATCAGCCGCATCTCTGATCACGTTGTAGAGCGCCCTATTGATATTCGCAGCCTCCCGCCCGCCCTTCAATATAACAGCGTTACCAGACTTTAGGCAGAGGCTCGAGATCTGAGGAAGCACATCTGGTCTGGCTTCAAAGACCACCCCAATGACGCCAAGCGGGCAAGTAACCCGATAGAGTTCAAACCCGTCATCCAACTCAATAGCATAGAGGGTCTTCCCAACAGGGTCATCAAGCGAAGCGACGCTCCTAACCATCTCAACTATAGCCTTAATCTTCACTTCATCCAGCTTAAGCCGCTCTAAAACCGGCTTCGCAAGCCTACCAGCCTCAACCTCGGCTTGAGCAGCCTTAACATCGACAAAAGCGGCTGCGAGGAGGGTATCCTTCTCCCTCCAGATCGCGTCAGCGATCTCAAGCAGTGCTCTGTCCTTAGCTGAGCGAGGCAGCTTCGCCATCTCATAGGATGCTTTCCTCGCCTCTAACGCCATCTCTCTGACACTACTCAACACCCTTCACCAACTTAGCGGGGACAAATAGGGTGCCAACAGGCTCACCTTTAAGGAGCTCGCGGATAACCTGCGGGTCTTCACCATTCAAGATAGCCATAGGTATACCAGCCTTAAGAACCACTTTAGCAGCCTGAAGCTTAGTTACAAGCCCGCCTGAACCTCTATGTGCGCCCCCAGCTACGGCTTCTAGTTCAGGTGTCACTTCTGTCAAGGTGCGCAGAGGTTTTGGGTTTGGTGTGAGGTTGGGGTCGCTTGTGTATATCCCGTCTACGTCTGAGAGCAGCACTAGAAGGTCTGCCTTCACACTAACACTGAGGAGGGCTGCTAGGTTGTCGTTGTCGCCGAATCTAATCTCGTCTACAGCAACTGTATCGTTTTCATTCACTATCGGAAGCACACCCCACGTGATAAGCGCCTCTAGCGTGTTCTTAAGGTTCTGATGCCGCTGCTCATCCATAAAGTCCTCTTTTGTCAAAAGGAGCTGCGCCACGATCTGATTGTATTTAGCGAAGTGCTCAGCATAGGTCTTCATAAGTATGCTCTGACCTATTGAAGCTGCGGCTTGCAGAAAAGGCATCTGCCTCGGGCGTGACTTTAACCCAAGCACACCTAAGCCCGAAGCGATGGCACCTGAGGTTACTAGGAAGATTTCACGCCCCTCCCTTCTTAAAGCCATGATCTCATCGACGAGCCTAGCGATCTTTCTTTCGCTTATCTTCGAATCCTCTTCTGTCAAGTTGCTTGTGCCGACCTTCAACACTATTCTAGAAGCCTTCATCAGATAGTCTTTTGGTCTAGGTAGGTCAGATGCTGCGACCAGCTTGTCTTTGGATGTTACGCTCAACCCCATCTACCTCTTTAACCTATAGCGTGGTTGCAGAAAGCCCTCCTTTTCAAGTTTATTCGCTGCCACGAGCTCGCGGCACTTCCTAGCGACATCAGAGGGCTCAACCCTCTCCCCACTTACTCTGCTTATCCTCTCTGATATCTCTATCGCTGTTAAAGCGCTGCCGTCTGCTAGAGCCTCCATTATCCGCTTCTCAAGCAGATCCATTTCAACCCTAACCCCTTTGCTTAGAAGATCTATCGGCTCTACACCAGGAAGCCTAGAGTAATGCTCGTGGACTATCTTCCAGCCCTCATCGGTCTTAACCATTATGACGGTTGCCCTAGATTTTATGGCGAAGTCGAGGTCACGTATCCTCCCGGCGTAGCTCAAGTAGAAGGTTACCCAAGCTGTTCCATCGTTAATCTGTATTATTGGCTCCTCTATCCTATACACATACTCCTTTAACACCTTCAGAGCAGCCTTCTCCTCCTCAACCCCGTTAAGCCCCATCCTCTTAAAAGGCGGCCAATCATCAAACTTAGTATAGCGTCTAGGCTCTATCAGAGCCGCGATCTTCTCGTGGTCACGCTGCTTTATGGCCTCGAACCTAGCCGTTAAGACCTTCATCACATCCTCATCTTCCAAGGCTATGCAGCCCCGGCTAAGCGGTGAGATATAAGGTTAAGGGAATGATGATGTTACGATTAGGTTTTAGCGTTTGGTGCTTTCTTTGGTTGTCATATGTCTGCTTATCGTAACATCATCAAGGGAATGCTTTAACGTAGAGGCTCCATTCAGAAGGGTTGAACTCGTTAGGGTAGTCGGAGACCTTAGCGTAGCCGCTGACCAGTAGCCACTTATTAACATTTAGAAAATGTGTTGAGTTGTACTCAACGTAGACTACGGCGACAAGCCTATTGTACCGATCGATCACGTACAAGTCATCTACATCCAAATAGACTTTCTTGTTCAAGATCAATAGGGTTAACGCCTCTTTCGCCTCACTATACCCGTCTTCACCCCTCTCAGGAGTATTGATGTCGGCAAGCCTCACTCTACCGCAAGGGAAGCCGTCAAAGGTGTCGCCATCTACCACGCGGTATACGTGGGCTGTTAAGTCGAAGCCGTCTCTAGGATGCTGTGTAATAGTTGTTAAGGTGGTGGTCTCCTCAACAGTGGCTGATGATGTGTAGTGTATGCTTCCTACTTCTTTGGTTGAGGAGGAACCTATGTAATATCCAACAAACCCAGCGAGTAGAGCGATAACGAGAAGAACTGCTGAAAACTTAGCGCCTTCCACAACCCTCTTTGCCACGATACACGTTTATAAACGTTGGATAGCATCTTTTGAGTGCTGTGTTGAGTGTGGGTGGAGGCTCGCTGTGCTCAAACCTAATCTGATCGTTCGTGCGCCGGAGTACGGGAAGCTGGTCACCTTTGTACCGAATAAGCGGCTCCCTATCCACAACTGGTTCTACTTTAAGGAGGGCTTCTCAAGAGACTTCGTTGTAAAGATGTTTGAGCTATTTGGTGTGGATAGCGGCGCTAGGGTGCTCGACCCCTTCTGCGGCTCAGGCACCACATTGGTTGTTGCCAAGGAGTTTGGTTTAGATGCTTGTGGGGTTGATGCTTCGCCGCTCGCGGTCTTCGTGAGCCAAGTTAAGACTGCTGACTACGATATCGATGCTCTAGAGCAGACCACTGAAAGGATCTTCTCGCAGAAGTTTAGGAGATGTGAGCTAGGTGAGGTTAGCTGGCTCACTAAGGCTGCCTTCTCAAAGTACGCCCTTGAGGATATTGCTTTCTTCAGGGAGGAGGTTAGGAGCATAGATGATCCTAAGGTTAGAAACTTCTTCACACTAGCGTTAATGAACTCAGCGAATAAGGTGAGTTATGCGTTAAAGGACGGTTCATACATAAGGATCGTTAAGAAGCCGCATCCACCTCTCAAGAAGGTCTTCAAAAGAATGGTCAAGAAGATGATCAGAGACATCAAATCGACCAGCTACAGAGGTTCTAACATCGAAGTGTACCTCGGTGATGCGAGGAGGCTCGACTTCCTACCAGACGAAGCATACGATTTAGTGGTGACCTCTCCACCCTACCTTAACAAGATAGAGTACACCAAGGTCTATCGGATAGAGTATGAGCTCTTCTTCCCAGAGGTTAAGATGGATGCTCTACGCTCCTACATAGGCATAGACACACAAGTAGACCGAGACCCCTTCCCAGACCTCAACCTACCGGTGGCTGCAAAAGCATACCTGAGGGACGTAGAGCTCTCTCTACAAGAGATAAAACGGGTATGCAAAGAAGGCGCAAAACTGGCTATTGTGGTGGCTGAAGGAGCCTTCCCAGACCAGATAGTCCCCTGCGATCTATTGGTTGGTGAGCTCGCAGCAAGAATAGGTTTCAATGTTGACAGAATCCTAGTAGCAGCCGAAAGGGTGGTTACAAGAGATAGAACCGTAAAGATCGGAAAGGCCAGAGAAAGCATCATCCTATTACGAAAATGACCCCATATACACAATCTTTGCTTACAAATCAGATAACGGGAAACAGCCCTCTTATTAGAAGATAGAGCGCTAGTTGAGCGGCAATAAACAAAAGACACGTTCAAATACTCCGAACTCGATTTCAAGAGATGTTTGAATCGATTCGAATGGAAGAAGATAAATGAGGAAATTAGACTTTGTAAACAGACTCAAAATCCTGTCGACTGTTTATTTAAATTATTTGTAGAAACTAACGATGGCTGGGTCGCTTATAACCTAGCCGAAATCTATGAGAATCAAGGTAACCTTGTAAAAGCATTAGATTTCTATAAAGAAGCCTGCGACCTTCTCCCACTCGATAAATATAAGAGTATGGCTGAGCAAAAAATAGCGAAGATCTCGGGATTATTACAAAAATCCCAGAAGAGAGAAGGAGATATTCTTTTCGTGGTCTCTTGCACGAAGGAGAAGATTTGGGTGAGAATACCTCAGCAGACGCATACGTACCAGCAAAAGACGCTTACACAGGGGAAGACTTTAAAAAATGGCTAAAGCGTGAAGAAGCAGACAAATACCCTTGGCTCATACTTAGTGCTAAATATGGCTTCATCGAACCAGATCACCCCATAGGAAACTACGATGTTACCTTTAACGATGAAAAAGTGGTCCCATCTCTGACGAAACACTAAGGCGACAGGTATTATATCAAGAGAGACTTGGTAGACCCCTAGGAAGCTTCTCAAAAATTTACGTCATAGGAAGTAGCACATACTTTGAGAAAGTAAAAAATGCGTTTAAAGAAACTGGGGCAGAAGTTTTACGCTACAACTTTACAACAGAAGAATGCAAGACCTTTGACCCTGCAGTTTCCGATCTCGTGAAGATGCTTAACGAGTTTAAGCAGAGTCCATTAATAGACGTACGTAATATTAGCAGAAGCGAAATCCCTAAGTCTTCCGGGCTATATGCTTTCTATCGTAAAAACTCGGAAAGACCGCTCTATGTTGGGGTGACTAACAACCTAAGAAGAAGAATTTGGGACAATCATCTGAGCGGAACTCGTGAAAAAAGTGCGCTCAGAAGAAAGCTCGTTAAAGAACTAGGAAGCGAAGATGATGCTACTACTTTTCTTCAGAACTCTCAACTGCGAATTAAGGCTTTCGCAGATATGAATATGGCTGTTTTAAAAAGACTAGAGCACCTAGCAATAGCATATCTTAGTCCTGAGCTCAACTACTGAGTCTTACTCCTTCTAAACAACTCGCGTTAAGATATATTTTTTAGGAACCTTCGTGGAAGCAGTATCAAGAAGTTGGGAACAAAAGAACAGAACACGTTATGCAGTCTTTGTAGGGAGCGTGTGGCTGAATACGATGTGGGCGGAGGGATTCGTTTGTGTAAGAGGTGCTACGAAGAGATGCACTTCAATATCTTCCAGCAGATGGAAGAGTTCACCCTCTTCTAAGAGTTACGAAAAGAAAGGCTTAACTATTAATTTACGACGATGCCTTAACAGAATGCGGCTATGGATGAGCTGATCAAGAGGGCAGCAAAAGACCTACTGAACTCAAACTACGCCATCGCACTAACTGGAGCAGGGATCTCAACCGAATCAGGAATACCAGACTTCAGAGGACCACAAGGAATATGGACAAAAGACCCAGACGCTGAGAAAAGGGCTCACCAGATCTACTACAAGTTTCTGGCAAACCCTAAGGAATATTGGGAGGAAAGGCTAAGCACCCCCTCACTCCTAGGGGATTTAGCGAAGGCTCAGCCTAACCCTGGCCACTACGCGTTGGCTGAGTTGGAGAAGATGGGGGTTATAAAATGCGTGATCACCCAAAATATCGATAGCCTCCACCAGAAGGCTGGAAGCAGAAGCGTAATCGAGTATCACGGGAACGCCTTCAAATTAAGGTGCTTGGGCTGCGGTAGCAGATTCGACTTAAAAGAATTCGACTTAGCTAGATTAAGGGTAGAGGGGAAGCTACCCCCCGTTTGCTCAATCTGCGGATGCGCCTTGAAGTCTGATGTAGTGCATTTTCATGAACCTATACCGGCTGATGTGCTGAGGCGCTCATTAGAGGAGGTCTCAAAATGCGACTTGATGCTCATCTGCGGAACCTCAGCAGTAGTCTATCCGTTCGCAGAGCTACCAAGAGTAGCAAGAGAGAGGTTGGTAAGGAAAGAAGGGAAGTGGCATCCAGTAACCCTAATAGAAGTAAACACTGAACCAACCCCGTTAACACAAGAAGGCATATCAGACTACCTCATTCAAGCAAAGACAGGAGAGGCTCTACCGAAGATAGTAGAGGAAATAAGAAGGATAAAGGTAGATATCTAGAATATACAGCATAGAAAAGAAAGAAAACCTAATCTCACAATATTGTGGCGCCGCCGGTCGGACTTGAACCGACGACCAACTGGTTAACAGCCAGCTGAGCCCCTTTTTCAGCTAGGTCTGCTCTACCACGCTGAGCTACGGCGGCACCTAAGCAGAGGCTTTTGCGGTAGAGTCTAATAAACTGTTTGTCAAACGCTGTGTTGGCTCAGTGTGATTTCCAGTCTCTCCTTACCTGCACCAGGCTTCTTCCCTCTACCGACCTTTACTCCGCCTATTTCGCCTGTGTTCTTTGGGTGTGTGCCTCCGCAACGCATGGCTGGGTAGGGGTCTATCTTCCAGTATCTCGTCTCACCCTCGCTCCAAGTGTGAATATCTAACCTGGCTCTTATCAAGTCGTTGACTCTTTCTTCGACCCTTTGAAGCCTCTGAGGATCGAGCTTCTCTTTGAATAGGTAGTCTTCTCTCGATTTTGTGTCGTCTGTCAAGCCTGGGCTTGCTGGTCGGCATTCTTCTCCGAATTCTTCTTGGATAGCGTAGTAGAGGAGGTGGGCTGCTGAGTGCAGCTTCATTATCCTATATCTCCTATCCCAATCCAGCAAGCATTCGACTTCACTTCGAACCGCGAAGGTCGGTT
>Ga0078972_1007684_pt1 | contig 23655 bp, 26 predicted proteins | sample YelNatPaOPGAMG01_FD_67568 | JGI IMG/M metagenome (GOLD analysis project Ga0078972, IMG submission 67568) | Hot spring thermophilic microbial communities from Obsidian Pool, Yellowstone National Park, USA - OP-RAMG-01 (SPADES assembly) (version 2) | ecosystem: Environmental > Aquatic > Thermal...
GTGAAGTGGGTCTGGATGGCTGAGATCGGCTACGACCTGCCTCCTGCTAACATAAACGAGACATACCAAAATCTTTACCACCTGGAGACCTTGAGGAGGTTCGCGGACTTCGATCTTGGAAAGCAGCTCGCCTCGCTTAACCTAGTTCCAAAAAATTCGGCAGGAAACAGCACAATCCCCATACCTAAGAGGGACTCTGTTCTGACAAGGCTCATGGTTTACGGAGCCTTCTTGGGAAGGCAGAACTTGATAGATCCAGGGCAACACTTCGAACTTGTTTTCAGATCCACATACGGCCTGGTTCTAATATACAGGGTGCACTACGATGTTGTTGAAGGTGGAGGGACCGCTTTGGCGTACTCTAAAACTGGCATGTCTGGCGAAACAACAGATGTAAAAGATTATTCAAAGGTCATTGGTCCTGGCTGGACGGTCTCATTCACGGTCGAAAACTCTACAGTCCAGAATGGTTGGGCCAACGAGAATTTGCAGCTGAGAGCTGGAGCTTCGATAAAGCTTTCCGGATCTCAAGGCTCGGTAGCATGGAACGCAACAAGGGGTGAGCACAAGATTGTCGTCCTTGCCGAGGAGATTAGGCACTACGTTAATGGCACGTTGCAGGATGTAGAGCAGAACGACCTGGGTGGCAGCTTGCACCTGTCAATAATGGTTACTGCTGAAAACTCAGCATCATTCACAAGCCCTGCTCATGCCGAACTTAAGTGGGGAAGCCTAACCTTTTCACCGAATAAGTAGAATCCATTCTCGAAGAATCTTCAGTTCCGAATCTATGGAAGCGATTATAAAAATGGATACTAGCTCACATAATCCGGTCCAGGTCCCCTGGCCTCTTCCACCAGCCTGTTGACCGGATCCTTTTGCACAAGGGCATCGTACCTCTTCTCCATATCCTTTAGAAGTTTCGAAAGATCGCTTGCACCAATGTCTAGAGGAGCAAGGTCAACTTCGATCGAAAGCATCTTCGCCACAACAGCTAACACGTTCTTCGCAGCCTTGAAGTCTGGTGCTAGACCAAGCGTCTCCCCAAGAAAGCAAACTGCAGGCACTCCCTTCAACTTGGCAAGCGCGACCAAAACTCCTGAGATGCCCACTATGGGCGTCCCGCGCGGTGCCTGGACAGCTCCAGCTTCAAGCGCCTTGGTAAGCAGCGACCTATTAGTTGCGAAGCACAAGACCCTAGAAGGATTTTCTGAGAGCGCAGTATGCCCGCCCATCGTCACTACCATCTTCCCACCAATCCTCTTGAAGAATGTGAGTAGCTTGTATGATGTCTCATACTCTCCCTGGATGTCAGAGTAGTGTTCGTCTCCAGAGAAAAGAAGGAGGTCCTCTCCAGAGTCGAGCCTCTTACCATAAAGTTCACCCCTCATTAGCCTTGCGGACCCGCCCTTCGTCACAATAGCCTGGGAACTGAAGTATGGCGATGTCACTATTCCAACGAGGTCGCACTTGAGTGACCTCGCAAGGTGTTTAAGCGCTATCCTTCCTATCCTCCCTAGACCAGGGAATCCCACGATCAGCGTGGGCGTTTTCAGGCTAGTGCCTCTCCTAAGCCAGAGGCGAGTTGTTGACATTATTCCCTGGGAAGCCATCCCGACCCTTTCCTTAGCGCTCAAGTACCCCTGCATAAGGCAACCTTATATCTTATCTTCTCCTCACGCATTACTTCCAAGATTTGAAGTTTCTAATGAGGAAATGCTCATCATGCGGCGCCTACACACTGAAGAGGGATAAGTGTCCAAAGTGCGGCGGTGCTCTTCGGGTTGCCGCTCCTCCAAAATTCTCACCCGAAGACCCACTCCTTAAGAAGAAACTCCAGGCAAGGAAGTACTTGGATAGAGGGGTCAACGGCCCTTAGCCGTTGCAGTCCCGCCCGACTTCTTGACTGCTGCTATAATTGATGGCACCATCTTGTCAAGCACGCTCTGTGCTAACTTCGCAGTCTTTGCCCTCACTTGGACCATATACCTAGGTGAACCTATCGTCGTTATGGTTACGTCCGCGTGCTTCCTCGAGGCAGAGGCGATCTCCTTTAGGAATATCTCCCTGAGCCTGTTCGCGCCATCTGGAGCCAGTATCGTTGCCTCTACCACCTCCGATGCTACCACATTCTTCCTCCTTATCTTTGCTCTTGCAATTTCGCATATGATATCTGCCTGCTCTTTTGGAATCCCTATTTTCGTCAGGACCGTCTCATCGTTCTCTATCGCCCTCCTCAATGCTTCGGAAAGCGTTCCATACCTCCGCTCCGCCTTACCCTCAACATCTGAGAGGAACTGGTCAGGATCAGCTCCAATTCTCTTCGCAGCCTCGATAACGATCTCCTGCGCCCTTTCCGATTCCTTCCACTCCCTCAGCTTGACCCTTGCCTCATCATCGCCAACCCTCTTGAGCGAGACGTTGTATTGACCACTAGACTTGCTAACAGAGATCACCTTGACAGCTATTGTCTGCCCAACCTTCAGCTTCTCGCTGACCGTCCTAATGTTCCTTCCCGGAAGCTCTGATATGTGGAGGAAACCATTTCCCGCATAACCTGGAACTTCAAGCATCGCTCCATAGTCAGTTACGGCCTTCACCTTCCCAACCACAACCTCGTTTACTTCAGGATAATCTGCTGCCCCGCTCATCCGCTCCACCTATGAAAATTCGCCCGTCACTTCGCCGTTTATCTTCGCCTTACCGCCTGTAGGCTCTGCCAGCACGGAGTTACAGACGCTACAGTTTACCCTGATCGAGGCACAGCTGAAGACCAGCTGCTCGTTGCCGCACTCAGGGCACTTCACCTGTAGGAACGAGGACCTCGGACGAGGGACGAGCTTCTCCCATTCGCTCATGTCTTATCATCAGATGGCCCCCGTATAAAAGAGTTGTATGGGCTACAAACGTTTGAAATCGCATGACCTGAGCGCCACTCAAATGCTGTATGAGACGAATGCGTGGTATAGAATCGAAACAACAAGATTATATATCATATGGCATACCTTCCATACGGTTAGCCATATGGGAGGCATCAAGACCACCATAGTGATCGACGAGGAAACGCTGAACGAGTTCAAGAGATTCGTTTCCTCTAAATACGGAAGCTCAAGGATGACCAGCACAGCTGTAGAAGAAGCGCTCAAGAGCTTCAATGCAATCGAATACTTGAAGAGCTTTTCAAACGCTATGAAACTCGATATCATCGCATACCCTTCAGCCAAAGAGGTCAGGGATGGGAGGCCAAAGCTGAGGACATCTTCAGCCAAAGAGGTCAGGGAGTTAAGGGATGGGCGTCAAAACCGTTTATCTAGACTCAAGTAGCATCTTGAAGAGGTACATCGAGGAGAAAGCTTCTGATGTCATAGACGAGGTTTACGAGAAGGCCGAGGCAGGCAAGTTAAAGCTTGCATTTTCTATCTGGAACGTGGGAGAAATCATCGGTGTACTCGATAGGCATGTATCGAGAAGATTGATCTCTGCGGAAACATTCAGGTCGGCTCTTTCAAAGTTCATCCTCGAGTCTATGAAAATGGTCCGTTTGGGCTCGCTCCAGATAATGCCGATTACCAGCAAATCGCTTTCCAACTCTTGGCTTCTAATAACGAAGCACCACATATACGAAGCTGATGCACTCCAGATATCGACCTCGTTGGAAGCGGAATGTAACTTCCTATTCAGCGCCGACGCGGACTTGGTTCCAATAGCGGAAAGGGAGAACATAAAGGCCGTAAACATAGAGGCCGAGCCTGAAAGGGCATTGGAGATTTTGCGTGAAGGTACAGAAGCCCCTTGAAGGAAGAGGATTATGGCTTCAAGTGCAGAAGGATGCCGAGTCAGCCGATCGATGATCAATCTCTTTAAGTATATTGTTGGTCTTGAGGGATTCAGGAGTATCGCAAAGCTTCAGCGCAAAGGAAAGGAGAGCTTTTGATCAAAGGTCTTAATCGCTTCGGGAGAAGCTTGATAAATCTCCAAGTTCACGGGGCGCAAGAAAGCGATGGGCACAGGAAGGGAGCTAAGGAAAAGCGAATTCATCGACCAGGTAGACAAGAGGAGCGTAATACTTCAGGCAAGCCATGGCCTGATGCTCGGGCCTTCTGAAGGCGAGGATATTGAAGTGCTTCGTACTATCGCAAAGACTGGGATAGATGGCATAATCGTTACAAGAGGTTTTGCGAACAGATACTCGAGCATATTTCGAGGCAGGAACTCGCCAGCGATGCTTTTGAGCCTAGATTGGACGAACGCATTCAGGGGCAGGGACCACCCTCTGCCGATGGCGCGCCTGGAGCACATGTTCCTTTCGAGCGTTGAGGAGGCGCTTTCGCTTGGAGCATCTGGCGTGACGGCTTACTTTTTCATAGGACACGAGGATGATGAGCATGAAGCAAGTAACATGGAGGCCCTTTCAACCGCATGCAGAGATTGCGACAGTCTCGAGATGCCGATCTTGGTGCAGGTAATTCCGATTGGAGAAAGGGTTACGGCAGAGAACTATGTCGACAGCTTGGCGCTCGCATCCAGAATGGCAGTTGAGGCAGGCGCCGACATCTTGGCAGTTCCCTATGCTGGGAAGGATGGACATAGCAGAATTGTGGCAGCTGCAAAGGTCCCGGTCCTTCTCCTGGACCTTGAAATGAAGATGTCGAAGGGACAACCTGAATTTAACATCGAGCTTGATACGCCAGATGCTATTCGAGCTGGAGGCTCAGGCCTTTTGCTTGGAAGGCGTTACATTGAGAGGAAGAACACCCCTTACGTAGAGAGGCTCGTCAAGCTTGTGCACGGGGGCTGAGATTTGGGCACAGGAAAGGATGTTAGGCTCAGCAAGGTCTTCGATCCTAGTGACGGGAGGGCTGTCGTAGTCGCGGCAGACCATGGCCTGATGCTCGGACCTATCCAGGGAGTCCTGGAACTTGAGAAGACGCTCCAGAAGGTTGTGGAGGGTAAGCCTGACGCGATACTCCTCTCTCCAGGCCAAGCTGAGAAATTGAGCAACCTCTTCAAAGGAAGGATGGCACCTTCTCTGCTCGTGCGGGTCGATTGGACGAACACATTCAGGGACAGAACCTACACACTTCCAGTCAGAGAAACATTCTTCGGCACCGTTTCGAGCCCAAGGCACGCTCTCAAACTTGGTGCCCGCGCTGTCGTAACATACCTCTTCTTGGGTTATGAGGACGAGGAGATGGAGGCAAGGCACCTTTCCCTTGTCTCCAAGTATGCTTCAGAGTGCGCCAAGGTTGAGCTTCCTCTCATAGTTGAGCCCATCCCATTAGGACCTAGGGTCACGAAGGCGAACAACGCCGAGTTGGTAGCGATGGCTGCAAGGGTTGCGGTGGAGGCTGGGGCCGATGCTCTGAAGGTACCGTACACAGGGGATCCGGAATCTTTCAGCAACGTTGTTCGCGCAGCAGCAGGTGTCCCGATACTGGTTCTCGGAGGTTACAGGGCGCTTTCGAGGAGGGACCTGCTCGAGGTAATAGTGGAGACGATGGAGGTGGGTGGCTCAGGTGTCGTTTTTGGAAGGAATGTTGTCCAAGCACAGGATCCAAAAAAAGTTCTGGAGGACCTTAGGGCCATTGTGCATGAGAAAAAATCTGTCAGGGAGGTTTTGGCAGGAGGTGAAGCGCCCAAGAAGATCAAGCTTGGGGCTCAACCTGAAAGGTGCTCCGGGTGCCTCCTCTGCACAGCTATCTGCAGCTTCAGCCACGAGGGGGATCACAACCTGAGCGCTGGAAGGTTGAAGGTCGAAGGCCGTTGGCCAGGGCCATTCAAACTTGCTGTTTGTACACAGTGCGGTAGATGTGTAGAGGCATGCCCCAAAAAGGCCCTTTCTGTCAATCCTGCCTTCGGCTTCATATTTTGGAATGAGGAGAGGTGCGACCTCTGTGGTAGATGTGTCGAGGCATGCCCCTTCGGTGTCATAAAGCTGCAAGGTTCCAAGATCAAGGTCTGCGACCTTTGCGGCGGTACTCCAGAGTGCGTCGATTGGTGCCCAAGGGGTGCACTGAGGGTGATCACTAGTTGAGCACATTGAGAGGTAGAGCCTATGCGGGGAAGGTTCTTCACATCTATCTTCCAGAAGAGAAAACGAGGTGCGAAGAACTGGATGAGAAGGAGGCGAAGCTTTTCCTCGGGGGGAAGGGCCTTGGAGCCTACATCCTTTACAAGAACCTGGAGCCGCATGTAGACCCGCTTTCCGAAAAGAACCTTCTGATCTTCGCAACCTCTCCGCTGACGGGCACGATTGCACCAACAGGTAACAGATTCTGCGTTGTGACAAAGAGCCCGCTTACAGGAACATTTCTTGACAGCCACTGCGGGGGGCCATTTGGGATCGGGCTGAAGGAGGCGGGCTTCGACGCGCTTGTTATCTCGGGTGAAGCGGACGAGCTTTCTCTACTTATCTTGGAGGATGGTAAAGCAAGCCTAATGGGAGCGAAGGAACTTGAAGGGATGACGACGCTCGAGACTGAGGAGCGAGTAAGGAAGAAGCTGGGCGACAGCTTCAAGGTCGCCTGCATAGGTCCGGCCGGAGAGAGGAAAGCCCTGATCGCAGGGATCTTCAGCGAGATGAGGGCAGCTGGAAGGGGAGGGGCTGGAGCTGTCATGGGTTCTAAGAGGCTCAAGGCCATAGCAGCGCGCGGGGAGGAGAGTGTGAAGGTTCACGATCCGAAAGCATTCGAAAGGGCAGCCTGGAGGGCGCACAGGATGGTAAGGATGCATGAGGTTACGGCCAGACATCTACCAATGTACGGGAGCGACAACATCCTCGAGACCATAAACGAGTCTGGGGCACTTCCGACAAGGAACTTCCAGGAGGGGACATTCGAGTCTGCATCAGAGATCTCCGGGATTGAGTGGCGCAACAAACTCTGGATAAGAGACACAGGTTGCAGCAGGTGCCCAATATCGTGCGCAAAAGTTTCCAAGATCGAGAAGGGGCAGAATGGCGTGAGCTTCATGGAGGGTCCGGACTACGAGTCGATCTGGGCCCTAGGAGCTCTATGTGGAATTGGTGAAAAAGAAGCCATAGCAAGGGCCAACCTTCTTTGCGATCTCTATGGTATTGACACGATCAGCACCGGAAATGCCGTTGCATATGCGATGGAGTGCTACGAGAAGGGCTTGCTGAAGGGAGATGATGTTGATAATCTCGACATGAGGTTTGGAAACAGCGTAGCTATGCTTGAGCTAGTTGAGAAGATATCGAAGGGAAGTGGAGTTGGAAAGCTCTTCGAGAATGGTGTCAAAAGGGCTTCTGAGAATCTCTACGCCAAGAAAGGCGATGTTGCTTGCCTGAGGTTTGCGATGCATGTGAAGGGCCTTGAGCTTCCAGGTTACGATCCAAGGGCTGCACAGGGCATGGGATTGGGATATGCAACTTCAGACAGAGGGGCATGCCACCTCAGGGCGTATACAGCAGGGCAGGAGCTCCTCGGCTATGGAGGCGGATCGAACCCGCGAAGAACCGAGGGTAAGGCAAGGCTCGTAATCGAAAAGCAGAACGAGAAGGCTGTTGTAGACTCTTCAGGCATATGCTTCTATGCTTTCTTCGCAATCACACTTAAGGAGGTCAGGGCTCTGCTCGAGGCAGCTACAGGATTCGAGTTTGGGAGTTCGAAAAACCTCGAGAAGGTCGGAGAAAGAATATACAACCTGACGCGCCTCTTCAACGTGAGGGAGGGCTTCAGATCAAGGGACGACACACTTCCTGAAAGGCTCTTGAGCGAGCCTATGTCTTCGGGACCTGCAAAGGGGCTTGTTGTAAACCTTGGGCCGATGCTGAAAGAGTACTACCAACTGAGGGGCTGGGATGATGAAGGGGTCCCAACTAAGGAGAAACTAGTGGAGCTCGGTCTGGCTTAGGAAATGAGTGCCTTGGCGATGGCAGAAAGGAAAGCAGGAGCTGCGATCCTACTCGTCGGGACGCGGCCAGAGATCGTCAAGATGGCTCCGCTCATAAGGGCTTTTGAGAAGGAAGGTGTGCCATTCAACCTCGTACACTCCGGCCAGCACTACGACTACAGTATGTCTGAGAAATTCTTCGAGGAACTTGAGCTTCCTAAGCCCAACTTCAGGCTTAGAATCAGAGCCGCATCGCCTGCAGGGCAGACCGGGCAGGTGATGGTTGGCGTCGAGAAGGTCGTAAGAGAGACGGGGGCAAAGCTCGTCCTGGTCCAAGGGGACACGAACACAACGCTTGCTGGTGCTCTATCAGCCGTAAAGTCAAACGTGCCTTTGGGCCATGTCGAAGCTGGGCTTAGAAGCTACGACCTCAGGATGCAGGAGGAGCACAACAGGAGGATCGTCGACCACGTGAGCTCCTACTTGTTCGCTCCAACGAGATTGTGCAAGAATGTTCTACTGGGTGAGAAAGTTTGGGGGAATGTATCTGTTACGGGCAATACCGCAATAGATGCTTGCGTTCAGCATGCTCCAATGGCGAAGAGAAGATCTAAGGTCACAAAGCTCCTGCGCTTCAATAGGTATGCACTCGCCACATTGCACAGGGCTGAGAACGTTGACGATCCTGTTGTGCTAAAGAACCTCGTCGAGAGCATGATGGAAGCCCCTTTGCCAGTCGTGATGCCCGTCCATCCAAGGACTGAGAAGAGACTCAAGGAGCACGGCCTTTGGAAAACGTTTTCGAGAAATGAAAACGTTGAGCTCCTTCCTCCCGTTGGGTATTTCGATTTTCTCGCACTGATGATGGAAAGCTCTCTAATACTCACAGACTCTGGAGGCGTGCAGGAGGAGGCAACATCCCCACCGGTAAGGAAGCACGTTCTTGTGCTCAGGCTTTCCACAGAGAGGACAGAGGCTGTAAGGGCTGGTTTCGCAACTGTTGTCGGGACGGATAAAAAAAGGATTCTAGAAAAGTTCTCAGAAGCATTGAGGAGAAGGAAAAGTCTTCCTAGGTATTCTCCATTTGGTGATGGAAACGCAGCAGCAAGGATAGTAGAGACGTTGAGAAATCATGAAGCCCTTTGATATGAATATCTTGCGAAAAGCAGCGCATAGACAAGGTAGAAGGCGGTGAAGAGAACATAACCGAGGTAAAGGTGGACCGATTGGCCAGCAGCCTCGCCATAGTAAAAAGTCGCATGGACGATTGCAGCAACCCTCAATAGATTGAGGACATACAGGGTTGCCAAACCTGCAAGGGTGAAGAGGGCAAACCTCTTGCGCTCCGCACCTAGATCGAGTAACATGAGCCCATTAAGGAAAATGAAGATGCTATATGATGCAGGACCTGCACAGGCGGAATCGATCAGCAACGAAGAGACCTGACCTGATGGAAGTTCCAAAAGGATCGTTGCCTCCGACTGCTTGACAGGATAGCCAAGAGCATTTAGAAATGGAACGATGTTGCTGGTGAATCCCAGAGATATCGGCCTGTCAAAGAAAGTTGAGGCGATGGCCGGAATGCTAGCCGAAACAACGTAGAGCGCGAGGGCCTTGAGCGTCATCTTTGAAGTTTCTGGGAAGGCAAGCATAGCGCATCCTTGCAGGAAGCCCAGAAGGAGGAAGAGCTGGAGCACGAGAAGAGCTGGAACTTTAAGAAGCGCCCTCCCGGTCAAAGAAGCTGCCAACAGAAGAAGGCCGAGGGCCGAGAAGCGGGTAATACCAAACCTCGAGTCCTGATTCGAGAGCGTTGAAATAAGCTTCTTCCTGCAGCTAAGTAACCATGCGAAGAGGAAGAGGAGCATTGCGAGCGGATAAGCTCCACTGGAAGAGAGCAGATCGAAGTTTGCAACAAGAGTAAAGACATGATAATAGACGTCTGCAAATAGCGGGAGAGAAGATAGGAGAATGATGGAAGCTATGGCTACTGGTCTTCCAAGCCCGGTTTGGGCGGCAGCTCTCCTCATGCTATCGCGCACATCTCTTCCGCTCTTACACATACAACGCATATCGATTTATGAACTAAACCCCAGTACAACAAACCTTGACTAATGGCCGAGCGCAAGCCCACGCCCTTCAGGGGTGGGTTAGCAAGGTCTTGTTTAAAATAACCCTTTCGCTTATGGGTTATATGCCCCCAGAGGTTAACCACTGAGCATGCTTAGGACATCGACGGTTCTCCTCAGGCCTACCACCGAGGCAGAACAACAGCTCAGAGATTTGGCTGAGGCATCGAGCATCCTATGGAATATGGCAAACTATGAAATAAGGCAGGCCTTCTATGAGCATCAAAAAATTCCATCCTATAAAGACCAATATAGAACTCTCAAAGACAACGAGATTGGAACATGCAAGGCTCAAGCCCTCCTTTCCAAGCTGAATGAGGCATGGCAAAGTTTATTCACGCTACTAAGAAGAGAGGGAAGCTACCATCCCATATAAAGAAGCTATCTCCCAAAATATTGGAAGCAAAAAGGCAAGAGGCAACTGAAAGGCTTCTGTGTGAGAAACGATGGTTTGCAACGAAACGCATCAAAGCATCAACGCAGATGTGAACTACAATGAATGGCGATGAAACCTCGAAGAACAAGAATCCCACATCATTTATGGGTGGGAGTTTCAAATTCCAGTAGTTTATCCCATTTGAATCGTAGGGTCTTATTCACTGGACCACCCTCTTTATCCCAGGCACGTTGTCGAAATGTCTATCAAAACTATATATCTCATTAATGCTCCTCTCCAGCATGATGTTGAGGGCAAGAGCATCGTTGACGCTAACATCATGAACATCTGCTGTGTGTATTGAGGCGGTGTACATGTCCCTTGTCACATTTACCACCTGCACGCTGCTCTTCGTTACTATATCGAAGATAATTCGTCTGCACTCGGACAGCGGAATTCTAGCCTCGAGAATGTTTGCAACCTCAGAAACATGGACAACGCTTGTAAGTACAACCTCTCCATCATTTACTCTTCTTAGAATAGTCTGAGCATTAACCTTCATTTCAGCCAAATTCTTAGGCAGGCGCCTCTTCACCTTCAAGAAAGCATAAAGAAATGTAGAGGCATCTATGAAACGCATTTAATCTACCTTTAGCAGCGCCCTCTTTAACTTATGATAATCCTCGAACGCTTCTATCTCGACATCGACTGTGACTGAGTCGAAATGCTGTACCAAATCTGGCTCACGCCTAGGCCTTAATATCAATGACTTCCCTTCACGAAATACATAGACCTCTTCGGAATCTCCTAGAACTTCCCTTCTCCAATCTGCTGGGAGAGATATCCTGCCTTGGGAATCAACTTTCTTAATCTCCATATTCAATTTTTTTCCCCAAAATATTATCAATATCCCCATAATTTAAGTATTTCCCCTCACAGTAGATCTACATGCCCCCTTCCGAGATAGCAAAGCTCAGAGAGAAGATGAGGAGGAGGGCCTTACTCGTGCAAGAGATCCAAGCTCATGACGAAGATAAAGAGCATGCTAGCATACGAGGGCATAAAGCCTCCAAAGCAGTATGGCTTATTCACAAAGCAAGGCATTGCCTGGCTCCACACCCTTAACATCGATTCCATAGAGTGCTACCTAGCTATAATGGCTGCGATAAATGTCCAGATAAGGAATCTCCCCCTGGAGCTTCAAAAGATAGCTAAGGACTACGAGGATGTAAAGCTACTCATGACGATTCCTGGCGTTGAATACTACACAGCTCTCTTAGTAAAGGCAGAGGTTGGAGATGTAAACAGGTTCAGCACAGGAGAGCAGCTGTGCAGCTACGCTGGCATAGTCCCCTCTACCTACTCAAGCTCCGACGTGACGAGGCATGGACGCATTACGAAGCAGGGGAGCAAATGGCTGCGCTGGGCGATGACCGAGGCTGCCATCATCCAACTCAAGTACAACAGAGCTTCACCCGCTCATACCACAGGATAGTTGAGCTAAGAGGAAAGCAGGTTGCTCTCATGTTGTATAGGCAGGGCGAGTGGGGTTAGTTTGAAGTTGACGGCGCGATCTTGGTCAGGCACTATGCTGTTCTTCACGACATCATTGTAGTTCTTCGGATGGGCTGGATCATTGTTCACGTGAATTTTATACCACTTGTTCTCATCGCTCGAATGTTCCACTTGGGTGCTGAAGCGTCATTCGCTGTCGGTCTGCACATAGAAGCTGTAGCCATCGTGCCTCCAGAAGTAGCAATCCCCCAGGCTTACCTGGGAGCTCTTGGCTGATCAGTTAGTTTTTTATTACAGTTCTTGCTCTGTCTTATGTATCTCACTATATTGGTTGATCCATAACGGGTGAATTCATCCCCAGCGCATTGTGGATAGAGCAGATTTAAAAGAAGATGAGAGGTTTTGACGATGTATCCTTGGAGCATGCGCCCTTGATGTGGCCCAATGGAAGCTTTTTGTGCTTCTGCTTGAGGGTGGATATTGACACGGTCAGGGATGCGAAGGCCTGCTCATCTCTTCTGCCCCTACTTAAGGAGAACAACGTAAGGGCGACGTTCTTCGTAGCGACTGGACCGGACGACCTTGGAAGAAACGCATTCCAGGCGATCAAGCGCGCTGGAAGGAAAAAGTATGCCATGAGGTACGGCTTTGACGGGCTAAGGGGACTTTTGCTTCCGAGATTGGATGTCGAGGAGCAGCTGCAGGCATGGAGGGAGATCATCGATCAAGGACATGAGATCGCGCTGCACGGTTATTGGCACAGGCGCTGGGCTAGGGAAGCTCTAGGATGGACGGAAGCTGAGACCCGAGAGGCGGTAAAGGAGGGGATGAGAAGGTTTGTGAGGTCTTTTTCATTCAGGCCCAGAGGGTTCGCTGCCCCAAGTTTCAAGACAAACAAAAACCTAGGAAGGATTTTGGGGGAAATCGGTTTCATTTACTCCAGCAACACGAGAGTGGAAGAGCACTTCGATTTTCTAAAAGGCGCAAGAAGCCCGGTGCTTGAGATTCCTGTCACGTGCAGGAACGTGGAAGAGCTTTTGCTCGATGGTTTTTCAGAGGAGCAGGCATCCGAGAAGGTGTGCAGAAAATTGGACGCATTAAAGATGGAGAAGGGCCTACTTTGCTACTACATCCACCCTTACTTCGAACTTTGCCAATGCAGGAAGGCCTTTAGAAGGATTATGCTCCGTGCAAGGGAGTTGGGCGCTTGGACCCCAACGATGGGCGAGGTTGCAGATTGGTTGAGGAATGGTGGAGGCGCTGAGGATACTCCAGATCTATGAGATCGGGCCAAAAGCAGAGGGCTACAGCGCGGAGGGGATTGGCTCACTTGCGCTCGAGCTCTCGAAGAGGCTCGTCAAGCATGGGCATGAAGCATGGCTATTGACAGGTTCCGCACGAGGAGCTGCGCGAGAGGAGACGATACATGGTGTCAATATCTTGAGGGAGGAGTTCCTAGGATTAATGAGGGCGACGTGGAGCCCCACGAACCTAAAGCTTGCAAGGCAGTTTTTCTTTCCTCCTGCAGCACTGAAGAGGTTTAGAATGCTAGGGGGCTTCGACATCTACCATGGCCATGTTTACACCTCAAGCTTGGTTGCCTTAATGCTGGGAAGGATTTGGCATGGCAAGGTCGTCACGATGATCCATGGATCCTACTACCCGATATGGGAAGAGATAGTTGGAAGCAAGTTCGAAGCTATGGCTTACCGCCTTGCTGAAAGGGAACTTGCAACCTCCCTTGCGATATGGAGCGATACGCAGATACACACAGCCAAGTACTTTGCGAAGATGGTTGAAAGCTGGGGCGCCCCTCAGGAGAAGCTGCGCGTTGTCGAGAGCGGGGTTGACACAGAACGTTTCTCGCCTAAAGCAAAACCCACCTGGAAGCCTGGCTGCTGCCCGTACATTCTTCTTTCCGCAAGGAGGCTCGTTAGGAAGAACGGTCTCGAGTACTTGGTAAGGGCGATGCCGATTATAAGACAAGATTGGAAAGCCCACCTCGTGGTTGTTGGGGACGGTCCTGAGATGGGAAGGCTAAGGGAGCTCGCAACTGAGATTGGTGTCGCTGAGCATGTTACATTCCTCGGGCTTCTCAGAAACGAGGAGATACCTGGATTGCTTTCGGCCTGCGACATCGCCATAGTTCCAAGCCTGATAGAGGCGCCTGGCATATTCCTTCTGGAGGCGATGGCCTCGGCGAAGGCTGTCATAGCGTCTCGAGTTGGCTCCATACCTGAAGTGGTGGATGGCAAAAATGGGTTGCTCGTTAGCGCCAGGAATCCAAAAGAGATAGCTTGCGCTGTTGATTACTTGCTTTCAAACCCAACGGAGAGGAGGAGGATGGGGTTGAGAGCCAGGGAGACTGTAGAACGCAACTTTACGATTGAAGCGTTTGCCAAACGCATAATCGATATATACAGGTCGATCTAAAGAAAGAGGTTTGGCAGCATCGTTTCAACGAAGTTCCAGACGACGACAGCTATGAAAGAGACCCAGAGGATGGCTGCCATCAGTATGAGCGGGAGCCTGGAAAAATCCCTTCCCCTCAGGGTTGAGAGGAGCACAATTACATTCAGGGCTACGCCAAACAGAAGGACGATCGTCTGGTACCAGGAGCTGAAGAAGGTCATGGCAACCGAGACGACCGCTCCGGACAGCGAGAGGTATTTCAGTGCTGCTTGGAAAGCCGCTCCCCTGCGCTCCGACTCGACCGAAATCTTCCTGTATATAAGTAAGGTTCCGAGGAGGATCATGAGCATTCCGAACCCGGCAGCGCTCCACTTCGTTTTTACGTAGATCTTCCAATCACCACCGCTCCAGGGGAGCAATAGGGCTGCGATGGCGAAGAAGAGGCCGACAACGAAGAACGCTTTGCCAGGAGCGGACAAGCTATGGCCCCTGTCCATAATCTTCTTATGCCTTTATTTCCGTATTCCTTCCTTGACCAAAGAACCTAGAGCCCAACGCTTATTATTGGGGCAAGCAAAATCCCCGAAATAACGGCTCCAAGCTGGGATTTGGATTGCCGCACCTCTGCATTACGGTAGATCTGGAAGAATGGTACCACACGCTCTGGTTCGATGCCGAGGAGGTCATCAACAAGCATTATGGCGGCCGGTACCCTAGAGGAAGCTTCGCGGGACCGCTAAAGCAGATCCTAGCTTTGCTCAGGAGGCAAAGGGCGAGGGCCACTTTCTTTGTGCTCAAGGAGATAGCTGAGGATTTTCCTGAGATCGTGCAGCAGTTACATGATGAGGGGCACGAGATTTGCTCGCACGGCTACAAGCATGGAGACCTTTCAGCAGATCCAGATTTTGAGGAAAAAGAGGATGCGACTAGGAGGTTGCTCTCAAAGGTTGTGGGCGAGAAGGTCAGGGGCTTCAGGGCACCAAATCTCAAGGTGAACGGGGAGATGATAGGCTCGCTGGAGAGGATCGGTTACTCATTCGACTCCTCAATAATGCCTTCGCTCAGGATACCTGGTTGGTATGGGGGTTTTGCACCCCAGCACCCATACCCTCCATCGAACAGCGATCCAAGGCGGGTCGATGGAGGAAGTAAGTTTAAGGAGGTTCCCCTGCTCGTTTTCCCAGGCTTGAGGCTGCCAGCAGGAGCTGGATGGTTTTTAAGAAACTTTGGAGTATCTTATGTAAAGGCAGCTGCCGAGATGCAGCTCAAGATGAAGAGGCCTGCAATCCTCTATGTCCACCCATGGGAGGTGGCCGAGAATCCTGGATTCCAAGAAGCTCCTCGCCATGTGTTTAGGAGGGTTGGGGCATACGTCCTTGGAGCTCTCGAATTTCTCCTTGAAGAGCTCGATGCCGACAAGGTCACGGTAAGCGAGATGCTTCAGCGCGAGTGGTCATAGTCGGCGGAGAATGACATTCAAGCTTCAATTCTGCGTCGCTTGGAGGGCATACCTCTGCGCATCTTTGCCTTCTCCTTCCTTGCGAATACAAAGCCGAAAAGCAGTATGGCAAGGGCCTCGACACTCGACAAACCGATGTAGTAGTACTTCAGTGCAGTGTCCCAAGCCAAGCAAGGATAAAGACCAAGGCATGTGACTATGTCTCCGTCAAAGAAAACGAGTAGGGGAAAGCAAGCAAACCAGATCAGCGAGAATGCCTCGCTCCGGCTCATCGAGCTTAGCTTCTGAGCCATAGAGGCTACTGAGCTAGCTAGCCTTCTCGCCGAATCCGGAAGCACAGCAAATGGCCCCTCCTCGATCTTTTCATCGGTCCAACCTTTCTCTCAAAACAGTATATGCTTGAGGGTCTGGAAAACTTGAGTTCACTATCACAAGATAGGATTCAAGACCCAACAACACTTTAGGAACCATCTCAAGAAAACACCTTAAGTGATCATGTTGCTAAGCACGATACATGGATGTGGTCATCTTCCTCCTAGATGGCTGCAGGGCCGATGCCCCTGTTAGGGCTAAAGCAGCAAACATCTTGGGCCTGATGGAGGAAGGCGTTGTGGTCAGGAGGTGCAGGACGGTCTACCCTTCTTTGACCGGTCCTGGACACATCTCATTACTGACAGGAGCATATCCGGAGAGGACGGGCATAGTCGGCCACTTCTACTGGGACAGGGAAGAAAGGAAGCTGAATGACATCTTCTCTGAAAAGTATTGCATAGCAAAGACAGTTTTCGAGGTGCTTGCAGAGCATGGAATGAAGGGCGTAAGCATCGGCTCCTATATGAGCCGCGGATCTGAGGATAGTCGATCAAGGAGGATTGCAAAGAAGGCTGCATCGTGGCTGTCTGGAAGCAGATCCATCATGAACCTAGTAGATAGGAGCCCAGTATTCTACAGGTTCCTAAGGGGATTCGTCGTTGGTAGGTACTCGGAGTTTGAGAAAGCTTTCAAGAGTGGCGAGTACAAAATTTACTACATCGCCTTCAACGAAGTTGACAAGGCAGGGCACAAGTACGGTCCGGAGAGCAAGGAGTACTACGAAGCTGTCAGGGAGTGTGACGAGAAGCTGGGCAAAACTATGCGTATGGCAGAAAAGATGGGGAGGGATCTTTTAATTGTCGTTGCATCCGACCACGGCCAGAATACGATAAGTGAGAAGCTTGGATTGGACGCTCTTACTCTGGAGGGAGCAGGCTATAGTATTGACGAGGATATTAGCATGTCTGGGGCTCACATAATCACCTACAACTCCGGGAAGGAGGACATGGCGGTTGCAGCAGTAGTGAGCAGGCACGTTCAGATCTGGCTATCAAAGCCCGATCATGCTTCTTCGATCGCCAAGCAGCTGAGGGGAAGGAAGGGGATAGAGCACGTAATATTGAGGGAAGAGGCAAAAGCAGACCATCTGGACCACGAAAGGCTTGGAGATGTATCTTTCTGCCTAGCCCCGGGCTTCGGTTTCGACTTTTTGCCCGCTTGCGAGAGGGGCGACCACGGAGGCATAGATCCGGCCGACATGGAGGTACCGCTAATTTTTTACAGAAAGGGGATGGAGCACAAGGAGATAATTGAAGCCAGCACGACAGACATAGCTCCTACACTCCTTCATTGTTTGGGCATCTCTCCACCAGAGTGCATGCAAGGAAGGGCTCTGATATAGGTGACAAAGATGAAAAAGAGAAACGCAATCAGGCTTTCTTGCCTTGCAACGATGCTCATCCTCTGCATCTATTCGGCGCAGGGCGCGAAACAATCTGACATAGAGTATGTTCACCAGCCGATGTGGTTCGTGCTCTCCGTTCCAGGAGCTGCCTACCTTCTGCTCTCTCTAGTCAGAAGCGACGAGCTTGCGATAGGAAGGAAGGGAAGATGCCGGACTGGATAACGCACCTAGGTCTAGGGTGGCTCATTCTCGAAGCTTTGCACAGGAAGGAGCACAGGCTCCACTTCCTAGTAGGTTGTATTCTTCCAGATGTGGAGAAGGTCTACGTTGTTGCAGGGTTCTTAGCTTCACCAAGATTAGAGGTGCTGGTCCAGGCGTTCTTCGAGCCAACGCACACGCCATTAGGAGCTCTGCTCCTCTCCGTTGTCTCGACTGTAATTTTCAGTTTAGGCGAGGAGGAAAATGATTTTTCGAGAGCTGTTGGATGGATTTTCTCCGGAGCAATGCTCCACCTTGCATTGGATTCCTTCATTTTGGTAGAAACCTCGGGAGGCATCAAGCTTCTTTGGCCCTTTTCCTCAAAGGGATTCGGCATTAGTCTAATTCCACTAGGAGACTGGAGGCCAGCTGCAATCGTAGCGCCTGCCTGCCTTGCTACAGCGCTGCTGAAGAGGAGGTGGAACAGAGCTGGATCTTAAGATAATGATGGTAGGCGCAAACCTGACGAGCAGGGTTGAGGGGATCTCGAACACGGTGAGGGAGCTCTCTCTTGGTCTTTTGAGCATTGGGCACAAGGTCCATTATCTTACTTCAGCTGCGGAGGATGAGATGGAATGTACTCCAGAGCTCGTTACCCTCCACGAGGTAAAAGTTGGAAAAGGAAGGGGCTATGGCGAAAGGGCGCGCAACTTTACGCTAAGGGCCAGGGCGCAGCTCAGGAAGGTTGCGATGGAGGAGAAATTTGATATCGTGCACTGCCACAGCTCCTATCCAGCTTTCGGCGCCATTATCGGGGGCTTCGGTACCAAGCTTGCAAGAGGCAGGCTGATCTCGATCTACTCCTCTGGAAGGAGCGAAGTTGGACTTGGAGATTACTCATTCCCAACGCGCCTTGCGTTAAGGCTCTCGAAAGGCTCAATTGCGATCAAGTTCGACCAAAGATTCTTCGACAAGATTGTGGCAGCTAGCAGAGCTGTTGAGAGAAGCCTAAAAGAACTCTCAGTTCCGCCCCAGAAGGTAGCCTTCGTGCCTGTTGGCATCGACACAATGAAGTTCAATCCGGGCTTGGATGGCAAGAAGGTAAGGGAGGAGCTGGGTATAGGAGCTGATGAGAAGCTCGCGCTATTTGCAGGTGACCTTACTCCATGGAAGGGAGTTGAGGTGCTGGTTCAGGCCACTCATCTTGCAAGAAATTCAGTTCCAAACATAAAGGTTCTGATCTTGACGAAAGGGACGTATGAGTTTGAAAGCCAGAGGAGAGCCAAGGTTGGAAAGTTGATAAAAGACCTGAAGTTGGAAGATGCGGTGAAGTTCGTGGGGAGAAGGGAGGACATGCCCCATGTTTATGCGGCGAGCGACTTGGTAGTTCTACCATATCTGGCGAACTTTGCTCTCATGGATATTCCTAGGAGCCTTCTGGAGGCGATGGCTTCGGGCAAGCCCATCATAGCGAGCGATGTTGGAAGCTCCTCTGAGCTCATAGAAAATGGCGAGAACGGTTTCTTGACAAGACCTGGAAGCGTAAAGGAACTTTCTGAATGCATCATTTTGCTCGCCAAAAAGCCAGAGCTGGCAGCAAGGTTGGGGAGGGAAGCAAGAAGGACGATCGAGTCAGGCTACTCGCTCGATGACACAGTTAGAATGCTCTGCTCGCTCTACGAAAGCCTCGCAGGATAGTTATGAGCCATCAGGCGAAAAGGGCAAAGAGGTAGAGCGTGATGTTTCCTACACCGTGCATAATTATGGGCATAAGCAAGCTGTGGGTCTTGTAGAAAGCGAAGCTGAACAGAATGCCAGCTAGGTAGGCGAACAGTATCTCCAACGGGACTCCCCAGCCAAGGTGCATTAAGCCAAACTGAACTGAGACGATCAGGATCGATTGTGCAACAGGTACTACGTCCGAAACGAAGTTGAGCAGTAATCCCCTGAACATTATCTCCTCGGTTGTCGCTACGAAAACCAACATGACGACGAAAAGGTATGCTATAGTTTCCAGCAACCTCTCCTGGGTTCCTATCGGGACGGGCACAAGTATCTGGTACTCGATGAAGCCAAGCAAGAAACCCAATGCCACCGCTGCAGGCACTTGGATGAGAGGCGAGAACCTGCCCCTCGTAAGGCCTGCCTGCTCTGGCTGGACTCCTCTGAAACGCATGTAGAAAGCCAAGGACAGGAAGATAAGGGTGTAAAGAACCGGCTGCGAGAAAGCTACGGTCAGGAAGGCAGGCTGGATGGGGATGAAGACGATCCTTGAGACGAAGACGATGCCGTAGGCCTCAAGGCACCTCGATAGGCCTTGCACAAAGACTGCCAGAATGGGCAGGACGATCATCATTGAAAAAGCGAGCAATAGACCATAAAGCATCGATTCGCTGTTTATTAGGACCTCTTCGAGGAGCAAAACGAGGCTAAGACCAAGCAGGACGATGCCCTGCCTTGTCAAAGAACCAACGAGAAATGCTCCTGCATGCGTGATAAGGAGCAAAGCCAGTGCTGAGCATACAAGAAGGTTGTATGAGTACCCGAATATGTGCATGCTCAGGTAATAGAAGGCCAGGAAGAAGGCCGATGAAAGGACCGAGCCCAAGGCGACGAAGGTTCCAACCCTCTCTTCATCGGCCATCAAAGTTTCTCCTCGCCCCTGAGAGGAGGAGAGAATATTAGGCCTTCTACCAGAAAACCCTCTGGACGCAATAGTAGAGCGTTATGGCGAGGAATGTGAGGCATAGGATGGTCAGCAGCGCTGCCTCAGACATCAAATTTTGGCTTGCCAGCTCTATCCTTTTCGAAACTTGACCATATGAAGAGCGCGCAAGCTCCGCGAAGCAGAGGACGATGCTGGCAACTAGAGGTAGGATAATCTGGTTAATGGTGAGGGCATGCTTGAAGGGCTCCTCGGAAGCCATTATAGTGGTAGATGAGATGGTAGTGGTTACAGAGCCGAGCATCGTGCTGTACATGGCGCTGATCGTTGTGCCCATCGTAATAGAAAGCCCTGCAGGCACCGAGCTGCTACGGACGGTTGCGAAAACTAGGCAAACAAGTAATGCAACCGCGTAGGTTACGACCAGCTTCTTCAATCAAAGGCACTTGTCTAATAAAGTGCCTTACATGCCTCTTAAACTTTCCACTCAACCTTCATAGAACGTCCCCAAGCTGGCTCAAAGCAAGGATTTTAGTTTCATTTTTACAACGGAAGGCCGCAAACTTAAAAATTCTGAAAGTGTTCCGCGAACGGCAAGATCGGGCATGGTCTCCGGGGACAAGCAGGCGCCGAGGGCATTTTTGGCCCTACAATCTATGTTTGCCCTTTCGGAGGCGGTCATAATGCTGGCGCAGTACGTAACCTACCTTCCGCCTGCGCTACTGACGCCCTTCGCTGTAGCGAGCACGCTTCTTTTACCTGGATTTGCTTTGGTTTGGGCAATAGAGGGGGCCTCTATCTGGAAGATGAGAAAAATCAGGATACTCGTTTGGAGCATCCTTTTGAGCTTTGGACTTAATCTTCCAATACTCCTCATCCTAAACCTTACAGTAGGAATATTCGTGTGGCAGGTGCTCCTCATAGAGCAGGCATGCGTTCTGTGCTTTTCCGCTATCGGCTACAAAAGGGAGAAGGGGGCGCTAAAGGAGCTGGGGGAAGCAACAATGCCCCTATGCCCGAACTGCGGGGAGCCAGTGCGATCAACGGACGAGTTCTGCACAAACTGCGGCTCAAGCCTAAGAGGCAAGAGCTCTGAAGAAAGGATTCCAAATGGATCTACCTGAGGTGCGGAAACTCCCCAACATAGTTCTCGATAAAAAGAAGCGTGCTCGCCACGCATGCTGCAAATAAGCATGCGAGGATAAGCTTTCCAAACCTGGGGTGTATGTTCTCTGCCATTGCAAGGGGCTTGGAAGCGAGGAGGATCAGGACCTGCGCCAAAGGAAGCCAAGCCCTGTACGCCGAGGCATAACCCCCCACGACGCACTTCATGTCCATGAGCATATTCGTTGCTAGGAAAAGTGAAGTAACGAGGGCAGCGGAGAAGATGACCGCCTTTGCGGGATCGAAGGAGCGCTTGCTCCTTACCTGGAAGGCGAGGTCGACGGCGCAGATCGCAGCCAAGCTGGCAACGATAAATGTGCTTGCATGCTCAGCAACGAACTGTGCCCTGCTCTTCGGGACAACGATGTACTGGCCTGCCACATGCGAGGGAGCTGCGACGGTTGTAGAGACAAGGAGCTCTCGGAAGCTCCTCAGATAATCCATGACGAAAAGCGAGTAGTAGCTCTGAGTGAGCCAGAAGGCGAAGACGATCGCGCTTGCCGCAGCTATGACGTTGAGCTGTCGATTTCTAAATCCTTTCAATATTGAAGCAAGGATCGCCGTTGGAAAGAAGAGCGCAAAAGGAAGGCCATGCGTTGCACCCAACATGTACAGCATCACCATAGAGAGAATGAGGTATCTCCTCTCAGGCCTCCTAACGAATCCCATCATGCCGAGCCACAAGCCAGCATAGAATAAGAGGGAAAGGCCCTCGGATACTGCATAGGACTGCCTCAGAACAGTTATGTCGGTTATGGCGAAAAGGAGCGCTGCTCTTGTTCCGGCCCTCCTGCTTCCCCACAGGAAGTCGGCCGCGTAGTATATTGCGAAAACTGCCAGAGAGTTCAGGAAGGCGGGGAGGAACCTGATGTATGTTACAGGATCTATATGTGTAACTTTGTAGAAGTAAAGCACGAATAGATGGTAGTATGGGAAGTAGCCGGACGTATCAACACTGTTTGGGTTCAGGCGCACGATGTTGAGGTAAAGATATGGATCCCAGAATGGGATCCAACCAACTATGAGGGTAGGCATCAACCTCAGGACGATTGCGACAACGAATGCGATGGCCAAGGACTGGGCTGTCCTGTCCTCCATTACTAAAGACATCAGCTTGCCTCCTCGAGAATCCTTACCGAGAGCTCAGTTCTACCATTGACCGTGCTTGCCCCTTCAACGGCGACTGGACACCTAAAGAATTGGCTCACGAGGCATGCAAGGGCCGAGCACATGGGGCAAAGGAGTTGGCTGCAAACACGAGGATACTTGCTGCAGAGCTCCTGGCAGGAAAAGTGTGAAAGCAAGCCTTCGACTGTGACCTTGACCATAGCGCCATCCTGCAAAACATCGAGCGTTGATAGAGCCCCCATGTCTGTCAAGATATCCTCAACGCGCTGAAACATCTGCTGCAAATTCTGGTGCTTCTCCTCCGCTATTTGCGAAGCTATCCTGACCGCCAGGTCGTTGCCCAAAGGAGCCAGGCGGAGGACCTCTCCTCCTTCGGCATTGAGGACCGCAATTGAACCACCATCTGTGCTATCCGCAAGTAAGGCGCTCTCCAGTATTCCCCCCTTGCCAGCACCTACTAACAACATCTGCTCGAAGCCGGAATTCGAAGGCAAGATCAGGCTTTTTCCCTTGGCGTCCAGGCTGTCAAGTATTGTACTCATGTTCTTTAGGAAAGGTAAAGTGCTCACTCTCATGATGGTTTCATCGAAGTACCTAGGTCCTCTGACGAAAAATAGGATGGTGCCTACGACCAATAGCAGGACGCCCACGGTTGAAACATCATACAGCTTCCAAAGGGCTCCCGCCACCGTAAGGCAAGAGCCCAAAGAGGCAAGGAGCGCTACCTCGATGAACTGGCGAATCGTACCCAATGGTGACTGACTTCCCTGGGGGTATATGGAACCCTCGCCCTCCATCTTATTGACTTTTTTGCTCAAGGCTTCTTATAAGGAGGGCAATCGAACCCAAGATTCAAGATTTCTTGGGGTTCTGGTCAAACACAAGCGATATGAGCCGAATTCAGCATCCGCTAACTTTGGCCCCAGGATGAAGGTCTGCATCGTCTCAATGACTGGACTTTATCCAGTGGAGATAGGGGGGCCTGCGAGCGTTTCGTATTACCTCTCAAGGGAACTGGGAAGTTTGGGCGATGAAGTGGTG
>Ga0078972_1007686_pt1 | contig 23648 bp, 22 predicted proteins | sample YelNatPaOPGAMG01_FD_67568 | JGI IMG/M metagenome (GOLD analysis project Ga0078972, IMG submission 67568) | Hot spring thermophilic microbial communities from Obsidian Pool, Yellowstone National Park, USA - OP-RAMG-01 (SPADES assembly) (version 2) | ecosystem: Environmental > Aquatic > Thermal...
ACTCCTGTCGCAACTTTCCTCGATCATAAGTTGCATCCCAGGAGTCATCAGTCCCATGGAGACAATCATAGGGAACTCCATCCATCCGGACCACATATTATGTGGCTTACAGCAGATCTCTCCAACTTATATAAATATTGCCGGAATGATTTCTGCTTTATCCATATCTTACTCCAAAAGAATCTCTGCGCTTAGAGCTGGAGAAAAATTGATAAATATCAATAAATTGAATGCCACTATCTATTTTGCGCTTAATGTTTTGTTAGGGGTCTGTGGGAAGCAGTAAATCTCAATTGTTTTGGCAATGAGATACCTGTATGCATTACTGCTCTACAGGATACTTCTTAGTGCCATTCACATCTCAAGCTATCGCCAGACAGAATATATATGACTACGCTAGTTTGCATGATAAATATGGATTTATACTTGAGCCATAGAATGTTCTCAGTAGCACTACAGATAAATGGGTTAACAAGCTTTCATTCATCATGGGAATGTTGGGGTGACATCCCATTCAATTTGGTATTAACTAATTCCAAATAAGGGCATATTTTTCTGCCGATGTAAAATTTTTTAGTTCTTGACATCTCTACAACTTACACAGAATCTTATATTCATGAAGAAATATTAAAACAATCAATCAAGACTATTCATAAATAAGGAAAAGAACCAATTATTTATAACAAGCCTGTCCATAAAAAAAGGGAAAAAAATTAAAGTTTTTAAAAAAGTACGAAAGTGGAAATGTCTTCTACTCTTCCTCCTGCAAATATTGGGTTCCCAGGGTGCCTATTTCCACTATTTCTTCCGTTTTATATCCGCTTGCTACTGACCAGAAGTAGAATCCCAGTGCTACGATTGCAACAACAATCAAGTCAAGTGGGAAGGAAAGAATTCCTATTCCGCCAAACGAAGTCCCGCCTATGTAGGACAGTACCACAAGAACCAAGATGTAAACTGGTACCCAAGCCCCGGCCTTAAGGCTCTTTGCGTCGAATTTTCCAGGTGCCTTATAACCATATACCATTACGGCCCATACACCCAGTCCGATGAATATTGCAATGGCCAAGTATGCAACTAAAGGCCATCCTGTCCAATAGACGATTTCAGAAGCTCCAATGAATGCGATAGGCGAAAGGATAGATGCACCTTTTAGCCTGAAAGGTCTATTAAACTCTGATGCGTGTTTCCTGAAAGTCATAAGTGCGGACCCTCCCACTATATACGTGAATACTGTGGAACTAGAGATGAACCCTACCAACTTGTACCAGCTTGGGAAAGGAAGGAAAAACAGGAATCCTATGATCAACGAAACTATCAGCGGGAGGACAGGAATCCTATGCTTCTCCTGCACTTTTACCATGGATTTAGGGAAATAACCCATGGTCCCAAGACCGTACAGAGTTCTCTGTGATGTTCCTAGATAAACATTCAGTGTACCTGAAGGAGAGACATAAGCGTCCGCAAACAGTAGGTATGTCAGAGCTACGAGCCCAGCTGAGGATGAAAGAGTTGCAAAAGGAGCAGTGACTACGCCCCCAGTCAATGCATTCCAGTGCCCCACAGTTACTCCGATACTTGCCCAGTTAACCTGACCAATAAATACAACCTGAAGAAGGGTGTAAAGTCCAATTCCTATCAGAACTGATCCCACCGTTGCTATTGGTATCGATCTCTGTGGTGTCTTTGCTTCTCCTCCATAGTCCAAAGCCTGCCTGAATCCGAGATATGAGAATACTATTCCAGAGAGTGAAACAGCAGCGAATACACTAGACCATCCATATGGTACGAATCCTGTACTGAGCACAAAATTGGCAACATTGAAATGCACTACAAAGAGCAGGATTACGGTACCTGTCGGTATGATTAACTTCCACCACGTCATCCCTGTATTTGTTTTACCCATTATTTTAACGCCAAGATAGTTAAGGAAGAAGAAGAGTACCATCAGGAGTGCCGCAAGAACTATGCCTAAAGCAGACAAGACTCCAGTTGGGGCAACCAATCCACTGATATACGTTCCTGCGTAGGTTATCACTGCTTCCGCCTCAATCGCCGGAACTGATACCGCTGAAAGAAAGTAAGCCCATCCAAACAGGTAGCCAGCAAATGATCCATGGGAATACTGGCCATATCTGACTATAGCTCCTGACCTGGGAATCATTGCTCCAAGCTCTGAATAGACAAGAGCTATTGTCAACACAATCAGCCCTCCAATTATCCATGCAAAAATTGCGCCTGGGCCAGCCAGTATTGCTGCTCCTGAGGCGGCAAACAGCCAACCTGACCCAATTATACCTCCGAGACTTAAAAAGAGCAAGTCCCAGGTAGTTAGTGCCTTTCTTAATTTTCTGTCAGACACATTGGAAACTTTTACAGTTTCAGTTTCTACCATAAAAATGTTTATGTTTTATCAACTATATTAACATTCCTATACTTATTTCATTCATCCTAATGACATCTCTGTTACGACCCACTCACTGAATTTCCTTAAACCTATCAGATTTACATTTGACTTTCATAGCAGTACTCGAATTAGAATCCTAACCCCGGAAAATAGGGTATATACGTAGTCACCTGGTTCTGGAGATGTTGGAGTTTACTGACTCTGTGACAGAATAGTTTATAAATCTATATTCCCCGCAGGGTTTATATGAACACATTTGAACCCTGGGTGTTGGATTGGGTAAATGAACAGAGAAGGAAGGGAGCTAAAGGGTTAGAGGTCAAGTATCTTAACAGCAATTACTATGTGTACAGGAGCACTTCCTACTGGGATAGGAATTTGAGAAAGGTTAGGAAAAAATCAACATACATTGGCAGACTTGATAGGGAGAGAGGACTGATACAATCCTCTCAGAAATACAGATCAAATGTTTATCCCAAGAGCGTGAAGACATACGGTGATGCAATGCTGCTCAACATTGCATTGAATGACCTTATACCCCTTTTAAAAGAGAATTTTGATTTCTGGGAGGATATATATGCTTTAGCACTGGTAAGGATATATGGATATGTTCCTCTGAAAAGGGCAAGATTAAGGTGGGAGAAGTTACATAACCCCTTTAACATAAATCCAAACCTTGAACCGAAGCATCTTTCTGATGTTCTCGAGATTATTGGAAGCGATAAGATTTCACAGAACAATATTTTCAGATCTTTGTTAACGGGCTCTGAAAATTTTGCATATGATATTTCAGCAATAGTAACAAGATCATCCATTAACATCTCTGATATTGGATACAACAAGGAAATGTCATATGCACCGCAGATAGAGTTGATACTTATATCATCCACTGAAACAAAACTTCCAGCTTTAGTTAGAATAGTGCCTGGAAGCATAAGGGATGTTCAAACTCTAAGGATAAGTGTTGAAGATATTGGCATAGAAAAGATAACATTCATAATGGACAGGGCATATTCTCTGAAGATAATGTAAAGGAGCCTGTCAGAAAGAAGATAAGCTTCGTTGTACCGACAAAGAGGAACAGTTTCCTCTACGGGAAAATTAAAAAGACAATGAATGAACATTTTTTCTACAGGGAGAGACTTATAAAATGTTCAAAGAAGAGATGGAGCTTATTCTTCCTTTATTTATACGAGGACAATGAACTCAAAAAAGAGGAGGAAGAGGCTATTTATAAAGAATACGATGAAAAGATTATAGATTACGGGGAATTCAGAGAGAGGCTAGACAAGGCTGGAAGGATTCTAATAATATCAAATCTCAACAGAGATTGCAAAGAAATATTTGAGATGTACAAGAGCAGGGATGTTGTTGAAAAGCATTTCGATATCGCAAAGAACATGCTAAAGGCTGATATTCTATATCTGAGGTATGATTATTCAATATTTGGCCATATATTTGTGTCATTTCTATCCCTCTATGGATACTGCAAGATAGAAAACATGCTGAGGGAGAGATCACTCCTGGATAAGATATCACCTATGGACGTTCTGGAAAGATTCTCCACCGTATACATAATAGGAGATGAAAATAGAAAGATAATAATGGAGGTATTAAAGAAGGCAAGGGAACTTGACGAGAAACTGGGAACAAATATATTCCCTAAAAATCGGAGTTAAGGTTAGAATCTGGCCGCTTCGATATTATGGAAGGTCTCACAAAATGATTTCGGACAGAGCATCTTTGCTCGCACCTTTAGTTCCACACTTTTTTATATGACCATTGTGGAAAAATTTCGAGGAATGAAAATCACGAAAGTGATGCATGGCTGACGGACGCAGGAATGTAGCCTTTTCCATTCCTGTAGGATCAATCGCCATGAAGTTTTTTGTTTAATGCTGTTTATTATTCATATCGTTAAAACGGTATTATTTATTTAAGAATGTTATTTGCTGCTATGATTATCATTGATGGAAACAATCTAACCCTCAAACAGGTAATAGATGTTTCAAGAAGAAACTCCAACGTATCGCTTTCCCGCGGTAGCATAGAAAGAATGAAATCATCGAGGGAAAAGGTGGAGAAAATTCTGGCAGGAGGTATGCCAATGTACGGGGTTAACACTGGATTTGGGGATCTTCAAAGTGTGAAAATAGATGGAACTCAGATTATAGAACTCCAGAAGAATCTAATCAGGTCGCATTCATCCGGATACGGTAAAAGTACAGATGAGGAGTCTGTGCGTGCAATGATGTTAATAAGGGCAAATGCGCTTGCAAAGGGGTATTCCGGAGTCAGACATGAGGTTGTTGAATCTCTTTTACAACTTCTCAATCTCCATATATACCCTCACATCCCAGAAAAAGGGAGTGTTGGATCATCTGGAGATTTGGCTCCTCTGGCACATCTAGCCCTTGTTCTGATGGGAGAAGGAAAGGTCATTGATAATGGGAAGATTGTTGATGCCCGAGAAATCCTTTTCAAGAAAGGCTACATGCCAATTACATTAGATTCAAAGGAGGGAATTTCCCTAATAAATGGAACTTCATTCATGCTCGCCAATCTGGCCTTAGCATTCGACGAAGCTAAAAATATACTGGAGCATGCAGTGGTATCATCTGCCCTTTCAATGCATGTACTGAGTGCCACAAGCGCCCCCCTCGATCAAAACCTATTCATCGCAAGACCATACAAGGAGCATAGTATAGTGGCCAAAAATATAGCCAAACTGCTTGAAAACAGTGAAAATATTGAAACCGGAACAAAATCAAAGGTCCAGGACGCATATTCCTTGAGGTGTACTCCTACAGTTCTTGGCTCGGTTCTGCAGACCTTGAAATTCGTGAAAGGTATACTCGAGATTGAACTTAATTCTGCTACAGACAATCCCCTTGTTTTTGATAATGTAATTTCAGGGTGCAATTTCCACGGTGAACCACTCGCACTATCTGCGGACTATCTCTCAATAGCATTCGTAGAGGCAGGAAATCTGATGGAAAGGAGGATATTCAGGATGCTCGATGCCTCTCTGTCCGGGTTGAAACCGTTCCTTGCTGATAACCCTGGTGTGGAATCTGGTTTAATGATTCCACAGTATGTCGCTGCCGCTTTATGCAATGAGAATAAGGTGCTGGCATACCCGTCATCAGCCGACACCATTCCAACGTCCGCCAACCAGGAGGACCATAATTCCATGGGGGCAACATCCGCTAGAAAATTGAGGGAGATACTGAACAATGTGAAAGGCATAGTGGCGATAGAATTGCTTACCTCTTACAGGGCAATGGAAATGTATGGTGCTTCAGGGGACCACATTGAAAAGGTTTATTCGCTGCTGAAAGAGAGGATAGGAGAAATGAGGGGGGACATTGAAACAACATACCTGATAAACTCTATAACAAAGCTAATTGATGAACGAACGCTAATCGAGAATCTTCCCTTAAGGTTAATGTGATCTTATCGTGAAAAATAACAGTTGGTGCTCCTGATCCTATGTCGTACTCTTGTCCCTAGAATCAATGATTTTCCTGGAACAGATGGCAAACTCGTCCCCATCAAAAAATACTTCCCTCTCCGGATATTGTTTTTTCACTTCCTCAATCATATCCATTATTTGCTTGACAGTGAGATTACTGTTCCTCCCTATCTTTCTGTGAACTATCTTGTCTTCTAGGGAATCCATTTGTAAGAAGGCTATATTTGATGCTTATAAAAGGTTTTTTCAGTTGATCCTAGCTGGAAAATTTTCAGTTCTCCCTTGAATCTGGAATTGCACCCCTGATTTCATTTGCCTTCAGTTCTCTCTGGGCTCCTGAAGAAAGTATCTTCAGCATGACGGTTCCCCTCTTCACCTCATTTTCTCCAATTATGACTGCATACTCATACCCCATCCTTGAGGCATAATCCAATTGCTTACTTATTCCCCTATCGGTCACGTTGACGTCCACCTTAAGCCCGTCATTCCTAAGCTCACTGGCAATTTGAGCGCCATATAATCTGCTTTTGTCGTCCACATTAGCAATGAATATTGTCCTTTCATCTCTGCCCTTCCATTTGCCATTCATCTTAAGCAAGTTTTCCAGAACGGCATCTCCAACTGCAAACCCAACTGCGGGAGTTCTCTCTCCTCCAAGCTGTTCAATTATGTTATCATAACGTCCGCCACCAAGTATGGCTCGAAACTTTTCTTCCCTGTCCCATACCTCAAAGACGTAGCCGGTGTAGTATGCGATCCCCCTGACAATCCTCAGGTCCTTTTCCACAGTTATATCTGTAGATGATTTCACATAATCTATAATGCTGTTCAGCCTATCCATTTCAGGGTCTTCATACTCTTCAAGCACCCTTCCATCAGCGAATGAGTACAGGAGGTCCCTGTTCAGGTTCCTCTCTGAAATAAGCTGGTCCCTCCCGCTGTCATCCAACTTGTTCCACCTATCAAGAATGTAGTAGACATCCTCCCTGCCTCCGGGTTTAAATCTATCCACCAGGTTATCTATAAGTATCCTTGAGTTTATCTTTATTTTCACTTTGCCGGCCAAATCAAATTTGTCCATTATGGAGGCAGCCAGCAAGGTCACTTCCGCATCAGCAACATAGGAACCGCTGCCAAGTATGTCTGCATTCAACTGATAGAACTCCCTGAACCTTCCAGATTGAGGTTCCTCATACCTCCAGAACTTCTCTAGGCTGTACCATTTTATCGGCTTTACCAAATCCTTTCTTGACGAAACCATCCTTGCAAGGGTGGGGGTGAACTCCGGGATGAGTGCCACTTCCCTCCCCCCCTTATCCCTGAACGAAAACATCTGGTTCATTATTTCCTCCCCAGATTTGTGGGCGAACAGTTCTATGTTTTCAAGAGACGGTCCATCAATTTCTCTGAACCCGAATTCCCTGCATGTTTCAGTCATCTTGCTGAACATTACCCTTCTTGCTTCCTGATCTTCAGGGTAAAAATCCCTGAAGCCTCTCAATCTTTCCACCATCAATTATACCTTCCAGTGTGTAGATTATTCTAATTATCTTAATGGTTTCCCTGTTCCAATCTACGGATTTGTCATTTATACTTAACTTTAGGTGTTGAAAGTACCCTCGTTGCAGGAAATTTAACCTGCAGTGGAATAAAATAATTCCACCAGTGAGCCAGGCAGTACAACTCCCTACAGCAAGGGCTTTACAACGATCGTTTGTTGAGCATTGTGTCCAAGTTCTTCTTTACTGCATCAATGAATTCATCTGATGTAACGAAGTGATCAGAAGGCGGCTCTGAAAGTCTTGCGACATCCTGCGTCATTATCCCATCCTTTTCTATTGTGCGTATTACTGCACTTTCAAGTGTTTCTGAAAAATTCACCAACTCTTTTATTCCATCAATTTCTCCCCTTCTCTTGAGCCCCCTCGTCCAGGCAAAGATCAGTGCAGTAGGATTTGTCGAGACTTTTTCGCCTTTCAGATATTTGTAATAGTGCCTCTGGACAGTCCCATGAGCTGCTTCAGACAGATAGTAGCCGTTCGGGGAGAGAAGTTCCGATGTCATCAGGGCCAGTGAACCGAAGGCAGTCGAAACCATGTCGGAAAATACATCCCCATCATAATTTTTACAAGCCCAAACAAATCCCCCTTCGGATCTTACCACCCTTGAAACTGCATCATCAATTAGATAATAGTTGTAGCTGATTTTGGCCTTGGCAAATTCTTCCTTGTATTTGCTTTCGTAAAGCCTGTTGAATATTTCCTTGAACCTTGCATCATAGACCTTTGATATAGTATCCTTCGTGGCAAACCAGAGGTCAATCTTATTCATGATTGCATATTTGAAAGAGGCATCAGCAAATCCCTCTATCGATCTGTCAATGTTGTAGACTCCCTGCAGTACCCCTGGTCCTGCAAATGGTGGATATTTTGCCCTCTTCTCCCTTCCATCTTTTGTCCTGTACACTATCTCTGCGCTACCAGCTTCATCGAATCTCATCGCAACACCATCATATATGTCCCCGAATGCGTGCCTTGCGACTACTATAGGTTTCTTCCAGAATCTGACCGCAGGACGAATAGTGTTTATCAGAATCGGTGCCCTAAACACGGTTCCATCCAGCATCTTTCTTATGGTACCATTTGGACTCGGCCACTCCTTCTTCAAGTTGAACTCCTTGACTCTCTCAACATTTGGGGTTATTGTAGCACACTTCACCCCAACTCCCCATTTTTTCACAGCGTTTGCAGCATCGACTGTCACTCTGTCATCTGTCTTGTCCCTGTTCTGGACATGAAGATCGTAATATTCAGACTTTAAATCCACATAAGGGAGCAATAATTTTTCCTTGACAGAAGCCCAAAGTACACGGGTCATCTCATCTCCGTCCATCTCTACTATAGGTTTATCCATCCCGATCTTAGTTTTCATTTTATCACCAAAAACAATTAGAAATGCCCATTATTCTATTAAGATTTCTCCCTGTAGAACGTGATTAATTTTCAATGACCGGATAGTTGGAAATGAGGTCTTGGATCGGACTGCACAATTAAGTATATATATAAAGGGTATATAAAGTGCGAAAATTATGAACGAAGAAGAGAACATAGCCATAGAAAACATAGTTGCATCAACTTCACTTGCGGATAAGCTTGACCTCAGCAAAATCGCCCTGGCTCTTGAAGGATCCGAATATGAGCCTGAACAGTTCCCAGGTCTTATTTACAGGCTTCAGGAACCAAAGACTGCTGTTCTCATTTTCAGATCTGGAAAGGTCAACTGTACAGGTGCCAAGACAATCGATTCTGTCAACAAGACCATAGGAACAATAGTAGAAAAGCTGAAGAAGGCGGGTATTGCCGTAAACAGTAATCCTGACATAGTGGTCCAGAACATTGTGGCAGTGTATGATCTCAACATGCAGCTAAATCTCACGAATATTGCAATGTCCCTTGGTCTGGAAAATGTTGAATATGAGCCTGAACAGTTCCCAGGTCTCGTATACAGGATAGAGGAGCCAAAGGTAGTTCTCCTGCTATTCGGATCTGGAAAAGTCGTATGCACAGGAGCAAAAGAAAAGGGAGAAATATCCCAGGCAGTCAAGATTCTCAAGAAGGATCTTGAAAAGATAACTGCGGCTAAATGACCGTTAAGGCAAAGATAGGGAGAAGGAGATACATCTATTTTGAGAATGCTGATATATCAAAGATAAGACAGATAGAAAGGCTAATAGATGCGTCCAGAGTTTTCAATTACAAAGGGCTCGTTGTACTGAGGGTCAGAAACGACCAACTGGAGGAGCTAAGGAGACTTGCGGAAACAATCGGATTGAAAATTAGGTTGGTATCTGGGACCATGAGAGCCCTATCCAGAAAAATCCTAGAGCTGAAGGGAAAGAACATCGTCAGTATTTAATCCTGTGGCCTCCTCTATATTCCTTCTGAATTCCTCGTCCCTCTGGATGATGAAGTATATGTACTGGAATGAATCCCTGTTGACAAATGATGACGATTTGTGGATGTACCTTCCCATTAGTGTAGAGAAATTATCCCTTATTCCCCTGTACCTTCTGAGCACCGCCATATTCTTTATCAAGGAAGGAAATGCAAATTTCACGAAACCCTTGCTTTTCAGGTGATGGGTGGATACGAGGGACATGAAGTCGTTGGAATAGGACCAGAGGGAATAATTCATTCTCTTCCTGACCCTGCCCAGGAATATGCTGGCTCTTCTGATGTCCTGCATTGCAGCCAGAAATTCCCTTTTATCATCATTGAGAGGGAAAACATTCTCCAGTAGATATAATATGAAATCATTTGGATCGATGTCAATTTTCATTATCTCGCTTCTTATCTCCCTGACACCTTTTTCTCCATGTCCATGGAGGATGGATTGCATTACTGAATATGCCGTAAGTGTGGTATCTCTTCCCTGAGGCTCGAATATTTCACCATTGCCCTGGAGATCATTTATGGCTGCTCTCATGTCGCCATTTGCATTATCTGCAATCTCATTCAGTTTCTCCGGAGGGCAGTATATGTTCTCCTTTGACGCTATCTCCTTCAGGAGGCTTATCACCTGTGTCTTCATATACCTCTTGAACTCAACAAGTTCACATTTATCCACAATTGCCTTCCCGGTATTTGTAGACCGCAGGGAGTAAAGATCGTTGGCGATCAGCACCACTGGATTGAGAGTCTTGTCGAGAAGGTTGGAAATTGCCCCCTTTCCCCCACCGTCTGAGCCTTCAACGTTTGCCTCATAAAGTGAGTCAACCTCATCCATCACGATAAGTTTTTTTCTGTTCTTTTCATCTGAGATGGACGAGTAGTATGAGCCTTTTAGTGCATATTCGTTAATCAGTTCCTTCGATCTGACATCAGAAGCATTGAATTCCATGTACTCCCAGTCCATTTCGTTTGCCAGCGCCTTGGCCGCAGATGTTTTTCCTGTGCCTGGCGCCCCGTAGATCAGAAGACCCTTCTTCGCTGGTATTCCCTTCTCCCATTTCTTTGCCCACGAGAGGATTGCATCAACAGTCTTCTCTCTCCGGAGTTGACTGAGCATTGTGGGACGATACTTTTCCGTCCAGGGAATTTCCACGTGCTATGATCAGGAGTATCTTTAAATTCTTTTTGTCCAGAGATACGACATTAATTTATTGCAAGAATGAATTAAGCATCATGAAGGTCATCATTAATGGCAAAAAAAGTGAGATAAGAGCTGTCTGGTATGAGAAACCAGTTATAAAGATGTTGGACCAGAAGCTGTTACCGGGGGAACTGAAGGTAATAGATATACATAACACGAAGGAGCTCCATGATGCGATTAAGGATATGGCGATAAGGGGGGCCCCCTCTATTGGAGCGGCAGCAGCATACGGAATTGCTCAGGCAAAGGGTATCGGAGAGGATCTCGAAGAGGCGGCCAAGCTCATAAAATCAGCAAGGCCCACTGCAAATGATCTATTCTTTGCGGTGGATTATGTTATGAGGCATAAAGACAGGGCGGAGGAATACGCAAAGAAGTACGTTGATTTGATAGTGGAGAAATCCAGGCTGATCGGGGTATACGGCAATGAGTTAATAAAAAATAACCAGAAGATATTGACGCACTGCAATGCTGGTGGGCTGGCCTCCGTCGACTATGGTACCGCGCTTTCTCCAATAAGGATGGCAAATGATGCAGGCAAGAAACCTTTCGTCTGGGTCGACGAGACAAGGCCCAGGCTTCAGGGGGCCAGACTTACCTCGTGGGAGCTTATGGAAGAGGGAATAGATCACAGGATAATAGCGGATAATGCCGCTGGTTTCTTAATGGAAAGAGGAGAGGTGGACATGGTGATTGTTGGCGCAGACAGGATAGCCAGAAACGGGGACTTTGCAAATAAGATTGGTACGTACGAGAAGGCAGTTCTTGCAAAGGAGAATAACATCAATTTCTACGTCGCCGCCCCTATCAGCACCTTTGATTTTACTATCGAGGACGGAAGAGGCATTCCGATTGAACTTAGGGGAGAGGAGGAAGTAAAAACGGTGGCCGACAGACGGATAGCTCCTGAGGGTGCCAAGGCATACAACCCCGCCTTTGACGTAACACCGAACAGGTACGTCACTGCCTACATAACAGAATTTGGCGTTATCAAAAGCAAGGACATACCCGGTCTAAAAGACAAGTCTGCAGACTTGATATGACATTCTTCTTTCTAGGAAAATAAGGCTATACATCCATCGAAGTTGTGTTCTGTATGCATAGAATAATTTTATTTACAGTCAATGAATTCAATAAAAGTGGATGCCGAAGCTCCTTTGTGGTGGTCAGACAAATTATGCCTCGATTCAAATCTTAACAGGTACAGAGACTGGGTAAATACCACATACAGCAAGAATTTTGTAAATTATTATGATCTGTGGAACTGGTCAGTCAATGAGACAGAACAATTCTGGGAAAGTATTCTTCTTTTCTTTAAGGTCAGGAAATATGGAAACTACTCCAGGGTGCTTGATAGGCTGGAAATGCCATTCAACCTGTGGTTTCCAGGGTTGAAACTCAATTACGCTGAGAACAATCTCCGCCTAGGGAAACAGGAATATGTTGTTTTATCATCTGATGAAAGTGGTAATACACGGAGAATAACGAAATATGACTTTGAAGGAGAGGCGGGTGCAATAAGGAGGTTCCTTCAGGATATTGGGGTAAAGAAGGGTGATAGAGTAGCCTCAATTCTACCCAATGTTCCAGAGGCGATGGAAGCCCTCTATGCAACCTCATCACTTGGAGCCATATGGTCAAGTTCATCTCCTGATTTCGGCCCAAAAGGCCTGCTTGACAGGTTCAGTCAGATCAGTCCAAAGGTGCTCTTTGCCGTTGATGGCTATAGCTACAATGGGAAGAAATACGGAAGGGAAGATGTGCTGGCGGAATTTGTTGAGAAAACCGGCAGTATAGAGAACGTTGTTCTCCTGGATTCCAAAGTGCTGAGGTTTAGGGGGTCAGAGAGCAGGGATTTCAGGGAGATAACCTCCTCAAGGTCAAGTATGGAGTTTGATCCTGTAGAGTTCAATGATCCCCTGTGGATCCTGTACTCTTCAGGCACTACTGGCCCCCCAAAGCCAATAGTCCAGAGCCATGGTGGGATACTTTTGGAGCATCTCAAGCTGCTGGGTCTTCATTATAACCTCAGGGAACGTACAAGGTTCTTCTGGTACACAACTACTGGCTGGATGATGTGGAATGTCCTGGTCAGTTCCATAGGACTCGGTGCGACAGCGGTTCTATACGATGGGAGTCCTAATTATCCGGACAATTTATCGTTGTGGAAAATGGCAGATGAGCAGAGGCTCTCCTTCTTCGGTACCAGTGCACCTTACATTACAAACCTTATGAAGGAAAAAATCAGGGTTATAGATAAATTTCAATTGAAGGACCTATATGCCATAGGTTCCACCGGTGCACCTCTGCCACCTGAAGCTTTCCGCTACGTCTACGAATCAATAAAGAATGATGTATGGCTCGCCTCCATAAGTGGGGGGACCGATCTGTGTACTGCCTTCCTCGGCGGATGCCCATGCTCCCCTGTTTATGCTGGCGAGCTTCAATGCCTGGACCTTGGCGCAGATATACATTCACTGGATGATGAGGGGAACGAGATTCTAGACCAGATGGGGGAGCTTGTCATAAAGAAGCCAATGCCATCAATGCCCATCTATTTCTGGAATGACAATGGGGACAAACTAAGAGAGACTTATTTTTCCAAGTATCCAGGAATATGGAGGCATGGTGACTGGGTAATCATAACATCAAGAAAATCAGCAGTAATACTTGGAAGATCTGACTCAACCCTCAAGAGAAGAGGGATAAGGATAGGTACCGCTGAAATATACAGGATTCTCGACAGTATGGAACAGATCAAGGAAAGTATCGTTGTAGGGGTAGAATTGCCTGGAGGAGAATATTACATGCCTCTGTTTGTTGTACCTAGGAAAGCTGAGAACTTTGAGGCGCTGAAGAAGGATATAGCAAGAAAGATAAGGGAAAATTTATCACCAAGACACGTTCCGGACGAAATAATAATGGTGTCCCAGATCCCGAAGACAATCAATGGGAAGAAAATGGAAGTACCGTTGAAGAAATTGCTAATGGGAGTACCGGTAGAAAATGCCCTCAATCCCGGGTCAATGGCTAACCCGGAATCACTTGAAGAATTCGAGAAAATTGCAAATGATATAAGAATGAAGCTTAAACTATCTCACTGAGGAGATGCTCTTTTTCATCCCTCTTTTCCTTCAAATCATTCAGGAACTCTGAAATTCTATCATAAAGTTCATTCTTGCAGTATCCGCAAAGCCTCTGTCCGTTTCTGCATGTTCTCTCTACTTCCTCAAGATCCTTGTCGTCCGGGGAAAAATGGAATCTATACAATTCGAATATTGGGCAGATATCAGGTCTTCCTCCCAATCTCCTCTGCTCCTCTTCTGTATCCCTCCCCCCTGTCTTGGCATTCATTATCTTTTTCCTGACCTCCTTTGGAGAATCAGTGAGGTTTATACCGGACTCCGGTACTGAACTGGACATCTTTCCCCCGGTCAATCCCGTCATCAGGTAGTGATATGTTGATGATGGCGCAAAGGAAGGAAATATTCCCGTCTCATTTCTTGCGATTTCAAGGTCCAGGTCGTCAATATCTATATCTCCCCTCTTCACGTAAACAGCCCGGTAAGAGTCCTTCCTTCTGTAACCAATCCCCTTAGTTTCCAGTATCTTTGCAAGCATGTCTATGTATCCTCTTGGGTCGCCGGTTCCTTTCACGTAAATGTTGATATTTTCTCCCTCCTCCTGTACGGAGAAATCCCTCAATTCCCTTGAAATTTTGCGTGTCAACCTTATGTGCGGGTCCTGGTCTATGCCAACAGGAACGACGCTTGGCAGGGGGCCCTCTAGGTCCCTTGACTGGAGGTGTAGAATGTCCCCGACCTGCACCAGGGGAGAGAATATATGGCCCATGTTACTGCTTCCTGTTATTCCATAAATGTTCATCATCTCTTCGAGATTTACCCTTTCTCCCCCAATGAATGCGAAATCCTTCACCCTTGAATTCTTTGACTGGAAATATATCTCCTTCGGATTCAACCCAAGAGCAAGGTAATTCAAAATATATTCCTTCAGCGCAACTTCCCTTGCCTGTTCAAATGAAACTCCCCTCACTGAGTATGACTCTATATCTGCGACTGCTATGTATATCCTGTGTGTGAATTTCTGATAATAGAGCACCTGATCTATAGTCATCTTATTCCCCAGGTGCATCTTGCCTGATGGCATCAGCCCCGTCATGACAGCAAACTTTTCTCCCCTCTTGATTGCCCTGAAAACCGGACCAAATGCCCTGTGGCCAAAGACAACATTTCTCCTGAATAGGATCGAAGGCTCAGGGAGATCGAAATTAAATTTCTCTATACCAAATTCCCGCATCAGCCTCTCATAGTTTTCGATCTGTTTTGATTTCCAGGGATCAATTTCCATGCATTCAAATTTCCATACTCCTAATAAATTATTCCATGAAATCAATTGCATATGATAAGATTTCTATAAGGATTACTCATTATCACACATGCCTATTCAGGTGGAGATAGAAAAAATAAGGGAAGGAGAGCAAATACCCACTAAATTCACATGTGATGGAGAGAACGTCTCTCCAGAAATAAGGATAGGAAAAATTCCAGAAGGAACAAAATCACTGGCACTGGTCGTTGAAGATCCTGATGCTCCAGTAGGCCTGTTCGTTCACTGGGTCCTCTACAATATTGACCCATCCAGGCCAGTGATCCACGGTGGTGTAGAAAAGAAGAACCAGACAGTAGAAGGCTTTAGGCAGGGAAAGAATGACTTCGGGAGGATCGGATATGATGGACCCTGCCCTCCAAAGGGTCATGGCTACCATAGGTACTTCTTCAGAGTTTTTGCCCTTAGAGGCGTACCGACAGTGAGGGGAGAGGTTAAGAGAGAAACACTCTTACGTGCGATGGAGGGTCTCATAATCGATAAGGGAGAGACGATGGGACGCTACCAGAGGTAACTATCCAAGTACTCCAACGAAATGCCTTGCAATCATACCGATGATGAATGTGGCGGTGAATCCTGCTACGACCAGGCCAATTGAACGTGCAGTATCTCTTTTAAGGTTACCATCTGACTGTATTGAGATCACTGATGTTGCAATAAAGTCAACCGCAATGACCAGGACAAATGACGTTCCGAGCGCGACATATTTGGTAAGAAACAGGAAAGGAATTATAGGCACCGCAGCTCCTATTCCGTAGTATGTTGCAGTATTGATAGCAGCTTTCCTTCCGCTGTACTTTCTATTTTCGCTGATCTGTTCCTTTGCCTTTTCCGACAGGTATGACCCTATGGTCATTGATATCAGTCCAGATATACCAAATACTATACCTCCCACGGCTACGTAAGTGTTAGAAACCAGTACACTTGTAAGGGCTGCGAGCCCGGCAAGCACCTCAATCAGACCATCGGACATTCCGTAAATTGCATCTTTGACCTTGTCTGCACTTCCCTTCAGCTCTTCCGTCATTTTAATGAACGTCTGTTCATGATTCTTCTCATCATTCAGAATATTTTTCAATTGGTTCTTCTCCCATTCGTCCCCGGGTCCCGTATTTAGATATTCGGAGTAATCGGCTATTGCATCAACCTCCCCCCTTTCCAGGTACCTTATAAGAAAGGATATGCCAAACAGTTTCTGGAGGAATCCAAGGTACTTGAAGTAGATCGGGTTCCGTTGCCTGAAGGGGGGAGGGGCACCACCTCTTTTCCTGATGACTTCCTCCCAGAATTTTGCATGAGTTGTCTCTATGGACGACAACTCCATGAGTTTTTCGGCGACCTTTTGGTCTCTCTCGCTTATCCTTAGGGAGCTCATTATCCTTTTAGATATGCTCTTATAAAGCCTGGAATCATTTAGCTCATTCTGGTAAAATGTTTCTGGAGAATCAACCACACATATAGATGGCAAAAAGGGTATTAATCATTTTTGTGACATAGCTTGCATCTCCCTCTACATTCAACGCGGATGTTGAATGGTTCAGCCAAAAATAAGCCAACAGTTATGAATACAGAGCAACATTCCAGATGATATATTCTGAACCAGAAATAGTTGAGAAGTACCGCCCTGACCTAAGTGATCCTTTGGCAAGTTATTGGGAGAACTAATTCCATTATAACGGGTATGGCAAAAAAATAAAGAAAAATTATATCATTTCAGGGGATAAGGGAAAGTGGAAACATGACAAAAAATGTCTTAATAATGGGAGCTGCGGGAAGAGATTTTCACAACTTCAATGTTTATTTTAGGGACAATGAGGAATACAATGTCGTCGGATTTACTGCAACACAAATCCCAAATATTGAAGGAAGGCTGTATCCAAAAGAACTGGCAGGAAAGCTATATCCGAAGGGCATTCAGATCTATCCCGAAAGCGAACTGACAGACCTGATAAAAAGCAAAAATGTTGACCTTGTGGTTTTCTCTTACTCTGACGTGACTCACGAATACGTGATGCATAAAGCATCTGAGGTTTTGGCTGCTGGAGCAAACTATCTCCTCCTCGGACCTAAAGATACTCAAATTAAGAGCAAAAAGCCAGTAATATCTATATGCGCAGTTAGGACCGGCTCGGGTAAATCACAGACCACCAGAAGGGTAGAAGACATACTTATAAGCAAGGGAAAAAAAGTGGTTGCAATCAGGCACCCAATGCCATATGGAAATCTGCTGGAACAGAAGGTACAGAGATTTGCGAAGATGGAAGACCTTGACAAGCAGAAATGCACAATAGAAGAAAGGGAGGAATACGAGCCACACATTAGAAGGAACGTGGTTGTTTATGCCGGAGTTGACTATGAGGCAATCCTCAGGGAAGCTGAAAAAGAAGCTGACATAATCCTCTGGGACGGTGGTAACAATGATTTCTCATTTTATAAGAGTGACCTGCAGATAGTAGTTGCTGATCCACACAGGGCAGGTAATGAAATCAGGTACCATCCGGGAGAGGTTAACTTGCGTTCGGCTGATGTTATAATAATCAATAAAGAGGAAACGGCCTCCCTGGAGAACATAAACATAGTCAGGGACAACATAAGGAAATTCAATAGCAATGCAATAGTCATTGATGCTGCTTCTCCTTTCTTCTCTTCTGACATATCTTCAATAAGGGGAAAGAGGGTCCTTGCAATTGAGGATGGGCCCACACTCACCCATGGGGAAATGAGCTACGGAGCAGCGGTCATATTCTCTATCAAATACGGTGCATCCGAACTCGTTGATGCGAAGGAATTTGCCAAAGGGACAATAAAAGGAGTCTACGAGAAGTACAAACAAATCCACAACTATCTGCCAGCGATGGGCTACTCTCCAGAACAGATAAAGGATCTCGAATCAACCATAAATGCAACCCCAGCAGATTTTGTCGTATCTGGGACACCGATTGACCTGACAAGAGTTGTGAAGGTCAACAAACCGATTATAAATGTGAAGTATGAACTTCAGGAAATAGGAAAACCTGATCTTACGGATGTTCTTGAGAATTTTCTGAAGACCCACCACTAGCAATATTTTCTATTTTTTTTATTAATTCTTCTTTGCTACCTTCCCATTCCACCTCTATTTTCTTCTCAACTTTCCAGGGGGTCTTCGGATATCTCGCTTCAGAAATTGAATAATTCAGGGAAAGAGCATTTAGGAACTCCAGAAGCCTTTCCTTCTGAAAGTTCTTTCTGACCCTTCTACCACCTGAACGGGGAATAGAACTGTCAAAATAAGATTCCCAGAGAACTCTTTTCATTTTTTCAGCAGGACTGCATTAATTATACCATTCTGCCCGGGTCTCGAAGTAACTTTCGCATTCCCAAGTTCAGTGACAACTATCGCGCCCTTCGTTATTATGTTCCTTTGGGCAAAATGGGGGTCTGCAATATTCTCCTTCACATTCAGTATTTTCACTCTTTTAGTGGTCCTGTCAGAAGGATTTGTCACATTTGCCTCATTACCGCTCAGGAGTACCGTTTTTTCGTTTCCGCCAAGTCCTCTCACCTTTTTCCTCTTCACATTCCCGAGAACAGTGAGGGAAGGTTCTCTCCCAAGCTCAAATCTCTTCTTGTGCCTATTTGACTTTAATATCCCACCAGTGATCTTTGCCTTAGCTCTTCCGTGATATATGGCCATGTAAGATGGTCATATTAAAATGGTAGTTAAATTTTTTCAGGTATTCTATTCCTTTCCCCCAAGACCGGAAAATTTGTAACGAACTCCAGTTTGATTGATGGAACTGGCCCCGAAAATGAACGGGATGGAAAATAATTTCCGGGACGGATAAATTGAATGATAATAAAAAATAAAAAAAATACAGCCTAGGATCTCTACCTCTTCTCTATCGGAACGTATGCATTTCCTATTGGTCCAGTGTAGTATTCAAGAGGTCTGAACAGTTTATTGTTTGTCCAGTACTCCACTATGTGTGCCCCCCATCCAGCCATTCTTGAGGCAACAAAAATCGGTGTGAAGAGTTCACTCTCTATGCCAAGTACCCTATATAGAGGGCCTGCAAAGAAATCTATGTTGGGCCATATCCCCTTTGAATTTCCGAGTTTATCCACCATGAGCTTCTCTGCCCTAAGGGCAATCTTCAATAACGTCTCTACCTCTTGTGATGGCTCCTTTGTGAGGCTCTCCTCCAGATATTTTCTCACGATTTTTGCCCTGGGATCGTATACTTTGTACACCCTGTGACCGAATCCCATGATCCTCTTCTTTCCCTCAAGTGCCTCCTCTATATATTTCTCGGTGTTGTCGGGAGATCCTATTGCATTCATCATTTTGAGCGCAGCCTCATCGGCTCCGCCATGGAGGGGTCCCTTCAGCGTACCTATGCCTGTTGTTGTCGCTGAATAAATATCTGCAAGGGTTGATGCTGTAACAAGTACTGAGAATGTTGAGGCATTTGTGCTGTGTTCAGCGTGAAGGATAAACATAAGGTCTATCAATTTGCTTTCAAAATCGTTTGGTTTTTTTCCTGTCAACATGTAAAGAAAGTTTGCGGTGAGCCCCAATGAAGAATCGGGAGGAATGTATTCTTTTTTGTTTCTGAACCTTCCAGTGACAGCAGCAATTGTCGGTAGTTTTGCAAGGAGAGTGATTATCTTGTCTATGGTATTCTCCTTTTCCTTGTTCATGGGGTCCCTGTCATACATCGACAGCATGGAAGTTGCGGTTCTCATCACGTCCATCGGGTGTGCGGATGGAGCCATTATCCTGATTGTGTCCATAATCTCCTTGGGGAGCTGAATCCTCTCCTTGAGGCTCTTCTCAAATGCGTCATACTCTCTTCTAGTTGGAAGTTTGCCGTAAATCAAGAGATAAGCCACTTCCTCGAAATTTGATCGATCTGCTAAATCCTCTATCGCATACCCCCTGTACCATAGCTTTCCGTTCTGACCGTCAACCTTGCATATGGAGCTCTCATCCACGTAGACTCCATCCAAGCCAAAATTTATAGTTGGTTTATCAGCCATTTAGATCACCAATATATAAAGTGATAACGGTTATTTAAGAATATTTCATTAAATTTAGAAAAGATTGAATGGATTCGAAATGATACGAGGATTATTGAAAGGGCACAGGAAATTTGTATAAACTTTCTTTTAGAATGGGCAGAGTGACACATGCTTGAAGAGGGAGGTGAGATTGACGCGGCTTTTGATATTGCTAATGAATTGTCTCACAAATTACATTTTTTGCAGGTTGACTGATGCACAATGGAAACATTCGGTAGAATAACAGGGGATGGTTGATACCTGATTATGACATGATTTCAGTCGTTGCAGATTTCTGGAAATGTTTATTTCTTTGGTTACTATGATTGAATGTGAAACTTGCACTTATCGGGATTGTAATTATTGCTATATTCGTTGTTATGGCCATCCCGAGCGGTCATTCGGATACTAAATCTTTAGTTATAATAAACTTTAATTATGATGTTGATCCCGGAGCTCAGGACTATTTTCAATCAGTGCTCTCGTACGCAACCTCAAACCATGATCCTGTGATCATCGTAATGAACACTCCCGGGGGATACCTTGATAATGCATTCAACATCGTGAACTACACTATTTCTGCGGAGAAAAGCGTTACAGTGACGACCTATGTCCCTCCAGGAGCTATGGCAGCCTCTGCAGGATCGTACATTGCCATGGCCAGTGATTTTATATACATGAGTAACAACAGCATCATAGGGCCTTCGGAGCCATACATAATTGGCGGTACAGCCCTTGAACAGGAACATGTTACAAATGCATCTCTGGCATTCATGGAAGCCCTTGGATCAGTACATGGCAGGAACGAGTCCGCAATATATCAGATGGTCGAGCACAATGTGGCTTACACTGGTATCCAGGCACAAAAGATAGGTATAATAAATGGGATCTCAAACAATCTTTCCGCGGTAGTGCAAACCCTCGGATATCAGAATTTGCCCAAGGTAGAATTTTATGAGAACTCAATTCAGCAACTTGAATCATTTTTATCAAATTCCACTATTGCGGACTTCTTGATACTTATTGGTGCAGTTGCAATTTTACTTGACATATTTCACGGTTCTATCGTACTGAGCGTTGCAGGGGTTATATCACTGGCCCTTGGTTTTTGGGGGGCCACACTTATCGGTTTTCAGCCTGTTGCCATTCTGATGATTGTGATGGGCGTGGCCCTGATATTCCTGGAAATAAAACTAGGTCACGGACTTGCCATGGTAGGCGGTGTGATATTGGTGATAATAGGAGGGCTTATCATGATGCTGGGGGTCTCATATTCCTCAAGCAATCCAGTGCTGAATGGGGCTAATTATGCCGTCATTGCGCTGGAGGCAACGATCATACCGATCGGGGCTCTCTATCTCATAGGACTGAGGAGATCTGTAATGGGAAAACCTCCCAAGGTTGGACCCCAGCTGGTAGTCGGGAAAAAGGGGAAGGCCGTAAGTGACATCTCCCCTTTGAAGAAAGGTGTTGTCAACGTCATGTCAGAGGAATGGTCTGCAACATCATCTGAAGAAATAAAGAGAGGCGAAATGGTCGAGGTGACAGATTACAAGGATGGAGTAGTTACAGTCAGGAAGATTTCCTGACCTTGAGCGTTACATTGTCCTCCATTATTTCCTCAACAGTAACAATGTCTCCATCACGGGTATCAGAATCACAAATGAATCCCCAATCTTCATTCATAACGTTGGCCGTACCCTTTGTTCCTGCGTTTACTCCTTTCAGAACCTTGCCCTTCTGCCCTATCAAGACCTCATTGTGGAAATATTTTTTATGAATTTTGTCTACTATTGTCAACCTGAAACCTATGAACAGGATAACGGTGATAACGTAGAAGATAATCGAAAGAGCAAGCAGGAAGACGTTTGTTTCTCTTGAAATGAAATATTCTAATAATAAATATGTAGAAAAAATTAAGAGCAGTATCAGGACTATCAAAGTCCTGTAGCCGTATTTCACGACAAGGTTTGAAACTTCTCTGGGCATCTACTGCATCATTTCTTTTCGCTATTAGAGCTTGCCGCAGACGAAGCCGTTCTCAATGTGTCAGTGAATGGCTTGAACATCTCTGTAAACTCAAGAGGAATTATGTATTTCGTTGATGAGCTTGCCCCCAGCGCCTTCATCATGTCAAGATACTGCAGTGCCATTGTCTTCTGATCTATCTCCTTCGCGGCATTGTATATTGTGGTTATTGCAAGTGCATAACCCTCAGCCCTGAGGATAGCAGACTGTCTTTCTCCCTCCGCCTTCAGTATATTTGACTGCTTTTCCCCTTCTGCAACTGTGATGGATGCCTGTTTCTTACCCTCGGCCTCGGTAACCACAGCCCTTCTGGTCCTCTCAGCGCTCATCTGAAGAACCATTGCATCGGATACGTTTTTCGGCGGAAGTATCTCTCTTATCTCTACGTTCGTGACTTTAACACCCCACCTGGTAGTGACTTCATCGAGTTTTGTCCTCAGAATAGCATTGATATTTTCTCTTTTAGAGAGGACTTCATCCAGGATGATATCTCCAATTACAGCTCTCAGTGTTGTTGTTGCTATTCCGACCGCTGCCCCTTCAAAATTCTGAACCTGTATCACTGAATCAGATGCATTCGTAACCTTGAAGTAAATTATGAAATCGATGTCGACTGCGGCGTTATCCCTAGTTATACACGTTTGATGAGGAATTGTCAGGAATCTCTCCCTCAGGTCAACTCTCACAGGAACATCTATTATAGGATAGATGAACACGATTCCAGGCCCCTTCTGTGCAAGTGCCCTTCCAAATCTGAATACGACAATTCTCTGGTACTCTCGTACAATTTTGATAGAATAGAACAGGAACGCAAGCAGAATTATTGCAACCAAGAAGATCAGGACGTCCTGGCCAACGTTTATCTGCAACGCCATAGATTCGTACGGTATTATCATATCTATTTATTATAAATCTGTATATAAGAATTCCCCATTGATATTTTTGCAGACTTATTAATATTTAATTTTCGGGTCGAAGAATTAAAAAAATATTAATACGAATCTGTTCTTTCATTTTATGGCCAAAGTAGATTTCAATTCCAAACCAATTGATGATAATTTCTTCGACAAGCCGGATGAATACCCACTTACAGGTACCCATGCAGGTCATGAGGTAAGAGCAGAGGGGAAGCAGAGG
>Ga0078972_1007687_pt1 | contig 23645 bp, 18 predicted proteins | sample YelNatPaOPGAMG01_FD_67568 | JGI IMG/M metagenome (GOLD analysis project Ga0078972, IMG submission 67568) | Hot spring thermophilic microbial communities from Obsidian Pool, Yellowstone National Park, USA - OP-RAMG-01 (SPADES assembly) (version 2) | ecosystem: Environmental > Aquatic > Thermal...
GAAGCTTGTGGGAGGAACGTAGGAATACAGTAAAGAGGTTCGTGCCGACGAAGAGCAGATCGTCGGTCCGTTTCCCGCTATTTCCCGCAGACCTCCAGGGCAGCTTCTGCGGCGGTAGCGGCATCCGGTCGATAGATGTCGGCGCCGATGCTCTTGCAATAGTTTTCCGTCACGGGAGCTCCGCCGATCATGATCACCACCTTGTCCCGGATCCCGCTCTCCTTGGCTTTCTCTACCACGTTCTTCATTTCCGTCATGGTGGTGGTGAGGAGGGCGGAACAGGCGATGATGTTGGCTTTGTGTTCCTTCGCCATGGTGATGAACTTGTCCGCGGGAACATCGGTACCGAGGTCGATCACCTCCAGTCCTTTCCCCTCCATCATCATCTTTACCAGGTTCTTGCCGATATCGTGGAGGTCTCCCTTTACCGTACCTAGGATGACTTTCCCCTTTGCCTTCACCCCTTCTTTCACCAGGAGGGGACGGAGGAGGGCGATCCCCGCGTTCATCGCTCGAGCGGCGATCAGTACCTCGGGAACATACACTTGATTGTTCTTGAACTTGATGCCCACCACGTTCATCCCTGCCATGAGGCCTTCTTCCAGGATCGTTTTTGCATCCATGCCCTCATCGATGGCCTTCTGGACAAGGGCCTTCACCTCGTTGGCCTTCCCTTTCTGTAGGAATTCGCTTATTTCTTCCAATATACCCATTGCAGTCCTCCCCTTTGCCGAAAGTTCCTCTCCGGCAGGTTTCCGAAATCCGACGAAGAGCCTATGTGTAAAATATCAGTACAATGATACGATAGAATACCCTATTCGTCTAATACATTATTATTCTTTTTTGTAGTTTTTTTAGGTAGGGAACAGCATCTCCTCCACATAGAGTTCCTGGAACTCGGCGGAGGAGGAAAGTTCGATGTAGGAGGTGCGTTCCCTTACTTGTTGGAAGAGGAAAAACGTTTTTTCCGAAAGCAGAGCGAGGGAGGCACCCATGCCCGCAGCATTTCCGACGCTCTGGATCTTTCCTCCCAACTCTTTGGGAATCAACCCGATCCGGGCGGCCGACCGAGGATCGAGGTAGTTCCCGAATCCTCCCGCCAGGTAGAGGGTCTGAATATCTCCAAAGGATAGGCCGCTCCCTTTCAGCAGTGTGCGAATCCCGGCCGCGATGGCCGCCTTGGCCAGCTGAATCTCCCGCACATCCTGCTGGGTGAGAAGGATGGGCATCCCCGTAGACGACTTCTCGGCGCCTACCAGTTGAAATGCGGGTTCCTCGTCGTAGGAAATGAGCCTTTCGGCCAAGGGGTGGCCTTCTCGGGCGGCCTCTTCCCGGGTGAGCATCCGTCCTGTTTCATCCACGATACCCGCATCTAGAAGAAGGGCGAGAAGGTCCACGATTCCAGCTCCGCAGAATCCCAGGGGAGGGGATTCGAGGATTGTAGTATAGGACAGTTCATCACCCGCCTTTGAAACCCTATCGATGGCTCCGGCTACTCCTCCAACCCCGCAGGCGATCTGAGCTCCCTCGAAGGCAGGGCCTGCAGCGGTGGAGCAGGCGACGAGCCTGTCTCCATGGGCCAGCACTATCTCGCCGTTGGTACCGATATCGATCAGAAGGGAAGGAACCGCAGAGCCGGCCTGGATAGCTTTGGCCATACCAGAGGCTACCACCCCCGCCAGGATATCCGATCCGACGTAGGCCGATACGGCGGGGGGTACCCGTACGATGGCTCCCGCAGAGAGGGAAAGCCTTAAGTCGCGGGCAGGAAGCAGAAGGGGTTCGGTGGTGACGGGGATGAAGGGAGCTTCGGCGATGTACCTGGGAGAAAGCCCCAGGGCTAGATGGATCATAGTGGGATTCCCCACCATGCAGGCCAAACAGATCTCCGACTGATGGATTCCCGTGCGGCGAGCCATCTGATGGATCATTCCATCGATTTGAGTGAGAATTTTTTTCTGTAACTGTGTAAGATTGGCCGGACCTTCCAGTGAGAACTGGATACGAGAGATCACGTCCGCGCCGAACACTCCCTGGGCGTTAAGCTCAGACTGAGAATCCAGATGTTCCCCCGTATAGAGGTCGAAGAGGTAGGCTGCCACGGTGGTGGTTCCGATGTCGATCGCTACCCCACAGGTCTTCCCTAAAGGAGTTCCGCTTAGGAGGGAGAGGATACGGTTTTTCTGAAGAAGCAGGGTGGTTCTCCAATTCCCTTCCCGTAGAACCTGGGGAAGCTCCCGAAGCAGTGAGGGGGGAATCTCGAGGGCTTCGGTAGCCAGGGCCGAGAGGAGACGGGAATGGTCGGACCGCTGATCTTCCAGGGAGGGCGGAACCAGTTCCAGCACCAGGGTGCGGAGAGAGCCATCCACGGGCAAGGGATGGGGAAATAGGAAAGATTTGTTGCCGATGGGTCGCTTGGAGCCTTCCAGCTGGATGGAAAGATCACCCTCTGCCCGGGTGAGGCAGGCGAGACGGATTCCTTGCGCTAGTTCTTCGGGCCGCAGGAGGGCACGTTCCGCATCGGTCACAGGCGAGGGAGTGCCGCTCAGGATCTGGATCCTGCATTTCCCGCACCGTCCCTTTCCCCCGCAGGGAGCTTGCAGGGTGAAGGGAGTCTGCTTAGAAAGGTAATCCAGAAGGTGCGCCGAAGTACCGTACTCTCCAAAGTGCTCTTTTCCATCCTGGATTGTATGGATCGTGATTGCCCGTTGCGTTTCCATAAGAGGGATTCTACCATAGGGAAGGTTATTCGGCCAGGCAGAGGGGATAAGTCAGCAATTCACATGTCACTCGGTAGCCATGAGGAAGATTCTTGCCCTGAGATTCGTACAAGTGTATAAAGTTACCATTACATATTCATTCCAAGTCTAAGATGCAAAAAATTTGAAGTAACGCCGGATTCCTGATGATGAAACAATGAAGGTGATATGAAAAAGGATAGACCTCTCGCCTTGCTCGTTCAGCCGCCGGTGTACGATTTCGCCCTGTACGATCTGTACCTGAAACCTTTCGGGCTCCTCCGCATCGGGCGGTGGCTATCAGAGGGAGGATGGGAGGTGGTATTCGTGAATGGGCTTCAGTACCCATCGGGATCGTATCAGGGAGGGCTGCGGAAGCCGAAACGAAAACCCGATGGCACGGGCAAGTTCAACCGCCATCCAATAGAGACTCCGAAAGTACTGGAACCCCTCCTTCGGCCGCGAATAGAGCGGGGAGAATGGAAGAAGCACTTTGCCCGGTACGGAGTTCCCGAGGAAGACTTCAGGTCGATGATCCGGCACTTGCGGGGAGAATATTGGGCGGGAACAGGATGCCCCCGCCAGGCCCATCCTGCCACGCCGGAGGGTGGGATCAGTTCGATGCAATCGGAGGAGTTCCTACCTGTGTCTGCGTTCAAGGCCATGCCTGTTGCGGGCCGATCCCCCGATCTTGTCCTGATCGGTACAGGGATGACCTACTGGTACCTCGGGGTGAAGGAGGCTGTCAGGATCTGCCGGGAAGAACACCCGAAGAGCCTGCTCCTTCTGGGAGGAATCTACGCTACCCTAATGCCGGAGCATTGCGGGCGAATTACCTCCCCGGATGGGGTGATCGTGGAAGAGGACTTTTCCCTCCTCCAGGGTCTTCTAGAGAAACGAGGTTTGCCTGTGCCGCCACTTCCCCTTCCAAACCGGCCAATCCCCTTCCCAGGGGTCTTTAAGGAGGCAGGGGTGCTGAGGCTGAATACCGGCTGTCCCCTTCGCTGCTCTTACTGTGCTTCCCGCGCTTTGACCCCGATCTTCCGGCCTGGAGATCCCGATGGAGCATGGGAGGCCTTCCGGGAGTTGTACGAGGGATGCGGTACAAGGAACTTCGCCTTCTACGACGATGCATTGCTTTACCGGAAGGAAGAAGTGCTTAACCCCTTTCTGGAACGGGTTATAGGATTGAAGGATCCCTCCCTTCGTTTTTATTTACCCAATGGGGTTCACGTGAGTGGCCTAGATCGGAAGACCGCCCAACTCATGAAGAGAGCTGGAGTAGTAGAGATCCGGCTGGGGTTGGAAAGCGCTTCGGAAGAGTTTCATCGTCGATACGATGGGAAGGTGGAGGTCGAGCAGTTCCTGCAGGGGGTTTCCATTCTAAAGCAGGCTGGGTACGAGGCTCAGGATATCTCGGTGTACTTGCTGGCTGGCCTACCTGGCCAGGGGGCGGAAGAGGTAGAGGCTTCGATCCGGTTCGTACAGGCCACCGGTGTACGGGTACGACTGGCCGAGTATTCCCCCGTACCCTCCACTCACCTGTGGGGGGAGAGCCTTCGAGCCTGCTCTTTCCCCCTGGAAGAGGAACCCCTTTTCCACAACAATTCCCTCTTTTCGATGGAGTGGGAGGGTTTTCCGTACCGGAAACTGCTGGAGTTGAAGCGTTTGGCAAGAGAAGGTTTCGGTCAGCTGCAGGAATCGTTTTAGTCCCTATGAACAAGCTCTTTATTCTATGTGCTTAGAGTAGTTCATAGGTAAGCAAGGTTCGACATGAAGTAAGGGTAATTTGGATAATAACGCTTTTTGTGGTATATTTCATTAATCATTAGACTCATGTGTAAGGGAGGAATACCCATGAAACTTATCAAAGTATTGGTAATTTTTTTAGGTATTTTACTACTATGCGTAGGGTGTTCCCAGGATCTACTCAACCGGCTTCTTCAGCAGGACTCAGAAGCGGAGATCGATCATGAAACTCTGGGGATACTTCTGGCTCATATCTGTTACGATAGCGTGGATCAAGTATTTGAACAGACTGTTGACGCCGAGGGCTTCTCGTGGGAAACAAACGCGAACAATCAACCTTTCACTATTAATAGGACAATTGAGAACGGAAATATCCAGGAAACAGGATCTGGAGCCTATAGCTTCAACCCCACATCTAAAACGTTAACAGCCTCAATTACCAATTTTAAAATTACTTTCCTCGGTGATATTGCCATAAAAGATGAAAATGACAAACCGATTTGCTCGGTCAAGAAGGGTGGCGCAATAACTGTATCAAATTACACTCTACAGGCTCAATTTGCTCCAAATCCATACGAGCAGGGTAAGTTCTTTCCCTCTAATATTATCATTTCCTCTTATCCAATCTCTGGATCTTTCAATATAGATTTCATAGACAGTGCCTACAAGGATGGGACCCTGAAGTTTGAGAATTTTAAGCTTAATAACGTGACCATTACTTTGAGTGATCCTAAGAGCGTTCCTCAGGTTACGGTCAACGGATGGGATGGCAAGATCACCTTTGAGGGAGAGGAAGTAACGAAAAGTGTAGTAGATGAATTTAAATGGATCCTGCCTGAAGTGATTGAACGGGAGAGTGAAAACTAAGGATACTGTGTCCTTGACTCCTCACTTTCCCATACTCTATAGTGTATATACACAATTCAATTAAATCATAGGATCGTACATCATTGTTGGTTCGATACGGTAAAACGAAAGACGGTGCAGCGGTAAAACGAGCTGAAATCTACACGAAAGAGGAACATCCCATTCGCAGGCAGGATATCGATCCGGATGCCGTTTCCATCATCCTGCGATTGAAAGCCGCAGGACACACTGCCTACGTGGTGGGAGGGGCCGTTCGGGATCTCCTGGTAGGGAAGGTGCCGAAGGATTTCGATATCGCCACTGACGCCCATCCTCGAAAAATCAAACGGTTGTTCCGCAACTCCCGCATCATAGGGAAGCGGTTTCGTCTTGTCCACGTGTACTTTGGAAGCAAGATCATCGAGGTTTCCACCTTTCGGTCCCTTCATGGAATGGGGGAAATGAACCAATACGGCGCCATCCATGAGGACGTGCAGAGGCGGGATTTTTCCCTCAACGCCCTGTACTACTGCCCGGTGGAAGAGATCATCATCGATTATGTGGGGGGGGTGAAGGATATACGCAACAAGGTGGTTCGCCCCATCATTCCCCTGAAGCAAATTTTCGTGGAAGATCCCGTACGGATGGTGCGTGCGGTGAAGTACAGCGCCATGTTGGGGTTTTCCCTTCCCTTCTTCACCCGTCGCCTGATCCAGAAACAGGCGCCCCTGTTGGCGGGATGTTCCTACTCCCGGCTGACAGAGGAACTTTTCAAGATCCTCGGATCCGGCGCTTCGGCGGTTACCCTGAAGGCTTTGCATTCCCTCAAACTCTTGAGACATTTTCTACCTTCCCTTGACCTCCGGTTACAGGAAAACAGGAACGACTTCTACGACCGTTTCTTCCAAACCCTCGAAAGGTACGATGGATCGGAACCGGAGCTGGAAGAACGGGCCAAGGGTCTTGCGGCCTTGCTGAAGGATCATCTGGAGGACCTGAAGCGGGAGCAGGGGGATGTCCCGTTACTGTTCAAGGATTTCTATGCGGCTGCCAAGGAGTTCTTCCGTCCCCTTTCGCCCCCCAATCGAGACGTGGATAAGGCGGTGATGATGATATTTCGGGAAACCCACCCCAAGAAACCCCGCCGCAGAAGACGGAGAAAACCCAAAGGCGAAACTCCGGATGCGAAAACTGCAGAAACGGTTCCTGTATAGAGTATTACCGTGACAGCCGTTTGAGGATGGGCTCTGCCTTCTCCTTGAAGGAAGGATCCGCCTCGATGGCGGCGGTCAGGTAGGCTCGGGCTTCTGCCGGCTTGTTCCAGGCAAAGGCGTTTACCCCCAGAGCAAACTGAATCAATCCCCGAGGTCCTCCGAGGGATAATGCTTTTTTGTACTGTTCCTCCGCTTTTTCGTAATTCTTCGCTGCGTAGGCTACAAGACCCAGGTAGTAGCAGGGAAGAGGTTCGGAAGGCTCCAGGGCAGCCGCGTTCTTGAAAGCCTCTTCTGCCTCCCTGTACGCTTCCTTCTCATAGGCAGCGATCCCCGTTTTCATGAGGGTGGAGAAGGAGGGCCGTTTCTGCACATAGGCTTTGAAATCCTGCTCCACCTTGCCAAGATCGTAGAACGAAAGGACTCGTTTCTGGATCGACTCCTGGTTTCCCTTTAGGGTCGCATCGGCTGTGAGACTCGAGAGAGAATCCCAGAGGAAGCGCTGGTAGGACCGATCCTCCGCATAGAGGAGGAAGGTCACAAAACCCCACGCCTGGGGGTAGAAGATCTTGAGGTTCTGCCTCGCTTCCTCCGGAGTGAGGAAGAGGAACCGTTCCAGGGGAATGAGGGATTTGTCGGGAGCGGAAGCGGCAGAATCGATCATAGTTTTCAGAGTATCGAGCCAATCGAGGTTCTCCCTGAACCGAAGGGTCCGGGAAGCGGGATCTAGACGGACCTTTTCGAAGAAAACGGCAAACCCTTCCCGGATCCAGAGGGGAGGATTCTGTACCTGGGATCTGAGGAACTGGAGGAAGGCCTGATGATTGAGGGAGGGGTAGAAAAGTTCGGGCTCGCAGGGGTACAGAAGGAGTTCGCGCCGGGAAGGGTCCCCATGGTGCAGGTACACGAAATCCTCCCGGGTTTCGTTGAGAAAGAGGGAAAGGTACCTATCGAACTGCTCCTTTGTTTTGAACATCCGTACCAGAAGGGGTGTTGGGGAGGACGATTCGGGCAAGTGAAGGTAGGAGTTGAATAGGTTGTACAGTTGTTCCAGATAGGCACCCATCTCCTGAGTCTGGGGAGGGGAGATCTGGGAAAGTAGCCGGTAGTGTGGGGTCTTCACTTCATGGAAAGCCGCCTCTGGCCCAGAGCCCCCTGCCGACTGCCCGTACCCAACAGGAACGATCCAAAGGAGTAGAGGGACACATAATAGAACGAAAACTCTCTTGCTCACACCTTGCCTCCTACTGTTAAAGTAACGCCTCTTATGTGATACTTTCCACAGTCACGTTCAGTTCTTCGATCATGATGCCGGTGAAGCGTTCGATACTCTCGGTGATGTACTTCTGCATCTCGTATACGTTGGGGATCAGTTCGACCCCATAGGGAATCGTGATGAACATCTCGATCCGATAGGCATTCGACTCGCTCTTGATGGTGACTTTCTTCAGTTTGATCAGTTTATTGTACTCCTGCAAACAGTGGATGATCATCTGGGTAAGGGCGGCTTCGGAAATCTGCACGGTTCCCTTCTTACTGTATTCCGGGCGGACCATCGTTTTTTCGAACACCTGCCCTTTCCCTCCGATACCGAACTGCTGCTTCAGGAAGATACGGATGGAATCGACCATGGTCTTGGGATAGTTCCGCTTCACTTCGATGGACGGCACGGGGATCACGTGCCGGCCATGAACGTTGCGATAGTGGAGGGCCGTCTGGATCTCTTCCTGGGTTGCCACGTCCTCGATCTGGATGATTTTGCTCGGCGGCGGAAGGTGGAGGGTTTCGGCGATCTTTTTTACCATCCCCACGCTGGTTCCGATGATGAGGATTCGCTTGAACTTCTGCCTCTGGAGGCACTGGATCACCTCTTTACGGTGCTCCTTGTCATGGAAGAGGGCGGTCTTTACCGCAGCCATGTAGGACTTTTCTTTTTTGGAAGATCGTCCGGCCAGGATCTTCTGGTCCCGTATCAGGAGGCCATCGTCTACGATCAGTTCGATTCCGTACTTCTGGGCTATGAGTTTAGCTCGGAAACTCTTTCCCGTGCCGCTTTTCCCCACGAGAGCGAAGACTTTGATCCCTTTCAGGAGCCAAACGAAATGTCGGTAGATGTTCTTGATTCCCATGACGGTTTTGGAACTGTCCCCTCTTCAGGGGGAGTGTACCTGTCTATCGGCCTTTTCGCAAGCGTTTCCTTTTGGGCTTCCCGAGGGATGGGGAAGGCTTACCAAGTTGCTCGCGTTTTTGGGGTGAGTCCCTGAAATGCGCACGGGCGATCTGGTGGAATCGGGGCCCTTTTTCCCTCTGGGAAAGTGGCCGGACCAGGCAATTGGGGCCAAAGCCAATGAGATCGGTGCGGCCCGCCTTGGTGAGGGCTTCTACCACAAGGTGATGATGCTTGGGGTCTTGGTACTGGAGCAGGGCTCGCTGGAGGGCTTTTTCGTGGGCGGTGCGGGGCACGTAGATTTCCTTCCCCGTACGGGGATCAATTCCCGTGTAGTACATGCAGGTGGAGAGAGTACCGGGAGTGGGGTAGAAGTCCTGCACCTGTTCGGGAATGAAGTGATGGTCCCGAAAGTACTCCGCAAGTTCGATGGCGGCGGTAAGGTCGCTTCCCGGATGACTGGAGATGAAGTAGGGTACGAGGTACTGTTCCTTCTGGAGTTCCTGATTGATGCGGCGGTAGGTTTCTTCGAATCGAAGGTACACCTCGAAGGAGGGTTTACCCATCGCGTCCAGGACCCGAGGGTTTACGTGTTCGGGAGCCACTTTCAGTTGGCCGGATACGTGGAACTGGCAGAGTTCTCGAAAAAACGTGGGATCTGGATCGGCCAGGAGGTAGTCGTACCGGATCCCCGAACGAACGAACACCTTTTTCACCCGGGGGAGGGAACGAAGTTTGCGAAGGAGCTCGAGGTAATCCCGGTGATCGATCTTCAGGTTAGGACAGGGGGTAGGGACTAGGCACAACCTATGGGGGCAGGTGCCGGAACGTAGCTGTTTACTGCAGGCTAGATGCCGGAAATTGGCCGTAGGGCCCCCTACATCGTGAATGTACCCTTTGAAATCGGGTAATTGGGTGAGTTTCGCGGCTTCCTCCAGGAGGGAGTCGTGACTGCGGGACTGCACGATCCGTCCCTGGTGGAAGGTAAGGGCACAGAAGGAACATCCCCCGAAGCAGCCCCGGGAACTGATCAAACTGAATCGGACTTCTTCCAGGGCAGGGACACCCCCTTCGCTTTCATAGGCAGGATGGTAGGTCCGGGTGTAGGGCAGGGAGAACACCCTGTCTAGCTCTTCCGTCGAAAGGGGAGGGGCGGGGGGTTCCTGCACCACGAAACGCGGGGGAGTGAGTTTCCCGGTATCCGAAGGATTCCCTTGACTGTAGGGTTCAGCCAGGGGTAGGGAGGAAAAGGGATCCGTGTTCTGGTACTGGAGAAGAAAGCTTTTCGCAAACACGGCTCTGTCCTTTTGGAGTTCCTCAAAGGAAGGTAGGAGGATGCCTCGGAATTCTGGCGGCAACATGGAGACCGCATATACGGTTCCCCGTATCCCTCTGAGGTCGGCGTTGGGACCCTGGTCTTGCAATCGCCGGGCAATTTCGAGGATCGCCCGTTCCCCCATCCCGTACACCAGAAGGTCCGCCTTCGAATCCAGGAGGATGGACCGTCTAAGACGATCTTCCCAGTAATCGTAGTGCGCGAACCGACGAAGGCTTGCTTCCAGCCCCCCGAGGATGATAGGGACACCCTTAAAGGCTTCCCGGGCTCGCACGGCATAGACAATGGAGGCCCGGTCCGGTCTTCTTCCCCCTATCCCACCCGGGGAGTAGGCGTCCTTCCTTCGGGGCTTTTTCGAGACTGTGTAGTTGGACACCATCGAGTCGAGGTTTCCTCCCGTGATGAGGATCCCCAGGCGGGGCTTACCGAGTCGTTTGAAGTCCTCCACGCTCCGATAGTCAGGTTGGGCGAGAATCCCCACTCGAAAACCCTCCGCTTCGAGGAGTCGGCTGATGATGGCGATACCGAAGGAGGGGTGATCCACGTAGGCATCGCCGGTAATGCAGAGAAAGTCCAGTTGATCCCAGCCGCGCTCTTCCATCTCCCTTCGGGTCATGGGAAGGGGTTTCACGGGAATAGGCTTCATGGGATAAATTCCCTATAGTCCTGCAAGGTAGTCCCTGATTCCATCCGCGAGGGCAAGCACCGCTTTTCTATCGACGTCTAGATGCGTAACCAGGCGAAGGGGGTTCCGTACGGTGATAAGGATCCCTCGCCGTTTGAGAAAGTCCGCCAACCCTTCGGGGGTTCCCTTGCGTAGGTAGGCAAACACCATGTTGGTGATTCCCGAATAGGGAAGGACTTCCAGCTCCTCCATGTTTTTCAGTTTTTCCGTTAGGAGGGCGGCGTTCGCGTGGTCTTCCTCCAGGCGATCGATGTTGTGTTCCAGAGCGTATAGGCCCGCAGCCGCCAGGATCCCGGCCTGCCGCATTCCCCCGCCTAAAACCTTTCTCCACCTCCTTGCCTCTTCTATAAAATCCTTTTTCCCACAGAGGAGGCTCCCCACAGGGGCTCCCAGGCCCTTGGAAAGGCAGAAGGAAACCGTATCGAAGTAGCGGGCAATCTGGACAGCGGGAATCTTGAGTTTGACCGCCGCATTGAAGATCCGTGCCCCATCCAGATGGGTGGACAGGTGGTTGCTTTTCGCGAACTCCGAGGCCTGGGCAAGGTAATCCATCGGCAACACCCTGCCCCAGTTGGTGTTTTCTAGACAGAGGAGTTTGGTCCGGGCGAAGTGGATGTCGAGGGGTTTTATTTTCGCTTTAACCTTCGCCAGATCCAGAGTCCCATCGGGTTCGAACTCGATCGGTTGGGGAACGATGGATCCAAAGATCGCCGCCCCTCCCCCTTCGTACTTGTAACTGTGCCCGTCCTGCCCCACGATGTATTCGTCACCCCGGCCGCAGTGGGTAAGGATGGCGAGAAGGTTCGTCTGGGTGCCGCTGGGGGCAAAGAGGGCGGCCTCCTTTCCCATTAACTGGGCGGCTTTTTCTTCCAGACGATTCACCGTAGGATCGTCCCGGTACACATCGTCCCCTACCTCGGCTTCGGCCATGGCCTTCCGCATGGGAGCGCTAGGTTTCGTGACCGTATCACTTCGAAAATCGTACACCATCGGAATCCTCCTCCAACAGAAATCGGCGGAACTCTTCCACCGTCTGGAAATAGAAGGTGCAGTTCAGCTGCATGTATGTGCGTATCTCTTCGATGTTGTGAGCCCAGCCGGCGGCTGCCGTATCGAATCGAAGAGCCTTGGCCATCTCGATTCCGGGCTTCAGGTCATCCAGAAGAAGCACCTCGGAAGGATCGAGGGAAAACTCCCTAAGGATCTGTAACCCGGGGTAGGGGTTTGGTTTGCGCTTGGCGGGATCCTGGGTCCAGCCAAAGATTCGATCGGGAAGGAAGGGGGGAATGCCTGCCTGCTGGGAGGCATGGCGGTAGTCCCGCTCGATGAGGGGCTCTTCGCTGTGGGACACCACGGTGAGGATCCCTCCCCGCTTGCGGTACTCTTGCAAGAGCTCGAACATCCCCGGGTAGAACTCCGGCACCCTTTGGGTGGTGAACTCCCGCCAGATGTGGAACTCCGTTTCCAGTTCCTCCTTTGTCATCTGCAGTTCCGTTGTAAGAAAGGTCATCAGACCCGGATGAAAGTTCTTCCGGTACCATTCCTCGAGGGTTATGGGAGCCGTCTGGGGTCTGATACGTCTGAGAGTTTCCACATGGGCAGGGTAATGGATCGTGGGAGTGCTCATCACCACGGTGTCGTCATGATCGAGAATCAGGCAACGGTACTTCAACATGGGAACTCCATTATATGTAACTATCCTCCCATTGAACAGAGTGGAACCTTCCGGTAGGATGCGGAGTATGCACACCTCATCTCTCTATGTACCCACCCTGCCGCTGGATCCCGAGAAGATCCTGGAACGGTTTGTCCGTTACGCTTCCATCGGAACCCCTTCGGATCGGCATCGGGCAGATACTCATACTCCTTCCACGGAAAACCAGTGGAAATTGATCCGGATGCTAGGGGAGGAACTCGCGGGCCTTGGAGTCCCTTCGGTGGAAGTGACGGAGCATGGTTTCCTTATCGCTCGTCTCCCCACGAATGGGGGCACCTCCGCACTGGCTTTCATCGCCCACGTGGATACCGCCTCTGATGTGCCGGGGGATCCTGTTCGGCCCCTTATCCATAGGAACTACGATGGGGGAAAGATCGTACTGGCGAACGGGGTGGAACTGGATCCGGCTACTCAACAACGGCTTACCCAGTATAGGGGAGACACCCTCATCACCTCGGACGGCACTACCCTTCTCGGTGCCGATGACAAGGCGGGAGTGGCGGCCCTCGTGACAGCGCTGGAGTATCTGGTCCAGCATCCCGATGTAGAGCATGGGAGCGTGGAGTTCATCTTTACCCCGGATGAGGAGACGGGGAAGGGGATGGAACGGTTCCCCCTGGATCGTGTGCAGGCGAAGGTAGCCTATACCCTCGACGGGGAGGGGGAAGGGACTGTGGAGTACGAGTGCTTCAATGCGTACCGGGTTGTCGTACAGTGCAAGGGGGTAGGTGCCCATTTAGGGTATGCCAGAGGAAAACTGGTGAACGCCTGCAGCATGGCAGCGAACTTCGTATCCTTTCTTCCCCGCTCGGAAAGTCCCGAGGCAACCGATGGCCGCTTTGGGTATTACTGTCCCCTGGAGATCGAGGGGAATGTCAGCGAGGCGAAGGTGGAAATTTTCCTCCGGGACTACGAGATGACCGAGATCGAGCGCCGTCTCGAGACCCTAAAGACCATTGCCCGGGCAGTGGAAGGGGTCTTTCCCGGCGGAAAGGTAACCATTACCCCGGAGAAACAGTACCTCAACATGCGGGATGCTTTTACCCGGGATCCCCGGATCGTGCAATTCCTCGACGAAGCGATCCGGGCCACGGGGATCGAGCCCGTGCACGCCAGCATCCGGGGAGGAACCGACGGAGCGAGGCTCACAGAATTGGGAATTCCCACCCCGAACATCTTCGCGGGAGGATCGAACTTCCATTCCCTCACCGAATGGGTTCCCCTTTCGGCCATGGTACGTGCCACCGAGGTGGTGATTCATTTGATCCGTCTGTGGGCCCACGAGGAAAGAGGTGGGATATAGAGCCCCGGGGATACTCCCTTGGACTCCCTTCCGTATCGCCACCCCTTCGATTGAACAGGAATGGAAAGTTCAAACAGGGTGAATGTGTGGGGTTTTCCCCCCGCTATGTTTCCCCAGGCATGTTTCCTCCCAGGTAGTGGCGGGGGATTCGCCTGTTGATGCCGCAGGTAATTTCATAGGTGATGGTTCCTGCCAGCTCGGCCACTTCTTCCGCGCTGGGGCCTAAGGGGTTGGGTCCAAAGAGGACCGCTTCGTCATACCGTTCCACCTCAGGATCCTTCCCTGCATCCACCATGATCTGATCCATCGTGACTCGTCCGACGATGGGATAGCACCTGTTACGAATCAGAACCCGGCCTCTGTTGGAAAGGCTCCGGGGGTACCCGTCCGCATACCCTGCTCCGATAGTGGCGATGGTGGTGGTTTCCGGAGTCCTGTAGGTAGAGCCGTAGGAGATGGGAGTTCCCGGAGGAACTTTTTTCAGGAACAGGACCGTGGCCTTCAGTTCCATCACGGGCTTGAGGGGGAGTTCACGGGGCACCTCCCTGGAAGGGAAATACCCGTAGAGGAGGATACCAGGCCTCACCATAGAAAAGTTTGCCTCCGGGTACTGCAGGATCCCGCCGGAGTTGGAAGCATGGAGGAGTTCTGCCTTGATCCCTTCATGATCCAGTTTCTGTACAATGTCGAGGAATTGCCGGATCTGTTTCCGGGTAAAGCTTCGGTCGGCCTCGTCGGAAATGGGAAAGTGGGTGGCGAGTCCTTCCAGGACCAGGTGAGGTGAGGATACGATCCGTTTCACCAGCGGTATGGCATCCTCGGGTGTACAGCCGATCCGGCCCATCCCCGTATCGATCTTCAGGTGTAGCCGAGCAACCTTTTTCTGACGGGCGGCGGAACGGGCGAACAGTTCGATCCCCTCTGCGTCTGCCACCATAGCGGATATCTCCATATCCACCACTCGGGGGATCTCCTGGGGAAGGCAGAGGCCGTACATCAGGAGGGGTAGTCGTATCCCCGCATTCCGGAGTTCCGCTCCTTCCTCAGGGCATGCGATGCCCAGGAAATCGACCCCTCCCCGTTCCGCCGCCCGAGCCAGGGCCACGGCACCATGCCCATACGCGTCTGCCTTTACGGAAGCACAGATTTTCACATAGGGCCCCACGAGATTTCGGATCTGTTGTATATTGTGGAGAAAATGATCGACATGGATGATCACGGCAGTATTACGCATGGAAGATTTTTACTACGGAAAAAGGGCAAGTAACAAGTGCAAATATGTAGTATACTATTAGTAGGATGAAAAGAGGTTTGGGGGCCTTAAGTATTCTCCTCCTGCTCTGGGTGGGGGCGTGTTCCAAAGAATCTTTCTTTGGGGAGCCTGCCGCATCGGAGCCAGAGGCTAAAGTAGTGACCATTCCCGATGGCACGATCCTATCCTCCTCTGAAATACCCCTGTCCCTCGTAGTCACTACAGATACCAAAAAGAAGGAATTGTTCGAACCCTACGTACTCAACGCTTCGATCTTGTCCCTGGATGGAACCGAGGTGGCTTCCGTAAAACTCGACAAGGTGGAACCCCAGAGCGGTCCCCTCCCTGCCCTCATTCCGCCTCAACTACCACCCGGGACATACACCCTCCAGTTGACTTTGAAAAAAGGTTCCACCCAGACCTATCAGAACAAAGTCACTTTTTTCGTAGGGGAAGGCTCGTATGAGCTGGAGCGGATCTCTCTCTTCCCTCCCTCGGTGCTGCCTTTTTCCACAGCCATCTTACAGGTGGCACTCCGGATTCCTTCCCAGTCGGATCCCTGGATTCGCTGGACCATCCAGGGCAAAGTGGTGCAGGAGAAGCTCTATTCCCAGGGAGGAGCCGAACTGCGGTGGACCTCTCCCGAAAAAGAGGGTGTATACCCGGTACGGGTAGATCTATTCCCGCATCCCCCCAGGGAGGGTACAACCTATTCCTTTGCCTCTCCCACCTACCTAACCTCACAACTGGTAGTCAGCTCTACAGTGGGGATCCAGGATACCGATCTAAAGCCGGAATCTTCCCATTGGAGTCTTTTCCATTTCATGGGGAACCTGCAGGATTCGGGGTATCGGAAGAACAAGGCGGTGTACGGAAGGGGGCATTTGAAGGAAATCGGTTCTCCCCAGGTACAGCTGAAGGAAACCGTGTTTGGGTACTATCTGGATGGAAAGAGCGGATTCGTCACAGAGCAGTTCCTGTTGTCTTTCGATGGGGAATCCCCCCTAGGGGGTTTCACCTTGCGATTTCGCCTGCGCCCCGGGGTGCCGGTGGAGGATCGGACCTGGTTCGAAACGAAAAGCAAAGAGGGGACCTTCCATCTGAAGATCCAGACGAATACAGATAAAAAGCTGGAAGCATTCCTGGAGGCGGGTGGCGCCCGTATGATCTTCCCTTCCCGGGGTACAGTTCAGGAGGGGAGGGCACAGCTATTGGAACTTTCCTTCACCCAGGTAGGGAAGATGCTTCAGGCAAGGTGGAGTTTCGAGGGAGTTCCCGAGGAGCCGGTAGAGGCGTTGGAACTGCCGGAAGGGGGGCTCGAGGCCTTTGGGAAAGAGGGTGTCTCTTGGATCGGTATAGGGGAAGGGGGAAGCGGGTTTGTAGGGATCCTAGACGAGTTTGGGATTTGGACGGAAAGATCTTCCTCAGTTTCTACGGCGATAGGTACGAAGGTTCCCATCCGGACGGAAGGCAAGGTGGAGCAGACCGAATCCGGTTATATCCTTTCCCCTGGAAGTTCCCTCTACTGTGGCCCCCTGGAATCTCGTCCTCAAGAAATCTCCCTTTCCATCGAAAAACTGGCAAACTCAGGGGTGGAAATCCGGCTTCTGGGGAAGGGGAGGGATGCTCCCTGGGCAATCATTTCCGGTAAGGAGGGGAAATGGAACATAGCGGCTGGAGGAAAGGAGTTCACTCTTCCTCCTCCGGGCGGCGATACTCTAAGGTTTTCAATCCGCAAAGACAAGGAAACAATGACGGTGAGCTGGAACGAAGTTTCCGTTTCCGTTACGGCCGATAGTGCAGAACCCGAGACCTTTTCCCTTCAGATTTACCATGCAGCCGCTGCTGTACATCCCTTGGGTGTTAAGGATATAAGAGTTGTATTACAAAACTAAATCATAAAGAGGAGGATCTCTGTCCATGAAGAACAACTATCGGTGGTTTTGTATTATAGTAGTCCTGTTGGGTATGGCGATTCCAGGTAACGCGCAGAAGGTCTCGGATAAGAAGGAGATCGCCGTTTTCAACCTGAGTTACTACGATTGGAACATCCCCAATGCAGCCCTGGGTGCCATCGATGAACAGATCCGAGCGGTATTCATCAATATGGGAAGGTTCAACGTGGTAGGTCTCACCCAACGGCTGGGAGTGAAGGATGTAAACGCCTTCATAGAAAAGATCAAGGATTTCAAGAGCAGGAATGTCCAGATCCCGGAGAAGGTACTGATGGGGCAGGAGGCCTTTACCGAAGCTGACTGGAACCGGCTGGTGGGAGCATTTCTAGTGGTGATCCCGTCGGTAAGCTATTTCAATCTGGAGCGGCTACGGGATGGTTCGTACAAGGCCAGCATTCAGACCTCCTTTACCATTCTGAATGTGGAAAAACTGCAGACCACCGCCCAGTTCTACGTGGAAACCTCGGGTCAGGACAAAACACAGAACGGCGCGATCAAAGCGGCGATCGATGGGATTCCCCTGATGCTCCAGTTTCAGTTAAGGAAGGTGGAAGAGTTCCAGATCAAAAGCGGGATCGTTCAGATCATGGGAAGTGACGTGATCTTCGAACTGGGGAAGAACATGGGGATCATGGTGGGGGATGAGTTCAGTATCGTTGCCTACCGGCAGGTGGCGGGGTTTCAGGCAGTGGACGAAGTGGGTCTCATCGTCGTGAAGGAAGTACAGGACCAGTTTTCCGTGGGCAAGGTGATCTATTCTAGCCGTAGACCCCAGGTGGGTGATCAAATCCAGGAAATCCCCCGTATCGGATTCGAAGGGATGCTCTATGGCGGAGCCTTCCTGGTGGACAACTACGACTTGCCCTTCATTCCCCAGTTGGGTCTGAAGGCCGTAGCCTCCCGGGGGTTCTTCAGCACCCGACCTGTGGTGGGCGCGGAAATACCCCTCAGCATCGCTACCGCCGCTCTCTCCCTCTTTGACATCATACCGATGAATGCCTATATAGGAGCAGAAATCACCAACCTGTATTTAGGAAGAGTACAGGTTGCCCCAACCTTGGTCGTGGGAGTCGGGGGTGCCTATCTAGGGGACAATGCCCGGGCCTTTTTCAATACGGATCAGCAGTACTTCATGACCCACGTGGGTGGGAAGGCTTTCCTTACGTTAAGCGCGTTGGTGTCGCGGGATACGAAGATTACGGTGGATGCGGGGTATGCCCTGTGGCTAGGATTGGCCGAAGCGCTGATCGATGTGGATGACAAGAGCTACTTCGCCACCAAGGTGGGGCCCTTCGTAAACGTTGGTGTCACGTTCAAATAGTGCTATATTTAAGTGAGGAAGGATATGAAGCTGAAAAACACTCTATGGATTGTCGCGATCCTGCTAGGGGCAGTTCTTTTAGGTTGTGCCTCTGCACCCAAGGGAAAACCGTCCGAACCCGCAAAGCCAGCGCCCCCTGCGGCTACACCCCAGGCCGCACCGGATGTGTACACGGGCAGGGGTGAAAGCGAGAGTCTTCTGCGGGCGATGAATGCGGCAAAGATGGATGCCGTACGAAAGGCGGTGATCGACATGATCGGAGCCGCTCAGGAACAGGCGAATGCAAAGAAGCTGGAAGAGGTCCTCTATTCCACCTCCAACCCCAATGCCTACGTGAAGAACGAAGCAATGGAGACCCTAAGGAAGGACAATGTGGGGGGGAAGTTCGTGTACGAAATCCGCATTCCGGTAAATCGAGCTGCCGTAGAAAGCACCCTTCGGGCTCACGGAATCTTGAAGGATGCCACTGCCCAGGATACCTCCAAAGCGGCAGCCCAGGATCTGGTAAAAAAGGAAGCGGTAGCCTCCCCCGCCGCCAAAGAACTGGAGGAACCACCTAAATATCAGGAACCCACTCCCGAGGAAAAGAACTTCCTCCGGAAATACCTGGATTCCCTCACCTACATGGTGTACTTCAACGAGGATAGCAAGGAAGATCCCTTCCTGATGAAGGCGGCGGTAGGCATGGCCAACAGTATCCTCCTTTCCAACGGAAAGAATGCGGTGGACTATGGAGAAGTGGAAAAGTTGAAGAAAGACATGAAGGTAGTCTACGAGGAGGAAGCAGGCAAAGAGATGAGCATGATCCAGTGGATCGCTCAGAAACTCAATGCGGACGTGTACATCGAAATCGATGCGGTGACGGAAGGGGAAACCCAGGGTTCCAATCACTATGGATCCGCTAAGGTGACTCTGAAGATGTTCGAGTCTTCCACGGGGAACCTTCTGGGCTCTGTACCGTATTCGAGCCCTCGAACCTTCAGCAAGGTGAGTCAGTTCGACGCAAAATCCAACGCACTTCAATCGACCCTGTACAAGGCGATGCCAATCGCGGTGGAACAATCGAAGAGCATGCTGGCCAAGGCTTTCGAACGGGGAATCCGGTATGAATTGATCCTTCAGAATACCTCGGATACCCGACTCATGACCCGATTCCGCAGCAGGCTCCGGTCCAAAGTGGCCGATTTGCAGGTGATCAACCAGTCGGCAGAGTCCACGAAGTTCGCCGTATTCTACTTTGGACGCATCGATTCGCTGGAGGAACTGATCTATTCCATCGCGGATTCCATTCCCGGGTTGGAAGGGATGGAACAGGTACTGATCCGGGGAAAGACCCTTGTATTCAATACAAGGCTGAAGTAACAGATAACGGACGGAGTCCGTTGAACATATCGCATTAGAGGAGGATGAACGTGAAGAAGTATCTACTATTCTTGCTAGCTGTTTCCCTGGTATTTGCCCTTGTAGCAGGGTGCGCCAGTAAACCAGCTCCTAAACCGGCCCAGCCGCAAGCGTCGAAACCCCCGGCGGTTCCCCAGCCATTGGTGAAGCGGCCTGACATTCTTGATCACAAGAACTACAAGTGGGGAAAGGAACCGCCCGAGTGGGTTACTATGAACGTGGACGAGCTGCAAAAGATGGATAAATACAAGGACGTGTACGTATTCAAGTTTGAGTCCCCCCGCGCCAAGGATCTGCAGGGAGCCGAGCTCTGGACCAAGAACTTTACAGCCGCTGCCGAGATTGCTCAGCAGGTAAAGAATCGGGTCCAGGTGAAGTTTGCCGGGGCCGCGGCGGGAGACATGAACAAGCTGGAAGGGTACATGGAGCAGGTGGTAAAGAGCCTTTCGGATGCCACCATATCCGGCTACAAGCAGGTTGACAGCTACTGGGTCCAGATGCGGTACTACAAACCGGATGGAAATGTGGACGAGGATGCCTACACCTATCTCGCCCTGTATACGATCCCCAAGGCAGTCCTCGATGAGTTGGTGCGGAAGGCCTTGGATGAGGCTGCGGTAGCCAACAAACCGAAAAGCCCCGATGAGGAAACGGCCCGAAAACGGGTGAAAGAAGCCTTTGCCAAGGAAGGGCTGTAAGGCTCGGGAATTAGCGTAGAATCACCGTGATGATGTTTGGGCTGGAGGCATGGCCTCCAGCCTCTTTTTGGAGGATGAAATCGATGCGCTCGAAGTTAACGACCTTCCTGGGGATAGGGATCTGCATAGGGCTGTTGCTCGCTTTGCTTTCCTGTGCCAGTGCTCCCAAGAGTACTGCATCGAAGGAAGGGGAAAAGAAAGCTCCGCCGGACTGGGTGCTGACTCCCCCCAAGGAAACGGCCCAGTACTATTTCTTTGTGGGATCCGCCTCGGATCCTAAAGGGGATGCTGTCAGGGCAGAGGAACAGGCAGTCTACAGCCTGATCGCTGAAATTACCCGGTACCTGGGAGTTCGGGTTACTTCGGAAACCACCTCGGAAGCCAGGGCCACGCTGGATCGTTTCCAGGCGCAGGTTACCCAGCAGGTGAAACAGGAAGGCTCTGCTCGGGTAAGCGGGCTTCGAGTGGCGGATAAGTTCATCCAGCGGGAAGGGGACCGGGTATCGGTCTATATCCTCGCCCAGTACGACAGAGCCGAACTGGAAAAAGAAAAAGCCCGGATCGCGGCAATCTTCCAGGAGCAGGTGGATGCGGTGGCCATACCCGAATCTAAGGGAAAGCGGCTCGAAACCCAGGGAGACCTGTTTGGAGCCATCCGTTCGTACATCGAGGCGGCTATAGCTGCCGCCACTTCCAAAGTGGAAAATGCGGACATCAAGTTCGAACGGAATATCAACAATGCGAAACGTGTGGTGTCCAGGATCGGCCTGGTCCCCCTCACGAAAGAGGTCTCCGGGATGATCGGTGAACCCTTACCTGCATCCTTCAGGGTCAAAATCGTGGATGGGCAGGCCGAGTCCGATCCGCCGGTAGCGGGAGCGGAAGTTCAGGTTTCCTACAAGGAAGCGAGATCACTCGGAAGGCCTACGGTGCGTACCGTAGCGTTGAAAAGCGGGGAGGATGGAATCGTAGAGTTCAAACACCCGGTTCCCACCTTCGTGGGAAAGGAATCAGTGGTGATGGTATTGGATCTTTCCTCCTACCTGACTCCTCTGGAAAACGTGCCCCGGCAGTATCGATCCCTGGTAAACAGTTTGGAAGATCTGGTCCTCTCCAAACGGGTGGATCTTCCCTACACGGTAGTTTCCCGGGCGAAGAACATTCCCACAGGGGTAGTGGTGCTGGACCTGGATGCGGCAGGGAATCCCACAGGATCGAGTCGTACCATGGCCGGTGTCCTGGAAGGGTTGACCGAGGAAGGGTTCAAGGCAGTGAGCATCTCCCTCGATCCTGTGGCGTTGAAGGGGAAAGGAGACTCGGACATTATCCGGGCTATTGCCTCACAGTTCGGTGATCAAATCGACAGGATCGTCTTCGGTTCTGTGGCGATCGACGAGTTCATCGAGAATCGGGGGCAGTTCCAGGTTCGTGTCACGGGAACTCTGAAAGCGGCGGAATTGAAAACCGGTCAGGTGTTGTACACCAAACGGATGCTGAAACGGAGCATCGGGTCCAATGCCGAAGCAGCTATAGGCGCGGCCTTCCGGAACCTGGGATTGGATTTCGGCAAGGACCTCGCTCGCAATCTACCTTGATTCCTACCAGTATAGGAGGTTTCCCCCATAGGTGAGGCCGCCCCCGAAACCCACGGTCAAAATCAAGTCCCCCGGATGGAGCAGTCCTCGCTGCTCCATTTCGGTGAGGGCGATAGGGATCGAGGCGGCAGAAGTATTGGCAAACTCCTCGATGTTCAGAAAGAACTTTTCCAGGGGAATGTCGAGACGTTTCGCGCAGGCTTCGATGATTCGCACATTTGCCTGATGGGGAACGATGTACGTGATGTCCTGTAACGAAAGGCCTGTTTTTCCAAGAAGGGTTTCGATGGTTTTTCCCAACACGCTCACGGCAAAGGTATAAACTTTCCGGCCATTCATGCGGAGAAGCAGGTCCTCAGGGGGAGTAGTTCCCGGAATGAAAGGAACCCGTGTCCCCCCTGCAGGACGGAGGAGCACCTCCGCGTCTTTCCCATACGCGGCCAGGTAGCTAGTAAGAATTCCACGCTTTAGGGAATCCTTCATGGAAGTCTCCGCCGCATGGGCGCTCACAAGAGCGGCCCCCGCTCCGTCCCCGAAGAGTACGCAGGTGTTTCGGTCCTTCCAGTCGGTGATCTTACTCAGGACCTCAGCGCCGATCACGAGAACGTTCCGATAAGTGCCTGTCTCGATGAACACCCGGGCGGTCTCGAGCCCGTAGATGAAGCCTGTACAGGCGGCAACGATATCCATTGCAGCGGCATTCTCCGCGCCGATCCGGTCCTGGACGATACAGGCGGTAGAGGGAAATCCCAGGTAGTCAGGTGTGGCGGTAGCCACGAGGATCAAATCTACCTCGGAAGCGGGACACCTAGCCTTTTCCAGAGCCTGCTCTGCCGCTTTGACGGCAAGATCACTGGTGGCCTCGCTTTCATCGGCAATATGCCTGTTCTTGATTCCTGTATGGGAATAGATCCATTCGTCCGATGTCTCCACCAGTTTGGCCAGATCATCGTTGGAAACCCGTTTGGAAGGGACGTAGGAACCGATACCAGTGATGACTGCTCGTATAGACTGTTTCACCTTTTTGCCTCACTTATCTACTGGGAAATCAGGGCCTTCGATGGTCGAAATTCAACCTCCCCGCACCCTGCCAAGCCTCTCTTTCCATAATCAGGTTCCGCAGGTGTGGGGCCCGATAAAGGGAAGCATACCTGACGACCACCCATTTATTCGGCCGCTGGCCGAATTTAGCCCCTTTTTTTACCCCCTGTCAAGTGCGCGGTGGGGCGAGTCATTCCGGCAGGAATTCGAGGGAGGGGGAGGAAATCAGTATGCTCCCGCAATCCCTGTAGAAGTCGGCTGTAGAATCCGTAGCGGAGATCCAGAGCTCCATGGTGGAACCCGGATCGATCTGAAGATTGTTGAAGGTGCCTTCCACCTTTGTCCAATCGGATCCGATGGAGGAGGCATCCACGGTTTTATAGGCGTTCCCGATTCCAAAAGAAATGCGGCTGGCAGGAAATACGTTGTTGGATCCTGCATCGGGGTCCTGCTTTACATAGAAGGAGAAACGATAACTCCCGGAGGGTAGGGGTAGGCGATTCGGGTTCGTAGGATCCGTTCGGGGCAGAACGAGGCGGATTTTGTACTGCAGATCGCTACGGAGGAAACGGATGTTGTCTATAATACCAATTTGAGGATCACCTTTATCGGGTAAGGCTGTATTAAGGA
>Ga0078972_1007690_pt1 | contig 23644 bp, 25 predicted proteins | sample YelNatPaOPGAMG01_FD_67568 | JGI IMG/M metagenome (GOLD analysis project Ga0078972, IMG submission 67568) | Hot spring thermophilic microbial communities from Obsidian Pool, Yellowstone National Park, USA - OP-RAMG-01 (SPADES assembly) (version 2) | ecosystem: Environmental > Aquatic > Thermal...
AGCCGATGCATCAATGACTATCACGGTTTTCCCTCACAAGAGCTTTAGCTGTTCCCCTAGCTGTTGAAGGTATTTTTTCTAAAAGCTTAATAGCATTTTCTAATGCTTTGTTTCTTTCAACCTCCTCAATTTTAGCGATTATTAACCTTCTAATTTCTTCAGGCCAATTTATGATTTTATTATATTCCTTCATTTTTTCTTTTATTTTCTTAGGGATTTTAACGCTTACAACGCTCATTAAACCACCAAATATACTTTAAGGTAAACTAATTAATAAATTAATTGGTAAACTGAAACTTTTTTTCTTCATCGCCCTTTAAGCCTTAAAAGCTTCTCCATAAGCTTGCCAGCCTCAAGCTTTAGAAAGCTTACAAAATTTCCCCTTAAAAACCCTTTTAATGAATTTAATGCATTATTTATAATTAAGGTTGAGCTTTAAGTGGTTTAAATGAAGGTTTTAATTACTGGTGGGGCAGGCTTTATTGGAAGCAATCTTGCAAGCTATTTAAAGCAGGAAGGTTATGATGTAATAGTTTTTGATAGCTTTGAAAGGTCTATAAGGAATGCGAAAAATGTTTTAAAGGGAATAGCCATAGAAAAGCTTGATCTTAGAGGAGATTTAAGAAAAATTATTAGGCATGCGAGAAAAAGCGTGATAGTGCATGCAGCTGCATATATAAACGCTAAAGAATCAATTAAGAAACCCTTAGAGTATTTAGAGAATAATGTTGCTTCCACAGTGAATTTGCTTAAAGCAACCTCTAAGATCGCTGAAAAAATAATATATTTAAGTTCAGCAGCTGTTTATGGAGAGCCGAAGCATTTGCCTATAAATGAAGAGCATGATTTAAACCCGATAAACCCTTATGGAGCTTCAAAGCTTTCAGCTGAATATTGGGTGAAGGCTTACAGCAATTTATATGCTGTAAACTATGTAATATTAAGGCTTTTCAATGTTTATGGAGAAGGGCAAAAAGGGGAGTACGCAGGTGTAATTTCTAAATTTATTGAAAAAGCAAGAAAAAGAAAACCTTTAATAATTTATGGAGATGGCTTGCAAACTAGAGATTTTGTTTATGTAGGGGATGTAGCTAAAGCTGTAAAGCTAGCGATAAAAACGAAAAACTCCAATGAAATATATAATATAGGTTTTGGAAAAGCAACGACAATAAATCAACTAGCGAAAATCGTGATGGATGCTTTCGGTTTTTATAAAAAACCCGTTTATATGCCTGAAAGAAAAGGCGATGTAAAGCATAGCCAAGCAAATATATTAAAGGCTATGAAGCTTTTAGATTATAAACCTGAAGTCCCCTTAAAGGAAGGAATTAAAAAAATAATTAAAGTTTAAAAACATTTATAATTGAAAGCTTTATTCTTAATTTTTTATGAGCATTAAAGTTGCGGTTTACGGTTTAGGTTATATAGGATCTTTAATAGCTAAAAATCTTTTAGATAAAAAAGGCGTTAAATTAATTGGTGGAATAGAGGTTGATCAAGAAAAAATCGATAGAGACTTAGGGGAAGCTTTAAACTTAGGTAAAAGGCTTGAAGCTAAAGTTGTTCATGATGATGAAGCTGAAAAATTTTTAAGCGAAGCTAAACCTCAAATAGTGCTTCATTCAACCTTAACAAACTTAAATGAAGTATATCCTCAATTAATTAAATGCGTTAAGGCGGGGGTTAATGTTATTTCCACAGCTGAAACATTATCTTATCCATGGTATAGGTATCCTAAACTCGCAAATTTAATAGATGAAGAGGCTAAAAAAAGCGGGGTTTCAATTCTTGGAGCAGGCGTAAACCCAGGTTTTATCTTCGATTCCCTCCCAGCATTTTTAACGCTTCCATGCATTAAAATAAATAAAATTCATGTCGCCAGATCTATAAATGCTGCTTTAAGAAGGTATTCCTTTCAAAAAAAGTATGGGTTAAGCATGAATATTGAAGAATTTAAAAATAAAGCTTCAGGTCATACAGGTTACGCTGAATCCATACTTTTATTAGCTTCAATAATTGGAGTTAAAATAGATAAAGTTGAGGAAAAACAAGAACCTATCATAGCTGACAAAAATTTAGAAACAAAATATTTCAAAATAAATCCTGGACAAGTATGCGGTGTAAAAGGTTATGGAGTAGGCTATATTAATGAAAAAGAGTTTATTAAGCTTGATTTAACAGCTGCTGTAAACCAAAAAGATTTTGATGAAATAACTATTGATGGAGAACCCCCGCTTAAATGGAGAAATGAATATGGAACCTCAGGTGATACAGCTACAGCAGCAATAATTATAAATATGATTCCTAAAGTTTTAAAGGCACCTAAAGGATTAATAACGATGAAAGAATTTATACATTTACATTACTCAAATTAATGAAGATAAAAAATTAATGAGTTTGAGGAGTTGATGAATATTAATAATAGGTTAAATTGCGAAAAGAAAGTTATTTCTTTTATACATAAAGAATATGTTTTAACTCTTACAAAAAAATTAATTGAAATTCCCAGCGTTAATCCCCCTGGTAAAGAAGAGCCTGTAGCTAAGTTTATTTATAAACTTTTATCTAAAGCGGGATTCGAAACAAGAATTCAAGAGGTGTTACCTAAAAGACCTAACGTTTTAGCTTCACTTAGAGGGAGAAACGATAAACAATTAATATTTAATGCACATATGGATGTTGTCCCAGCTGGTGAAGGATGGAGAACAGATCCATTTAAGGGTTTAATAATTAATAACAAAATTGTAGGTCGTGGAGCAGCTGATATGAAAGGGGGATTAGCAGCTATGCTTACGGCTCTTCTTGCAATCAAAAAAGCTAATGTAAAATTAAATGGGGATATTATTTTCCATGCTGTTATTGATGAAGAAGTTAAAAGTAGCGGAACGAAGAACATAATTAATAATGGAGTTAAAGCTGATTACGCTGTAATAGGAGAGCCAACAAACCTCTCAATTTGCATAGCGCAAAAAGGCCGACTAGTTATAAAAATAACTGTTAACGGTAAGGCAGCTCATGCAAGTATACCGGATGAAGGAATAAATGCTATTTCAGAAACTATTAAAATATTAAATAAAATAGTTTCTTATGAAAGGAAATTGTATAAGAAGAAGTGTTCCTTACTAGGTTTTCCTACGCAAACAATAACTATGATAAATGGTGGAGTAAAGTCCAATATTGTACCTGAAAAATGTGAAGTTATTATAGATAGGCGATTAATTCCTGGAGAAAACACTAATAATATAAAAAATGAATTTAGAAATACTATAAATAAGCTTCAAAGAACTGCAAAAGGCTCTTTTAGAGTAAACTTTATTGAACATGAAGCTGACCCACTTCAAACATCGCCTAATGAACAGGTAGTTAAAGTCGCGTGCTCAGCTGTAAATGATATCATTGGAAAAGCGAGAATTATAGGGTTCCCAGCCGTTACAGATGCTTATTTATATAGTAAAGCCAAAATACCAACAATAATACTTGGACCGGGAAGTCTAGCTCAAGCCCATAAACCAAATGAGTATGTTAAAATTTCCGAATTAATTTATGCAGCGAAAATTTATGCTTTAATTGCAACAAGATTATTAAAAGATAAGTAGAAACAAAAAATTATTTTAGATAGGTTCTTTAACTATCTCGGATATCTCTTCTAAAGTTTCTCTTGGTAATGGTTCAGGATGGTGCTCTCTTAAAATCCTTTTGGCTTCTTCCCTAGCAAGTTCTAAAGCGCTTTTTCTTCCTTTTTTTATCCAAGTTTCCCACTTGTTCCTCTCGGAAATTGCGGGAAGCCATATTTCTGTGTTAAAATATTCTCTAGTATGCTTTTGGCCAAGATAATTACTTCCAAGAGGACCAACATTTTTGATTACTTCAAAAGCTTCAAGCAAGGTTTTCTCAGAGATTTCTGAACTTTGAAGTAAGCGGAATACCATCCCATAAATTTCATTATCTATAACACTTTGTTCATAACTTATAGTTAAACAATTTTCAAGCATACCTGTATGAGCAGTGATTATGTTGCTTCCAGCTAAAGCAGCTATTAGAAAGGAAATTGCTTTTTCATAACCAGCTTGAACATCAACAATTTTTGAATCAGTTGTTCCCATTACAGTACAGAAAGGTATATTATAATAATTAGCTAATTGAGCAGAGGCTGTAACGTATATTCCTCGTTCTGGAGCACCAAGTGAAGCAAGTCCAGTTCTCATATCAAGTACTGTTGGCGCATTTGTGTATATTACTGGAGTGCCAGGATTGATCAATTGAACAAGCGTGATTCCCGCTAAAATCTCAGCATTTTGTTGTACCAGTAAGCCTGAAGCAGTTATCGGTGCAGTCCCACCAGCATGAGGATCTGATTCCATTAAAATTGGAATTTTAAATTTTGCACTCTCAATAATTACTTCTAAAACTCGTTTAGGATATTTTAATGGTGAAGCCATATCAGCTATCATTGAAAATATAGGTTTTTTTCCCACATCCCCTAAATCTATATCCATGATTGTAGCGGCCATTCTAACTTCATCAAAAACTTCTTTTTTTCCATCAGCTTGATTAATAACATGTTTTTCAGTATTTTTTACAACTCCTTCATAGCTTTTTTTATATATACCTCTTAAAGGAAAGTCGGCAAACTTTGTTATTGGAGTGGACATTATGTGAACATTATCTAATGCATCCTGAAGTCTAGTAAAATCTTCAAGATCCTTGAAAGTGGCTGGTCTTTTATTTCCATCAAAATCTAAAATTGCTACTGCATTATTTCCTGAACCGTTATAAACATTATTTTTTGATAAAACTATCTCGTTTGAGTTTCTTCCATATAGTTTTACAGATTTAGGTGTTTTTTGAAGGCTTTCTGAAACTAAATGTTGAGGGATTTTAACGATTTTAGTTTTGTAGTCTACATCAGCTCCAGCTTTATCCATAAGATTTAAAACATTTTCATCATCCATTAAAACACCTATTTTTTCTAGCACATTCAAACTTACGACATGTATAGAATTGATTTGATCTTTTGTAAAAAAGGTAACTTGACCACCCTCAACCAAAGCCATTATTCAACCTCATTTTTTAATTTTCCCTTTATTAGGGTTAACGGTACCGTTTTCTCCCGCCAAAAACTTTACTGGAATAGGTCTTAATGGGGCGCGGGTTGTTATTAACGTGATTTCCGAGTGTGGGGTGCCGGTTATTTTATGTATAATGTTTTCAATTAATCTTGAGCATGTTCTTCCTTGACATAAACCCATTCCAGCTCTAGTCATTCTTTTTATAGCATCTAAATCTGATGCTCCATCTTTTATGGCTTCTATTATTTCTTCTTCAGTTACTTCTTCACAACGACATATAATTTTCTTTTTTTTCAAAGAAGACACCTCATTTTAAAGGTTTTATACCTCTAGCAACTTCAAAAAATTCTTTAGGAATTAAAATTGTGATAATCCATGTGTGATCTTCCCCTTCAATCACTTTAATAACTTTCCCTTTACAAATAAATTTTCCTTCTCGATTTAAAACATCAACTTCATCGCCTACATTTGGTAAAGGAAGGAATTCATATGGTAAAGAGATGGCTGTTTCCTTTTCAGAATAATTAATGTTTACTAGAAAGATTGCTAAGCCAGGACAGGCTGGAATGCATTTACCGCATCCAACACATTTATCTTCAATAAGCATAGGAATATTTGTAATTGGTTCCCCAACTTTTATAGCTCCAAAGGGGCAAGCTTCTTCACAAGGATTGCATGGAATTTCTTCAGGACACTCTATTACAGCTACAGGACCCTTAAGAAACCTTTCTTTAGATGGATAACCTGGAGAAGACTTTATTTTATTAAGAATGTTTTGTTCATTTAACATTTTTAACCCGCCTTTTATATTCCTCAAATATTTTATCTTTCCCTTCTTGACGAGGAGAACCGAAAGGCCCTATTCTAAACGCTTTAAGCCTTTCTTTACATTTTATCTTTTCTTTTTCAGCTTCTTCAGAAGATATGTATCCTAAGGATTCAGCTGCGCTTATTCCAGCTATTCTCCCTTCCTCCATAGCCACAGACGCTTCTTCAATCCCAGAAACGTCTCCAGCAACATAAACTCCTGGAGTAGTTGTTTCCATATCTCCATTATGAATTGGTACATGCCCTCCTAAAAAAGGAATGTATGTAAATTTACAATTTAACATTCTGCATAAATCTGCTTCTGGTCTTAACCCAACAGCAATACAAATTAAATCAACTTCAAGCTCTTTCTCGCTTCCTTTAATAGGATTCAAATTTTGATCTAAAGCAGCTATCGTAGCGCTTTCAACCTCCTTATCTCCTTTTGCCTCAATTATTGTATGAGAAGTTAAAATAGGTACACCGATTCTTAATACTTTAGCAGCATGAACAAAGTAACCGCCTATCTTAGGCATCGCTTCAACTATAGCAACAACATCTGCTCCAGTCTGAAGCAATTGATACGAAACTATCAAACCAACATTACCTGCGCCTACCATTAACACTTTCCTACCAGGGAGCACCCTATGAATATTTATCATAGTTTGAACCGCTCCTGCTCCCATAACTCCAGGCAGACTCCAACCTGGAAAAGCTAAAGGATTTTCAGATGCGCCAGTAGCAACTATAATTTTTTTAGGTTTAGAAACAAGAATACTTCTTTGATCAAACAATCCTATTTTATTTTTATTAAAAACACCAAAGGCGATTGTATTTAATCGTATATTTACTTTTAAATTTTCAGCTTCATCAAGAAGCTTACGCCCTATATCGTAGCCTCTAACCCCAGCATAATGCTCCTTAGAACCGAAAAATTTATGAATTTGCTTAAAAAGCTGTCCTCCTGGAAGAGCGTTTTCATCAATTATTTCAACGCTTGCCCCATATTTAGCAGCTTCTATGGCTGCTGACAATCCAGCTGGACCGGAACCTACAACCGCCAAATCGATTTCTTTTTCTTTCATTTTATTTCCTCCACTTTCCTAACCCCTTCTGAGTTTCTATTTTCATTCCATCCCTTACTGAAGTAACACAAGTTCTAACATTTGGAATGCCATCAACAATCATTACACAATCGGTACATCGACCGATAGCACAGAAAAGCCCTCTAGGCTCCTTTCCCTTTGATGTATAACGGAATACCCTTACCCCTGCCGCCAATAATGCAGCAGCTATAGGTTCCCCTTCATACGCCTCAATCTTTCTTCCATCAACCTCTATAAAAACCTTTTTCCTCTCTTTTAATTTTCCAAGAATAGGATGATCAACTATTCTCAATCTATCCTCCCTCCAATTATAGTTTTTTCAAGAATTCCGCTAAAACCGTATAGTTGTACGGTTCTGGCCAATTAATCTTCTTTTTATAAAAGCGTGCTGGATCGAATGGATCTAAAGGTAATGACGTTTTACCATTATGAAGAATATATTCTGAAACAAGCTTTCCAATTATAGCAACGTTAGCCATTCCATTAGAGAAACCTGCCGCAATTAGTAATCCTTTTATATCAGGGATAGGCCCTACACATGGTAACCCATCTGCAGTAAAACCCATAGTACCTGCCCAAGTTCGAATTATATTAACATGAGACAAAGAAGGGAACAACTTGGAGATTATACTTGTGCTTTCTTGAATTTCCTCTAAACTAACATCCTCTTTGTAATGATCATTTCTAAACCGTGCTTGAGTTCTTAAACCTCCAACTATTACATTGCCGCTCTTCGTTTGAGTAGTTGTATAAATGACGTCTCCTTCAATAACAGTTTCTATTGGGGAAGGCTTTTCGATGGGGGCGATCCTTTCTGTTAACACTGCAACTTGCCTAAGTGGAAGTATATCTATTTCAGGGGTTAAAATTGGAGCCCAAGCGTTAGTGGCGTTAATTACCCACTTAGCTTTAATAATCTTTCCTTGAATACTTACCCCTATGACTTCTCCATTATCTCCTATTAAAATTTTATCTACGTTAGAGTGAGTATATATTTTTGCTTTATGATTTTTAGCTGCTTTAGCTAATCCATAGGTTAATTTAAATGGTTCAAGATTTCCATCTGTTAGACGGTACCTTGCTCCATAGATGCCTTTTTTCAGCATAGGAAACATTTTTTCTACTTCTTTACCCTCTAAGAATTCTATTTCTTTATCTCCTGCTTTTCTCTGTATTTCCACTAACTCATTTAATTCTTCAGCTTCTTTTTCATTAAATGCTATATCAAAGCTACCGCATCTATTTAATTCAAAATCATAATCTAGTTCTTCAACTAGTTCATCAAGAAGTTTAGTATTTTCTTTCGTGTAAATAAGCCTTCGAGCTATAGAAGATGGATCTTTATCTCTTCCATCAAGTTGAATTACTTGTCCACCATTTCTCCCAGAAGCACCAGAAGCAATATTACGCCACTCTAAAACGATGACATCATAATCAGCTTGAGCAAGTCTATAAGCAATTGAACAGCCCATCATTCCTCCGCCAATAATCACCGCTTCGCAACTTAGAGGAAAATTCATAATTTTAATCACCATTCAAATATAATTTAATTTAATTAATATATTTATAAAGTTTTTGCTTTAAATTTTAAAGTTTTTAATAAATAACCGAAAAATTTTTAAGTTAGTTAAAAGTAACTTATAATTACCAGATTTTTTAGAAGGGAAAAAAATGGAAGAGAAAAAGGTATTTGTAAGAACCGCTTCTGGGCTTGTACGAACGGTAAGCACTTTAGACGCGCTCTTCCTGAGCTTTTGGGCCTTAAGTCCTCTGCTCGGAGGAATTTTCATCTTTTGGTTTTCAGCGGCAGTATTTCCAGGAGGGAATTTACCTTTGGCATCATTGGTTTCTATACCCTTTAGTCTAGCGCTTGCCTCTGTCTACGCATATTTTTGTTCAGCAATGCCTCGTTCAGGAGGAGATTATATATTTGTAAGTAGAACGTTACATCCAATTTTAGGTTTCTTCATGAATTTCAATTATATATTTTGGGTTGGTTTAGCATGGTATGCATATAACACGTGGCTTACCTTAACTTTCGCATTTTCATTCATGAAGAGTATAGGATTCCCAACTATATATGAATTTTGGATGCAACCTACACCCTTCTTTATCGCTGGAATAATATACATAATTTTGATGGGAATAATGATGGCTTTGGGAATGCGACTCTATACAAAAATTCAGTTTGTAGCGGGAATTTTAGGATTTGTAGCAACAGTGCTAGCTATAGGAGTATTTGCAGCACATTTAGGTGTCAAAAATTTTATTCCTATATTTAATTCATGGGCGATGCGGTATACAGGAGTGGAGAATTCCTATGAGTATGTTATTGAAACGGCTAAGAGCTTAGGGTATGGATTCAAAGGTTGGAGTGGTTCTGACTTTCTTGGTTCTTTAGCAGTATTATGGTTCTTAATGTGCATACCTGTTTGGAGTAATTGGGTTGCCGGAGAAATAAAAAGAGCTGATGCTGTTAAAACTCATATGATTGCAATGGGAGGAACATCAATTTTAGCAGGAATAATCTGCGCCGTATTCACAGCGCTACTTATGGGAGCGGTGGGTTGGGAATTTTACACATCATTCGGTGCTCTCACTTTGTACCCTCCTGAAGGTTGGACAATCCCTATTACTGCTGAATGGCCTAACCTTATGAGGCTGATTGAAACTAACCCTGTATTATTAAGCTTAATCGATCTTGGCTTTCTAGCGGCGGCGTTTATCTTAGTTCCAATGGACATTCTGTTATTTACCAGATGTGCATTTGCATGGTCATTTGATAGGTTAATGCCATCATTCCTTTCCGAAGTTAGTCCCAGATTCCATACTCCAGTAAAGACGATAGCGATATTTACGCTACTAGGCTTCTTTTGGTGGTGGTTCTATTTATATTCAGGCATGTACAGTTTGGTAGCTGCGGTAACTATTGGAGTTTCAATATCGTTTATTCTTACATCTATAGCAGCAATAGTTTTTCCATATTTAAGAAAAGACATTTATGAAGCGTCTCCAGCGAAAAAAGAATTATTTGGAGTTCCTGTAATGAGTATAGCAGGTGTTATAGCTACAATTTATATGCTTGTAATGATAGGAATGTATTTAGCACATCCAGGGCTTAGAGAACTTTCAATATCTCCTGCTGTAGCAATATTGATTGTCGTTATATTTATCGTTTCTGCCCTCATATTCTACGTTGCCCGAGCATACCATAAAAAGAAGGAAGGAATAGATATAATGTGGGCATTTAAAGAATTGCCACCAGGATAAAACTCTCTTCCCATTTTTTTATTTATTTTAATATGTTAGTTAGTGAATTAAAAATGAGTGAAAGAGAATTAGTTCATCTATTAGGTGCTATAAAAACTTCCATGATTCAAGGAGCAAATTTTCTAGTAAGTAGAATAGCGCCAAATGGCCCAATTATGCAAAAACGAAATTTAGATTATATTCATAAAGCCTGTTGGGGTATGTTTGAAGCTGGAGTCCCTTATAATTTAATTTTACGAATATTAGATTGGGTTAAAAATAATGCTCTTCAACATAATGGAGATTTTTATTTTCCTGAAGAAGAGCAGGAATATAAAATTATGCAAAGAGCTTATCGACCATTAACTTTTCTTAAGATAGCTGTTTGGTTAGATCACCCTCTTTCTAAAGATTCATTAATTATAAATAGAATTTTGCAATATCAACATGAAAGTGGTGGAGTATTTAATTATATTGGAGAAAATCCTAAAGTAGTTGAAGAACAAAGCACTATAGGATGTTTAAACACAAGCTTTTTTGGGCATTTAATGATAGCTTTAAACAGAAAAAATGAAGCTATTAAGGCTGGAGACTGGATAAAAAATTTTATTGAAAAAAACCGAGAATATATGAGAAAAAACGGGATTATGTACACGCAAATGACTACTGAAGGCAAATTAGTAACGCATATTGGGAAGGGAGAAAAAATAACCAAGATGGTTAATAATAAAGATCCGAAACAAGAATTTTGGCAAGTTGGAACATGCATGGCGTATCTTTGTGTTCTTTATGAAAAAATGGTGGATGAGTGGGGATTTTCAGAGAAGGAAAGTGCACCATACCTTGAAGCTGCTTTAGATCTTCTCAAATTTGAAAAAACCATGCCATTATACACGTATTTTTGGCCTTCAAAATGTAAAGTAGGATGGGGCGCTGGAGAATTACTTAGATCACTATCAAAGTATAGAATAAAGGAAGAGTTTATTAATGATGCATATGACGTGTGTAAAAAAGTTGCAATATTCACCTTTATGGATAATCAATTATATGATGGAGGATGGTCATGTATGCATTATCCATTAAGCGAAGAAGCCCCTGAAATTAATTTTGATTATAAACCTTTAAAGGGGATAGTTAATGTTCCTGAAGAAAGAATACCAAACTCAAAAACTATTTTTCTTCCTCGTGAAGAAATCACTGGCGAGTTTTTAGGTGAAATGAAGTCAATAGAAAAAGGAATTGCAGAATTACTAAAATGCTTTAAATAGTGTGGTGAAAATTATGAGTGCCCACATTTGGATTGCTAGAGATTATTTAAAATGCAGTGGTTGCAGAAAATGCGAAATAGCATGCTCACTTTTTCATGAAGGAAAAATTTGGCCAGAAGCATCAAGGATTAGAATATTTATGTTGTTTCCAGGACTGGAAGTCCCCCATTTATGTGCTCAATGCGAAGATTACCCTTGTGTAAGCTCATGTAAATTTAATGCGCTTTCAATCGATAAAAAAACTGGCGCTGTTGTTGTAAATAAAAGAGAGTGCGTTGCATGCGGAATCTGTATAGAGGCTTGCCCAGGCAAAATTCCCTGGCTACACCCAAAGGAAAAGTATATTTTAATATGTGATCTTTGCGGTGGAGAACCTAAATGTGTAGAAGTGTGTCGTGAGGGGGGATGGAATGCTTTAAAAATAGTACAAAAAACAGTTTTAGGTTTTGAGAAAAAAAATTACAAATTATACGCCAGGGAACCTGAAGAAGTAACTAGAGAATTAGCAAAAATAATTTACGGGGAAGAGGTAATTTAAAATGTATGGATACTCTGGTAAATTATTAGAAATAGATCTTTCAAACGAAAAAATAAATGAAGCAAAAATTGATGAAGAAATTTTAAGGCAATACATAGGTGGAAGAGGGCTTGCTGCTAAAATCCTTTGGGATAAATTAGGCACTAAATGGGATTCGATAGATCCTCTTGAACCGGAAAATATTCTGCTAATGTTAACTGGACCTTTAACTGGTTTTTTTCCTGGAGGAAGAATTTGCATTTCAGGTAAATCTCCTCAAAGCAACGGAATAGTTGGTTCAACTATAGGTGGAGAATTTGGAGTTGAACTTAAATGTGCAGGCTATGATGGAATAATAATCTCTGGAAAAGCTGAGAAACCATGCTATATTTCTATATTAGATTCCCTTGTGGAAATTAAGCAGGCAAATAGCATCTGGGGAAAAGAAGCAAAAGAGACTCTTAAAACTCTTGTAAATGAAAGTAGAATGGAATTTCAAAAAAGTAAGTTAGGGAAATGGAGAGAACCGGCTATTCTATATATAGGACCGGCTGGAGAAAGAAAAGTTAGATTAGCAGCAGTTATGAGTAAATTAACTCACGCCGCTGGTTACGGTGGTTACGGAGCGGTTATGGGTTCAAAGAATCTTAAAGCCGTTTTAGTTAAAGGAACTGGACCGCTCCCTGAAGTTTTTAATATGGATGAAGTTAATGAACTTATTAAAACCATTTGCAAAGAATGTTATGACAATCAAGCATTATTTAGACAATGGGGGACAGGCTATGGTGGCTATTATTTTGGAAATGCTACAAGCTCTGAACCTATCAAAAACTGGCAAGAAGAATGGCATGATGAAAAAAGTTATTCAGTTACTCAATTTGAGAGGTTTTGGATTAAACGTTACTGGGGAGATTTTGGCTGTCCAACAACATGTCTTAAAATTTCAGCTTTTAGAATGAATTCAAAAAATATTGTAGGCGATAACCCTGATTATGAATTGCAAGCGTATCTTGGAACTAATCTAGGTATATTTGATCCTGTTAAAAACATATATTTATCCAATTTAATTGATGAATTAGGGTTATGTGGAATAAATACAGGGAATATTTTAGGTTTTGCTGGAGAGCTTTATGAGAAAGGAATTTTAACAGGAGAAGATTTAGATGGGTTAGAGTTAACATGGGGAAATATTGATGCTTTTGCTTCATTAACTAAGAAAATAGCTTACCGAGAAGGCATAGGTGATGTTCTCGCAGAGGGTGTATATAGAGCGGCTTTAAAGCTTTCAAAAATGAAGGGTAAAGATTTACTTAAATATGCAGTTCAATCTAAAGCTATCGCGATAGGGGCTCACGGAGTAAGAAGTGGTTTAGATTATACAGATGAGATTTCTTATGCTTGCTCAACACAAGGAGGAGATCATACATCTGTGGCTAAGATTCCCTTAGATCATCCAAATAGCGAATTAACTGTTTTATTTTATGACTCTAGCGTAATCTGTTGGTTTAACGATTGGGCTATCCGAAAGGACTTGAAGTGGAAACTTATTAAGGCAGTTACTGGTTGGGATATAACAGAGAAAAAATGGTATGAAGAGTTAGCGCCAAGAATATTAAGTATTCAAAGAATTTTGCTTTTAATTGGTGGACCAGATGTTAAATGGCTTCCTTTAAAAGATGATGATGACCCTCCAAGGTTTTACGAACCTTTACCTTCTGGTCCAAAAGTTGGGAGGCATATCGATAAAAAGAAGTTTGAAAAAGAAAGAAAGGAATATTATCAAGCGTTAGGTTGGAATGAAGAAGGCATTCCAACAACTGAGACATTAGTAAAACTTGGTTTAAATGAGATGGCTCGATTTTTAAAAGAAAAGCTTAAAAATTTTACCTTTTAGATTCTACCTCTTGATACCATCTTTTTTTTGTTCCTATTTTTGCTCTCATCTTCCATTTCATACTTTTAGGTTCGCTATCTATTTTCTCAAGCAACTGAATAATCTTACCATTTAAATCTTCAATGTCCACATCGTTTAATACATTTGTTTTATTAACATACCCTATGAAGAAGTCTCTTAATTTATTCAAGTTTGTAGTTACAGTATAGTAAAATCCCCAATCATTAGCTAATAATTTAGCGATATACTCCCAGTTTATACAATCTTTATCACTGCTTCCTAGCTTGTGCTCTCTTAATAACATTATTACATCTATGGCATCCTTTTCAGTAAAATTAACTATTTGCAATTTTTCTAATAATAATTCAGCTAAAGGAATTGTTGGATACTCAACTTCTAATCTTCCTTTAAAATCTATCTTGTGGCACATATTAAGTTCATCGAAAAATACATCTACCACGTAAGCTTTGTCTTTAGGGTAAAAAATATATCTTTTTGTCTCGTATGTTGCTAAACTTTTCTCTAAAACATAACCAAATTTCTCAAAAAGTTTTACTATATTCGAAGTATGTTTACTATACGTAGCAAAATCCAAGTCTGAAAGTTTTCTATTAAGTTTTGTATGAATCCATGAAAAATTAGGAGAGTGTAATCTAAAAGCAACTGCTCCCAAAATTCTAATTACAACTCCATGCTGATTTGCATCTTCTACAATTTTTACAGCTTCTTGAGAAAGATCCAAATAATCACCCCTAAATAAAAACAGTAATACTAACCAGAGGTTAACATATACCCTTTAACTTTATCCCTCTCTAAGTTTACTATTGCTCCTCTGAGTATTCCTTCTCCATACTCACTTCCAGGATTTATGCATAATGTACGACCAATTAACCTTACTCCTCTAGCTTCATGAATATGACCGTGCAAACCAAGTAGAGGTTGATACTCTTCTATCGCTTTTCGAACAGCTATGGACCCTACAGGAATCATTTTAATGCCATCGGCACCAGTTTCTGGTTTAAAATTTTCATCCAACTTAGGAGCCGTATCTAAACCTGAATTATATGGAGGACAATGAAAGTTAAATATAGCATTTTTAATATCTTTAACTTGGAAAATCATGTTTTTGATCTTTTCTTCCAATTCTTCTTCCGAAATATCACGTGGACATTTCCATGGGGTTATATTAGCATAACCTGTGTTAATCATTTCATGATGTTGATCTATTTCTACAACTTTTCCTTCAGGATTTATCACATTTGTAAAATCGAATTTTTTAAAGATATCATCTATCTCAAACCTGTCATCGTTACCTGGAGTAATAAACAATTTTATATTTTTATTTTTTAATCGTTCCTCAGCTTTTTTTAACCAACTTTCCACTCTCTCCATCATTAATTTAGAAAATAATTTTTCAACTAAATCTTTATTAGCAGTAAGCTCTTCCATCTCTTTTTCATTCGTTAAGTATGGATAATTTCCACCATCTTTAATTAACTGTTCAATCTTTTTAACTTCCTCTTCATTTTTTAGTATTTTATCTACTCCAAGATAATTTACTATATAGCGCCCATCGCTTTGTTTAATTATAGGTATTATCATTTTCCCAGTTATATCGCCTCCTACAATAATAACATTAGGTTCATAAATATCTCCTGCTTTTAGCAACTTCATAAAGCATTTTTCAGAGCCATGCAAATCTGTAGCATAAAATATTCTGGTAAGCATTTTTCTTCCCTCATTTAAAGTTTTTTATTTCCTCACTATTTAAAGTTTTCTTTATTAAATCTGGGAACTTCAATCCAGAACTTGTTATTGTAGCGCATACTTTATCATTTTTAGTGAGAGTTAAATGGTTTAAGGCTGCTATTGAAGCTGCAGATGCTGGTTCAGCAATTATTCCCTGCTTCGCTAAGCTTATACAAGCCTCTTTTATTTCGCTATCTGAAACTTCTATAATTTCACCTTTAGTTTTATCTATTAATTCAGAAATTTTTGGTTCTTCTAGTTTATAGAAACCCTTTATACTATGAGCTATATTAGTTTTTGGTGCTATAGCCGCGATCATTCTTGCCTTTATTCCTCTGCTTAATATTCCTTTACCCACGCCAACAAAATGTGTACCGTTATTTGTTGGACAAATCACTACCGTTGGTTTTATTGCTGCTATTTCAATGCCTATATAAGTATTTCCAATCAATCTTTCAGGACAAGCTCCTGCATTAGCATTATAAATATGTTTATTCTTCACAAAATTTTTTAAAGCTTTAACAGCATTTAAATAATCTCCTTCAACTTTATGAATTACTGGATGAAAAGCTTCTATCAGTCTAATTTTTTCATCAGGTGTATCAGAACCTATAAATAAATGAGCTTTAAAACCGGCCATATATGCGTAGGCTGAAAAAGATATTGCAGCATTACCTGAGCTAGCGCATGCAAGCGAGTTAAAACCCTTCCTTTTCATATCTAAAATAACAACCACACTTTCTCTATCTTTGTGACTTCCAGTAGGATTAACTAATTCTAGTTTAGCATAAATTTTACAGTTAAATTTTTTACTTTCTCTTTCAAGCTTAACTAAAGGAGTATTCCAATTTGGATAATTTAAGAACAATATTGCTCGCTCCGTATTCTATGCTCAAATAAAAATTTTTGCAGTTAAAGTTTTTGCTTTTAACTTTTTAATCATATCCTCTACAATTTTGTTAAGCTCAGTAAATTCTGGTTTCCAACCCCATTCTTCTCTAGCGATAGAATCGTCTAGAGAGTGGGGCCATGAATCTGCTATAGCTTGTCTATAATCTGGTTTATATTCGCATGAAAATGTTGGAATAAATTTTTTAATGGCTTCTTCTAATTCACCTGCTGAGAAGCTTATAGCGTTTACATTAAAAACTCGATGTTTTAATTTTGAATTATCTGCTTCTGCCAAATTAATTAATGCTTTAATAGCATCTGGCATATACATCATGGGTAAAACTGTATTTTTCCTTACAAAGCAAGTGTAAGGTTTGCCTTCTATAGCTGCATAAAACATTTCAATAGAATAATCGGTTGTGCCTCCTCCAGGTTTAGTTTCACTACTAATTATTCCAGGAAATCTTACGCATCGAAAGTCAACACCATATTTTTTAAAATAATAATTTCCTAACAATTCTTCGCAAACTTTAGTAACACCATACATAGTTTCCGGAAGCATAATAGCATCGTTAGGAGTATTAAATTTAGGAGCGTTTTTACCAAAAACTGCTATGGAGCTTGCGGTTACAAGTTTTAATTTATATTTTCTTGCAACTTCTAGAATATTATAAAAACCATTCATATTAACTTCATAACATAATTGAGGGTTTTGCTCACCAACAGCTGATAAAACTGAAGCTAAATGATATATTGTATCAACATCATTATCCATAACTATTTTAGCCAATTGCTCTTTATCTGTAACATTTAAATAATAAAATGGACCGGAATTGCGTAATTCTTTAGTTGGTTTTGTAATATGTCCTGTAGCTATAACCATATCATTTCCATATATATTTCGAAGCGCTGGAACTAGCTCGCTTCCAATTTGACCGCAAGCGCCAGTTACAAGTATTTTATTCATTAAGTATCCCTTAGTTTTTATTTAATTATTCTAAGTTTTTTACCGCATTTCTCTAAAGCTTCAATAGCTTTATCCAATTGTTCTTTAGTATGCTCGCTGCATAATTGAATTCTTACTCTAGCTCTACCCTTAGGCACCATAGGATAAAATATTGGTAAAACAAATACACCTTCTTCCCAAAGTAACCTAGCAAATTCCTTAGCTTTTTCGCTTTCTCCACAAATTATTGGGATGATTGGTGTTTGAGTATTACCTGTATCAAATCCTAAATCTTTTACAGCTTTTAGGAAGTACTCTCTATTTCTCCAAAGCCTTTTAACTCTTTCAGGTTCATTTTCTAAAACATCTATAGCAGCTATGCAAGCCGCTGCTATTCCTGGAGGAAGCGCACCAGATAACAAGAAAGTGCGAGCTTTATTATAAAGAAAAGCTCGAATCTCCTCGCTTCCACATGAAATATGACCGCCAACCACTCCAAAGGCTTTACTAAAAGTTCCCATTTCTAAGTGAACTTCATCACGACCAAGACCAAAGTGATTTACGATTCCTCTTCCATTCTCACCTAATACGCCTTCTCCATGAGCATCATCAACATAAACGCCTGCTCCATGCTCTTTAGCAAGCTTAGCAATTTCAGATAAAGGCGCTATATCTCCATCCATACTGAAAACTCCATCTGTTAAAATCCATATATGATTGTATGGAGGCTTATGTTTTTCAGTCTCCTCTAAAACCCTAGCTAAATCATTTATATCATTATGTTTATATACTGCGCGGTCTGCATGACTTAATCTAACGCCGTCAATTATGCTGCCGTGATTAAGCTCATCTGAAACATAAATGTCGCCTTTACCACAAAGCTGGGGAATAACACCTTCATTAACCATATAACCTGTTTGAAAAGTTAATGAGGCGGGAGCTCCCTTAAATTTAGCGATGCGCTTATCTAATTCTTCATGTAAGCTCATGTTGCCTGCAATTGATCTATCGCTTCCAGCGCCAGCTCCATACGCTCTAGTTGCATTTAACATAGCTTCTACAACTTTGGGGTGAGTGGATAAACTTAAGTAGTTATTAGCGCAAAGCATAAGAACTTCTTTTCCGTTTACTTTGCATATGGGTTGACTTGCGGTTTGAAGTTCTTTAAGCTCCCAATTTAACTGTTCCTTAACTAAACGGTTATATTCCTCCACCATATACTGAGTTGGATGCCTTTTAATCATATTTAATCCTCCACAAGCTTCTCTTTATTTTTTATCATTTTTAGATATTTAAACTTTACTTTTTTTAAAAATTTAAACTAATAATATTAATTTTTTTAACTTTTTAATAAAAGGCTATTCTTTATAAATAACATAAACCTTAAAATAGAAAAATCACCAATTTTTACTTTGGTGAAAGAAATGGAGGCGTTTATTTTATTAAAGGTAAAAGGAGATCATAGAGGCGTTATGGAAGAAATTTCAAAGTTTCCATACATTAAACGAATATACAATATTGCAGGCGATAGAGATGTTTTAATTGAAGTTAAGATGAGGGGATTAGATGATTTAAAAGATTTAATAAATAAGGTTCGTTCTCTAGATAATATTTTAGAAACAACTTCTTATATAGCGCTTTCTCGATATAAATAAAACCATAAAATAAGGCCTTTATAAATAGTTAAACTATTTTCTATAGTTTTATTTGCATTAAAATTTCTGAGCTTGAAGATAACCTTTTGGAATATAACTAAATTCTTCCTTAATCATAGATAATACTAGGATAGTGTTTGTACGAATGACCCCCTCTAAACCTCTTATTTTCTCCATAATCATTTGATTTAATTCATTAATATCATTTGCTACAACCTTTACTAAAAGGTCGAAATCTCCAGTTACGCTTATAACATTCAAAACTTCAGGATTTTTAGCTATAATCTCTCCAATATTTTTTTCCTGACCGGGGATAGTAGAAATTTGTACAAATGCCGTAATTTGTTTTCCAAATATTTCACTTGGTATAATAATTACCTTTTTAAAGAAGCCCTCTTCCTTTAATTTTTTTATTCTATTATATACAGTAACAGGGCTTGTATTAATTTTTTCAGCAATATCCATATAGGTTAATTCAGGATCCTTCCGTAATAAAGAGAGAATTTCAAAATCAACCTCATCTATTTGTTTTTTCTTCCTCAATCTTAACAACCTCATTTTAATGATTTTTAATTTAAATATTAAGATTCATTAAGAATAATTAACAAATGGCTTAAAATATTTAATTTAATATTAAATGAATTTAACGCTTAATTTAAAAATTTTCCGCTTATCTTTAGCTTATGAAGATGCAGCAAATGCTAAATTGTTAAAAATGGCATTCGCAACTTTAAGCATAAATAATGTAAAGAAAAGTTATGGCTAAATTGATAAAAGAAGAATTAAAAATATAAGTTTTGATACTTAAACTAAAAAGCATATATTTTATTTAAGGAGAAAAGAGGAAGAAATTATTTATAGGCTTTAATGTTAATGCTTAAAATTTTTCCGATTAATTTTTCATTCATTCCAGGTTCATAATATGGTTTTTCTGAGGTAACGGTTATGTTTTTAAAGCCTGCTTCTTTTATAACTTTTAGGTATTCGTTTTTTTCCATAGCTCCAGCGATGCATTCAGCCCAAGCATCAAGATTTTCCTTAACTTCTTCAGGCAATTCCCCGTTAGTAACTAAATCTGAAATCATTAATCTTCCTCTAGGCTTTAAAACTCTATACGCTTCTTTAAAGGCTTTTAATTTATCAATGCAAAGGTTTATAACGCAATTGCTTATTACAACATCAACCGAGTTATCTTCAATTGGTAAATTTTCAATTTCTCCAAGTTTAAACTCCACATTTGTATAACCATATTTTTTAGCTATTTTTCTAGCTTTTTTAACCATTTCCTTAGTCATATCAACGCCTATAGCTAAACCTTTAGATCCAACTTTTTTTGAAGCTAAAAAAACATCTATGCCTGTGCCTGAACCTAAATCTAAAACTGTTTCGCCTTCTTTTAATTCTGCTAAAGCTGTTGGGTTTCCGCAGCCAAGCCCCAGAAAAGCTTCTTCAGGAGCCTGCTTTAACTCCTCCTCGGAGTATCCAAGAAGCTTTGCTTGAGTTAAAGGGTCTTCTATTGAAGCGCAAGAGCAGCATTCTTCTTTTTCAGCTGCTTGAGAATATCTTTTTTGAATGTGCATTTTTATTTTTTCTTTTTCCATTTTGCTTCCCTTTTTTATAATGCTGTTATACTTTTATATTCGAGTGTAAAATATAAATTTTATCTTTTGAAATAGAAATATCTCTTTATATTGTTGTTAATTAAATTTTGATAGGTGGTGGCTTATGAGTTATGAAGTTGATTTGCTTGAAAAACTTATATCTATAGATACTGATGTGAACAAGAAAACTGGTTATGTTGAAATGGCTGAGTTTTTAGAAAGGGAATGCAAAGCCATTGGGTTAAACGTTAAAATTTATGATGGCGTTAACATAGCGAAGGATGGTTATTCAAGACCTAATGTAGCAGCTTCATTAAATATGGATGCGGAAAAAACTTTAATGTTAATTTCTCATTATGATGTTGTGCCGCCTGGGGAAGGATGGAGCTTTAACCCTTTTAAACCAATTAGAAAAAACGATTTAATATTTGGTAGAGGAGCTTCAGATGATAAAAGCGCTATTGCAGCAGCTTTAGGTATAGCTAAAAAAATTCAGGAGGAAGTTGAAAAAGCTAAAAGAAACCTTCTTTTTTTATTTACTTGCGATGAAGAAATAGGTGGAAACGCAGGTTTAGGTTATTTAATAAACGAAGTTGAATTGAAAGCTGATGAAGCGCTTATAATGGATGCTGGATATGAAGCGGTTTACATAGGCGCAAGCGGAATTTTAACTGGAGAAATAAAGGTTAAAGGTGTTCAAGGACATGCAGGTTACCCATTTAAATCTTTAAACCCAATTTATCCGCTTGCTAAAATAGTTGCAAAGCTGGAGGAATATTCCATCTTAAGAGAAAAGAAAGTTTCCAGGTTTCCAGCTCCACCGGATGCTCCAAAACCCTATGTATGGGGAAGATTCAGCGTAACAATGTTAAAGGCTGGAGAAAAATCTAATATTATTCCTGGAGAAGCATCAGCTGTTTTTGATCTTAGGCTTATCCCAGAAGAAAACGTTAAGGAAGCGAAAAAAGAGTTTATTGAATATTTAAAAAAAGTTAGCAGCGAATTGAATGTAAAACCTGAATTAACAAAAATTAATGGTGGAGGAAACTATTACACCGACGTTAACCACCCCTTTGTTAAAAACTTTAAGAAAGCCGTGGAGAAAACTATTGATGAACAGGTTCCTTTAGCAGCTGAGCTTGGAGGAAACGATGGTCGATATACAAGCGCTAAAAATATTCCAACTATTTGTTTTGGTCCAATAGCTAAAGATAGCAGATTTCATGGAGTTGATGAATTTGTTAGAATAAAAGATGTGTTAATGGTTAAAGATGCTGTATTAAACTATATTCTTAGGGAAGCTGAGTAAAAAATTGATTGAGGACAACCATATAATAACTGCTGAAAATTTAACTAAAAAGTTTAACGGTTTTACAGCTGTGAACCATGTAAGCTTTAAAGTTGAGAAAGGAGAAATTCGGTTTTCTAGGTCCCAACGGAGCTGGAAAAACAACAACTATGAAGATGATTCAATGCGTTTCCCCAAAAACATCAGGAATTTTAAAAGTGAAAGCAATGGAGGTTGAAAAGTATCCTAGAGAAATAAAAAGGATTCTTGGGGTTTTACCTCAAGAAAACAATCTTGATCCAGATTTCACCGTATTTAAAAACTTGATTGTTTACGCTAGGTATTACGATATTTCTAAAGAGGAAGCTGAGAAAAAAGCTTTAGATTTGTTAAGGTTTGTTCATCTTGAAGAAAAGAAAGATTATCCAATTGAGAAGCTTTCAGGAGGAATGAAGAGAAGGTTGATGCTGGCTAGAGCCTTAATAAACAATCCTGAAATATTAATTTTAGATGAGCCTACAACAGGTTTAGATCCTCAAGCTAGACATTTAATTTGGGATAAAATTAAAAGTTTAAAACGTGAAGGCGTTACAATTGTATTAACCACGCATTACATGGAGGAAGCTTCACAATTATGCGATAAATTGGTTATAATGGATTTTGGAAAAATAATTGTTGAAGGCAAGCCTGAAGAGCTAATTAAAAAATATGTTGGAGTTAAAGTTTTAGAGGTTGATGCTAAACCAGAAGCCTTAAATTATGTTTTAAAAAAGGGAGAGAGATTCGAGCAGTTTAGCGATAGAATATGCATATTTACAAATGAAACGGAAAAGTTAATTGAGAAATTTACCCAGAAATTTAAACTTGAAAAAACTGTTATTAGAGAAGCCTCCTTAGAGGATGTTTTTCTCAAGCTTACAGGTAGAGGCTTAAGAGATTGAATTTGATGCGTTTAAAAGTTTATTTTAAAAAACCTGATGTTTCATATAGGGTTTGGAAAGTATGGCTTAGAAATAAAGACGCGTTTATGAAAACTATTAAAGTTAACTTTATTGTTCCATTTTTTGAGCCTATTTTTTATCTTTTAGCATTAGGGTTTGGCTTAGGATTTTACATAGGGGAAATTAACGGCGTTTCCTACTCGGCTTTTATAGCACCAGCTTTAATCTGCATTTCAATGATGTACTCAGCATTTTTCGAGTGCACATATGGATCTTTTGTAAGAATGTACTATCAAAAAACTTTTGATGCTATAGTAAGCACACCTTTAAATGTTGATGAAGTGATTTTTGGGGAAATTTTATGGGGTTCCACTAGAAGCGTTATAAACTCATCTATAATGCTTTTAGTTGTATCAATTTTTAATCTGGTTAAGCTTCCAGATTCAATCTTTATAATCCCTCTAGCCTTTATAGTTGGGTTTGTATTTTCATCAATTGGCATGTGCTTTACAGCTATTTCCCCTACAATAGATTCCTTTAACTATCCAATTTTCTTGTTTATTACTCCAATGTTTCTTTTTAGCGGAACCTTTTTCCCTTTATCGCTTCTTCCTAAACCAATTCAAATTTTATCTTTTGCTTTTTTTCCTTTAACGCATGCAC
>Ga0078972_1007691_pt1 | contig 23643 bp, 19 predicted proteins | sample YelNatPaOPGAMG01_FD_67568 | JGI IMG/M metagenome (GOLD analysis project Ga0078972, IMG submission 67568) | Hot spring thermophilic microbial communities from Obsidian Pool, Yellowstone National Park, USA - OP-RAMG-01 (SPADES assembly) (version 2) | ecosystem: Environmental > Aquatic > Thermal...
CGATCACAGTCGCTACAACCTTTGCGCCATCGGGTATTGAGCGAAACTCCTTGATAGTCAAGGACTTAGAGGGGGTTGAAAATGGGCCAGGTCAGCGGCAATTCCCCTTGCACCTCCACGCCAAAACGGTTAATAATATAGAGGCTAGCTTTTAGGAGGTATGTTTATGATATACCTAATAACAGCGGGCATGCTCTTCGGGGCAAACCCAGCGAGGACAACGGACGCGGAGGCGCCAGCGCTCAGAGTAGCGAGGGTGGCCTCCCAAAAGAGCGAGGGAAGGATAGTCCACAAGGGCGACAAACAGCCGTGGATACTCCTCGTGGATGACGACGGAAGTGCTGGCGGTGGATATTCTCCCATAGAAGGTTTCTGGACCGCGGCCCTGGATGTCAACTACGCTGGCCAGTATGATGTCTACGAGGTTATGACAAACGGCGACGGCCCCCCACTATCCACCCTCCAGAACTACCGTGTGGTCATATGGTATACGGGCGAAACCTGGAGCTCCGCATACTGGGTAACCCTCTCGGCCAACGACGAGGCAAACCTCGGTCAGTATCTTGATGGAGGTGGCGCTCTCCTGCTCACAGGCCAGGACTACTTCTACGACAGATATCCGAGCGCTGGGAACTTTCCCACAACCAGCTTCCCCTATGTCTATCTCGGCCTACAGTCAGTTGTGCAGGATTGCATAGGCGGTAGCGCTAACACTGGCGCTTTCGCTGGCGAGTATAACGGTTTAGCCGGAACATGCTTTGACGGTCTCTCCGGCACATTCAACTCGGTTGGCGTCTATTCTCAGGATGTGCCCTGCTGGCTTGACGACATCACTCCGAGGTCAGGGGAGGCGACCGGCGACCTTACGGCCGACACTGCTAACATAAGGGTCTGTAAGATAGGCTTTGAGAGGTTCCCCGGGAACTACAAAGTCATCTACTCCAATATGGGGTTTGAGGTCATAACCGATCTCAACGCGCGCGCCGCGATGATCAAGGCCGCGATTGACTGCCTCACCACCGGCGTTGAGGAGAGCGCTGGCGGAAAGGCCGAGAGCGTGAAGGTTTGGCCCAACCCGGCATCCGGCAAGCTCAATTTCGCCTTGCCCTCAGGGGTTGTTGGCGACATCAAGCTCTACGATGTATCCGGCAGGCTTGTTGAGTCCGCGAGGGGCGTGAACAGCGCCTCCTTTGATCTCAACCCCGGCGCCTACATCTACAGGGTTACGGTTGGCGAGAGGGCCCAGACAGGAACCGTGGCGGTGAAGTAATCGGACTAGCCGATAAAAAACCAGCCGGGCTTTTTAGCCCGGCTTTTTTAACCCGCAAATCGCACGGATATGCTTTCCTGCATTAAGCTATAAACCGTGAAGCTGATAGGGCTTCTGGCCAAAAACCCCGAGTTCTCCCTCGCGCCGAGGGTCATGGGGGAGTTTCTCAGAAGGCATGGCCTACCATATCACTACCAGCCATTCTCCGTTGACCCCTCGCAGTTCAGGGAAGCGTATGATGGGCTCAAACTGCTCTCAGGGGTCGGTTTCAACCTCGGCGCGCCATACCGGAGCATCGCCGTGAGATACACCTCAAGGCTCTCTGAGGAAGTGGATATCGTCGGCGCGCTTGATACGGTGGTCATATCAGAAGGGAAGGACACCGGATACAATGTCCAGGTGAGGGCGCTGGCGGATTTCCTCGCTGAGATAGGTTTTGACTGCCGCGGGGCAACTGTGATGGTCATAGGGGCTGGCGCCGCCGCATCTGCGGCAATATACACACTCCTTCTAGGAGGGGCGGAGCAGGTGTGGGTAGCCAACAAGACCCACGATAAGGCCTTTGCATTATCAGCAAGGTATGAACGCTACGGCATGGGAAAGGTTGTTGCGGTTGCCCTTTCCGAATCCGAAACAAGGAGCGTCCTGCCGGAGTGTCGGCTGATCCTGAACGCCACCCCTGTAGGAAGCAGGCTGGTTCCGCGGCTTTTTCCCCCGATTCACTACGGCTCCATCAGGCCGGACGCGGTAGCCATTGATATGATCTACGATCCCATAAACACCCCTTTTCTCGCCCGCTGTAGGTATTTCACCTCCAGAACCTATTCCGGAATAAAACTTTTTGCCGTGAGCCTCGCGAGGAGCTGGAGGCTCTGGACCGGCAGGGACGATTCCGAGGCTATTTGGAAAATCGCCAGAGAGATAGTTGGGGACTAACAGGGCCTTGAAATGCCGCGGCAATTACCTTAGAATATAACTATGCACGAGGCAGTGGTGAGCCGGATGGCAAACCAAGGGAGTAGCGCGAGATGACACTTTTTGCCTTGATAGCATCCTACTTCTCTTTGGTTGATTCTCGGGCACTTTACTCCGGCAACGCCTGGACAAGGACATCCGAGGAGTATTACTTCAACGGGGTTTCCTGGATGCTACATGGCGGAACGGGGTTTGGAGGGAACCCTTTCAGCGGGTTCAACGCCGGCACCAGCCTCTTCCTCAGGATATACGATGTTCTTTTCAGGGCCTCGGTTTTCAAAGGGATGGCTGATCTGGGCGGCGACGAGGCCATGGAAATGGGGCTCGTCTACCCTGTCCTTGATTCTATTCTTTTGTCCGGCACCCTCCAGACATCATATTCATACGGTCAGAGCGAATATGTTCCGGGGTTTTCCCTTAGGGCCGGCGCCTACTGGGCTGGCCCGGATGGGGATATAGGCATCGGGCTGAACCTCGCCAGGCTTGAGGCCTTTTCGGTTATAGCGGAGATGAACGAGAAACCCTCTGAGCTTTTGGGGTGGGGGTTTTCCTACTCCGGAGGCATGAAACGCTCCCGCCTCGCGACATCCGTGAGGGTTGGCCAAAGGATAGGCTTCTCCCTGAGCGGGGGGGCTATCTGGCTCACTGACTCCAACAAGGTCCTGGTCTGGCCGGGGCTTGGGCTTGATTACGATGGCGAGAAAATAGCGTGGAATCTCTCTTTTAGGTATGACAGGATTTACGGAGAATACTCCCCTCAGATTGGCTTCGGCCTAAGCTTAAAAAGACCCTACACCAAGGCTGATACTGCGCAGACCCCCGGTAGCGTTGTAACCTCCCAACCGGACACGGCAAAAAAGGAAATTTCGTCAAATACGGGCAATGGCGGAACAAAGCCGACAGGAAAGATCAAGCCAGCCACGCCGTCCAAGGAGGGCGCATCCGCTTCCTCAGGTTCAAGCCCCAAGGCCAGCGCGGAGGAGATAGAGATACTTTACCTCAAGGGGGTGGAGGCCTACAGGTGGGAGGATTTTGCCACAGCCATATATTACTGGGAAAAGGTTCTGGAGCTTGACCCAAACCACGAGAAGGCGAAAAGGGGAATAGAGAGGGCGAAAAAATACCTCGGCAATTAGTGCCCTCATCGCTCATCCACCCTTATCCCCAGAATTTTCCCCACCCACGGAACGGAGTGCCTGGCCCACGCCGTGCCTCCGGCGTTAAAGTTTATAAGCCTCTCAATAAAGCAATCAAGGCCGGAATACATCGGCTCCATTTTCCTGAAAAGCGAGTAATCCGGCAAATATACGCTCATTCTAGGGATTGCCATGGGGTCTGTCCAGGCAAGGCTTCTCGTCCTCCTCATCGTGAAGCCAGCCTCGTACCCGGCCTCCCTTGCCGCGGCCTTAACGCGCTCGTTGAACCTGCCGAATGGGTAGGCTATGAACCTCACCTGCCTGCTGAGAATATCCTCCAGCAAGCTTTTTGAATCAGCCAGCTCTGCCTTTAGGGCCTCCGCGCCTATCCTCGTAAGATCCGGATGCGTCATGGTGTGAGAGCCTATCTCCCAACCCAAAGCGGCGAGGTCTTTCAACTCCTTCGCGCCCATGTGCCGCCCCGGGGTTCCCCAGGTAACATCCCAAAGGGGGCTTTTGCCGATAAACCCGGCGACCGGAAAAACAATGCCCCTGATCCCCTTTCTGGCCATTATCGGCAAAGCGTTCCAATAGATGTCAAGATAAGCATCGTCAAATGTGAGGAGGAAAGACCTCCCCGCCGGGGGAGAGAAAACGGCCTCCGGCTCAGCCGGGGCAAACCCCCACCTCTCCAGCTGCCGAAGGTGGAAAGCGAACTGGGCTGGCACAACCCACCCTCCGCCCATTACCGGGCCGGATGTAACGCGGTGGTAATGCAGAACTATCAACCTCAACAGCATAAAGGCTTAGCGCGACTCGGGACAAGGGCCTGGAACAAAACCCTCTCCCGCGGGGTCAAATGTTGCGGGACTTGACAGGATGGTAATATAATATGAATGTAAAGGAGGAAAAACGATGAGGAGGCTTATAGCCGCGAGCGTCTTTATCTCAGGAATCGCCCTGGCGGACGCTTTCACGCCGGGGGCTGTGATGCTCATGATCTTTCCGGGGGCCAAGGGGGTGTCAATGGGAGGCGCTTTCTCGGCCATAGCAGATGATGCCACCGCCATATACTACAATGTTGGCGGCCTTGGCTTCTTCAGGAACATGGAGGTCCAATTCACCCACGCGCCGTGGCTGAGAACCATCGTTCCGGACGCCTATTACGAGTATTTCAGCGCCGTATTCCCTTCCAGGGTGGGCAACTTCGGAGCGGCTGTCACATACCTTACCCCTGGAGAGGTGGAGGTCTACGACGAGCAGGGCACATACAGGGGCAGTTTCAAGCCATACGATGTCGCCGTGTCCTTGGGTTACGGGGTTGTCCCCCTTCCTGGCTTGGGTATAGGGCTTTCAAGCAAGATATTTTACTCATACCTGGTTCCGGAGTGGGTGATGCGAGAGATATTGAACGAGCCAGGCGGAGGCACAGCTGTGACCTTTGGGATTGACGGAGGAATCCTTTATAAAACGCCCCTGCCCGGCCTCAGCTTGGCCGCCGTGCTCACTAATATCGGTCCGGGCGTGAGCTACACCGGCTCCGGGGAGACCGACCCCCTGCCGACCACCCTCAGGCTTGGGATAGCCTACGGGCTACTGAGGACAAAGTATCACAAGCTCACCGTTGCGTTTGATTACCACAAGGTTCTCCCTGGACTACTGGAAGACTGGCAGGAGAAGGGCCTGGATTATATCCTGCGGGAGGGCTGGCGTTCTATTGGCGCGGATTACACCTTCTACGACATGATCTCCCTTCGGATGGGCTATTTCCACGACCGCTACGGCTACAGGATGGGCCCGACCTTCGGAGGTGGCATAACATACGGCAGTTTCAAGCTTGACATCGCTGATGACGGCTCAATCTACGATTTCAACAAACACAACCCTGACGCCAAGCGCAACCTGCGCTTCACATTCTCATTCGTAAAGCCTATAAACCTTGAGAAACCAGCCAAACCCAAGCAAACCTCACATCCTGAGACGCCTGAGATAAAAACGGAGAGCGCCCCCAATTACCAGCCTGTAGAACCCACCGGAAACGAGGGGGCCGGCGAGCAAGGCGAAACGCACGAGTAAAACCGGCTGATCAGCGTCTTCTTCTCCGTAGGGTTCTTTTGAGGCCCCGATTTTTAGCTGAGATTCGGGGCTGAAAGGTTGGCACTGGGCGCCGGCTCCCGCTCTTTAACCCGTGCGGACAATAACCTTGGCCGATGTGGTCCTCCCGCGCCTTTTCGTCACCTTGAAGTATATTCCCTTGGGCAACTGCTCCGCGGCGCCGGTTTTCACGAGCCTGCCGGCCGCATCGTAGAGCTCGGAGACCCCGGCCTGGGCCGGCGGTTCCTCGGTTATGCCAGAGAAGGTTTCGGCCCGATAAAAGACCTTAAGGCTGTCAATCCTGAAAAGGGTCGTTTTTTTGTAATCAAGTTCAAAAGCGAGCCTGTATTGGAGCCTGTTTCCTGGAGGTATGGGCTCTTCCGGCCTTCCCCCCTCCCCTACCCTTACCCACCTGTTCCAGCGAGGGCCTCGCCCTGACCTCACCCAGGCCTTTACTGATATGCCATCCGGCGTGTTCCAGAAAACTTTGAGCGAATCAACTGATGTTATGTGCCACGGGCAGGTCAGCTCCGAGGAAAGGTATCTCTCAACGGGCTCGCGGTCGCGCAGGTTGCCCAGGTCTGTCCAGATGCAATCGTTAGGCGCCCAATCCTCAACAAGCGTAGCGTTATCCTGGCTGAAGCCGCCCCCGGAATTCCAGAAGACATAGGAACTTCTGCAGTATTCTCCCCACTTGGCCATCTCGTTGCCTATGAATATATCGGGCCAGCCGTCGCCGTTCCAATCAGCTATGAGATTTCCGTGCGCTCCGTAGGTGATGAGGGAATCAACTGGTCCGGAGACATAATCCGGCCCATATTTTATGTAGGAGTAGGTCTGAAGGGTCTCCGCGCCGTGAACCCCCCTCGCCCAATTTGATATTAGAAGGTCAAGGAACCCGTCCATGTTGAGGTCCCCTACGGTTATGTTGGAGGATGCCACCCCCGGCAGTTCCGTGAAGGAAGAGAAATCCGGCCCCCAGTATATCCTGTCAGCGGTATAGTAGCCCCGGTTGTCCTTGCCGTTGACGGCTATGATATCAAGCCAGCCGTCCCCGTTAAGGTCTGCAACCTGGCACTCCCAGTTGTTGCAGGCCGGCAAACGCATTGTGTCCTGCAGGCTGTAGGCCCCGTCCCAGCGGCCTCGGTAGATCACCATATCGGTTTCCCAACCAGTAGAATCGCTACAGTTTGAGGGGAATATTATGTCTAGGAAGCCATCGCCGTCAAGGTCAGCGATGGAGGTCGGGTGGCCGCCCGGGGTTGGCAAAGCCTGAGGTGAACGCCCTCCCCCCCAAATTATGTAAGAGCTCACATCCCAGCTCCCGGCGGCGTAATCCTTAGAGTTTGCGATGACAAGGTCAACTAGGCCATCGTTGTCAAGGTCAGCCGGCTGAATTCCCTGCGCGCCGAGGGAAAGGGGATAAGGTATGGAATCCAGGAGGCGAAAGCTCCTCATCCCATCGTAGGTGAATATGTATGAAGAGACATGGGGGCCCTCGTTCGTTACCTCGTTAGCGATGAGGAGCTCGGGCTTCCCGTCCTCATTAAGGTCAGCGACGAATATCCCGTTGGCCCACATTGAAGGGCTACCCCCTGGGTTTATCTCGCTCCTTTCTGAAAGGTGAGGCCCCCAATAGACCAGACTCGGGCCCAAGCACCAGGAAGCCAGAGGCAGATCAAGCCAGCCGTCATCGTCAATGTCAATGTCCTGGCCTATTATCCGAAGGCCTCCGCTTGCCGGAGAGTATATTCGGGAGCCTATCCTCCAGGTCCAGAGCCGATCCTCCTGCCACACAGTAGCGCTATCTCCCCCGAGGTAATAATACTCGTGTCCGTCCGCAAAATCCGCGTGGGATGACTCCGTCCAAACCAGGTTCACGGCCAAAAGTTCGGGGATCAAATCTAATCCGCCCTCCTTATAATGAAGTCCTCCTCTGGCATGAAGTTCTCAATCCTCAGGCTGTAAAAGTAGTAGCCGTTCTCCAAGAAGCGCGGCTTTCCGTGGGGATACGAGAGGTTCGCCTTCCAGGGGGTTTTGACCGAGAACTCTGCCCAGAGAAGAGGTTTTCCCCAGGCCTGGGTTGTTGTCGTTATGTAGCGGAAAACGCGGCCGGGGAAACGCTGTTTGTAGACGACCCCCACCTCCAGCAGGGTATCATCGGAGAACTCAAGGCACATCACCCATACCTCGCCCCTCTTCTCAAGGTGGCAGTTCTTGGCGGAGACCAGCGTGAAGTCAGTCCCCTCTTCGGGCAGGGGGTAAAGAAGGCAGAACTTAGACCCTGGCTCTGAACGCATGTAATAGAGAGCATCAACGAGGAGCGTATCACCGGATACCGAGCACGCTATTTTCTCAGCGTAGAAATCCAAAGCGATAAGGAACGAAAGGGCGACCATGGAGAAAATTTTACTGCCTCAGGCCTCAAGGGAGCAATCTGGAGGAACCGCGGGCTTCGGCCCGGCGACTAAGCTCGGACACGACCTCGGTTGATTGAACTGTGGCAAACTCCCGATCTAGAATTACTGCCTATGCTTGAGAGAATAATCCTTTTGATACTCCTTGTGTCCGGCGCGATAGCCTTCGTCTGGGGCGTGTGGCTAAGGTGGTCCTCTGCCCGAAAGGGAGAGCCCGAAGGTAGAACCGAAAGGCCTCTTCTGAGGCTTTGGGGAGCCGTTTGGCGCCCCGTAATCCAGTACTGTTCCATAGGTGGCAGAAGGGTCTTTTCCGGCCTTATGCACGCCTTCATAGCCTGGGCTTTCTTTGCTTTCGTAGCGACCGTGGCATTCAGCCTCTCTAAAGGGCTAGGAGGGCCTGGCCTGGCGGAGATACCGTATCTGAGACACCTTTACACCCTCCTTGACCTCACGGCCTTCCTCGCCATGCTGGGCGTCATTACCCTGGCGTTCAGGAGGTTCGTCCTGCGGCCGCGAGGCCTACGGGTGGACACCGAGGGGGGCGGGGTCCTCGTCCACCCTTTGGCAAGGACAACCCCAACGATTGAGTCAGCGATAGTTTTCGCCCTCATATTCCTCCACATGGCCTCGTATTTTCTGGAGACAGGGGCCGGCATCGCATCGGAGCCTCACGCCTTTTCTGGCATTGCCCTTCCCCTATCATCGGCCGTAGCGAGGATTTTCGGCGGACAAGCCCACGAGTGGGAACGAATCGGTTGGTGGGTGGGCACGGGGGTCTTCATCGCCTTCCTCTTTTACATGCCTCACTGCAAACACATTCACCTGTTCTTCGGCCCAGTGAACCTGTTTTTCAGGAAGCTTGAGCCATACGGAAAGCTCGCCAAGATTGACCTTGAGGATGAGTCTTCGGATCACTTCGGAGCAGTGAACCTGGGCCACCTTCCCTGGAAAAACCTTTTGGACGCTTTTGCCTGCATAGAGTGCGGAAGGTGTCAGGACAACTGCCCCGCCTACCTTACGCGCAAACCCCTTTCGCCCAAATCAATCGTTGAGAACACGAGGTTTCTTCTCTGGGAGAACGCTCACGCAAAGCCCATAGCCGAGGCTGTCCTCAGCACGGATGCCGTTTTCTCCTGCACCACCTGCGCCGCCTGCATGAACATATGCCCCATGGGAAACGAGCCGATGATGGTCGTCTTATACGCGAGGCGCGGCCTCGTGCTTGACCTGGGCCAGAACCCACCGGAGCTGACCCCGGTTTACAAATCCCTTGAGATATACGGAAACCCTTGGGGCATAGAGCCAGGTAAGAGGGACGAGTGGTTCTCCGGAACAGGTGCTAAAAGGTTTGACCAGGCCGAGAACCCGGAATATCTATTCTGGGAGGGTTGTGCCGGAGCGCTTGACCCTCGCGGCCAAAAGATAGCTAAGGCAATGCTCAGGATACTGCAGGCAGGAGGGGTAAATTTCGGGGTAGCGGGGTCGCTCTTCAAGTGCAACGGCGATCTGGCGAGGCGCACGGGCAACGAATACCTTTTCCAGATCCTGGCCTCGGAGAACGCCGAGATATTCTCCCAGCTTGGGGTCAAGAAGGTTATAACCATGTGCCCGCACTGCTACTTTGTCCTTAAGAACGAGTATCCTCAATTTGGCGTAAGCCTTTCGGTTATAGATCACGCCTCCTTTATCCTCCAGCTCATCCGGCAGGGGAGGATCAGGCCCGAAAGAAGCGCAAAGCTCATTACTTACCACGACCCGTGTTATCTTGGCAGGCACAGCGGCAAATATGATGAGCCGAGGGCTGTGCTCCAAAGCGTAGGGGAGGTGGCGGAAATGCGCAACAGCCGCGGATACTCCTTCTGCTGTGGGGGTGGCGGAGGCCAGTTCTTCATGGAGGAGAAGGGCGGGGAAAAGGTCTACAGGAGGAGAACAGCCGAGGCGCTCAGCACGGGCGCGAGCGTGATAGCCTCCGCGTGCCCATTCTGCGCCACCATGCTGGAGGATGGGCTCAAGGACGCCGGCAGGGAGGATGTTTTGGTGAAGGATGTGGCGGAGATAGTGGAGCTCCACGGGCTGTAAAACTGATCTTGCGCCGGCCGGAGCTCCTCCACTATACTTTGGGCCGATGAGCGAACTGGTTATCACCCAAAAGGTGGCGCCGGACGACCCGGAGGTCATCATACTAACCCTTGTGGGCAACCTGGACACGGTCACCTCCGAGAGCTTTGCCAAGCGGGTGAGGGAGATAATAGCATCCGGGTGGGTTAAGCTTGTGATTGACCTGGAGAATGTTGAGTTCGTGTCCTCGTCGGGCTGGGGGTCACTAATAGGCTCTCTCAGAAGAACCCACGAGGCAGGAGGCGACATGGTCCTGGCGAACATGAAGGGCCAGGTTCAGCGCGTGTTCAAGATGATGGGTTTTCGGGCTGTCCTCAAAGCATTCCCCACCGTTGAGGAAGCCTTGAAGCACCTCTCTTCAAAGTGATGGACCGCGAGAGCGCGGCCCGCAGGGCCAGCGAACTGCGTGAACTCATAAACAAATACGATTACTACTACTATGTCCTTGACAGGCCTCTCGTTTCGGACCAGGAATACGACGAGCTGAAGCGTGAGCTTGCCGAGCTGGAGGAGCGCTGGCCCGAGCTGAGGACCCCTGATTCGCCAACCCAAAGGGTGGGGGGGGCGCCCAGAGAAGAATTCACCAAATATCGCCACGCCCAGCCCATGGTTTCACTTGATGACGCCCGTAGCGAGGATGAGCTCATGGAGTTTCACGGCAGGGTAGAAAGGCTCCTCGGCCCGCTAGCGGCATCGGGTTTGGAATACATAGTTGAACCCAAGTTTGACGGCACATCACTTGAGGTTGTATATCAGGACGGCATTCTGACGGTAGCGGCAACCAGAGGCGACGGAATCGTTGGCGAGGATGTTACCCCAAACGCCAGGACAATAAGGAACCTGCCGCTTAGATTGCGCGTTGACCCGCCCGCTAGGGTTGATGTGAGGGGGGAGGTAATCATGCGGGTAAAGGACTTCGCGGAGCTCAACAGGAAGCTGGCGGATGAGGGAGAGCCGACCTTCGCCAACCCCCGCAACGCGGCCGCGGGCTCTCTGAGGCAGCTTGATCAGAGGATAACCGCCTCAAGGCCTCTGAGGTTTGTAGCCTGGGGCGTTGGGCTTACCGAAGGCATAACATTCACAAAGCAATCCGAGATACTTGATTGGCTTGAGCGTGCTGGCTTTGAGACCTCCTCGCCGAGGCGAATCTGCAGGGGAATAGAAGAGGTAATCCAGTTCTACAAGGAAATGGAGGAGAAAAGGGATAGCTTCCTTTACGAGCTTGATGGGGTTGTGGTGAAGGTGAACGCCCTCGCCCTTTGGGATGTCCTGGGTTCAACCGCGAGGTCGCCGAGGTTCTGGATAGCTGGCAAGTTTAAGCCTCGCGAGGCCACATCCGTGATAAGGGGCGTGATCCACTCAGTAGGGCCCTCGGGAACCGTTACCCCAATAGCCCAACTTGATCCCGTGAACATAGGAGGGGTGACAGTCCAGAGGGCCAGCCTGCACAACTACGACCTCGTAGAGAAAATGGACATACGGATCGGGGATGCCGTTTTCGTCAGGAGGGCCGGGGATGTGATACCGGAGGTCGTCTCGGTGATTCCGGAGCGCAGGCCCCCCGACGCTAAGCCCATAAAGCCTCCGGAGCGTTGCCCAGCTGATGGCTCGCCCCTGGTAAAAGACGGCGCATACTACAAGTGCACGGGCCTCTCTTGCCCGGCAAAGCTCGCCGGAACAATAGCCCAGATGGCCGGAAGGGGTCTTTTTGACATAGAGGGGCTCGGCGGAAAGACTGCCGCCCTTCTCGTTGAGGCAGGCCTGGTCAAGGACCCTGCCGATGTTTTTTACCTGAAATACGAGGACATAATCAAACTCCCGGGCTTCGCGGATCTCTCCGCGAGGAACCTCATCTCTGCCATAGAAAAATCAAAGGAGATCCCATTCGCGAGGTTTTTGGCCGCCCTCGGAATTCCGGGGGTAGGGACGGTGACCGCCTCCCTCCTGGCCCAGCACTTCTCAAGCCTTGAGGAGCTTGCCTCAGCAAGCGAGGAGACCCTAATGAGCATAAAGGGCATAGGGCCTGAGACAGCCAAGAGCCTCAGGGAGTTCTTCGGCCAAAAGCGCAACCAAAAGGTTATAGAGAAGTTCTTCGCCGCAGGCGTAAAGGTTATATACGAGAAGAAGGAAGAGGGGCCGGCTCCCTTTGCCGGCAAGACATTCGTGTTTACGGGCGCGCTTTCCGGGATGACGAGGGAGGAGGCCGAGGCGCTCGTGGAGAGGCTTGGGGGGAAAGCCACCGGTTCCGTCTCAAGGAAGACGGACTATGTTGTCGTTGGGGAGAACCCCGGTTCAAAGCTCAGAAAGGCACAGCAATTGGGTGTTAGGACAATTTCAGAAGAAGAGTTCATGGCAATGGTTCGCCCATACCTTAAATAAGCCCGTGAACGCGGATATCCTGCAGCTTTAATATTTTCTGCCCATCTATGGCGAGGAAAGCGATAATCGTCAACGGGGGCGCTGGCCCCTGGCAGGAGAAACCCCTGGAGAAGGCCCTTTCCGGCATCAGAAGGGCTGTTTTGGCCGGTTGGAAGGTCCTTCAGGATGGAGGATCGGCCCTTGACGCGACGGTTGAAGCGGTTGTTGTGATGGAGGACGACCCTGTTTTCAACGCGGGAACAGGCTCATGCTTGAACACCCTCGGTTTTCCCGAGCTGGAGGCCCTGGTAATGCGAGGGGATACCCTTGAGGCCGGCGCGGTTGCTGGAGCGCGCGTAAAAAACCCCGTGAGGCTGGCGCGCCTGGTTATGGAGAAGACTGACCATGTTATCCTATATGGCGAGGGCGCAATGATGTTCGCCAGGGCAATGGGCTTTGAGGAATACGACCCGGTAATACCCGAAAGGGTTGAGACCTACAGGGAGATGATCCGGCTCCTCCGGGAAGGAAGCTCTGAGCGCTGGCCAAAGCTCCGGGAATTTGTTAAGGAGCATCCTGAATACCTTGGGGATACCGTCGGCGCTGTAGCGGTTGATGGCCAGGGACTCTGCGCTGTGGCAACATCCACCGGCGGGGTTTTCCTCAAGATGCCGGGGAGGATGGGGGACAGCCCCATACCAGGAGCCGGGAACTACGCAACCAAGTCCTGCGCGGTCTCTCTTACCGGCGAGGGCGAGGGAATGATAAGAACCCTGGCGGCCAAAAGGGCATCTGACCTCATTGATTCCGGCATGGAGCCTGAGGATGTTGTCAGGAAGGTTGTCCAGGAGGTTCACGAGAAGACCGGAAAGATGTGCGGGATCATACTCGTTACTGCCGACGGCAGGACTGCCAGCTATTGCAACACAAAGGCCATGCCCACTGGCGCCATGTGGGATGGGCTTGAAGAGCCTGTGGTCAAAATCTGAGCGCGGGGTTGAACCTCCTCCTGCCGCGGGCTTAAAATTGTGGCATGTTCTTCCTGCTACTCGTGGCAAGGACCCTGGTCGTGAATTCCGATTACCAGGGGGTAGAGCTCACGCTCACGCCTGACACCTCCTTGGTCATCCGAGGGAAGCACCTCTACGGTGAGGCCGGGGATACAACGAAGGTGGTCGCGGAGGGAGACCTGGTCGTTGAGGCCCCCTCCTCGTGGAGCATTGCGTTATCCTCCGAATCCGGATCCTTATCCGTAAAATCCGGGCTAGAACGGGGCCCTTTCCCGCCCTCGCTCACGGTTGTAAGCGTCTCAGGCGATTTCTACATGAGGGGGTTGTTTCCGACCAGGCTAACATTTACCTCCATGACAGGGGACGCTACGCTTGAGGGGCCGGCCTTGGGCGATGACTGGTCCGGCTCCGAGTATAACATACAGACCGCCTCCGGCAGGGTTGACATCCTGGGGCCTGCTCAGGGGGTCTTCTGGGTCAACACCCTCACGGGGCCGATAAACCTCTCTTTTGATACATTGCCGCTGAGAGCTACCTATGACCTGAGGACGGGCACAGGCTCAATAAAGTTCACCCTTAGGGACACGACCATTAAAGACAACTTCACCTTCCAGAAGGGGGGGTTCTCAGTCAGCGCCCGCAGGATAGGTTTCGTGGAGCAGGAGGAGGGTGGATGGCTCTGGAAATGGGGAAAGGCCTGGTCTCCCATACTGATAATTGATTACAACAGGGTCAAGGGCGCTGAGCTGGGTCTTGGCATTGACCTCAACCTCGGGGGCCCGGATGCTCACACCGCCTCCGGCGGCCTTTCCTATGCCTTCGCTGGGAAAAAGCCGTTTTGGTTCATGAGGGTTTCCCCGCGATTCGCGGCTGGCCCCAATTTCTACCTTGACCTTTGGGCATACGACACCGTCTCCAGCTTTGACTCCTGGTCCATGGGAAAATACGAGAACGCCATCTCCGCAATTATCTTCACGGAGGACGCCAAGGATTACTTCCGAAGGAGCGGTATCTCGGTGGGTGTAAGGGGCACGCCGAGCCAGAGGATAACGCTCGGACTCCTCTACGAGCTGAGCGACATAATCCCCTTAGAGAAGGTCACGGACTTCGGGCTTTTCGGGCCTGATTTCAGGCCGAATCCCCCTGCGGATTCAGGAGTCCTGCGCGCCCTGCGCTTTTCATCAACATACAGGAACCCCGGCGTGGCGCTCTGGCTGGAATACACCTATTCCCTTCGGGATTCGTTTGGGCTCAATCAGCTAGCCGCTAGCGTGAAGCTCTCCAGGGAGGGTTGGTCGTATTTACTGATGACGAGGCTCTGCCTCGGATACTCCTTCGGCCCCTCGGCCCCCCTGAGGCCGTTTCTCTTCGGGCTCGGGGGCGTGGGGACAATCCCAGCCTACCCATATAAATACCAGGAGGGCGATCGCGCCCTGCTTTGGAACCTGGAATATCAGATGAAACTGAGGCACACCGGGCCCCTCAAGAGGATAATAGCATTTGCTGATGTTGGAAAGGCGTGGACAGGTTCGTTTTCCCCTGATTCCGTTATGGCGTCGGTTGGAGCTGGCTTCTCCGTCTACGGCGTATCAGCCAGGGTAGCGCAGGATGTTGTTGATGTAAAAAGGCCCGCCAGGCTTTTCCTCAGATTGGAACAGAGGTTTTAAATCGCAGATTAGAGCCAATCCATCTTCATGGCCCTTCTGACAAGGGACATTGTCTTTGCGGCCTCCTCCCTTGCCCTGCGCGACCCTTCCCTCAGGACATCCAGGAGGTAATCCTCCTTAAAAGAGGAGCGCTTTTCCCTGTATGGCGCCAGGAACTCGTTCAGCCCAGCCGCGGCGCGCCTCTTGCACTCAACACAACCGAGCTCCCCGCGCTCGCAAGCGGGCTTGACCTCCTCGGCCCTTGGTGGAAGAAATGCCTTTATCAGAAGAAATACAGGACAATCATCCGGGTGGCCGGGGTCGCTCTTTCGGATCTTGGCCGGGTCCGTGAAGAAACCCATCAGCTTGCGCTCAAGGACATCCGGCGGGTCAGCAAGGTATATGCCGTTGTCGTAGCGCTTGCTCATCTTTCTGCCGTCAGAGCCGAGTATCCGCGGAACTGGGGTGAGGAGCGCCTCCGGCTCCGGGAAAACCTGGCCGTATGTGGCGTTGAATCGGCGCACTATCTCCCTCGCGAACTCAATGTGCGGGACCTGATCCTCGCCAACCGGCACGGCCTGAGCCCTGTATACCGCGATATCCGCGGCCTGGAGTATCGGGTATTCAAGAAAGCCGCACGATATTGCATCAAACCCAGGAACATCGGAGAAGTCAACATCCGCAACGCTTCTCGCGAGGAGGTCTGATGCCCTGTCAGTGAGTTTGGATAGTTCGGATGAGAGCTTTTGCCTTACGGTTTCGGGGGATGGTCCGCTCGCTATGAATTCAGCGAGGTTTTCGGTAACCTCAGCGCGTATGCCCTTTAGGATCTCAGAGACATCGCTGGTTTCAGTCCTGAGCTTATCCTTGACGAGCTCGGACCTTTTGTCCTCAAGGTGTTCCTTGAATGTCGGGACACGGAGCGCCCGCGAGAGCGATACCAGCATTGAGAAAAGAAGGTGCAGTTCAGCGTGCTCCGGAACAGCTGACTGGAGGAAGAGAACCGAGCGCTCCGGGGACAGGCCTATCGCGAGCCAGTCCCTGAGCATCTCAAGGGTGTTGGGCCTCAGAGCGTCGGTCTCAGCGTAGTCCGTTGTAAGGGAGTGCCAGTCAACAACGCAGTAGAAGGTCTCGTATTCCCCGGAGTCCTGTATCCTAACCCAGTTGAGGAAGGCTCCGGCGAGGTTTCCGAGGTGGGCCTTGCCGGTGGGCCTCGTTCCTGAAAGGACTCGCTTCTTCATTGAACCGGCTCCATCCTGCAAAGGAAGTGCCTGAGATGCGGGGGCTCATAGGTTATCCTGTATCCGCGAAGATCGCCTCTCCTCTCGTAGACTCTTCCGGCTGTTTCCACAACCCAATCAAGGTGAGCCTTGGTGTAGACACGTCGGGGTATGGCCAGGCGAACAAACTCGTGCCTTGCGTGCTTGCCGAACATCAACGAGCCTATCTCAACGGTCCTCACGGCGCCCTCGCGATAAAGCTCAACCGCAAGCGCCTGGCCGGGGAACTCGGGTTTCGGTATGTGCGAAAGCGCTTGGCCCGCCTCAATGTAGACCGCGTGGCCCCCAGGGGGCCAGATAACCGGATAACCGATCCCCCTCAGGCTCTCGGCGAGGTAACGGACCTGACCAACCCTGTAGCTCAGATACTCCTCGTTTATCCCCTCCTTGAGACCTTGGGCTATGGCATCCATATCCCTTCCAGGCATCCCGCCGTAGGTGGGAAAACCCTCCCAGAGAATGAGCTGAGATCTGAACGCCTGGGCGAGATTTTCGTCCCTGGTGGCTATGAATCCTCCTATGTTGGCTATCGCATCCTTCTTAGCGCTCATTGAGACCAGATCGGCGTGGCTTATTATCTCCCTCACTATATCCGAAACGGACCTATTGGCATAGCCCGGGTGCCTCTCTTTAACCAGGTAAGCGTTCTCAGCTATCCTGCATATATCAAGCATTACGAGGACGCCCTTTTCCCCGGCCATCCGGGCGGCCTCCGCCACATTCTCCGGAGAGGCCGGTTGGCCGCCTCCGGTGTTGTTCGTTAGGGTGAGAACGAGCATCCTCGGACGGGGACTCTTTGCGAGGAGGTCCTCTAGCCTCTCAAGGTCAATGTTCCCCTTGAAAGGATAATCGCTCTCTATGTCTTCGCTTTCCGGGCAAGGGATGTCAATGCCCTGCGCTCCGACAGCCTCTATGTTGGCCCGCGTGGTGTCAAAAAGGGTGTTTGATACAACCGTATCCCCTGGCTTAAGGAGCACGGAGGCTATGATCCTCTCTCCCCCGCGGCCCTGGTGCACGGGGATAACATGGTCCATGCCGGTGAATTCCTTGACAGCCTTTTCAAACCTGAACCAGGACCTGGCTGAGGCGTAGGACTCGTCTCCGAGCATCAGGGCTGACCACTGCTCCTGGCTCATGGCGCCCGTCCCTGAGTCGGTTAAAAGATCAACGAAGACCTTCTCTGCCGGTATCTTGAAGAGGTTATAGCCGCTCTCGCGGAGAAGCGCTTCCCTTTCCTCACGAGGAGGAAGTCGTATGGGCTCTACGGTCTTGATCCTGAAAGGTTCTATGGGGTATTCGGGCATGCGAATATTATCCAGAAATCGGTCAGAGGTTCGCAAACTCACGCTCCTATTCCCCCTCCCAGAAATCGGAGAGGTCAACCTGAAAACCCATCGCTGAAAGGATTCTCGTGACTATGAATCCGATAAGGTCGTCCACGCTTTTCGGCCCGTGGTAAAACGCTGGCGAGGCCGGCATCACGGTCGCGCCGGAAAGCGATGCCTTGAGCATAGCCTCAATGATTGTTGGCGAGAGCGGGGTTTCGCGGATAAGGAGAACCAGCGGTTTTCTTTCCTTAAGCGCCACCTGCGCCGCTCGGGTAATGAGGTTATCCCCGATCCCTGATGCTATCTTGCCGAGGGTTGATGCGGAGCAGGGGACTATCCCGAATGCCGAGAAGCCTGAGGAGCCGGAAGCGGGGGCCTTCGCCATATCGTCCGCTTCGTAGAACTCTGCCGAAAGCGCCTTTATCCTATCCAAAGAAAAGCCCTCGGCCTCAAGCACATGCCTGCCCCACCTCGTGAGCGCGATGTGCGCCTCAGCGCCCCGGCCCCTGAGCTCCTCAAGGAGTCTTACCGCGTATACGGCGCCCGACGCGCCCGTGATTCCAACGAATACCTTCATGGGTTTTCACCTAACGGGGAATATGGTCTCCGGCAGTCTCAGCATCTCCTCCGGAATGGGCGAAAGCGTGTCCAGGCGCATGAGAGAAGCCTCGCGAACCTCCCCTTCCTCCTTCACCTGATAGAACAGGGTGAGGCCTTTCCAGCGAAGGAGCTTGCCCTCTATGGAGGTATCGTCCCCGGTAAGCTTGTAGGCCGCGCAATCGTAGCCCTGGTAGTTCTCGGAGCCGGCCTCGGTTGCTCTGAGTCCGCCGTGGCCCAGGACAACCCCTCGGGAAACAGGGTCTCCGGTGCACCAGAAATTCACCAGGTCCTCAGGGGTTTTGAAGTAGCCCTCCTGCGCCGAATACTCAAGGAGGTTCATGTCAACCTTCCAGCCCTTCTTGTCAAGGATGAGCCCCCTCTCTGAGAGCTCTCCCCCTCTGTATATGAGCATCCCCACCCGTCTGCCGGAATCCGCTATGTAAGCCACGGCGCTGTCATTTCCGACCTTCCAGGCCACGATGGCCTTCTGAAATGAGAACGGCGCCGCAAGGATAAAAATGAGGGTCATGCTTCACCTCTTCTTTTTTTCCGTTACCTTCAGGTTTTCGGCGCAGATTGGCAAGGGCGCGTCAATTCCGAAGAGCGCCCTCAGAGCCTCCTCTGCCAGATAAGAACCCTTTAGCCTGTTTCTCTTACTTGTGCTGTTCACGACAAGGGAGCTAACTGCGACTATGCGCTTCCCGTCATCCGCGAAACCAGCGAACCAATCGCACTTGCCCTGGGGGTCATTGCCCGTGAGGGTTCCTGTTTTGCCGCCGACCGTAATACCCGGCAGGACGGGAGCGCCATCCGAAGCGTAAAAAGCCTTGTAGGAGGTGCCGCAGGTCACGGTAGCCACCATGAGATCGCGGATCGCTTTTGCCTCCCCGCGCGTCATGACAACAGCGAGGGTCTCCGGTCTTGCGGCCCAGACGAGCTTCCCATCCTTTGATACGACGCTGTCCAGGAGGCTCGGCTTGAGCATCACACCTCCGGATGCCACGGCTGATGCCACAAGCAGAGCGTGGAGAGGGCTTATGGATGAATTGATGAACCCTGCACCCATCAGCATGAGCTCTTGCTCGCCCTTTGGTTTGTCAACCTTCCCGAACCCCAGCTCCTCAGGAAGGCTGAAGGGCTTTCCGTCTACCCTGAAACCCAGATCCCGCGCCGATTCAATTATAGCCGCCTCACCAACCTCCCTGGCCAATCTTCCGAACGCTGGGTTGCAGGAAAGCCCGAATGCCTCCGCAAAAGTGGCTTTGTTGACATATTTGCTCCTGAGCCAGACGCGCGGGTTAGTAGAGTGGGGTTTGCCCCTGTAGGTTATGGAATCCCCTGGAGCCATACCAAATCTTCTTATAACAGCGAGAGCGGTTGCTATCTTAAAAAGGCTGGCCGCCGGGAATGTGTTCCGAAGAGCGAGATTCTTGTTCCAGGGGTTATCCGGCTCTGACCTGCTGTATGCCTGGAGGCCGAGGATCCTCCCGGTTGAAGGCTCAGATACGATGATCACCCCGTAGGCAGGGCGCCAGTTGTCGTAGAGCTCAAATGTCGCCGATTGGACACTTGGCACAACGGAAAAGTAGGCCACATCGCCGTTTTGGAGGGTATAGGTATAGACAGAATCCCGCAATCCAGCGTTCTTGAAGAGCCACAGCTGTGTCCTAAAGGATGAATAATCTATCCCTATGAGAAAAAGGAAGCTCAACGCCATGGGCGAATAGCTTAAGCCATAAAGGGAAACGGGATCAACACGATCATTTCGCCCAAACAGCCACCCTGTAATTCTTGAAGGTAAGGAGAAGGTTTTTTGCCGCAAGACGCGCCTTCATTACCTCAAGCCCGGAGTGGGCTGTCTCCATCTCAGAGAGGATAAGGTGGATTCCGGATGACATGAGGAACTCTGCCTGGCTGACGAAAAACTCCTCCGTGAGACCCGAGCGGGCCGCTGAGAGCCTGAAAATATCCCAATCAAGGAAGTAGGTTATATCCTGATTCCCAACCCGTTCAAACGGATCGTTGGAAACCGTGTGCTTGTAATAGCATGTGAGGGTTCCTTGGGGATATGATGAGAAAAGCACAGCCCTGGGATAGCCGTAATCAATAACCAGCATGTATCCGCCCTCCAGGCAGGAGGCGCACTCAGCGAGAAATGAGATCGCCTCCACCGAAAGGTCGTATATGAAGCCCTCCGGCGCGTTATCCGGCAGGAGGGCCAGGGCATCCTCCCTCGCCGGGGCCTTCGTCCAGGAGAAGGGGTCGCCGAGGGCTACCATCATCATTGACCAGCCTTCGGTTTCCCTCACGAACCTGTCAAAAGCGAAGGAATCCAGGACCTCATTTGCCAGAATGACCCCGGAGAAACTTCTCGGTAATGATTCAAGCCATTCAACGCGCTCGGAGTGGGGCGAGAGCAACCTCTCCCCTTGGGCCCTGAGGGCCGGGCTCTTCTCCAGGATGAGATAGCGGGTCTTTCGGTATATCTTCGGCTCCCTGAAGGAGAGGTAATCCAGAATGTCAGATGCCAGAAAACCCTTCCCCGGGCCTATCTCAAGGACGGTCCAGGGGCCGCCCCTTGAAATCAGGAACCTGGCAACGGTCCACCCGAAAACCGGATGAAGTGAGGGCCCGGTGTAGAAATCCCCCTCGCCCCTAAATGGCTTGCCGGTAGAATAATAGCCCATCTCCGGATGATAGAGCGCCTCCTCCATAAACCTGGAAAACGGAATTGGCCCTTCTCTTTCTATTAACCTCCTTAAGTGTTTCTCCAGATCCATCTACCTGCGCCCTAGAAAGCCCTTCCACCAGGGCTTGGGTTTCTCTTTGCCGTAGTAATAGTAGGTGGAGCGCCTTGCGCTTGCCATGTTGAGTATCACTCCCGCGACCCGGGCGCCAGCGTTGGTAAGGATATCGGAGGCCTTTCTGAGGTCCCTGATGTCCGTGCCGTGGACGCGCGCCACAAGGACAGTGATATCCAGCTGCGGCGCGAGGACTCCGGGCTCGGCGAGCATGAGCGCTGGGGGAGTGTCAAATATGACGATGTCAAAGGAATCCCTCACCTTCTCAAGGAAGGAGCGGAAGTAATCCCCAGAAAACAGGGCAACGGGGTCAAGGACCTCCCTCCCTATGGGAAGAATCCGCATGTTCGGCAGGGGGCCTTCCACCATAACATCCTGCGGGGGAGAACCGTTAACGAGTATCTCAAAAAATCCCTTCCTGTCAAGGAGGCTGAGGGATTCGCTCAATGTCCTCTTGTTGGGATCAGCGTCAACGAGGAGAACCCGCTCGCCTGAGGCGGCAAGGCTCGCCGCAAGGCTCGCCGCAACGGTGGTCTTCCCCTCGCCGGGCCCGGGGCTGGTCACGCAGAGGGTCTTGTTCCTCTTCAGGGGCCCGAAAAGCCCTATGTTAATGGCGGCTATCTTGAAGGCCTCCGTGACCATGGGATCCCTTATGAAAAGGGGCGAGGCGCCGGCAATTTCCACCTTCGGTATAGTGGCTATATACCTTAGCCTTCCCCCCTCGCCCATGGGCCTCTCGGTATCCTCCCGTATAGTTGTATCCATGTATTCCAATATAAGAACAAGTGCGGTGCCCACGAGAAGCCCTATGAGTATCCCAAGCAGAGGTATCCTGACGAACCTGGGCTTTGTGGTTATTGTAGAAGCCCTCACCGCCTCCTCCAGAACATTAACATCGGAGGTGACGCTGGCTTCCTGGATCCTTATCTCCTCATACCTCTGGGCGAGCAGGGTGTATATGTCCTCAGCGGCCTCCTTTTGCCTCTCCAACTGCATATACTGGAGCTCTTTCTCCATGATACCGCTGAGGTTCAGTTTCTCTTTCTCTATATCGGCAATGAGGCTGGACCTGGCCACCGAAAGGGCCTTTTGTCTGTCCGCTATGGCGGTTGACAGCTCGGATTTTAGGCTTGCCAGCTTGGTTCTCAGCGCCTTCACCTCCGGATGGCTTTCTCCCAGGGTTCTCGTAGCCTCGGCAAGCTCAAGGTTCGTTGCCCTAGCGTCCCCGAAAAGGGCGGTTATTCTGGGATCATCAATTAGGAATTCAACATAGCCAGGGATGCTATCCCCGCCCTTTATCCAGCTAAGTATGCTTCTGAGCTGGCGCTCTTCTGCCTCTATTGCTCTTAGCTGGGCCTCCTTTTCCGAGAGCCGGTCGGCCACCTTGGTCTGCTCAGCCGATACATCAACTATGCCCTCTCGTTCCCTGAAAGCCTTCATTTCGTCAGCTATTCTCGCTAGCTCATCGCTGTAGCGCTCCATCTGCTCGCTTATGAAAGCCTTACTCTGTTCAAACTGCGCCCTTTTTCTCTTGAGGTTTTCATCCACAGCGGCCCTGGCTATGCCATTGACGAGGATGGCGGCCGAAACAGGATCATCCCAGGTAAGCGTTATATCCATGACCAGAGGGCCGCTGAACCCGGGCCCACCCGGCAGTTGGAGCCCTCCCGCGCTCTCGCTAAGCTTTGATATGTTTATGCTGAGGCTTCCCCGGAGGGCCGCGGCTACATCCTCAGGGGAAACCACCCTGAACTCCACAAAATCGCCCTCCTCAGGATTGGAGGAAAGGAGGGTAAAGGAAATAAGGCTATCGCGGAAGGGTTCGCCAAGCCTACCGCGGCCCGTGCCACCAGGGCCCTCAACGGTGTAAATGCTATCGTTCTCAAGCTTTATGGCGTAGAGACCCCTGGCGCTTGTGTCGTTGAGAGAAAAGCCCTTCAGGGAAAGATAAGGGCTATTCCTTCTCGTAACAATATAGGTTATCCCCGTTTCCCTCACTACCCTGGTAAGGAAATCCAGGCTCATGATGTCCGCGGCCACCCTTCCCATGCGGGATTCGTCGCTACCTCCTGAGGCGGGGTAGAGGTATCCGGATACGATGTCCTGAGAGCTCTCCTCGGTTTTCTCAGAGGTCACGAGCCTTGAGGTGGCAGTATATATCACTACTGTCTTTTGCCTGAAAAGCCACAGCAAGCTCCCCAGGAGCCCGACCGCAACCGCGCTAAGAAAGATCCAGCGCCTCCTCACAAAGGCTCGGAATACCCTTCCAAGATCTATGCTCTGGTTCAACTTGATAAGGATAATACCTGAAGGGGCGTGAATTCAACAGCGCAAGCCCTGAGATCTCACACTTCCTCAAATCCTGATCCTCGGCTCGGAATGCTTTGGGCCGGCATTTGGATGAAAATATATCCCCAAGATGAAGAGCTGGCTCACCTCAGCTGGGCTCAGAGCTCTCGCGCTGTGTATCAGTTATGCTATAGAGTGCAATCGCCCTTCGCTGGATATAGGCCCAGCGGGTAAGGGTTCTGGTGGAGGCAATACCACTGCGCGCGGGGCTCCTCACATCAAGCAGGCAGGATTGAAAGCGGGTTATTGAATGTTTTCCCA
>Ga0078972_1007694_pt1 | contig 23639 bp, 17 predicted proteins | sample YelNatPaOPGAMG01_FD_67568 | JGI IMG/M metagenome (GOLD analysis project Ga0078972, IMG submission 67568) | Hot spring thermophilic microbial communities from Obsidian Pool, Yellowstone National Park, USA - OP-RAMG-01 (SPADES assembly) (version 2) | ecosystem: Environmental > Aquatic > Thermal...
ATTGTGGATTATAAGTTTTGCATATTTCTGTACAGGTGTAGTCAGGCACGGCGTTGACCAGTGGTATATAAGATACCTCAAGGAGGTTCATAGAATATCTACAGACTCTTTTGGATATATGCTTACCGCCTTCGGTCTGCCTGTGGCTGCCGTACTCGGCTCATTTGCCGCAGGAATTGCCTCAGATAGACTATTTGGAGCGAGGAGGGGGCCAGCAGCCGCCCTTATGTACCTCGGACAGTTCATTATGCTGATAATATTTGCCCTCTTCTCAGGTGAACTTCTGAGCCCCATACTCATAGTAGTAATGCAGTTCTTTATAAATGGTCCACACTCATTGCTTGGTGGCGCCGCCGCTATGGACTTTGGTGGGAGAAAGGCAGCAGGATTTGCCTCAGGGCTCATAGATTGCTGGCAGTACATAGGTGCGGGTCTGATAGCAGGTGTATTTATGGGGAGAATAATCGAGAGATTCGGTTATACTGCGTGGATAATCACGCTCGTTATATTTGCATTCTTAGGCTTTTTATCAATGCTCACACTGTGGAACAAGAAGGCTCAGTAAGAATAATAAATGGATAAGTGGGAAGTAGGAAATGGATAAATATAAATGGGTAATTAAGAAGTGGGAAATGGATAAGTAGAATTCCCTTCTAATAGAGGGCTGCTACGAAGACCGACACCGACCACCGACCACGGACACGGTTCACGGAATATAAATGGTTAAGTGCGAAGTAGGAAATGGATAAATATAAATGGGTAATTAAGAAGTGGGAAATGGATAAGTAGAATTCCCTTCTAATAGAGGGCTGCTCCGAAGGCCGACACCGACCACCGACCACTGACACGGTTCACGGAATATAAATGGTTAAGTGGGAAGTGGGAAATGGATAAGTAGAATTCCTTTCTAATAGAGGGCTGCTCCGAAGGCCGACACCGACCACTGACACGGTTCACCGTACACCGACACTGTTTTAAGAGGGGTATCTGTCGAAGGCAGACGGGTGTTTTCATTCCCCTCTCATAGAGAGGGGGCTAACGAAGTGAACGGGTAGATGGGTAAGTTGTGAAAATTTTTTATTAAAACAGAACTTACATCTTATTTTGTCGAATTCCCAGAATCTACAAACTTTATGAACAGCAATGATTGCCACCTGTAACTGAATGATTACTCCAGAAGCGGAAGAATAATTGTTTGCATAAACAGATAAATCTGATAAAATATACACGATTTAGCGAGGTAAAACTATGAAGATTTTCTTGAGCCTGTCTTGTGCTGTTATATGCACAATGATTGTCACTACCCCATCTCTTGCCCAGCAACACTCCTGTCTCGAGCAGAATGGTGCTCAAATCTACTTCTGTGATCCTCTGATAGATGGAAAAACCATAGGACAGAGATCGGGTGGGAGTTTTACCCTCGAGGGATGGAAGGCAGAGAAATTCAGAGATTATATTTACTATGATCTGGGTAAAGAGGTCAATAAGGGTAGGTTATCCTTCTGGGTCAAGAATATATCACTGAACAATCTTATGCACGGAGACAATCATCACCTGTTCGAGATGCACTCAATAAACAGTTGTAACTGGCAACTAAATGATTACTACTTAACCTCTTTGAGAATATATAGCAATGTCGGAGAGAACGAGCCCATTTTCGGTAAGATCAAATTCGAATATGGAGGAACCTGCAATCAACAATGCCCGCAGTGTAATGGAGAAAAACTTGTATCGAGCTGGAGCAAGGAGAACTGGCAGCCCGAGAGATGGTTTCATATTGAAATGGAGTATGACAGATGGTGGGGGAGACTCATAATAGATGGAGTCGAGATCTCGAAAATAGATGTCAACTCTGACTGTCAAATAGCCTACAGATATATCAATATCCCTATTATTCCCTGTAATGAAAACAGTGTGGATATTGTGGATGAGGCAATCTACTCACACATAAGTTTTACAGGATATCTCGACGAGAACCCTTATGATGCTGGTATTGATACAGGGAGCGATACTTCTATGGATATACCCGATGCAGGCGAACATACGCTCACAATCCCCGTTCTCGAGGACCACTCTGTACACAAATGGGAGGCAGACAAACACGCAGAGGACGATACTGTACTCGATATAGAGGGGGATGAGAATGGAGAGTTCAACGAAGGCTTCTATCTGAAGTTTAATATAAATGGTATTCCTGATGGTTATGAAATAGATGAGGCATTGATCTACCTGTATTGTGATTATCCAAAATATCCAAATGCAGCTGAGGGTGGTGGTGGAGATATATACTATGTAGAAGACAACGACTGGAGTGAAAATACAATAACCTGGAACAATAAGCCTCCCTTTTCAAAGGAGAAGATGGACTCTCAGGGGATCATCAAGAGAGGTAACTGGTACAGATTAAATGTCTCCACGGTTGTAAAAGGGAATGGAACCTATAGTTTTGCTGTAATGTCTATCAATAAGGATGGCGGGCACTATCTCTCAAAGGAGGGTGCGAAGAATAGTGGGAATATTCCATATATCAAGTTACATTTTATCGAGAAAAGCATCACAGAGGATGCTATCAGCATAGACACAGGCAGCGATTATGGGGTAGTTGACACCTCCGTTGATTATGACTCAGATGTAGTACCCGATATCAAGTTAGATGCATTTGAAGAGCTGAGCCATTTTGATGCAGGTATTGATACATTAGACCACATTTCGTATCAGGACTCTACAGTTGTTGAAGACCATATTAACTACTATGATGGACAATACTTCGAAGATAACACTTTATCGGATTCGGCAAAATCAGAAGAGACCACCTCAGGATGCGGTTGCAACCTGATAGAATAGATGTGATAACGGGAACAACGAGTGCCAGTTACCCAAATTGCCTAACTTGTTGAAATTATTGGCTTTTTTGGCATTAGTGCCAGGCACAAATTTCTTTTATAGCCAGTGCCAGTTATGAACTGTACACCATATCTGACCAGGCAGAGTTTTTAATTATATTATTTATAGCAATCCTTGCCTTTATGGACCATAGTGAATCGGGAGTTTATATAGATCACTCTCATTCCCCGCCTCATCTCTGACCAGTATTCCAACCTCCTTATCGCCCTCACCCTCACTCAATGTATATTCATAGTTTTCACCTGTATATGCCTCGTAATTTATGCCACTCAAATCCCCTTCACCAAACTTTATCACCATCCCTGATGTATCCTTCTTATACTCCGTATGATATCTGTCGTACGCAAGTACCTTCAATGTAATTTTTTTATCATTCACATACCACTTACCGTCTCTACCTTTACTTGCTCCAGTGACTGATACATCCTTTAACTCTGGTTTAGTAATATCCCTGTAGATCTTTGCCTTATATACAGGTGTCTCCCTGCAAAATAGATCCCTGAACTTTACACTGAACAACTTCTCTCCATCCCCCGCACTCAACTCTACTATATCGCTTCCGTATCCGTTTACCGCCCTCCACTCCACATTATCCAGATTCTCCCCTTCTACCAATTTTACCTCTTGCAACAATCCTGTCATTTGATACACCAACATAACTTTATTGCTACTTGTAACCTCTATTATCCCCCTACCCTCTTCGTCCTTCACCTGTATCAAAAAAGATGGATCAATCATCTCAACCTCCCCTACATCCACCAAATCTCCATCCTTTACCAGTTCTACATCACCTGAATAACCCAGCCCTTTAATCTCATCAACTGTATTCACTATATACTTTATCCCCGCCTCATACACCCTGATCTCAAAATGACCATTACTGTCTGTCTTACTGCTATATAAACCACTCTTTGTATCGACACCCACACACCTATCCTCCAGTGAGATATTTGACACTATACCGCTAATCTTACCTCTACTCAATACATACACATCCACATTATCTACCACAGACTTATTCCCCTCCCTATCTCTCTTTATAACAACGCCTTTTATAACTCCCCCCTTAATTGAAATATTTATATCTCCGAGGTCAGTTATATTGCCCGGTTGTACATTTACATTACTTCTATCAACCTCTTTATATCCTGGGTCATCTGGAATGATTCTCAGTGTATAAGTACCTGTAGGTATATCGTTTAGTTGAAAAGTACCATCTTTATTCGCAATTGTGCTAAAACTCGTATCTTTCACTACTATAAATATCTTTATCCTCCCCAAATCTGATGGATCTTCAAGTACAATTCTACCCTTTATCCCCCCATTTTTCTGGGTCTCCTCGGGATTGGATGAATTATCAGAGGAGCAAGACACATAAAAAGCGACAAAGACAATAAAAGACAATACACCAATAATTTTTACTCTACTCATATTTACCTCCTACTATTTTAATATATTACTTAATTTTTTTTTCTTTGTCAATTCCTTAATAATTGCTTATTGAGGTCACCAATTATAAAACCACTATATTTCAAATGGTAATCTGGTAATCGTAAAATAGACCTGGTTAGTGTGTCATACACACTTTAAGGGGCGCTACCAAATATTTAGTTATCAGTGGTATTTTCGTCAGGCGCAATAGATAGTTGATTAAAGGCAAAGCGGGTAAATGAAAATTCCCCTCTTGTAGAGGGGTGTCTGTCGAAGGCAGAGGGGTGTGCTGATTCCTATCTTGTAGAGGCGTGGCTATAAAGTAAACAGATAGGTGGATAAGTTGTGAAAATTTTTTATTAAAACAGAACTTACATCTTATTTTGCCAAATTCCCAGAATCTACTAACTTTATGAACAGCAATGATTGCCACTCGTAAATAAATTTTTACTGACACTCCTGAGGTTTTTATTGAAATTATTGAAGGGTTGTGATTAAAGGGAAGCATTATGGATGTGAAAAAGAACATCATACTGGTTGCAGACAAGGTTTTGATTGAGCCAGATGAGGAGAATTTAAAGACCGATGGCGGTTTATACCTGCCACCCACTGTGAAGGAGAAAGAGAAGGTTCTATCTGGTAAGGTGATTAAGACAGGTCCCGGGTATGCCGTATATGACCCCGGCTCTATTTATGAACTCCCGAGCGGTGCAAGGCTAAAGGATATAAAGTATATTCCCCTGCAGGCACAGGAGGGGGATTACGCCATCTTCTTGAAGGACTCATCTGTTGAGATTGACTTTCAGGGTAAGAAATACCTTATAGTTCCACACCACTCTATATTAGCCCTCATAAGAGATGAGAAGGTAGTGACTCCTGCCTGAATTTTTGAGTTGACTCTTTAAGAATCAGGACTTAATATCCACAGACCATTAAGGAGGAAACAGATGCCTCGAAAAAAGAGTACTACCAACCTGATTAGCAGGACAAAAGAGGAGCTTCTCAGGCTTGCAAAGAAGTTCAAGGTTGAGGTCTCCAGCAGTATGACCAAAGAACAGATTATAAAGATGCTGGGGAACCTGGCGGATAAGGCTGAAGATGCTACAAAGAAGGCAAAAACTCAGATAGAGAAGACAAAAGAGCTTGCAAAAGAGAAGATCAAGCAGAGCAGAAAGAAGGCCGCAGAACAGATAGAGAAGACCAAAAAAATTGCAAAGAAGGTCGAGTCTGTCTCAAAGGGGATAAAGAAGAGTGTAGATGTCTTCAAAAAGGCATCATTTACAAAGCCAAAGAGCGAGCCTGAGGCGAGGATTGTACTCGAGAAGGTAGAGGTAAGGCCTGTTCACGGAACCGGAGAGGTAGAGCCTTCAAAATACGATATGGGTGATATGTCGAGGCGAAAATTCGTGGAGGAGGCACTTGGGACCCTCCCGGAGTCCTATGAAGTAGACACTATATATGTGGTACCTCGAGACCCCGAATGGATATTCTGCTACTGGGACCTCTCCCGGGAGACTGTCAGACACTATCTAACCCAGAGTGTGGACAACAAACTCTACATAAAGATCAACGATGTGACTGATGTAATATATGATGGGGGTAATGCAAATCGCTATCTATTGTACGAGATCCCTTATGGCACAAGGAACTGGTATGCCTTTGTAGATGCCCCCGAGAGGGATTTTGTTGTTGAGATAGTCGTGAAGAGCAGATATGGATTCTTACCAATCCTGAGGTCAAAAGCTGTCAGGATGCCTCCCGCGTCTATGTCCCACGGAGAGGTAGCATTTGTAACCATTCCTTTTGATATCCCTCTCGTAAGGATAAAGGAGATTCTGGGACCGAGGCTCAAGGACATATCAGAGCTTGCCTACCTTCTGAGCAAACTGCAGAGAGAACAGAGAGAACTCCCCTTCCCATACATATCCCCGTTGCCAGAGGGTGCCGTCCTGATCGAGGAATTATGGGGACCCAATGGAGAGGGTGTCAGAAGGTACCTAAAGGGCTCGGAGGAAATACTCGAGAGGTTACGAAGATCGCTGGTGTGGAATCTCTCCTCTGAGAGTGTCATAAAAGAGAGGTAATCTAAGAGTATGGAAAAGGGTTATTTGGCAATATTGCTACACGCGCATCTTCCATTCGTAAGGCATCCAGAATACGATGAATTCCTCGAAGAGGATTGGTTTTATGAGGCTATCTCGGAAACTTATATTCCACTCCTTGATGTATTCGAGGGGCTTGCAAATGATGGTGTGGGTTTTCACCTTAATCTAACTATCTCACCCTCCCTTGCATCAATGATGAATGACGAATTACTCAGAAACAGATACTTAAAGCACCTTTACAGATTGATAGATCTCACAGGGAAGGAGATTGACAGGACCAGACACCAGCCCGAATTCAATGCCCTTGCGTGGTTTTATCACACCCGATTTCAGAGGTTGAGATACCTCTTCGAAGAGAAGTACCACAAAGACCTCATTGCCCAGTTCAGGAGATTTCAGGATGCCGGCTATATCGAGATACTCACCGTTGGGGCGACTCACGGATTCTTGCCACTTATGGAAGACCACCCCTGGGCGGTAAGGGCTCAAATACTAACTGCAAGGGATTATCACAGAAAATGCTTCGGAAGGGACCCAAAGGGGATATGGCTCCCCGAGTGCGCCTATTTTAACGGAGTGGAGAGGTTCCTCTTTGAGGCAGATATCCGGTATTTTATCCTTGATACCCACGGACTCCTGTATGGAAAACCTGCCCCTGTATACGGGGTTTATGCACCCATATTCACACCCTATGGGGTAGCAGCATATGGAAGAGACCCCGAGTCCTCGAAGCAGGTATGGAGTGCAGAGGAGGGGTATCCCGGAGACTTTGATTACAGGGAGTTTTACAGGGATGTAGGATTTGACCTCGATTACGACTATATAAAGCCATACATTCATCCTGATGGCATACGGATATTTACAGGTGTAAAGTACTACAGAATCACGGGTAAGACCAAACACAAACAACCCTACAACCGCGACGCCGCCCTCAATAAGGCTGCAATTCACGCGGGCAACTTTATGTTCAATCGAGAGAGACAGATAGAATATCTGAACTCAAAACTTGGCATAAAACCCATCGTCCTCGCCCCATACGACGCTGAGTTATTCGGGCACTGGTGGTTCGAGGGGCCGGACTTTTTGAACTACCTGTTCAGGAAGATTTACTACGACCAGAATATCTTCAAGACCATTACCCTGTCTGAATATCTCAGGAGATTTCCAACCCAGCAGATTGTCAACCCTGCCCGCTCCTCATGGGGCAACAAAGGTTATTACGAGGTGTGGGTTGAGGGCTCAAATGCCTGGATATACCCCCATCTCCATATGGCAGAAAAGAGGATGAACGAACTCGCCAATCACTATTACGGGAAGAACGAGATAGAGAACAGGGCGATCCGCCAGGCGGCGAGGGAGTTACTCCTTGCCCAGAGCAGCGACTGGGCATTCATTATGAAGACAGGCACAGCAGTTGAGTATGCCCGCAAGAGATTCACAGATCACATATTGAGATTTACAAGGATCTATAACGAGGTGAAGTCCCACTCTGTGAACCTCGATTGGCTGAAATCTATTGAAGAGAGAGACAATATCTTCCCTGATATAAATGTGGAACATTTCAAATAATTGAAAACCTCTGTGAATGAATTGAGAGTCAATGTCTAACCCGACAAAAAAGCCCTACTATATACTCGGCATAGAGACCTCCTGTGATGAGACGAGTTGCGCAGTCATTGATAGTTCATTCAATGTATATTCAAACATAGTAGCATCGCAGGTAGAGATTCATTCGAGATATGGCGGGGTGGTACCGGAGATAGCAAGCAGAAACCATATCCTCAAGATATACCCTGTCGTAAGTGAGGGGCTCAAAAAGGCTGGAATGGATCTTTCTAATATAGACATAATTGCAGTTACGAATGGTCCTGGTCTTATGGGCTCACTTCTGGTTGGGCTTGTGTTTGCCTGCGGGATCGCCTATTCTCTCAACAAGAGGATAATCGGGGTCAATCACCTGGAGGGACACCTCTCTGCCATAAGGCTCTCAAGGGATATATTAAAGCCGCCCTTTATCGGGATGGTCGTCTCAGGTGGGCACACAAACATATATGAGGTGAGAGACTGGGGCAATTATCGACAGATCGGATCTACCCTGGACGATGCGGCGGGTGAGGCCTTCGACAAGGTGGCAAGGGTATTAAATCTGGGCTATCCAGGTGGTCCGGAGATAGAGAGGTGCGCCCGACTCGGAGATGAGGACTCTATACCATTCCCCTCTGTAATGCCCGACAGGGTGGATATAAGCTTCTCTGGTCTGAAGACATTTGTGATAGACTTTGTAAAAAAGAACCCTATCAAGAGTGAGGCTGACAGAAATAATCTCGCAGCATCGTTTCAAAAGGCAGTAGCAAAAACACTTTTTGAGAAGGCCATAATTGCATCAAAAATGACGGGGATGAAGAAGATCCTCTTCTCCGGGGGAGTCGCCTTCAATAATTACATAAGGGAGTACTTCGAGAAGAGAGGTAGAGATGAAGACTTAGAGGTCTTCTTTCCTGAACGGCGATTCTGTACAGACAACGCCGCAATGATAGCGGCCTCGGCTATCGCAAGGGTCGAGAGGAATTCCTTCGACAATCCCCTTACCCTAACAACAAACCCCTCCGCCGAACTATAATAAAATGGATTGCCAAGTGTATTTATATCTTTGATTTTGGGAGATTATTGTGTAACATAGATTCCATTTTTAGGCATATTATATGTCAGGACGCAGAAGATATACATCGGCCGAGATACCTCCTCAGGATGAGACAATCGAAGAGATGCTCTCTTCAATTGGGACACCCAAAAAGACGGAGTTCAAGCTCGATGACTTCCAGAAGGAGGCGATCGAGAAACTCAACCTCGGAGCAAAGAACCTCCTGGTGGTAGCCCCCACAGGCTCCGGGAAGACCTACATTGCCGAGTCCTATATCAAAAAGATATTCAATGAATCAGATGCCCGATCTATCTGGTACACCACACCGATGAGGGCACTCTCCAATGATAAGTATCATCAATTCTCCGGGATCTTCGGAAGAGAAAATGTTGGTATTATAACAGGGGATACAAGGGAGAATATAAATGCCAGATTTGTAATTGCCACGACTGAGAGCTATAGAAACCTGCTCATTTCCTCAAGAGACTTCAAACCCTATTTTGTGGTGGTTGATGAACTACACTTTATGAATGACCCGTATCGGGGTAAGGTGTGGGAAGAGGTGATAATGCTCACCCCGATTGAGACCAAGATGTTGTTTCTCTCCGCCACCATCGGGAACCCTGAGAAGATAAGAGAGTGGATCGCCTCTGTGCGGGGGGAGTGTGAGCTGGTGATCAAAGATGAACACGAAAGACCCGTCAAACTGAAGGTCGCCTTTGTGGACTCAAGGGGATTATTATTCACCTATCCGATGTGGCTCAGGAATCAAAACCTCAGGGAGTTTGACTATAAAAATCTCAACAGTTATGTAGCCCTCCTCAAGAGACTGGAGTCAAAGGATCTCCTGCCTGCCATATTCTACATCCCTACAAGGAGGTTGTGTGAGGAGGTTGTCGAGTTCGTATCCACAAGGCTCAACAAAATCATATCTGAAGAGGACCTCAAACCATACTTGAACGGGAAGATATGTCTGAGTGATGAAGAGACGAGATTTATAGAGAAGGGGTTTGTCCAGCATCACGCCGGGAGATCGCCTCAGTGGAGGAGACTCATAGAGGACCTTATGAGAGATGGCAAACTCAGGGCCGTCTGTGCCACCACAACCCTCTCTGCTGGCATCGATTTCCCCGCAAGAACAGTCTTTATCTCCACCTCTCAGAGACCATCTGAGAATGGATGGGTGAGGTTATCCACCAACGAGGTAAAACAGATATCAGGTAGGGCAGGTAGAAGGGGGAAGGACAATGTGGGCTTCGTCCTGATCACCGATGAATCTATGCTACAGGATATCTACTCTCCATCGGACTATATCACCAGCAGTTTCGAACCATCTTATATGCTCATCCTTAACTCTCTGAAGACCTACTCACCCGAGGAGTTGAAACGGCTAATCGGTAACTCCTTCTTCTACTACACAAATCGAAAGAGGATAGAGAAGGTAAAACAGGAGATTGACTTCCTCTCAAACAGATATGAAAAGAAGGGGAAGGCGGTTAGAAAACAGATACACCGTTTGAAACAGGAACTCTACACCTTAAACTATGTAGATGAACTCCTTACAAAGAGGATAGCGATCTTAAAGGACATAGACTTCATCAAACCCTTAGAAGATAGATTCATACTTACCCAGAACGGCGAACTCGCCTCCAATATAAAGAGGGATACAAACTTTCTACAGCTCGCCATAGCCCTGATAAGCGGGGTCTTTGACAAAGATGCACCGATCCTCGCGGCTTTGCTATTCGGAAGGCTTGCCCAGGGGAGGCTTGTGACAAAGAGCAGGGGGAGGTATGGAAAGGCGCTACTTGAGGTATTCGATTACTGCAGATACTATGAGTCTCGATATGGACTTAAAGACGAGCAGTTCTCGTACAGTGCCTTTATGGAGCGGGTCGGGGAATACATTGTGAACCACTACAAAAAGGTGGACTTTGCTACTATCTCATCGATCGCGGAGAGATTTAATATCGAAGAAGGGGATCTCTACAAACTCATAGTAGATGTGAGGGACCTGCTTTATACCCTATCCGATGTAAACGCCCCCTGTAGCTACATTGCAAGAGACCTGATAGAAATATTCAAGTGGGAAGAATAGCCTTAAACCAGAAAAGGCACAAAATTATGCAACCAATACCCTTCTCGTATAGATGTGTTCCCAAAACCTTTTGAAATTCCTTGATATAACAACAGATTGTAATATGTTTATCCCGACCCCTTATCCCTTCAAGGAGGGTATATATGAATTCTCAGAACGATTTGATTCAAATCCTGAGTAATAAGGTAGAATTATTCAGAAACTTTTCCGTTGAGAAGATACGAGAGATACTGGCTGGATCAAAGGTAGTTGAGATAGAAGAAAACGAGGCAGTAATAGAAGAGGAGGAGAGTGGTAGATATCTGGGGATTGTCATATCAGGTGGAGTGGATATTGTAAAGGTTGAGAATGACGGGAGCAAGATAAAGATAGCAGGCCTTGGACCATACGAGATATTCGGTGAAATATCCCTTATGACCAATGAAAAGTCTGTGGCAAATGTGGTGGGGAATACTCATTCAGAGATATTACTGATACCCAGAGATGTATTCTCTAAGGTACTTATAACAGAACCTGCTGCCATCTCTTATCTCTCCCGTTTGATACTCAAGCGGGTATCTGAGTTGAGCACCATATCAGTCAGTGAAAAGGGTGCCCCGGACCACTATCTGAGCCTCTCATCCGAGAAGAGAAAACAGATTCTGGTTATCAACTGTGGCTCTTCATCCCTCAAATATGCATACTATGACACATACAATCCTGATGAGCCTTTTAAGGGAATAGTCGAAAGGATTGGTGAGAGCCAGCCTGTTCATAAATATTCATATAAGGGTGAGGATTGGGTAGAAAATGTATCAGTAAAAGACCACAGAGCGGGATTTCTCGAGGTCATAAGAGTACTTATGTCCGAGAGATTTAGAATCCTCAAAGACACATCAGAGATAGATATAGCAGGACACAGGGTAGTCCACGGAGGGGAGAGATACAACTCCCCTACAGTCATAACTGAGGAGGTGGAGAATGAGATAGAGAAGGCATCACTTTTCGCCCCGCTCCACAACCCTGTAAACCTCATCGGGATTAGAGAGGCAAAGCGACTCTTCAAAAAGGCAGTTCATATAGCTGTATTCGATACGGCCTTCCACCAGACGATGCCCCCATTTGCCTACCTCTATGCCCTGCCCTATGAATACTACTCGGAGAAGAAGATAAGGAGATATGGGTTTCACGGGACCTCCCATTCTTATGTATCCCTCAAGGCAGCGGAGTACCTGAAGAGAAAGTACTCCTCCCTCTCCATAATAACCTGTCACCTGGGGAATGGTGCATCCATCTGTGCCATAGATCACGGGAGATCCATAGACACCAGTATGGGATTCACCCCTGCGGAGGGACTGATAATGGGGACGAGGTGCGGGGATATCGACCCTGGGGTCCTAATACACATTATGAGGAATGAGAATATGGACTACAATCAGCTCGACAAGATAATCAATAAATTCTCCGGTCTCAGAGGCCTATCCGGCATATCCAATGATATGAGGGAGATCGAGAAGGCGGCGGGAGAATCCAGCTATAGGGCACTCATCGCCATCAAGGCATTTGCCTATAGAATACGAAAGTATATAGGGGCATACATTGCCGCAATGGGAGGGATAGATGTAATAGTGTTTACAGGCGGGATTGGACAGGGCTCATCCCTTGTGAGATCCCTATCCACTCAGGGACTTGAGTTTATGGGGATAGAGATAGACGAAGAGAAGAACAGGAATGCCTCAGGGTTCAAAGAGATCTGTGACATATCCAGCCCCAATTCGAAAGTAAAGGTCTTAATAGTCCCAACAGACGAGGAGTTTATGATAGCGAGGGAGAGTCTGCTTGCCCTCAAGAACTTCGAGATCACCAGTGAGATCAACAACCTAAAACCAATCCCCATACCTATAGAGGTTTCTGCTCACCATGTACACCTCTCGAGGGAGGATGTGGAGCGACTATTCGGGAAGGGCTACAGGTTGACATTCGAACGAGAACTCTCCCAGCCCGGTCAGTTTGCCTGTAAGGAGAAGGTAAATCTGATCGGTCCCAAAGGCAGGATAGAGAATGTAAGGATACTCGGGCCCGAGAGAGAGAAGACACAGGTAGAGATCGCTATGACTGAGGAATTCAAATTAGGTATTCAGGCACCCATAAGGGCCTCGGGGGATATAGAAGGAACCCCTGGCATTACCCTCGAAGGACCAGCCGGAAGAATCACCATTGATAAAGGTGTCATCCTCGCATTAAGACATATCCATATGTCCATCGAGGACGCTATGAGATTCGGTATAAGGGACAGGGACTATGTGCAGGTCAGGATAGAGAGCGAGAGGCCTGTTATATTTGAGGATGTGCTCGTACGAGTGGATAAGAATTTCAGACTTGCAATGCACATCGACACAGACGAGGCAAATGCATCGGGGATAAAGACAGGAGACACAGGATATATCAAGACAATCAGCCGTAAGAACTGAGGAATACTCACGGCAGAGTATGATATAGAATATACAAATTTGTGTAAACTTTATCACACCCCGAATTCCTGCGACCAAAAGTATAATTATTTGCTATCTCGGGACTTTAAGACCTCTCTTATCCTCTTTAAGAGTAAGGCGGGTTGAACGGGCTTAAAGAGTACTTGTATATCTCTATTCACCCTCTGGGCGAGAATCTCCTCGCTATAGCCGCTCATAAAGATAATCTTCACACCCTCTTTTATCTTCCCTATCTCGTCATACATCTTTACCCCGCTCAACTCGGGCATCACAACATCTGAGAGAATGAGGTCTATCTTATCCCTGTTCTTATTGAACACCTCGACCCCCTCCATCCCATCCCTTGCCTCAATCACCTTATACCCGTACCGTTCAAGGATGAAACGGAGACTGTTTCGAATATCCGGGTCATCCTCAACAAGTAGGATAGTCTCACTTCCACCCTCTATAAAGTCCTCTTTCGTCTCAGGAGCGATCCCCCCCTCCTCCTCCTCACAATATGGCAAATAAATATCAAAAGTAGTTCCCTTCCCCACCTCCGATCTCACTTCGATAAATCCATTGTGTTGTCTAACAATGGAATAGACCACAGAGAGCCCCAGACCGGTACCCCGACCCACCTCCTTAGTAGTAAAGAAGGGGTCAAATATCTTATCCAGAATCTCAGGCTCGATACCCTTGCCTGTATCTGAGACGCTCAATCTCACATATCTCCCCGGCACAACCTTGTGCAGATTTGCCACATCCTTATCAATCACTGTTATATCAATACTTATATTCAGGTCACCCCCCTGTTGCATCGCATCCCTTGCATTGGTCACCAGATTCATAATCACCTGTTCTATACTCGTGATATCAGCCATAACCCTCGCTGTCTCGCTCGAAAATTTTATATTGAGTCTTATATCCTCACCAATAAGCCTCCTCAGCAGTTTGCTTATACCCGATATCACCTCATTTATGTCCAGAATCCTCATATTTACAGACTGCCTCTTACTGAATGTGAGGAGTACTCTTATAAGCCTCGTCCCTCTCTCAATCGCGGCCACAATCTGATCCAGCTTGCCCTTTACATCCTTAACATTCATAAACTGCATCTGTAAAAGATTGGTATATCCAAGTATGGCCGACATAATATTGTTGAAGTCGTGGGCGATTCCCCCCGCCAGAAGCCCAACCGCCTCCATCTTCTGAGACTGCCTCAACTGCACCTCGAGCCTCTTATTCTCCTCCTCCCTCCTCTTTATCTCCTCAATCTTATCCCTCAGACTCTCCACCATCGCATTGATATTCTTTGACAGCACATCGAGTTCTATAATAAATGAGGGCTCAACCTTCTTATTCAGATCCCCCTTCTGTATATCATTTATCTCACCAACTATCTTTGAGAGGGGTATATCTATCAGGTAGGCGATCACATAGGCTACAAAGAGGGCTATCAAAAACAGCAGTAGACCATTCAGGACTACATCAATCAGTGCCCTGTTTATCTTCTCTTTGAAGATCTCTGTTTTATACTTTACCTCCACGACCTTACTCGAATCGGTTGGATACCTGTCATCCCTCAGATCCACAAAGATGAAATATCTCTCATCTTTACCAAAATCGAATACCGTCCCCCGACGCTCATAGAACAGTTTGAGTATCCTCTCCTTCAACTCAGGTGTGGGTTCATAGTCGGGGTTCCCGAATATATGCCCGTGCCTGTCATATATCCTGATATATTCCACTAGAGGGTTTGTGTATTTAATATTCTCGGTCACCCTCATAAAGTTGTAAAAATCCAGTACATCTCTATACTGATAGAGTTTACACCCTACCTCAAGAATATACCTGTGATCACGGGTCGGGAGATAGGCAAATATCCTGTATCTCCCTGTGAGAGTCTCAACCGTCAATCTGTCAAGCACAAAGGAATTCCCGCTTCTGATTCTATCAAGAGACTTTGCCATATCAGGGAATCTCTTAAAATCGAGACCCAGATCTGTTGGATAGGTCGTCTTCACAATCACATTATTCGAGTCAATTATATAAAAATCGAGACCATCTTTGTATGAGTAGTCGAGGCTATCTTTAAATGCCTCAAGGTTTAAGGAGTTTATATCGTTAACCTTACCATACTCCTCCTCAAGACCCACGAGGAATTTATTGAGATTTTGTCTTACTGCCTCCTCAATTATATGGAAGGCATAGTCTGTCATCTTCACAGAAGAGACGATATTATTCTCAGTAACCTGCCTTAAGGCCTCAAAACTGGATATTATCTCCCTCTTATGCTCTCTGTACTGATAGAACTTCAGTATCAGCAATAGTGGTATCAGAAAGAGTATCACGCATATAAGTACCAGACTCCTCAGTCTTAACTTCTTTCCACTTGTAAAAGGCATAGGTCCCCTCTCAAAGTTTTCCCTTAAATCAAAAATTATCCATTTTCAATACCAAAATTCCAACCAATCAGAAAAATTTTATCGGGTTTAAGAGATCTATTTGCTCTCCTTTTCCCCTTTTTTACTCTTATCCTCTTTAATCTTTACTATCGCCTTTATGTTCTTCACATTTATCTCGTCCTTCTCGATGTCATACTCCACTACCTCCCCCCAGAACTGGTTTTCTCCATCGGTATAGTAAGGTTCGCCTGTCATAGTGATTGTGGACTTGAGGTTGTCATATATCGCCTTTTTGGAAAATGCCCGCCTCCTGTTCATCTCAAGCCTCACATTCCCTTCACACTCAAACTTATCGATATTCCCGCTCTCACTGTAAAAGGCCACGAGTACATCGCAGGTCATCTTCATATCTGATCTGGTTGCCTGTACATCATCGGTAAAAGTGGCCTTCCTGTTCTGATTCTCTATTCTGAGGTGCTTTGCCCTGATCAAAATCGGGGATTTGTCCTCTTTGATCCTCTCCTTCAAAGGTTTTGCCTCCTGATTCTGAAGGAGTAACAAGGCTACAAGTATTTTACAGAGAGTCGACATATCCTAAAATATCCTCGCCACTATACCGCCCTCAAAAGAGTATACACCATCCTTGAAATTCCCCCTGAACCCATCGCCCAGAAAATCAAAATTCTTACCTGTCACCCTCACACCCTTTTCTACGCTCACATCTCCACTTTTAACATTGAGCCAGATCCTATCGGCCTCAAGCCTTAAGTTTCTATCAACAGAGATTCCACCCACCCTCTCGATAAGGATATCCCCATCTATGAGGTTGTACACAGCCTCCTCAAATGTAATATTGAGATCCCCCTCAATCTTATGAGCCCTCACCTGTGTATCTATCCGCCCCTCCCTCAAAGATAGAAGAGACCTATCCCTGTTGTACTCGAGGCTTCGGGAATAAATCTTCATCCTCTCCTGTCCATTCTCCATATCCCTTATCAGGACATCATTTAAAAGCATCAGGTTCTCACCCCTCATATCCTCCATTCTCACTCTATCATAATTACAACCAAAAGACAGAAAAAGGAATATCAGTAAAACGAGATATTTACTACTTCCCAGCATCACAACCCTCCCGCTTACCATTCTTTATCATTGAGGCGATCCTCTCCCTCTCTTCGCCCTTCAGATAAATAAGACAGCGGTCAATGTCCCCCTGACTTATGATGCCCTTAAGCCTTTGTCTATAAATCTCCGGGAATCTCCCGAACTGACAATCCTGATATAGATTCAAAAGTTGAATCACAAGGGTGCAATCGGATTGAAAGACCTTAAGACCATCGAGGAGGATTCTCTCTCTGTCCGCAAGATTCGAAAGGAGATGGGAAAACAGGGCGTACCTGTCTACTGAGATGGGGAGCTGTTCAAAATACCGCATCAATCTATCACTATCTATATTACCACCACACATCTCCGAATATATCTTATAGAGTTCGCCATCGTAGGGGTACATAAAGAGGAGTTCCTCGGCGAATGCCTTCAATTTGAAGAACTCCGAGGTCCTCCTGAACAAATCCACTGCCTCAAAGAATATCTCTATGTTATTCTCCCTCTCGAGAGCCTTTATATACCACTCTGTCGCCTCCTTCAGGTTATCGGCACTCAGATTCATAAGATACTTTGCATACAGAGTAAAAATGTAAGGGTGATCTGAAAATTCGCTCTTGAGTCTCCCCACCACCGACTGGGGCTCAGGATGGACATACAAGAGGGACCTCGCAGCAAGCCTGAACAGAGTATAGTCCCCCTCTCTTATAGCCTCCCTCAAAAACTCATACAGGGCATCCGAGTCCCCTTCCCTTGCAAAGAATATGGGTATCTCAGAATAGGCAATCTGCCTCAATCTGTAATCACGGCTTTTTAAGAGAGACCATCCTATATCCCTCCACTCCCTGTTCATCATAGAGGGGATATGAAAGTTGAGGGCCACAGTCTCCAGGTTCGAATAGATGCTGTCATTATAAAACATATCTCTGAGGGAGTTTACCGATTGGGATCTGTATTCTAACTTCTTCCCTCTCATATCGAAGATGAGGCGGGAGGTGGCGGGGTGATCCGGGGCGAGGGTGATCAGGCAATCCAGGTATTCATTTGCCTTATCCCTCTGTCTGAAACTAAGATATGTCCTTGTTAGAATAAAATAAATACCTGCAGGCGATTTCACCTTCCCTGCCTGAGATTCTGCTATCAGAGGGAGCCTTTCCAGTTCCTGACTTATGGACGCCCTGTACACAATTACCTGATATATCCCCTCTGCGTCCGAGGATTTGAAGTATCTGAAGAACCTGTTATAATTCCTGATGATATTTTCGAGAGTGTCCTCCCCCTCTATTATGTATTTTGCGAATAGATTCTGCAGATCCAGTCTTTTGAGATCCTCCTCACCATAAAGAGGCAGAACCCTCTCCAGTTCATCAAATGCAACCTCATACTCTTTATAACCCAGAAATTTATACACTCTCGTATATACCTGTTCTATCCCTGTTCTTTCAGGCTTAAGAGGGGGTTTAAGCCTCTCCTCCTGCCTTGAGCAGGTAAAGAGAATGAGGATAATCAGTACAGGCAAAAGAGACCTATCTCCCCTCAATCTTCTCTGGTTTTTCTGATGGTGTTTCATCCTTTGCAGTATCCGCCGGTGGTTGTGTCACCGCCGCCTTCACACAGGAACTGATGCACTCCTTCTTGATCTCCTCCCGCATCCTTTCGATATCCTGTCTGCTGAGAATATCAAAATCGGGATTCAGTGCCTTCTCAATCCTCTCTATCTTTGAGAGCAACTCCTCAACCTGTATCCTGAAATCAGGGCCCAGATTGGATGCGCCCTTTATCTTCTCCTTCGATTGCCTGATCATATCCAGCCCCATATTGAAACCGAACTTTGCCTGCTTGAAGATCAACTCCCCCTTCAGTCGAGAGAACCTCTCATACTCCTCGGGAGAGACATTGAGTCTCATCAGCCTCTCTATATAGAGCGCCGCTGTCTTTATATCCTCCTCCTTCTCCTCTTTCAAATACTTCTCTACCCAGTTAGATATCACCTTAAACAGGGCTATGTCCAGTTCGCCCTTATCCACCTCGATAGTACTGATGCTCTCACCAGGGGGTACTTTGAGGGGTGAATATGCCTCCCTCTTTACTATATCCTGCGGGATATACTCCGAAAACCCGTAGGGGAGAAAGAGACCCTTCTTTACTATCAGATAACCGTCCTTCTCGGTTATCAAAAACTTCTTACTATTTATCAAAGAGAGGAAATAGAGGCAAATCAGTACGAGTATTGCGATTATTATCCATATCCAGACAGGGATACCCCCATTTTTATGGGTTGAATTATTATCCTCCGTCTTTGAACCTTCTTCCTTCTTCTCCTCGTTATTATCTGCCATATCCTTACTCCCTATTTGTGCCCGATGTACCCTATATACTTCAGGTTTCGGTACATATTATTGTAATCGAGCCCATACCCAACCACAAACTTATCAGGGACCTCAAATCCGCAGTAGTCTATTGGGACATCCACCTTGGTCTTTACCTTCTTGTGTAGAAGGGTGCAAATCCTGATGGACTTTGGATTCTTCTGTTTTATGGTACGCAGAAGGTAATCCATTGTAAGTCCTGTGTCTATGATATCCTCTACTATAAGGACATTCTTACCTGTAAGAGACTCGGATACATCCATAATTATCCTTACAACTCCGCTCGTCTCAGTGGCATTCCCGTAGCTCGAGACCCTCATAAAATCTACGGTACAGGGCATCTTGAGCTCCCGTGCCAGATCCGATAAAAACATATAGCAACCGTTTAATATACCGATTATGTACAGATGTTCATTCTTATAATCTCGGTTTATCCTCGCCGCAAGTGCCTTTATCCGTCTCTTAATCTCACGCTCCGTAATCAGTACCCTGAATTTCTTCATAATTCCCTCTACTATACAAAAGAGTTGTTTATAATCTCTCCCACACCGCCGGCCCCTGGGACGATGTACTGCCTCTCATCAAGCCCCTTTTCCCTGTCTTTATATGTACCAGGCACGGACTTCAACACCTCCTCACTGGAGAGCCCTCTATCGAGACGGAGGGAATAGATAATCACATCGGGATACTTGCTGTGGAGATTTTTGATGAACTCAGGTGTGATAATCAGGTGTGCTGTAATTATCTTCTTTGGGGGCTTTTTAGTATTCTTCATATACTCGTCAATCACCTTTATCAGAGTGGACGCCGTTGCCCCCATCGGATCTGGAATCAGAACTATGGCATCACTTATATCACCACCCACCTTCACCGTATTTATGGATGCCCCCACAACCCTGCCCCTCTTATTGACAATCCTGGCTGAGGAGATGAAGTCCTGCCTGATATACTCAGGGTTTATAAACCAGCAGAGCATGTCGAAGAAGAGTTGTGAGGGGATAGAACCCGCCCTCAAGATACTCACGATCACTGTCTTGGTATCCTTCTTGATGCCTATACCCCTGACCACGCCCTTCGGCGTATACTTCTTCATACGCGTAGCATAGTCTATCCGCGTTCTGGGGAACTCTACATCCACGATATATCGCAAAAGCTCGTTGTAGGTGTACCTCAAGAGGCGGTTCGCCTCGGGCTGTATGGTCTCCGGCCTCGAGAACCTCGCCACGAGGTCAAAAAGGAGGGGTGAATCTATTATATGAACATTCTCATCATAGCGGTGTTCAATCTCATTCATTATAAAACTCCTTTTTTATTTGAACTTTAAGTAGAACTTTACAATCTCCTCTATGATATTTGCCACACTCATATCGTTCTTCTGGGCTATCTGAGAGAGTGTGACATACACATCCTCGGGGAGATTTATTTGAACGGGTCGACCGCTGCTCTGTAATACCTTGTGAGGGCTCTTGCTCCCCGGCAGCGGGGGCGGAACTGCAATTATCTTCTTCCCCGTAATCTTGCGCTCCTTCTCGATCTCCTCCTTGAACAACTGCTTTATAAAGTTGGAGAGGTGTACATTTGATGGTGTAAACTCGTGCTGGCTCAGGAACGAGTCTATCTCAAACTGCATATCCCACGCATTTTTATATCTCTTATCCGGGTCCTTCTCAAGGGCAGTCATAAGTATCTTCTCTACCTGTTTTGGTAGATCGGGTTTGAAAAAGCTCGGTGGGTAGATCTTTCCCTCTGTGATAGACTTTATGACCGCCTCGTCTGTCTCACCCCTGAAGAGCTTGTACCCTGTAATCCACTCATAAAGTACCACTCCGAGGGAGAATATATCAGACCTCTGATCTGCCTCCTTTCCCTGGAGTTGCTCGGGGGATATATAGCTCAGCTTACCTTTTACCTCCCCATCTCTATCTGTAGAGACCAGGTTCTCAGCCTTTGCAATTCCGAAGTCCAGAATCTTGACCGCCCCCTCCCAGCTCACCATAATATTCTCCGGGGTGACATCTCTGTGGACAATATTGAGGGGATTCCCGTTGTAATCCACCTTTGAGTGTGCATAATATAGCCCCTCGCAAACATTTGAGGCGATCTTCAGGGCATACTCCATCGGGAATGGTATACCCTTCTTGACTGAGGCGTTTATTATTCGATTCATATCCCTGCCGGGGATATACTCCATAGCGATAAAATAGGAGTCACCTATCTTACCAAGGTCGAAGATCTGACAGATATTCGGGTGGGTGAGCATAGCTGCCAGTTTAGCCTCATTCAAGAACATCTGCACAAATTCCTGCTTCTGGCTTATCTCGGGCCTAATCTTCTTTATCACAATATCCTTCTGAAACCCCTCGACCCCCTCCTGTCTCGCCAGATAGATATCCGCCATACCCCCCGTTGCGAGTTTCCTGATCAGTATATACTTTCCAAATCTCTGCCCTAACATTACTTCAGCCTTTTCAACAACCTTCTCTTCTCTTCATTTGCCCTCCTCACAACCTCTTCCTCATCCCACAGATAGTGTCTCCCGTTTTGATATATAACCTCTCCATTTACAACTACAAAAAGGACATCAGAGGCCATAGAAGAATAGACAATTGCCGAATAGGGATTGTCTGCCGGACTCATATGAGGGGATTTACTATTCACAACAATCAGATCCCCCCTCTTCCCCACCTCGATAGAGCCAATCTCAGATTCGAGACCGAGGGCCCTTGCACCACCTATAGTAGCCATCTTCAAAATAGTCTTTGCATCCATATTCAGAGGCCCGGTCCGCGGCTTGTGAATCAGTGCCGCAAGTCTCATCTCGTTGAACATATTCAAGTTGTTATTGCAGGGGGCACCATCCGCCCCGAGGGTAACCTTTATACCATATCTCAACATCTCCGGTACCCTTGCAAAACCAGAGGCGAGTTTCAGATTCGCCGATGGGCAGTGGGCGACTGAGGTACCGCTATCTCTCAAGAGTTCGAAATCGGAGGGCTCAAGCCATATACAGTGAGCGATAACAGAATTCTCTCCGAGGACACCACACCTGTTCAAAAAGGCTATATTCGAGACCCCGAACCTGTCTTTTATAGAGAGTACCTCCCTGATATTCTCAGAACTGTGGGTAGTAATAATCAGCTCCTCCTCTCTTGCAAACTCAGCGGCCTCGATGAGAGACTCCTCCTTAGAGGAGAGGGCAAATCTCGGACCCACACCTATCCTTATCCGTCCATTCTCACTCCCGTGATATTCCCTCTTTAGAAAGGCAATCTCAGAAAGCGATACCTTATTATCCTCTGCAAGTTCAGAAGGTATCCCATCCCCATCCATCAGCATCTTGCAAACAATCCCTCTTGCACCCGACTCCTTCAATGCCCTCAGAATCGAATGGGTATTGTGAACAAGTCCAATATCCAGAAATGTCGTTGTACCAGATGCGATCATCTCCAGGATGGAGAGCCTGGCACTCTCATATACAGAGCTCTCGTCGTGAGCCGCCTCCATTGGCCAGATATATTTAGTAAGCCAATCCATCAGATCCACATCATCTGCCATACCCCTGAAAAGGGTCTGTCCTGTATGAATATGGGTCTGGACAAACCCAGGTAACAAAAACGACCCCTCAGCATCCAGTATTCGATATACCTTCTTCTTATCTGTACGAATCCTCCCTACCTCCTTAATAATCCCATCCTCTACAAGGACAGAACCGAATAATATTCTATCCTCATCATCCAGCGTGAGTATATTTGCATTTGTTATTATCAAGTCCATAAATTGGTATTCTTTATAGAATAAAACAGCAATGTAGTCAAATGTAAATTACGCTGTTTCGGTAAAGATTTAGTTATCAGTGGTACATTCGCCGGGTGCAATGGATATGTGATTAAGCGAAAAGTTGGCAAGTAAAATTCCCCTCTTGTAGAGGGGTGGATGCCGAAGGCAGACGGGGTGTGTTCATTCCCCTCTCGTAGAGGGGTGGCTGAGGAACTCTGACGGGGTGTTATAGGATTGAAAAACCTTTGACAATCCTCTGGTATATATGATACATTTTTAATATGAATTCTGGCACTTATGTAAAGGCATTTGGATACCTGTAAAAATATTCTGGAGGTACTTATGAGAGCGT
>Ga0078972_1003529_pt2 | contig 23637 bp, 26 predicted proteins | sample YelNatPaOPGAMG01_FD_67568 | JGI IMG/M metagenome (GOLD analysis project Ga0078972, IMG submission 67568) | Hot spring thermophilic microbial communities from Obsidian Pool, Yellowstone National Park, USA - OP-RAMG-01 (SPADES assembly) (version 2) | ecosystem: Environmental > Aquatic > Thermal...
CGGTTTCACGCCCGCGTGTTGTCGGACAACCCGCCCGCCCGCGCGCTGGGCGACAAGGTGAACGCCCGCTGGCGGCACGAGGAACCCGGGGTGGTCACGACGACGGGGGAGATCCCCGCCGCTGCCGACGTGCCCCTCGACCCCGAGACGTGTGGGCGTATCCGGCGCGTGGCCCGTCAGGTGATCCACGCGGTCGACTGAGCGGCCAGGACTCCGACCCGCCGCCGTGCTGCGGGCATCGGGCGAGCCGGGCGTCGAATGACATTGCGGGCAGGGAAAACCCGGGCCGTTACATGCCCATCGCCGCGCCGGGGTCCACCATGGAGGCCCGGAGGCCCTGCGTGCGCTTGCTACGGCAGGCTGACGCGCGCAGCGCGACTATCGTCGCGAGCACCTGGCGACCGATCGACTGCTGGTATTCGCGCAGGTACTGCACACGGAGTGGGTCGTCCTCCGCCAAGTGGTGAGTGAGTGGATGTTGCGTATTCCAAACCGCGTTCTGCGCCGCCTCCCCGACGGCTATCTCAAATTCGCTGAGAGTTATTTTCAGATTCGGCGAATTGATTCTCGATGGAGCTGCCAAGAATCCCATCGGCTTGCCCCTTCCCTGCATCGACCAGGATATTCGCCCTGAAGAGGTCAAGTACGCCACGAATAACCTGTTGGGCGGTACCGCACTTGACTCTACCGGTGGATAAAACTATAAGCGCATCCCGGGTGAAAAGCCCCACTTTCCGTGCGTGAGTTTTGTTTGAGTCGGATTCGTCGCCATACCGCCGGTTCGGTTGATTGGGTCGACTTCGTCCAGAATGGCGCGTAACCCGCGATTGCCGAGGGCCGCTCCCGCGCGTCGCAAGGAAGCGCGGGCCCGCGACCATGGCCCGACGTGCGGCGATGACTAACGGTTGGCTCGAACCCAAGACGCGCGCAAGGGCCGCGCGAGGGCGATGGGCCCCTCGTCGAGGGTTGCGGGCCACAGGGCCCGCCTGCGCCGCCGCGCAGGTCCGACAGCGGCGGACGGCGCCGGAATCGAGTCGGTCGCCGCGCGCGGATGCTGTGAGCGCAACGAGATAATTGCGCAAAGTGAGCCGAGGGAAACTTTGACCATCGCCAGTCCCAGAATTGTGTCGGGGAGCCGCGAAAGCGCCAGCCCGGGACTTTGGCTTTTCGGGCCGCAGGGTTTCTTCTTGTCGTCTCGCAACGGGCTTTGTCGATTTCGTCGTGGACGGCGTTGGTTGGCGCCATCGACATCGCCGTCGGCGGACCGGTAGGCCCCGCGGGGCAAAGTGCCGAGGTAGGCGCGGGAAGGCCGGTGGCCGGGCGATGCGGACGGGCCACCGGCCCGGCGACGCGGAGACCGCTACGTGTTCATCGCCTCGCCGGCGCTGTGCACCACGCTGCGGAAGAACTCGATCCGCGCGGCGCCCAACTCTTCGGCCAGGTTCAGGGCGGCCTCGATCACGGTCTTGCGTCGCGACTGCTCGGGGAGCACCGGGCTGATCTGGTCGACGAACGTGCGGACCGCCTCGATCGCCTGCTTGCGGCTCGATTCGAGCGATTCGAGCACGTCGTCAGAAACCTCGGCCCAGCGGGGCGTGGATTTCTCCGGGGTCTGTGTCATGTCGAACTCCTCAATACCTCAACACCGGTGGCTGCCGGCGGCATTGCCGCAACCGACGTCGGATTTGCTGCCGACGGCTCCGACGGTACGGCCGCGGCGCCGCCTGCGCGAGTGACAAAAGTCATTCCTGCTCGTGAAAGCCAAGGACTTTCGCGGCCGCCGGCGGGACATAAGGCCCTAACCGGCCGTCGGCCCAGGTTGTTAGCTTTGCGGCCATGGTTCTATCCGGCGCCGTCGCACCGCTCACGCACACGGGCATGTACTTCGGGCGGTCGTTGCGCGACTTCTTCGGCCCGGGCTCCGACGAACTGCCGATCGCGCGCCCGACCCTGGCCCTGACCGCGCAGGCTTTGCGCGACGAGATCGTGCTGATGGGCCTGAGGGCCCGCCGCCCGGTCAGCACGCCGCGGGCTTTCGAGCGCATCACCGACGAGGTGGCGGCGGGGCTGGAGTTCTACGGCGCCAAGGGATGGTTGGAGAAGCCGAAGGGATTTTTCGCCAAACCGCCGCCGCTTCCCGACGTCACCGTGCGCAAGGTCAAGGACCGCAGGCGCTCCTTCTACCGCCTCTTCTTCGACAGCGGGTACGCCCCGCGTGCGGGCGAGCCGGGTGCGCAGCGCTGGTCCGGGTACACGGCGAACGGGCGCGAGTACGCGCTGCTGCTGCGTCACCGCGAACCGCGGCCCTGGCTGGTGTGTGTGCACGGCACCGAAATGGGCCGCGCGCCAATTGATCTCGCCCTGTTCCGATCGTGGAAGCTGCATGACGAGCTGGGTCTGAACGTCGTGATGCCCGTCCTGCCGATGCACGGTCCCCGGGCGCGCGGCCTGCCGAAGGGCGCGATCTTCCCGGGGGAGGACGTGCTCGACGACGTGCATGCGACGGCCCAGGCGGTGTGGGACATCCGGCGCTTGTTGTCCTGGATCCGGATGCAGGAGCCCGACTCGTTGATCGGGCTGAACAGCCTGTCGCTCGGCGGCTATATCGCGTCGCTGGTCGCCAGCCTCGAAAAGGGACTGACCTGCGCGATTCTCGGCGTCCCGGTGGCCAACCTGGTCGAGGTGCTGGGGCGCCACTCCGGCTTGAGCAAGGATGACCCGCGCTGCCACACCATGGAGATGGCCGCCCCGATCGGCCGGATGACCTCGCCCCTTTCGCTTACTCCGTTGGTGCCCAAGCCGGGCCGGTTCATCTACGCGGGAATCGCCGACCGGGTCGTGCATCCCCGCGAGCAGGTGGTGCGGCTGTGGGAACACTGGGGCAAGCCCGAAATAGTTTGGTATCCGGGCGGTCACACCGGATTCTTCCGGTCGCGTCCGGTGCAGCGCTTCGTCTGGGACGCGCTGCGTCAGTCCGGGCTGCTCGACGGTCCGTCGGCCCAGCGCCGACGCCCCGCCTGATCGCCGGGTCCGACGATGATGCCGCTGGACCCGCTGGCCGCGGCGATGATGACCGCCGAGGTGGTGTCCAACCCGATGCACGAAGGTGTCGTGCTGATCCTGGCGCCGCCGGCCGAAGCCGGACCGGGCTACGTCGACGGGCTCTATCGCGAGGCGCTCGCCGGCAACGGCTCGCTCGACCCGAGACTGCGCAGGTACCCACACCGCGGCGTGGACACCGGTGGGCTGTGGGTGTGGCGTGCCGACGATGCCGTTGACATCAGCCGGCACATGGTGCGCCGCACGGTTTCCGGCGGTCGCGACGAGTTATGGCGGCTGATCGGCGAACTGGACGGCGAGCGACTCGACCGGTCCGGACCGATGTGGATGTCGTATCTGATCGACGGCCTCCCCGGGGGCCGATTCGCTTTCTACATCAAGGTGCATCACACCGTTGTCGACGGGGTGGCCGGCTTCCAGATGCTTGCCGGTGCGCTGACCGCCGATCCGCACCGCCGGTCGATGCCACACTTCTTCGCGGACCGCCGTCCCGGTTCGCCGCCGCGGCCGGCGCCCGGGTTGCTGCCTCGGGTGACCGCACCGATACGGTCGCTGGCCGGCACGGCGGCGTCGGGAGCCGGGCTGATCGGCGGCGTGGTCGGCGGTGAACTGCGGGCCGTGTTCGACAGCCTGGTCGAGCACACCACCGTGTTGCCCCTCGGGGCGCCCTACACCCGATTCAACGGGCGACTCGGCCCGCAGCGCGCCGTCTCCGCGGCCAACTGGTCCAGGGGCCGCGTCCGGGCCGTGCAGCGGGCGGCGGGGGTGAGCGGCAACGACGTGGTGACCGCCATGGTGGCCGGGGCCGTGCGCCTCTGGTTGTGTGACCGCGGCGAACTGCCGGGGCTGTCACTGGTGGCGGCCTGCCCGATCACGGTGCGCGATCATGAGAGTGCTGCCGCGGATGACCCGCACGGCAACAGATTCGGCCTCTGGGCGTGCCCGCTGGGCACCGACGTCGAGGATCCGCTGGCGCGACTGGCGTTGATCAACCGGTCGATGACCGAAGGCAAGCGCTGGGTGGCCAGACGCGGGGCGGCGGCGTCGCTGCTGACGGCGGCGGGCAGCATCGCCGCCACGGTGGTCCTGCCGCTGCTGCCGTTCACCCAGAAACTGCGCACCGGATTCAACCTGCCCATCTCGCACGTCCCCGGCCCGGAGTGCGACATGTATTGGAATGGTGCGCATGTCGAGGAGATGTATCCGGTGTCGACGGTCTTCGACGGGCTGGCGCTCAACGTGACGACGTGCTCGTACGCCGGCCGGATCGGGTTCGGCTACGCGGCGGGCCGCGACGTGGTCCCCGACATCGAGGCGCTGATCCCGATGACCGAACGGTCGCTGAGCGAACTCGAGTCGGCGCTGGGCGTGGGAGCCTGAGCGGGTGCGGGCGGCCGGGTTTTGCCCGGGCGGTCGGGTTTTCACCGTGAACCCACGGCGGTCGCGCGTGTCGCCGCCCAAGGTTCACACCCCGCGCCCTGGTTGCACACGCGACGGGCAACCGCCCGCGCGGCTAGCAACTCGTGCTGGACAGGGTTTCGGAGGCACCCGCCGCCTCCTGGTGTGCGGGAGCCTCGATGCGGTGGAAGCCTCGGCGGTCGTAGAGCCAGGTGACCAGGACCCCGATCAGCACGCCGATGGCCAGCCCGATCACGCCCACCGTCAGCGAGCGGGACAGCCCGGCACCGGCACGGCCGTCGAAGTACAGCAGGGCTCTGGACCCCACGAACGCCTGGCGCATGGGCTCGAATCCGGCCAGCCATCCGAAGAAGCGCGGCGTTGCCTCCAGCGGGATGGTCGCACCCGTCGATGGCAGGCCGAAGAAGAGGAACACGAACAGGCTGATCAGCGTGCCCAACGAGCCCAGGGCCGCGATGAGCGACGACGAGGTGATGCCCACCGTGGCGACGACGAAGGCGCCGAACAGCCACAGCGACACCGGGTGGGGCACCGGCATGCCCAGCGCGGACGCTACCCACAGATAGACCGCGGACGTCGACAAACCCAGCACGACCACCAGGGCCCACTCGACGAGCAGCGTCTGCAACCGCGAAACCCGGACCTTGCCGGGCAGCCGGTTCGCCGGCCGATAATAGGGCCCGAACTCCGCGGGCACATACCCCAGCAGCGCATCGGTCGTCATGCTCACCACGATCGCGGCGGTGACCCCGCCGATCAGCAGCATCAACGAGAAGTAGAAGGCGGAAAGGCCCGCACCGGTGCCGCCGGGCAGCGGATTGTCGGCCACGGTCCGGACGTCCATCGGGGCGGCCAGCACCAGCGCGGCACCCCCCGGCGGCGCGGCCGCTCCGTTGAGCTGTTGCAGCAGCGGCGTGAGCTTGGCGCCGGCCTCGGCGTTGACGGCCGCCATCGCGTTGCCCATGGCCTTTTCGGCGATGGCGGCTCCCATCGCGCTGGCCCGCGGATTGGTCAGGATCGTCACGACCGGCCTGACCGGTTCCCCGGGCTGCAGCGTTGCCTGCGGCAGGGCGAGCAGTCGCTGGGTCAGGTCCTGCGGCAACGACACCGCCGCGTAGATCCGCGCGGTGTCGAGCTGGTGCCGTGCCGCGCCGGCCGACAGCACCCGCAGGTCGAACCGGTCCTTGTCCACGTTGGCCACCAGGCCGTCGGTGATGGTCTTGCCCGTCGCTCCGGTGTCCTCGTTGACGATCGCGATCGGGAAATGACGCAGGTTGGCCGCCGGGTTGAGGATGCCGCCGAAATAGAGCATGGCGAAGCCGGACAACAAGGCCAGCGCGATGATGACCGGCGCGACCCAGAAGCGCAGCCGGTGCAGGGTGTTGCGGCCACCCCGCTCGGGCGCCTCGTGCTGTGGTTGATGGTCGGACATGGTGACTCCTTGGGGCGCAGACTAATTGGCGACCCGGGCCGGGCGGTGGCCCTGCCTGCTGCCCGCCGGTTTGTGGGAGAGGTCACGGCGTCGTAGTCGGCGGTGATGCCGAACGCCAGTTCGTCGACGTAGCTGAGCATGCCGGTGACGGTGCGGTTCATCGCATCCGGCGGGCGCACCGAGACCGGGACCAGGGTGCGCAGCGAGTTGCGCCTCGGTGTCTCGCCGCGGCGCAACAGCGTGGCGCGAAAGCTGTCGGTGATCGCCGCGAGCGCCACGTCGTTGAGGGTCACCCCGAACGTGTGGCACACCGTTTCGACGTCCTTGAGTGACACGCGTGCCGCGCTGTACCGGCGCATGCCCGCCAGCGAGCCGTGCAGCCGGGACCCCGCCGCCGGGGTGAGCACGCCGGTGACGAATTGCGCCGCGCCCAGGGCGGTCTGGGTGGCGACGCCGGTCGTGGCCATCGACGCGCGCCACAGGCCGCCGGCCCAGGTCAGCGGATTGCGGCCGAGCCCCGCCGAGAGGGCTGTCGACGGCGGAGGCTCGGTGGCGGCGCGGATGTCGGTGGCGAAGGTCGCACCCGCGCCCGCATCGCAGACACCGGCCAGCATCCGCGTCGCGGCGATCCCGTCGGCGACGCCAGTGATGAATCTTCATCAGGGCGCCCCACCGCCCGTCCGGGAGGCCTTCGATGACCCAGCACTCCCACAACGGGTGATCGCGATCCAGCCTGCGCTCCATCAGATCGGCGATGGTCCGGAACAACACCGCGTCGTCGCCCGGCTGCGGCAGCGCCGCCCAGCGCAGGTGGTGGGTGATGTCGAACGCGGTGTCCTCCACCCATTCCGGTGCCGCAATCTCGAACGGGTGCTTGCGCACGCGCTGCCGGAAGCGGGACACGCCGCGGATCCGTTCGGACAGCGTCGCGGTCAGCGCCGCCTGCTCGGGAAGGGGTCCGTCGATGACGGCCGGTGTGCCGATCACCAGGCTGACGTGCCGGTCGGCGTCCTCTGCCTCCAGGAAGCCGGCCTCCAGCGTCGTCAGCTGCTCCATTGCCGGTCATCTCCGATCCACGATGATCGGCTTCACTATCCGCCGCGCGCGGCGAGGGTCGATAGTGCCGTTAGACCCCAAGCGGCGGGGCCGGTCTCCCCGACGGTTTCACGACGCGGCGGGCGGGGGCCCCGACGCCCACGTGGGTCATGATGTGATCCAGGACGAGGCCGGCGAGATCGCCGTCGTCGGCGACACGGGGGAGGCCGCGCCGCCGCAGGAACGTATCGAGGCGCCGGTCGGGTGACCAGTCGGCGTAGATGGGACCGGCATATCGCGAGTCCAGGAATTCGCAAGCGAGATCGTCTAAGTCGGCATCGGTCAACAAAAGCGGTGGATGGCCACCCATAGTCGCCTGCTCCTTAGTTCAGCCGCGACCGCCCCTGCCCGGTCACGTCAGACGGGGGCAATTGTGCCACCGCGCGGCCGTCGGCGGAAGGGCCCAAGGTCACCTGTGGGGACGCGCCGCCAGGCCGTCCGCGGGGCGAAACGGCCTGGCCGCGAGGACCATCGACCCTGTCGGACCGCGGGGGCCGCCGCGCAGACTCAACCCCATGGCCGACACCACGAAACGAATCGCCCAGGCTGCGGCCCTGGCCGGTTTGCTCTACGCCGCGCGGCGGTACTACCGCAACTGGGGCGCAACCAAGGCGGAGTGTCGGATGTCGCTGCCGGGCGACGCCCTGGTGGGAGATCCGGCCATCCAGACCACCGAGGCGCTGTACATCGACGCGCCCACCGCCGCGGTCTGGCCCTGGCTGTTGCAGATGGGTCAGGACCGGGGCGGCTGGTACGGCTGCGCGGGGCTCAAAGACATGCTGGGCCTTGAGCATCAGGACGCCGACCGCATCCATCCCGAGTGGCAGCAGCGTGCCGTCGGGGACATCGTGCGCCTGGCTCCCGCGGGCTGGATGGGGCTGCCGGACGGGGTGACGCTGACCGTCGCCGAGATCGTGCCCGAGAAATACCTCGTGCTGCATGCCGCCCGGCCGGAGCGGCGGTGGAACGCGGTCTGGTCATTCCACCTGCAGCCGCACTGGGAGGACCGCGTCCGGCTCCTCACCCGCGCCAGGATCTCGCTGCGTCACCCGGGCGAAGTCTTCGCCATGGAGGCCTTCCGGCCGCTGATCGCGCTGACCACGCGCGGCTTGTTGCTGGGCGTCAAGCACCGGGTGGAGCGGGCGCCCGCGCCCGGCCTCGCACTGCCGGCGAAGCCGACTGAGGCTGCCGAAAATGAGGCTGCCGAAAAAAGTTGACGCGCCACGGCTGTGGAGTGACGGGCCCGGGCGCCGCTGCCCGGGCCGTCCGGACCCGGTTATTTGGTGGCGATCGTGACGTGCTTCTTGGCGGGCGTCGGCTCCCGAACCGCCACCGAGACACTCAGGATGCCCTTGTCGTAGGTGGCCTTGATGTCGTCCTCGTCGGCGCCGGCCGGCAGCGACACGGTGCGGACGAACGAGCCGTAGGAGAACTCCGAACGGCCGTCGAACTCCTTTTTCTCACTGCGCTCGGCCTTGATGGTGAGCTGCCCGTCGCGGACGGTGATGTCGACGTCCTTGGCCGGGTCGACGCCGGGTATCTCGGCGCGCACCTCGTAGCGGCCATCCTTCATCTCGTCTTCCAGCCGCATCAGCCGGGTGTCGAACATCGGGCGGATCCCGGCGAACGACGGGAACCCCGCCAACAGGTCGGCAATCTCCGGGAACAGCGGATGTGGCTTCTGCGCCACCGGCAGGGTGCTGGTCATCGTGTACTCCTCGGGTGTGGTTCGTTGACCCAACGCCTTAGATCCGACCACGATCCCGGGCGGCACGGTAGGGACGGAAGTCCTCATTGGGTGTTGACAGACCGAATTTCGGTCGAACGCGGGGATACTCAGGTGATGACCACGACGTCGCGGCACCGCGGCGGGAAGGCGGAAGGTTTCCCGGCGGCGCCGCGCGGTCTGGAGTTCCTGCCGAACTCGCCCACGCTGGTGAACGCGGACGCCCGAGCTCGGCCCGATCTCGGTGTGTTTCGTTCTGCCCGTGAGTGATTCGTTGCGATCTCTGTCCCAGACGCTCGCGCACAGTGTGGAAATCCACCAGGGCGGGGGGCACCGGCCAGCCCGGCGGGCCGATGCCGTCCCCGTGGCTGTTCGACACCGCGGCCGGTGTCATCCCGATGGGCGGTCACAGGCATCGCCGTGTCCCGCTGCGGCGGCCGGATCGGCCGCACCTGCCAATTCTGAGCGGCGCGGGCCGATTGGCCGCCCCGGCGAGGTCAAACGACCCTAGTCGCGGCCACGGCGCCGGTCTAGCGTCGCTATGGGGCGAATGTGTGCCCAGGCCGAAGGCGTTATCCGACAGGGGTTCTGGAGGTTTCGACATGGGAGATGCGATCCCGCTGGGGCGGATCGGCGGTTTTGCGGTGAAAATCCACTGGAGCGTGCTGGTCATCCTGTGGCTGTTCACCTGGAGCCTGGCCAGCACGTTGCCCGCGGCCGTCAAAGGCTATTCGTCGGCCGGCTACTGGGTGGCCGGCGCGTGCGGCGCCCTGGTGCTGCTCGCGTCGCTGCTGGCCCACGAGCTCGCCCACGCCGTCGTCGCCCGCCGCGCGGGGGTGTCGGTGGGAAGCGTGACGCTGTGGCTGTTCGGCGGGGTGACCACGCTCGGCGGCGAGGCCAAGACCCCCAAGGCGGCCTTCCGGATCGCCATCGCCGGCCCGGCCACCAGCCTGGCGCTGGCGGCGATGTTCGGCGGGCTCGTCGCGGCGCTGCGGGCCGCGCACGCCGCCCCGATCGTGGTGGGCGTTTCGTCCTGGCTGGCGATGATCAACCTGGTGCTGGGCCTGTTCAACCTGTTGCCGGGCGCCCCGCTGGACGGCGGCCGGGTGCTGCGCGCCTACCTGTGGCGCCGCCACGGCGACATCGCGCGCGCCGGCATCGGCGCGGCGCGCGCCGGCCGGGTGCTGGCGTACGTCCTGATCGCGTTGGGGCTGGCCGAGTTCGTCACGGGCAGCCTCGTCGGCGGCGTGTGGCTGGCGTTCATCGGTTGGTTCATCTTCGCCGCCAGCCGCGAGGAGGAGACCCGGATCTCGACCCAGCAGCTCTTCGCCGGGGTGCGCGTCGCCGACGCGATGACGGCCCGCCCGCACAGCGCGCCCGGGTGGATCAGCGTCGACGAATTCATCCAGCGCTACGTGCTGGGCGACCGCCATTCGGCGTACCCGGTCGCGGGCCGGGACGGCTCGATCGTGGGGCTGGTTACCCTGGCTCAGCTGCGCGACGTCGCGCCCGACCGACGCCCCACCACCAGCGTGAGCGACATCGCGCTGCCGCTGCACGCGGTGCCGACCGCGGCACCGCGGGAGCCGCTGAGCGCCCTGCTCGAACGGATGGCGGCGGCCGGTCCGCGCAGCCGGGCCCTGGTCGTCGACGGCGGGCAGGTGGTCGGCATCGTCACCCCCAGCGATGTCACCCGCCTGCTCGACGTCTATCGGCTCGCCCACCCCGGGCCGGTCCCGGCGCTCGAACGCGGTCCCGCCGAAAGGTATTCCGGTGCAGGAAGTTCCGGGCCCTGAAATTCCGGGCCCTGAAGTTCCGGGCCCTGAAATTCCGGGCCCTGAAGTTCTGGCCAGTGAGGAGTTGACGATGAAACCGATCGTCGTGGGCATCGACGGCTCGCAGGCGGGGATCGTGGCCGCGCTCTGGGGCGTCGACGAAGCCATCGGCCGCGGCTCGCCGCTGCGACTCGTCTCGGTCATCACGTTGACGCACGCTTCCCCGGACGACTACGCCCGCGACCTCGAGCACGCCGAAAAGTCGCTGCGCGAGGCGCGATCCGCGATCGAGGCCACCAAGAAACCCGTCAGCGTCGAAACCGACATCCCGCGCGGCCCGGCCGGACCGATGCTCGTCGAGGCGTCGCGCGACGCCGAGGTGGTGTGCATCGGCTCCGTCGGGATCGGGCGCTACGCCAGCTCGCTCCTGGGATCGACGGCCGCCGAGCTCGCCGAGAAGGCGCACTGCCCGGTCGCGGTGCTGCGCACCGACTCCGAGCAGCCGCCGCCCGACATCGACTGGGTCGTGGTCCGCATGACCGACGCACCCGGCAACGACGTCGTCGTCGAATGGGCCGGGTGGGAGGCCAGGCTGCGGCGGGCGCCCATGCTCGTCCTGGGCGGCCGGCCGGAGGAGCTCGCCGGAAGCGCCGACGGCGCATTCGAGCACCGGGTGCGGGACTGGCGGCAACGCCACCCCGGGGTCCGGGTCTACCCGGTCACCACCAAAGACGCCATCGCCGACTTCCTGAGCGCCAACGACGAGCGGGTGCAGCTCGCGGTCATCAGCGGCCCCGAGGCCGCTCAGCTGGCGCGGCTGATCGGCCCGCACGGACATCCGCTGTTCCGCCATCCCGAGTGCTCGGTGCTCGTCGTCCGCCGATAGCCGCGCCACGTGCGCGGCGCCCAGCGACGGCGATGACCGACGCGGTGGTGCGCCGTGACCCGGCGGTCGCCGACCCGGTGCGGCGATGAAAACCGCTGAGGCCAAGCCTGTTTCGGCTAACGGGCGACGATGACCGGCACCCGTGCCAGCTGGGCGACGGTTTCGCCGACCGAGCCCACCAGCATCCCGGCGAACCCGCCCCGCCCCCGGCTGCCGACCACCACCAGTTGCGCCCGATCGGCTTCCCGGACGAGCCGGAGTGCCGGCTGGTCCTGCACCACGACGCGGCGCACGTGCACGTCCGGATACCGTTCCTGCCACCCCGCCAACCGCTCCGCCAGCACCTCTTCGCCCATGGATTGTGTTGCAGGCCAATCGATTCCGGGCCATTCCGACACGTCGAGGTCGCTCCATGCGTGCAGGGCGGTCAACCCGGCGTGCCGGCGCGAGGCCTCGTCGAACGCGATCGCGGTCGCCGACTCGGAGGCGGGCGAGCCGTCGATGCCGACCAGGACCGGCCCCCGGTCCGGCGGCGGTTGCGACGGGTCCTCCTCGTGGACGATCACCACCGGGCAGTGCGCGTGCCGAAGCAGGGCGGAACTGACCGAACCGAGCAGCCGGCCGGGCCAGCGGCCGCTGCCCTGGGCGCCCGCGACCATCAGCTCCGCGTCCTTGGACAGGTCGATCAACGTGGGAAGCGCCCCCGACGCCAGGATCTCGGTGTGCACGGCGGCGGGACCGCCATGTTCGGTGGCCTCTTCGACCACCCGCAGCGCCCCCTCGACCAGTCGGCGACCGTGATCCTGCTGCCAGCGCATCACCCCGGCGGGCATCGGCGTTCGCAGCCAGGTCGACATCTCCGGCGAAACCGCGTGCACGAGCGTCAGCGGGACCTTTCGCAGCTCGGCGTCGCGCGCCGCCCACCGCACCGCCACTCTGGCGGCGGGCGAGTCGTCGATGCCGACGACAATCCCCATTGCTCTCGGTCCCATCGGTGCGTTCTGGGATGACATGGCCTGTCCTTCGTGCGTCGGTACCCGCGTGGCGATGCGTGTCGGCCGGGCCGGAGTCGGCCCCGCCGCTGATTCACGACGCTATCGAGCCGGCGACGGCTCGGTCAGAGGCGTTTGTCACCAGCCGGACGGCGGCAGCTCCCACGGGTGCGGCCGCGTTCCGGCGCGTTCGCGCCGGTCTTTTCACGAACGGTATTGTTGAAACCCGGCGCCTGAGGAGCGCGGTCGGGACTTCCGAAGGAACATGATGGGTGCATGATGGTCGAGGTCACCCCGGTGCGGGAATCAGTCGGCCGTCGCCGCAGGGTGCTGCAGGTGTTGCGGGCGTCGCCCGATCCGATGAGCATCGCCGCGATCGCCGAGGTGTTGGGCGTGCATCCCAACACCGTCCGGTTCCACCTCGACATACTGCTCGGCGACGGCCAGGTGGAGCGGGTCGAGCCGGGCCGCAAGGGGCCCGGGCGCCCGGCGCTGATGTTCCGGGCGGTCCGGCAGATGGACCGCGGGGGAGCGCGGCACTACCGGATGCTCGCCGAGATCCTGGCGGAGGCGCTTGCCTCCGAACGGGATCCGCGCGCCAAGGCGCTGGGCGCCGGGCGCGCCTGGGCCCGCAGGACCCAGTCCGCCGCGCAGCCGCCCGGCGCGGAGGCCATCGGCGCCGCGGCGGCCGTCGATCGGCTGGTCGGACTGCTCGACGACCTCGGGTTCGCCCCCGAGCGCCGGACCGCCGCAGGGCGGGAGCAGATCGGCCTGCGGCACTGCCCTTTCCTGGAGATCGCAGAGAACGGCACCGGCGTCGTATGCCCCGCCCACCTCGGCGTGATGCAGGGCGCCCTGGCGGCCTGGGGGGCGCCGGTCTCGGTGCGCCGCCTCGACGCGTTCGTCCAACCCGATCTGTGCGTGGCGCACCTGGCGCCGCGGGCGGGTGCCCGATGAGAAGCGGCGCGGCGGCGGTGGCGGTCGCGGTCACCTTCGTCTGGCTGGGCATGGTGCTGGCCATCTCGTTCCTGGAGGCGCCGCTGAAGTTCCGTGCGCCCGGCGTCACGTTGCCGCTCGGCCTGGGCATCGGCCGGCTGGTCTTCCGCGCGCTCAACGCCGTCGAGATCGCCTTCGCCGTCGTGATCGCGGTGGCCGTGGCCGCCGGCCCGGTACCGGTGCGGTCGGCCGTGGCGCTGTGCGCGGCCGTCGCGGCGCTGGTCGTCCAGGTGCTGATGGTGCGTCCCTCGCTGACGCGTCGCTCCGATCAGGTGCTCGCCGGACTGGACGCGCCACGCTCCCGCGCTCACCACTTCTATATCGGTTTGGAGGTGGTCAAGGCGATTGCATTGGTCGTGGCGGGGATATCCCTGTCAGCCGGCTGACCGTTCGACAACCCACCTCAACCCAAGGGGCTCGATTCATGGAATCCATCTCGTTGACCAGCCTGGCCTCCGAAAAGCTGGCCGAGGCCACGAAGTCGCACAGCGGGCGCGCGGCGCACACCGTGCACGGCGGACACACCCACGAACTCCGGCAGACCCTGCTGGCCCTGCTCGCCGACCACGACCTCTCCGAACACGACGGGCCCGCACAGGCGACGCTGCAGGTTCTGCAGGGGCACGTGCGGTTGACGGCCGGCGCGGACGTGTGGGAGGGCGAGATCGGGGACTACGTCGTGATTCCGCAGGAACGGCACGCCCTGCACGCGGTCACGGACTCGGTGGTGCTGCTGACCGTGCTGAAGACCCTCCCGTCGGCGGCGCCCTCCTGAGCCATCCCGCCCGGGCGTCAGACCGCGCGCAGGTAGCGCTTGGCGATGACGCGCTGGGCCACCGACACCACCGGCCCGCCCGCCCTGCTCCACCAGGTCGCGGGCCGGGAGAACGACGACACCTCCGCGAACACGTCGTCGGTGTCCGGGTCGTGGCGCACGACGAAACGCTCCTCGCCGGACTCCGGGTGACCCGGCAGCGTGCCGTAGCCGAAGCCGCGGATGTCGGGTTCGTCGACGACGTACACCACGCGGCACGGTGCGGGCAGGAAACCCATCCGCACCACCACCACCGCGCCCGGGACCACGGTCTCCGAGCTGGCCCGCACCCGCAGGCCCGACCCACGCTGCATCCCCCAGTGCATGACGGCGTCGGCGGCTCGCTCGAAACGCTCTCGGCCCGTGCCGATTTGGGCCGCCACGTGCAGGTGCGCGTATCCCGCCGGCAGCCGGCCGGACGCGGTCGCCCCCACCTCGGGGTACGTCAGCGAAAGCGCCTCGAGCGCTGCCAGGTTCATGTGCCCAGCGTACGGTCAACGATGTGACCACACACACTGTTGCCCACGCGTCCGGAACGTTCACCATCGGCGGCGACCTGACCGTCAACCGGCTCGGCTTCGGCGCCATGCGGCTCACCGGCAAGGGGGTATGGGGCCCGCCCGCCGACCGCACAGAATGCGTCCGGGTGCTGCGGCGCGCCGTCGAGTTGGGCGTCAACTTCATCGACACCGCCGACTCCTATGGCCCCTACGTCTCCGAGGAGATCATCCGCGAGGCCCTGCACCCCTATCAGGGCCTGGTGATCGCGACCAAGGCCGGCCTGCTGCGCACCGGTCCGGACGTCTGGATCCCCCTGGGCAATCCGACGTATCTGCGCCAGGAATGCGAGATGAGCCTGCGCCGCCTCGGCGTCGACACCATCGACCTCTACCAGCTGCACCGCATCGACCCGGACTTCCCGCTGGCCGACCAGTTGGGCGAGCTGGTGGCCTTGAAGAACGAGGGCAAGATCCGCCACATCGGCCTGTCGGAGGTCAACGTCGACCAGCTCACCGCGGCCCAGCGGGTCACCGAGATCGTGTCGGTGCAGAACATGTACAACCTGTCCGCCCGGGGCGCCGAGCCGTTGCTGGACGCCGCGACGAGCCAGGGCATCGGCTTCATCCCGTGGTTCCCGCTGGCCGCCGGACCGCTGGCGGACCCGGATGGGCCGCTGCGGCACATGGCGGCCGAGCACGACGCGACGCCGTCGCAGCTGGCGCTGGCCTGGCTGCTCAACCGCTCGCCGGTGATGTTGCCGATCCCCGGCACCTCCAAGGTGGCCCACCTTCAGGAGAACGTGGCCGCCGCCGGGATCGAGTTGAGCGAACAGGAGGTCGAGCTGCTCGGGGCCATCGGGGAGCAGAACGCCTGACCGCGGCGCAGCGCAGGCGGATACGGTGTCCCGGTGACCAGCGAACAGGCCCGGCACCCCGGCGGCGGATTCAATCCGCCCGAACCGACGACCAAGGGCGGACCCGACTACGGCCGGTTCGTCGACGCGGTGCGCAGGATGCAGGATCACGCCCGCGCCGTCGACGCCCCGGACGAGGTGATCACCGAGGCGGCCAACCTGCTGGAGAAGGTGTCGGCGCTGTTGAGCCCGTACGACGCCGACGAGTGGCGGTCGCCGTCGGGACGGCGGATGGACCTGCCGATGCGCGGCAACATCCTCGCGATCCCGATGTCGGCGCACAAAACCGACGACGGCCGGATCCGCGGCCGGGCCCGGTTCGCCCGGTTCCATCTGGGACGCAACGGCGCCGTGCACGGCGGCTGCCTGGGGATGCTGTTCGACAGCGTGCTGGGGCTGACCTCCTCGGTGCTCACCGGCGGCCCCTTCCAGCGCACGGCCTACCTCAAGATCGACTACCGCCACATCGTGCCGATCGAGAAGGAACTGCAGTTCGACGCCGGCATCGACCGGGTGGACGGGCGCAAGATCTTCGTGTCGGGCCGGCTCAGCGACGGCGCGGAGCTGCTGACCGAGGCCGACGCGCTGTTCGTGCGGCTCAAGCCTGGCCAGCCCTGAGGAGCCCCGGCCCCGATAGCATGGCAGCGATCGTCACCGCACCCGAAAATTGGAGAACCGACCCGATGAGCGCCGCCGCCAATCCCGCCCCCGGAGCTGTCCCGATAAGGGTGCCCGCGGGGACCACCGCGGCCGCCGCCGTGCGGGACGCGGGGTTGCCCGGGCGCGGGGCGCCCGACGCGATCGTGGTGGTGCGCGACGCCGAGGGCAAGCTGCGGGACCTGAGCTGGGTGCCCGACGCCGACGCCGAGGTCATCCCGGTGGCAGCCGACACCGAGGAGGGGCGCAGCGTCCTGCGGCACTCGACCGCCCACGTGTTGGCCCAGGCCGTCCAGGACCTGTTCCCGCAGGCCAAACTGGGCATCGGGCCGCCGATCACCGACGGCTTCTACTATGACTTCGCCGTGCCCGAACCGTTCACCCCCGAGGACCTGGCGGCGCTGGAGAAGCGGATGCGTCAGATCGTCAAGGACGGGCAGCTGTTCGACCGGCGGGTCTACGAGTCCAAGGACGCCGCGCGCGCCGAGCTGGCCGGCGAGCCCTTCAAACTCGAGCTCGTCGACGACAAGTCCGGCGATCCCGAGGTCATGGAGGTCGGGGGCGACGAGCTCACCGCCTACGACAACCTCAATCCCCGTACCCGGGAACGGGTCTGGGGTGACCTGTGCCGCGGGCCGCACATTCCGACCACCAGGCACATCCCGGCGTTCAAGCTGACCCGCAGCTCGGCCGCCTACTGGCGGGGCGACCAGAGAAACGCCAGCCTGCAACGCATCTACGGCACCGCCTGGGAGTCGCAGGAGGCGCTCGACCGCCACCTCGAACTGATCGAGGAGGCCCAGCGCCGCGACCACCGCAAGCTGGGCGCGGAGCTGGACCTGTTCAGCTTCCCCGATGAAATCGGTTCCGGCCTGGCAGTTTTCCACCCCAAGGGCGGCGTCGTGCGCCGCGAGCTCGAGGAGTACTCGCGGCGCAAGCACATCGAGGCCGGCTACGAGTTCGTCAACACCCCGCACATCACCAAGGCGCAGCTCTTCCACACCTCGGGACACCTGGACTGGTACGCCGACGGGATGTATCCGCCGATGCACCTCGACGCCGAGTACGACGACGACGGCACGGTGCGCAAGCCCGGCCAGGACTACTACCTCAAGCCGATGAACTGTCCGATGCACACGCTGATCTTCGCCTCCCGCGGGCGTTCCTATCGTGAACTTCCCTTGCGGCTCTTCGAATTCGGCACCGTCTACCGCTACGAGAAGTCCGGCGTGGTGCACGGGCTGACCCGGGCGCGCGGGTTCACCATGGACGACTCGCACATCTTCTGCACCCGCGAGCAGCTGCACGACGAGCTCGCGTCGCTGCTGCGGTTCGTGCTCGAGCTGCTCGGCGACTACGGGCTGGAGGACTTCTACCTGGAGCTCTCCACCAAGGACCCGGAGAAGTTCGTCGGCTCCGACGAGATGTGGGAGCAGGCCACCGGATCGCTGGCGCAGGTGGCGGCCGAGTCGGGCCTGGAGCTGGTGCCCGATCCCGGCGGTGCGGCGTTCTACGGCCCGAAGATCTCGGTGCAGGCCCGCGACGCGCTGGGCCGCAGCTGGCAGATGTCGACCATCCAGGTGGACTTCAACTTTCCCGAGCGCTTCGAACTCGAGTACACCGCGTCCGACGGGACCCGCCGGCGCCCGGTGATGATCCACCGGGCGCTGTTCGGGTCGATCGAGCGGTTCTTCGGCATCCTGACCGAGCACTACGCGGGGGCTTTCCCGGCGTGGCTCGCGCCCGTTCAGGTGGTCGGCATCCCGGTGGCCGACGAGCACGTCGCCTATCTGGAAGACGTTGCCGCGCAGCTGAAGTCGCGTGGGGTGCGCGTCGAGGTGGACGGCAGCGACGACCGGATGGCCAAGAAGATCGTCCACCACACCGCCCAGCGGGTGCCGTTCCTGCTGTTGGCCGGGGACCGCGACGCGGCGGCCGGGGCGGTGAGCTTCCGCTTCGGCGACCGCAGCCAGATCAACGGCGTGGCGCGCGACAGCGCCGTCGATGCCATCGTCGGCTGGATCGTCAACCGCGAGAATGCCGCTCCCACAGCAGAACTGGTGAAGGTGGCACCTGGTGAGTGACCCGGAAGACGGCGTGGAACACCCCGACGAGACCATCCTCGACACAGGTGTCGGCGAATGCGACCACCTGCAGCGGTTGTGGACGCCCTACCGGATGACCTACCTGGCCGAGGCGCCGCGCCAGCGCGACAACGCCAAACCCGCGGAGCCGTTCACCGACATTCCCCGTCTCTCCGACGAGCAAGGGCTGGTGGTCGCGCGCGGCGAACTCGTCTACGCCGTGCTCAACCTGTATCCCTACAACCCCGGGCATCTGATGGTGGTGCCCTATCGGCGGGTCTCCGAGCTCGAGGACCTGACCGAGCGCGAGAGCGCCGAGCTGATGGCGTTCACGCAGAAGGCGATTCGCGTCATCAAGAGCGTCTCGCAACCACACGGCTTCAACGTCGGCATGAACCTGGGCACGTCGGCGGGCGGGTCGCTGGCCGAACATCTGCACGTGCACGTCGTGCCGCGCTGGGGCGGCGACGCGAACTTCATCACGATCATCGGCGGGTCCAAGGTGATTCCGCAGTTGCTGCGCGACACGCGCGCACTCCTGGCCACCGAGTGGGGCAGACAGCCGTGAACCATGAGTCGCGGCGCGACGATGCAGAGCGGAGCGATGAGGTGGGGGCACCTCCCGCTTGCGGGGGAGAGCGGCGCACATGAGTAAGGCGCCCTTCCTGTCGCGGGCGGCGTTCGCGCGGATCACGACTCCCGCCGCCCGGGCCATGCTGCGCCTCGGTCTGACGCCGGACGCCGTCACGATCCTGGGCGCCGTCGTGTCGGTGACGGCGGCGCTGACCCTGTTCCCGATGGGCAAGCTGTTCGTCGGCACGCTGGTGATCTGGTTCTTCGTCATGTTCGACATGCTCGACGGGGCGATGGCCCGCGAGCGGGGCGGCGGCACCCGCTTCGGCGCGGTGCTGGACGCCACCTGCGACCGCGTCAGCGACGGCGCGGTGTTCGGCGGGCTGCTGTGGTGGGCGGCATTCGGCCTGCACGACCGGCTCCTGGTGGCGGCAACGTCGATCTGCCTGGTCGGCTCCCAGGTGATCTCCTACATCAAGGCCCGCGCCGAAGCCAGCGGGCTGCGCGGGGACGGCGGCCTGATCGAGCGCCCGGAGCGGCTGATCATCGTGCTGGTCGGCGCCGGCGTGTCGGACTTTCCGTTCGTCGCGTGGCCGCCCGCGCTGCCCGTCGCGATGTGGTTGCTGGCGGTGGCCAGCGTGCTCACCTGCGTCCAGCGGCTGCACACGGTGCGGACCTCTCCGGGCGCGACGGAGCCGATGCCGTGATCCTGAATCCGGACCGTCTGACCGGCGCCGTCAGCGACTGGACATACGCGACCGGCTGGCGGGCGGTGCGGGCGATGCCCGAATTCGCCGCCCGCACCGCGTTCGGCGCGGGGGCGCGTTTCGCGGCCCGGCGCGGCGGCCCGGCGCAGCTGCGCAAGAACCTGGCCCGCGTCATCGGGGTGGAGCCGGCCGCGGTGCCCGACGCGCTGATGCGGGCCTCGCTGGCCTCCTACGCCCGCTACTGGCGGGAGGCGTTCCGGCTGCCGACGATGGACCACCGGGCGCTGGCGCACCGGCTCGACGCCTCGTTCGTCGGGCTCGACAACCTGGACGCCGCCTTTGCCGCGGGCCGCGGCGCGGTGTGCGCACTGCCGCACAGCGGCAACTGGGACATGGCCGGGGTGTGGATGGCGCAGACGCACGGCACGTTCACCACCGTCGCCGAACGCCTCAAACCCGAGTCGCTGTACCGGCGCTTCATCGCCTACCGCGAAGGCCTGGGCTTCGAAGTGCTGCCGCTGTCCGGCGGACGGCGACCGCCCTTCGAGGTGTTGTGCGACCGGCTGCGCGCCAACCGGGCGGTCTGCCTGATGGCCGACCGGGACCTCACCCGCACCGGGGTCCAGGTCGACTTCTTCGGCGCACCCACCCGGATGCCGGCCGGGCCCGCCAAGCTCGCCATCGAGACCGGGGCCGCCCTGGTGCCCGTGCACTGCTGGTTCGAAGAGGACGGCTGGGGCTTTTCGCTGCACCCCGCCCTGGACGCCAGCAGCGGTGACGTCGGCGCGATCACCCAGGCGCTGGCCGACCGGTTCGCCACCAACATCGCCGGCCACCCCGAGGACTGGCACATGCTGCAACCGCAGTGGCTGGCCGATCTTGCGCCCCGCGCCGACGCCGGACGGGCCCGCCCAAAGGAAACCTGATGCGCATCGGGATGGTGTGTCCTTACTCGTTCGACGTGCCGGGCGGGGTGCAGTCGCATGTGCTGCAGCTCGCCGAGGTGATGCGGGCCCGCGGACACGAGGTCAGCGTGCTCGCCCCGGCGTCGCCGCACGCCTTGCTGCCGGACTACGTCGTCTCCGCGGGCCGGGCCGTTCCCATTCCCTACAACGGGTCGGTGGCGCGGCTGCGGTTCGGCCCGGCCACCCACCGCAAGGTCAAAAAGTGGCTCGCCGACGGCGGTTTCGACGTGCTGCACCTGCACGAGCCCAACGCGCCGAGCCTGTCCATGCTGGCCCTCAACATCGCCGAGGGACCGATCGTGGCGACGTTTCACACCTCGACGACCAAGTCGCTGACGCTGACCGTCTTCCAGGGCATCCTGCGGCCGATGCACGAGAAGATCGTCGGTCGGATCGCGGTGTCCGACCTGGCCCGGCGCTGGCAGATGGAGGCGCTGGGGACCGACGCGGTGGAGATCCCCAACGGCGTCGACGTCGCGTCGTTCGCCTCGGCGCCGCGGCTGGACGGATATCCGCGGCCGGGCAAGACGGTGCTGTTCCTGGGGCGCTACGACGAACCCCGCAAGGGCATGGCGGTGCTGCTCGAGGCGTTGCCGCGGGTGGTCGAGCGCTTCGCGGATCTCCAGCTACTTGTCGTCGGCCGCGGCGACGAGGAGGAGTTGCGGGAGCAGGCCGGCGAGCTGGCCGAACATCTGCGCTTCCTCGGCCAGATCGACGACGCTCAGAAGGCGTCGGCCATGCGCAGCGCCGACGTCTACTGCGCGCCCCACGCGGGCGGCGAGAGCTTCGGCATCGTGCTCGTCGAGGCGATGGCCGCCGGCACGGCGGTGGTGGCCAGCGACCTCGACGCCTTCCGCCGCGTGCTGCTCGACGGCAAGGCCGGGCGCCTGGTTCCGGTCGGTGACGCCGAGGCGCTGGCCGGGGCGCTCATCGAGGTGCTGGAGAACGACGCGCTGCGGCGACGGTATGTGGCGGCGGGTTCGCAGGCGGTGCAGCGCTACGACTGGTCGGTGGTGGCCGGCCAGATCATGCGGGTCTACGAGACTGTCGCCGGGTCGGGCGCCAAGGTGCAGGTGGCCAGCTGATGACGTGGCTGATCGTCGCGGTGGCGGTGGCGGTGGTGGTGCTGGCGATGGTGGGCGCCTGGGCGTACCGGACCGCCAACCGGCTGGACCGCCTGCACGTCCGCTACGACCTCTCCTGGCAGGCGCTGGACGGTGTCCTGGCGCGGCGCGCGGTGGTGGCGCGTGCGGTCGCGATCGACGCGTACGGCGGGGGACCCGAGCGCCGCCGGCTGGCCGGGCTGGCCGACGCCGCGGAAAACGCCCCCCGGCACGCGCGGGAGTCGCGTGAAAACGAGCTCTCCGCCGCGCTGGCGATGGTCGACCCGGCGTCGCTGCCGGCGGGCCTGATCGCGGAGTTGGCCGACGCCGAGGCGCGGGTGCTGCTGGCCCGCCGCTTCCACAACGACGCCGTCCGCGACACCCTCGCGCTGCGCGAGCGATTCCTGGTGCGGACGCTTCGTCTCGGCGGAACCGCCGCGCTGCCAAGCTATTTCGAGATCGTCGAGCGGCCGCACGCGCTGGCGCACGGCGATCAGGGGGTGCTCAACCACCGCACCTCGGCGCGGGTGGTGTTGCTCGACGAGACCGGCGCGGTGCTGCTGCTGTGCGGGTCGGATCCGGCGATCACCGATCGCCCCGCGCCCCGGTGGTGGTTCACCGTCGGGGGCGAGGTGGGCTCCGGCGAGCGGTTGGCCGAGGCCGCCGCCCGGGAGGTGACCGAGGAGACGGGCCTACGGGTGACGGCGGCCGACATGGTGGGTCCCGTGTGGCGGCGCGACGAGGTCTTCGAGTTCAACGGCTCGGTGATCGACAGCGAGGAGTTCTACTTCGTGTGCCGGACCCGGCGCTTCGAGCCGGACTGCACCGGTCGGACCGAGCTGGAGCGGCGCTACATCCAAGGTCACCGCTGGTGCGATGCCGCCGACATCGCCGAGCTGGTCGCCGCGGGCCAGACCGTCTATCCGCTGCAGCTGGCCGAACTGCTCGGCGAGGCCGCCGCGTTCGCCGGCAGCCGGGCGCCTGGTCAGCTGCAGTCAATCCGCTAATGCTTCAACGTCTTTCGCCATCTCGGCGACAGTGCCGGTGCGCGGGAGATCCCGGTCGTCGTGCTTGAGCACGTCCCCGGGCGCTAGGCTAGACAGAGTTGTCTACGCGATGAGGAGTGCGGTGAGGAGTGAGCAAACCGTGCCGGATGTCACAACGGTCGTCGGGGCCGGATCCCGGGGGGCCAGGGCCTCCGCCCGGGACCGGCTGCTCGCGGCGGCCAATGACCTGTTCTACGCCGAGGGCGTCCAGACGGTCGGCATCGATCGCATAATCGAGCACGCCGGGGTCGCCAAGGCGTCGCTCTACAACGTGTTCGGGAGCAAGGAGAACCTGGTCCGGGCCTACCTGGCGGCCCGACACGCGGAGACGCTGGCCGGGTTGCGGCGCGCGATAGACCGCCACACCGACACGCGTCGGCGGCTGTTGGCGGTCTTCGACGCGCAGGCCGAACTCTTCGCCGACCCGGGTTTTCGGGGCTGCGCGTTCATCACGGCCTGCGCCGAGGCGCCCGAGGGCGGCGTGATCGCACGGGCGGCCGACGACTTTCGCGCCGAAGTCCGCGGCCTGCTCACCGAGCTCGCCCGCCAGGCCGGCGTTTCGGACCCGGCCCTGCTGGGGCGCCAGCTGCAGCTGCTCTACGACGGCGGCGGCGTCGGCGCTCAGATGGACCGCGATCCGCGCGCCGCCGCGGCGGGCAAGGCGGCGGCCGAAGTGCTGCTGGACGCGGCCATCGGGTGACCCCCGCGGCGGCCGTCGGTGAAAAATCGGCTGGTGGCCGACCACTACACTGGAATGGCAGTACGGCAGCGACGAGACATCAAGAAGAGGTAGCAGTGGATACCGCCGCATCGAACGGCCGCGGCCAGACCGGCACGGCCCGGGTCAAACGCGGCATGGCCGAGATGCTCAAGGGCGGCGTCATCATGGACGT
>Ga0078972_1007695_pt1 | contig 23635 bp, 20 predicted proteins | sample YelNatPaOPGAMG01_FD_67568 | JGI IMG/M metagenome (GOLD analysis project Ga0078972, IMG submission 67568) | Hot spring thermophilic microbial communities from Obsidian Pool, Yellowstone National Park, USA - OP-RAMG-01 (SPADES assembly) (version 2) | ecosystem: Environmental > Aquatic > Thermal...
TGCGTCTGGATTTTCTCCACAAGGCCTCGACTTCGATCGGCGAAACCCAAGCCGTCGTCTACGTCGAGGATCTGAAGATCCGGAACATGACCAGAAGCGCCCGTGGCACCCGGGAGAACCCGGGCCGGAACATCCGGCAGAAGGCCGGTTTGAACCGCTCCATCCTGTCCCAGGGAGGGGGGACGTTCCTCTCCCTTCTGGAGTACAAGCTTGTGAAAAGGGGAGGACGCCTGGTGCGGGTCGATCCACGAAACACGAGCCGAACCTGTTTTGCCTGCAACCATGTGGCGGAGGAGAACCGTCCGGACCAGGCCACGTTCAGGTGCGTCCGTTGCGGATATGAAGATCATGCGGACGTGAATGCCGCGAACAATATTCTCAGGGCGGGGCACGCCCGTAGCGCCTGTTTGGAGGATTCTTCCTCCAAGTTCGACGTCTGACCGTTCAGCCGGCGAATCGATCCTCGTTTTCAGTCCGGGGAGTTGGCAGGAAGAAATCCCCTTCCTTTCCGCTTTCGCGGCGAGCGAAGCGAGAGGGAGGGGAGGATGTCAAAGTCTCCCCTTTTCCGGATGTCGGCCATTTTCCCTTCCTCCTAAAAAGAAATCATGAAAACATTCCCTGACTTCATTGGAGTAAAAATGGAACAAAGATTCAAATTTGAGAGGCGGCGTCTTTGTGGAATGGCTTAGAATATGGTGCGCCTGGCAGGAATCGAACCTGCGACCTGCGGATTCGAAGTCCGACGCTCTATCCTACTGAGCTACAGGCGCACAAGGGGGAGGGATGGAGAAATCCTAACAGAGCAGGGGCGCTCTTTCAATCGGGCCAGATGGGGTTTCGTCTCCTTCTCCACTTGTGCCCTTGCAGGAATCCCGGTTCTGTCAGGCGGGGCGCGACGGAACCGGGGTCCGACTTAGGGGGAGATCATCCCGTTGTCGAGGTAGGCGCGGGAGTAGAGAAAGACGGTCGACGGATCGGGAAGGATGACCGACTCCTTCTTTCCCTTATAGGAGATGCGCGAGAGAAAGTCCCGAATGATCTGCAGTCGGGCATGGTCCTTATTGTCGGCCCTGACGACGATCCAGGGGGCCATGGCCGAGTGTGTTCTGGCGAACATCTGGTTTCGTGCGTTCGAGTAGTCTTCCCAGTGCTTCTGCGCGGCCAGGTCGATGGGGCTGATCTTCCACTGCTTGAGCGGGTCGGACTCCCGGCTCGACAGCCTCCTTTTCTGCTCGTCCTTGTCGATGTCGAGGTAGTACTTGAAAAGGCGGATCCCCGAACGGACGATCATCTGTTCGAAGGAGGGGACCGTCTCCATGAACTCCTCGTACTGCTCGTTCGAGCAGAATCCCATCACCCGCTCCACCCCTGCCCGGTTGTACCAGCTCCGGTTCATGAAGACGATCTCCTGTGCGGAGGGAAGATGGGCGACGTAGCGCTGGAAGTACCACTGGGAGATCTCCCTGTCGGAGGGCTTGCCAAGAGCGACAATCCGCGTCTCCCGGGGAGAGAGGTGCTCGGTGAATCTCTTGATCGTCCCGTCCTTGCCTGCCGCATCCCGCCCTTCGAAGATGATGAGGACCTTCTGGTTTTCCTTGATGAGATGCCGCTGGAATTTGACGAGCTCGACCTGGAGATCGCGCAACTCCTGGTGGTAGGTGGCCGTATCCTCGTCCGGGGCAGGGGAAAGCGTGTCCTTTTTCTCCTTCGGGCTCCGGGGGTGTCGTTGGCTCATGGGGACCTCCTTCGTTTGTATTGTTACCCTTCACGTTAGCAGAATTCTTCCCCGGAAACGAGCCGGTCCGGTGAAAGCCCTTACAAACGTTAACCTCGAAGGCAACCACGACCCCGTCCATTCCTTTCTAGACAAGGTCCTGGAGCAGGGAGGAATCCATTTCGGGGATCTCGAGATCGCCCGGGAGTGGATTCACCGGGGGGCTGACGGCCGGCAGTATCTCGTCCTTCACGGAGATGCCTTCGATCTCTGCCTCCAGACCTTCCCTTGGCTGACCCGCGCCGGAGACTTTGGCTACTCCCTCCTGCTTCGGATCAACTATCTTCTCTATTCCATCAACCGCTATCTGGGGAGGACGAGCCGCTGGTCCCTCTCGCGTGCCGTCAAGAAACAGGTCAAGAAGGTGACCCGTTTCATCGGGGAATACGAAGGGGTGCTGACCATGGCAGCCAAAAAACGAGGAATGGACGGCGTCATCTGTGGTCATATCCATTTTTCGGCATGCTTCGAGCGGGAGGGGATTGCCTATCTCAATACGGGGGACTGGGTGGAGGACGGCACGGCCTTAGTTGAAGGACTCGACGGCCACTTCGAGGTCGTTTACTGGGGCGAGGCGGTCCGGGAGGAAGACAAGGAAGAGTCTGAGCCGGCGTCCTTGATGGGAGCGGCCCGTGGGGGGGGGACGAGATTGATGTCAGCAGAAGTTTAAGAGGGCTGGTGAGTTCGCGCCACTTCCCGGGTCCGTGCTATGATTGGGAATGACCCAATCTCCGGTCCAGACCCTCCTGTCCGAACTCACCGATCAAGCCATCCGATCAGGGGACCCCGATGAGAATCCTTGCCATTAACCCCGGCTCCTCCTCCCTCAAGGCGACCCTTCTCGATGGCGAGACGGTCCTCTCAGACCACGAGATGGCGCTTGACGAGACGGCGGAGAAAATTGGAGAGGCGCTTTCGAAGCTCTCCCTCTGGAGCCGGGATCTCCCCCCCGAGGCGATCGGCGTTCGCGTGGTTCACGGGGGCCGGCTCTTTCGGGAGTCGGTCCGGGTCGACCTCCGGACCATCGGTGATCTTTCCGGCCTAGCCGAGCTTGCCCCCCTGCATATCCCCATCGCTGTCCGCGTTCTTTCGGCGCTTCTCGCCATGGACCATGCCCTGCCCATCGTCGCCGTCTTCGACACGATGTTCCACCGGAGCCTTCCGGAGGCCGCCAGAAGATATGCCGTTCCCGATCGTTGGTTTTCTGCCGGCGTCGAAAAGTACGGCTTCCATGGACTCTCCTATGACGACATCGTTCACCGCCTCCCCGGCCTTTCGGGGTCAAGACTTCCCGAGCGTCTGGTGGCCGTTCACTGGGGGAACGGCGCCTCGGCCTGCGCCATCAGGAACGGTCTTTCCGTCGAGACATCGATGGGGCTCACGCCTCTCGATGGCCTTGTCATGGGAACCCGGTCGGGCGCCATCGATCCGGGCATCCTTCCCTTCCTTCTCCGGAAGGGGGAGTCGGCAAAGATTCTGGAAGAGGAGTTGACCTGGAAGTCGGGGCTTTTTGCCCTCTCCGGGGGGGTGTCTGACTTTAAAAAGGTCGGGGAGCTCCGGGGGAAGGGCGACGCCAGGGCGACGCTTGCCTTCGAGAAGTCGGTCAATGCGGTGGCACAGACGATCGGGGCCTATGCGGCCGTTCTCGAAGGGATCGACGCACTGGTCTTCACCGGGGGGGTGGGAGAGCACTCTTGGGAGGCCCGTTCGGCCGTCATGAGGAAAATCGGCTTTCTGGGAGTCCGGGAGGATCCCCTCTCCAACCGCTTCGCGACGGGAGACCGAAAGATCTCTGGCTCCGACTCCCCTGTCATTGTCTGGGCCCTTCACGCCCGGGAGGACCGGACCGTTGCCCGCGAGACAGAGAAGGTCGTCTGCGCCAAAAAAGGGGGAGAGTCCCCCGAAAGGACAAGAGACGATGCTTGAGCGATATCGGACTCGGGACCTCCCCAGGGGGTTTGAACCCTTGGCAGAATTAGCCCTTGATCTTCGCTGAACATGGAATCACCGGGCTGACGAGCTCTGGAACCGGCTCGATCCGGCTCTCTGGTCGCTGACGAAGAACCCCTGGCTGATCCTTCAGACCGTCTCCATGCCCCACCTTTTGGCGCTGGCCGAGGACAAGGAGTATCTGGAGCGGCTTTCCGAGATCCACGAACTGTGGACGAAGGACGATGGCGCCAAGAGATGGTTTTCGATGAAATACGCCGGAGGGGCCCTTTCGAAGGTGGCCTACTTCAGCATGGAGTTCGGGATCAGTGAGTCCCTCCCGATCTACGCGGGGGGTCTGGGGATTCTGGCGGGGGACCATCTCAAGAGTGCGGAAGATCTGGGCGTGCCCCTGGTGGGGGTCGGACTCCTCTTTCAGAAGGGGTACTTCCGGCAAGTCGTCAATGACCGGGGAGAGCAGATCGAGAGCTATCCTTACAACGACCCCGACTCCCTCCCCATCGTGCCCCTCCGGGGGGAGAGCGGTCAGTGGCTCCGTATCCCGATCACGCTCCCGGGACGAATTCTCATTCTCCGGGTCTGGAAGGCACGGCTTGGCCGCATCACCCTCTATCTCCTCGATTCGAACGATCCGGTAAACGCCCCCATGGACCGGGGCATTACCGGAGAGCTTTACGAGGGGGGGCGCGAGATGCGGCTTGTCCAGGAGATCGTCCTGGGGATCGGCGGGTACCGGACCCTTCATGCTCTGGGAATCTCGACAAATGTCCTTCACATCAACGAGGGCCATCCTGCCTTTGCCATCCTCGAACGGGCCCACATCTGGATGCTCCGGGAGAAGGGCAAAAGCTTCCGCCACGCCCTGGAGACGACACGCATCGGCAATGTCTTTACCACCCACACGCCGGTTCCCGCCGGCTTCGATTCCTTCGATCCCGTTCTTTTTTACCAGTATTTTTCGCTCTACCAGAAGGAATGGAATCTCTCCGACCGGGAACTCCTTGCCCTGGGCCGCCAGAATCCCGACGACATGGGGGAACCTTTCAACATGGCCTGGCTTGCGATCCGCGGGAGCGGCTTCGTCAACGGGGTGAGCCGGATCCACGGAGAGGTCAGCCGGAAGATCTTCGCCCCTCTCTTTTCCCGGTGGCCCCTCGAAGAGGTTCCGGTCACGCACATCACGAACGGGATCCATGTTCCCTCCTGGCTCTCCGCCGCCTCCTCCTCCTTCTGGTCCGAGAAGGTGCCGGACCGCAAGGCGGATCACGATGGCTCCTCCGCGCCTGCGGCCGAGATCTTCTCCATTTCGGACGAGGAGGTCTGGGATCTTCGCATGAAGAACAGGATGGCGATGATCGAAGGGGTGTCGCGCCACCTGACACGCCAGCGGTCGGTGCGGGGGGGTGCTCGACCCTCTACCCTTCCTCGACCCCAACGCCCTCTACATCGGTCTGGCTCGCCGCTTCACCTCCTACAAGCGTCCCAATCTCCTTCTCTACGATCATGAACGGCTGCTTCGGATTCTCGCACAACCCGATCGTCCGGTGCGCATCCTGGTCGCCGGCAAGGCCCATCCCCAGGATGTCGTGGGCAAGGGGTTCATCCAGGAGTGGGTTCGCTTCGCCTCCGATCCCCGGAGCCATGGAACGGTCTTCTTCCTCTCCGACTACGATATGAATGTGGCCCAGGTGCTGGTGGGGGGGGCCGATCTCTGGATCAACTGCCCGAGACGTCCGTGGGAGGCCTCGGGAACAAGCGGGATGAAGATCCTGGCGAACGGTGGCTTGAACTGTTCGGTCCGGGACGGATGGTGGGAGGAGGCGTATGCTCCGGGGACGGGATGGGCGATCGGGGAGGACTCCTCCTTCGACGACCCCCAGCGAGACCGTCGGGATGCCGAGGCCCTCTATCGCATCCTCGAAGAGGAGGTGCTCCCGGAGTTCTATGGACGGGACTCGCGGGGAGTGCCTCTGTCCTGGATCGCCCGGGTCAAGAAGAGTATGGCGACCCTGACGCCGGTCTACCGCACCGACCGGATGGTTCGGGAGTATGTGGAAAAGGCCTATTTGCCGGCGGCGGAGCTCTTTGAGCGGAGGCAGGCCAACGGCGGGGCCCTGGCCCATGAAATCGAGGCATGGAGGGAGCACCTCGCCAAAAACTGGGAGGGGATCCATATCGGCCGGACCGTGGAGGTAATCGGCGACTCCGCTGAAACGTCTCTTTTGGAATGTCCGGTCTGGCTCGGAGAGATCGATCCCCAGGATGTGGCGGTCGAGATGGTCGCGATGGATCCGGCGGGAGGGGGTCCGTTTGTCACGGCCATGGATCGCGTTCGGACGCTCGCCGGAGCGAGAAACGGCTATGTCTATGCCGCCGCCGTTCCCTCCGGCAGGCCGGTGGACGACTACACCCTGCGGGTTGTTCCCTACCGGGAGGGGGTGCGGGTCCCGCTCGAGGAGTCGCGGATCCTCTGGCAGGGGTGATGGGGAACCCGGAGGCGGGGGCTCAGGGGGCGGGTTCCGGGAGAGGTGCCAATCCGTCCCGCTCGAGGTCCTTGGCGACCTTTTCCTTCATGCGGCAGAAGCTGCAGACGGGGGTCCAGGAGATCTCGCCGCATCGTTCGCACTTCCCCGAAGGGGAGTCTTCGGGGTCCTCCTCGGGTGTCATGGGATAAAGGCGGTCGACCCGGTCGAGGTACCCGAAGAGGAAGGCGTGTTTCGTTCCGGGGGAGGCCGACTCCACCTCGTTGAGCAGTTTCTTGTAGAGAAGTTGCTTTGCGTCGGTCGAGTGGGGGCATTCTTTCAGAACGTAGGGGATCTTCCGCAGGAAGGCGTAGGAGGCCATCTCCTTCTCGGTGAGACGGACCAGCGGCTTGACCTTTTTCGAGAGCCCAGAAATGGAGGGGAGGTCCGGCCGGTTCTTGGGCAGATACTCGTCGTGCCAGTGCAGGAGGTTCCCGAAGAGGCGGGAGGCTTCATCGTCGAGGTTGTGGCCGGTGGCGAGGACGGTGGCCCCTGTGGCGAGGGCGGCCCGGTTGAAAAAATAGCGCTTGGCGAGTCCGCATCCCGAGCAGGCCGGTCTCCGGGTCGCATGGGCGATGTCGGTTACCGAGCCGTTGACCGACTCGCGGAGGGACTCGACGACGAGCGGAAGGTTGTAGCGGGAGGCAAAGGCCTCCACATGCCCGCGGCTCTCGGCCGAATACTCCCCGATCCCCAGGTCGAGATGGAATCCTGTCGTACGATAGTTGAGGCGCGACAGGATCTCCCAGAGGGCGAGCGAGTCCTTCCCCCCAGAGACGGCCACAAGAATGTGGTCTTCGGGGGTGAGCATATGGTGGTCTTCGATCGCCCGTGCCGTCTGGGAGAGGACAAACCGGTCAAAGCAGGCGGGGCAGAAGGCGCTGTTGTGGCTGGGAAGGCGGATGACGGCCTTTTGGGCGCAGGCGCGGCACTTCACGGGAGGCTCCCTCCCGAGATCACGGGCCGGATCTCGACGGGACTGTTCTGGTCGAGGGGGTCGTCATCGCAGAGCAGGGCCTCGCCCTGGATCACAAGGACCGTCTCGGGGGTGAGTTCGAGGTGGCGGAGAAGGGCTTGGACCGTCTTGACCGGCCGAATCTCCCGGGTTGTTCCGGTCTGGTGGTTGATGACGGTCAGGGTCCTGTCGGGCCCTCCCATAATTGGGTCGGTTTTCAATGGGATATCCTTGTGAAGAGAGGGGGGAGTGGGGTCTGAGTGGCTCTTTCCCTTATCCTAGCATGGGTGGCGGGGGGAGACAAACGATGCGAAAGCCGCCATGGGTCCTTCCTCAGGCTCAGTGGGGGCGTCGGCGCTCTTCCTCGAGGTGAAGACCGGAGAGGAGCTGCCCCAGAACGAAGGCGCGACCCCGTTCGCGAAGCGGTTCGGGAAGGGCGGAGGCGATTTCTTCGGCTTTTTCCCAAAGAAGCTCGAGCTTCTTGGCCTCCTTCGCCCGGTCGGACCCGTCGCTTTTTTTGTCCTTTCGGAAGGGGCGCACGACCCGGAAGGTCAGGGTCAGGGATTTGAGCGGGGGAAAGCTCCGGACGAGCTTTTCCCTGACCTCGGCCTCGAGGAAGGAGAGCTCTCTTTTCCAGAGGGGGGAGAGGCAGGCCACGACGATCTCGCCCTCCGAGAGGGAGAGCGGATAGGAGACGCGGGCGATGGGGTCTCCCATCGTCTCCTGCCAGATGCGGCGAAGGTCGGCGAGTCTGAGCTCCTTCTCCCACCCCATTCTGGTGGCAAAGGCTCGGGAGACTCGGCCGAGGGGGGTGAAGGATTCTCCTGAAAACGGTCTGTGCATGGGGCAGACCTTATTGAAAAAAATGGGATGTTTGCGAAAAATTTTATTCCTGTGGCATAATAGCTCGCAATTAGACGCAAGGCAATCAAGGTTGTTTTGCGAGGCACGGGCCTTGTTTTTTTGGATTCCATCAGGATGAACGGGACGGGTTGCGGCGAGAGGGATTCTTTCGCACGCTCATCCTTAGGGCTCTGACTTAGGTTCAGGTGTTCGACGGACGGGGATCCGTCAGGGAGGACTGACCGGTATGGCAGCGGACGAGACGAAAGATCAGGAAGGGGACCGGATCCCCTGGACTGACGATGCCCAGGCGTTGCTGAAGAAGGTGCCCTTTTTCATTCGCAAGAACGTAGAGAGAGAGGCCGAGGACTACGCTCGCTCCCACGGGATGTCCCGGGTCGAAGCCTCCGTGATCGTCCGTATCAAGGCCTCGAAGTCCGGTGAGGGCTCCGAGTCTGCCGCGGGCGAGAACTTCGAAGGATCTGACGGTGTGTCTGCCGCCTCCCCCTCTTCTCAGCAGGGATCAGCCGAACCGTCCTCCCCCACTGTCTCCGCCCCCGATTCCGTTCGCGCTTTCGACTCTTCGGACACCCGCACGCCTTCTTCCGGGGGGCTCCGGGAGTTTGCGAGCTTTGTCGTTCTCCGGATCGACCCTGAATGGCGGAAGGTTCACCCGGCCGAGGTGGGACACGGGAAAAAAGAGTTTTCCGATGTGGTCAAAAACTTTGACAGCATTCTCTCGAGCAGCTCCTACAGCCTGGTCGGTCTCTCCGGGATCGGCGACGTCCTTTTGTGGCGGGTCGGTACCAACATCAGCCTCCTCCAGGAGATGACCGGTAAGCTTCTCTCGACCTATCTCGGCCGATACCTCACAGTGGAGAAGTCCTTCCTCGGACTCTTGGGCGATACGGCGACCCGGACCCCCTTCTCCCAGAAAAAGTCCCGCTTCATCCACCTGCGTCCCCTGATCCGGACGAAGGACTGGCATCAGCAGGTCGACTTTGTCCGGGCGGGGATCGAGCGCGAGCGTCAATCGGTGATCGACCGGTTCACCGGCGTTCGGGTGACCGTCGCCTCGAGCTATGGCCTCGACGAGTCAGATCTTCTCATGATCATGGAGTCCGACTCGGCCGAGCATATCGTCGATCTGAACCAGGCGCTCCAGGAGACCCAGGAGAATCGCTTCCTGAATGCCTCCTGCCGAGGGATCACCGGGATCTCCCGTCCGCTGGGAGAGGTGCTCGACATGCTGGGAGGCGTATAGCGGTCCGTCCGGCGTGAGGGTCAGTCCGAAGGAAGAGCCGGCGGAGAGATGGGCCGGTCTCGAAGGGGGAGGGGATGGAACGGACCCTGCTTCTCAATGCGAGCTACGAGCCACTCAAGGTCGTGCCATGGCAACGGGCCGTCCACCTTTTCTTTCAGGGAAAGGTGGAGGTCGTCGAGTCATACGGTCGCGACATCCGTTCCGTGCGTCTTTCCATGAAGGTTCCGGCCGTCGTCCGGCTTTACCGCATGGTTCTTTTTCACCATACCCGCCGCCTCGTCAAATTTTCCCGAGAAACGATCTTTGCCCGTGACCGCTACTGTTGCCAGTATTGCGGCCAGACCTTCCCTCCGGAAATCCTGACCTTCGATCACATTGTTCCCGTCGCCCAGGGGGGAACCAAGACCTGGGAAAACATCGTGACAGCCTGCCGTCCCTGCAACCACAAGAAATCCGGGATGACGCCCGAGCAGGCCGGCATGTGTCTTCCCGGCCGTGTCGCCCGTCCGCACTGGTCGCCCGCCATCATGGTCATGATGACCGTCTCCGGTGACCCCCCCAAGCTTTGGGAAGACTATCTCTTTTTTCGCTGAATGATCCGCAGGATCCGGTTCGCCAGAAGGCGGCTCTCCGTGATCCCTGAGACCCATGTCAGTCCTCCGTAGATCACTCCCCCCAAGAGAATGAGCCCCAGAACGGCTCCGGCCAGGGGGAGTGTCTTGTCGAAGGCGAGATGGGAGGAGAGTGCGAGCCAGAGAAGGCGGACGGCGGCGAACATCAGCAAGGAATGGAGAAGGAGAATGGGGGCTCCCCTGAAGATCTCCCGGGGAATGCGTCCCAGACGGTGCTTTAGCGCTCCCACGAGAAGGCCTTGGTTGATGATCGACCCGAGGGAGATGCCGATGGCCAGGGCGACAATCCCCTCGCTTCTGGCCAGTAGAAGGCTTATGGCAAGATTTGTCAAAAGCCCTGCCAGGGCCGCCCGGACCGGGGTCTTCATGTCCCCCATGGCATAGAAGGCCCGGACGATGATCCGGACTCCGGCGAAGGACCAGAGACCCAGGGCATAGCCCATGAGGGCGGTGGAGGTGAGTTCGGCGCTCTTGGCTCCGAAATGCCCGTGACGGAAGAGAAGGTCGATCAGGGGTTCCCGAAGGGCGACAAGGCCCGCCGAGGCGGGCAGCATGAGAAAGAGCGAGGCCCGATAGCCGTGGGCCAGGGTCTCGGCAAGTTTTTCCTGGGGGCCCTCGCCCTCCTTAGCGTGGAGAGAGAGGAGGGGAAGGATGACGGTGGCCACGGCGGCCCCGATGATCCCCAGCGGGAACTGCACGAGCCGCATCGCATAGTAGAGGGCGGCAATCGTTCCGGTGGCAAGGTAGGATCCCATGAGCGTTGCCACTAAAAGGTTGCCCTGCGTGACCCAGAGTCCGCCTATGGCCGGGAGGATCCTGCTGAAGACTCCGCGAACGCGGGGATTGTGCCAGGCGGCCCGGAGACTTGCCGAGGGGCGGAGCCGGATCCCGTCTTTCGGGGCGAGCAGGAGGACCGCTCCCCACTGGGCGATCCCCCCGAGGAGGACGCCCGCTGAAAGAAGCAGGATGGGCGGGAAGGAGAAAAGGTCTCCCGGGAGGAGGGTGGCCACGATCAGCAAGAGGGAGAAGGCGACGGGGCTTACGGCCGGGAGAAAAAAACGCTTCTGGACGTTCAGGACGCCCATGAGGAGCGCGGAAAGAGAGATGAAGTAAAGAAATGGGAACATGATGCGGGTCATGAGGACCCCCAGCGCCTCCCTCTTCGGATCGATGGTCCAACCCGGAGCGAGCAGGGCGAGGATCTCCGGGGCCATGACCATCCCCACGAGGACCACCGGCAGGAGAATGACCGAAAGCAGGAGAAAGACTCCGGCGTAAAGACGCTCGGCCTCCTCCCTTCCTTCGTTTTTCAGCGTCTTGGTGAGCGAGGGGATGAAGGCCGAGGAGAGAGCGCCTTCGGCGAAGAGCTCCCGGAGCATGTTGGGGATCCGGTAGGCAACATAGAACAGGTCGGCCATGGGTCCCGTTCCGAATCGGTGGGCGATCAGCATGTCCCGGATAAACCCCGTGATGCGGGAGAGGAGGATGGCCAGCGAGACGCGGGCGCCGTCCCGGCCGATGGAGGCCAGTGTGGCGTGCCGGTCGCCTTCCGTCGGGGAGGTGCGGCTCACTTTGTTGTGCTTCCGCAACCGGATGAAAGAGGGGAAACGCAGATCGTCACGGAGAGAGTCTCCTCGATAGGGGTCAGGACGGCACGTCGAGGTGCGGGGGCGAATCTCCGGGAGCCGACTCCGGAGAGCCGATCCGGAGAGAACGTGTCTATCCTAGCATCGGAAGAGGGATTTGAACAGGGAGGTAAAAAGGCCGGACCGGCTCTCGTTGCGCGGATTATGTGAGAAGTCGACCCGGGAGAGGGGCGGAGTTGGGGCTAACCACCGGGGCAGGGGAGAGCGAAGCGTATGGGGCAGAGTGGGGTAAGAACGGGAGGGGTTCGGGAGGCCTTCGGACATCCGGGGGATCCTCCCCGGTGGACCTCGAGCCGGAAGGATGCGATCGGGACGGCCTATAATACGGCATCGACCCTTTGGTATACCCTCTCTCACGGCATCGTGAACGAGGTCTACTATCCGACCGTCGATCGTCCCCAGCTCCGGGATCTCGGGTTTCTTGTGACCGACGGGGAGTTTGTCCACGAGGAGCGCAGGGATCTCGTTCACGAGATCGCCTTTTTCGGAGAGACGGAGGCGCCGGGATTCTCGATCGTCTCCTCCGACCCCGAGGGGAGGTATCGTCTCGTCAAGGAGGTTATGGGAGATCCGCACCTCCCGGCACTCCTTCTCCGCGTGCGCCTTGAGGCGGAGAGCTCCTGGCTCTCTCGCCTGAGGCTCTTCGTCTTCATCGAGCCCCATCTCGACGTGGGGGGGCTCGGCAACCACCTGAGCCTCTTCTCCCACGCAGGAAAGACCGGCCTTGTCGGCTGGAAGAACGGCGTCTGGCTCGCTCTGGGGGCGACCATTCCCTTCCGGCGTCTTTCCTGCGGCTTCGTCGGAAGGAGCGACGGGCTGACCGATCTGCTTCGCCACCGGGATCTGACCTGGTCCTTTGACCGGGCCTCCGACGGCAACGTGGCGGGGGTCGGGGAGCTCGCCTTTGACGGCTCCCAGGAGTTTACGGTGGCTCTTTCATTCGGTACCGGCGAGCATGGGGCCGTTACCACCCTCTTCCAGTCCATGGGCATCCATTTTATCGAGCAGAAGGGCCGCTTCCTCGAGCAGTGGGCCCGCGTCACGGAAAAGGTCCTCCCCCTGGGGGAACACGCCGGAGACGGGGGCCGGCTCTTCCGCATCAGCCACAACGTGATCCGCTCACACGAGGACAAGCTTTATCCCGGGGCAATCATCGCCTCCCAGAGCATCCCCTGGGGGGAGGTTCACGATGACCAGGGCGGGCTCGGCGGATACCACCTCGTCTGGACGAGGGATCTTTGCCACAGCGCCACGGGGCTTTTGGCCCTGGGCGACGCAGAAAGCCCTTACCGGGCGCTGGTCTACCTGGCCGCAAGCCAGCTCCCCGACGGGGGGTTCCACCAGAACTTCTGGGTGGACGGTACCCCCTACTGGACAGGTATCCAGCTCGACGGTGTGGCCCATCCGATTATTCTGGCCTGGCGGCTTTACCGGGAGAACGGCCTCAAGGCCTTCGACCCCTGGCCCATGGTCCGGCAGGGAGCGGCCTATCTCGTCCGCCATGGTCCCTCGACCCAGCAGGACCGCTGGGAGGAGGCCAGAGGCTACTCGCCTTCGACCTTTGCGGCGATGATCTCGGCTCTTGTTCTGGCGGGAGAGTGGGCAAAGGGTCGGGGAGAGACTCAGGAGGGGGAGTTTTTTCAAGACTATGCGGACTTCCTCGAGAGCCGTCTCGACGGGTGGACCGCGACCCGGTCCGGGACCCTCGTGCCGGGGGTCCCCCGCCACTATGTCCGGATCCTTCCCACGCCGGCGGGAGAGCCCTCCTACGAGGAGGATGTGGACCGCCTCTTTCTCGATCTGGCCAACAGGCCTCCGGGGGCGCGTTATCGCTTCCCCGCGAAGGAGATCGTCGACGGAGGCTTCCTCGAGCTCGTCAGATACGGAGTCCGGAGGGCCGACGATCCTCTTGTGAGGGCCTCGGTGAATGTCTGCGACGCGGTTCTTCGTGTCGAGACCCCGTTTGGTCCCTCGTTTCGGCGCTACAACAACGACGGATACGGTCAGCTCCCGGACGGGGGGGCGTTTCAGGGGTGGGGGCAGGGAAGGGCCTGGCCCCTTCTGACGGGCGAGCGGGGACATTACGAGCTTGCGGCCGGAGCCGATCCCTCTCTTTATATCCGGGCAATGGAGGGGTTTGCCACGGCGGGGGGGCTGATCCCCGAGCAGGTCTGGGACGAGCCCGATCTTTCCCTTCCCTCCTGCCAGTTGGGCCGGGCGACAGGGGCGGCCAACCCCCTCGTCTGGGCCCATGCCGAGTATATCCGGCTTCTGAGATCGGTGCGGGACGGGGAGGTCTTCGACCGTCTGGCGCCGGTCTATGAGCGTTACCGGAAGGGGAGCCCCCGAAAGGATCTCGAGATCTGGAAGTTCAACCGGCAGGTCAGGACGGTCCGTCCGGGAGAGACGCTTCGGATCCTTGCGCTCGCCCCCTTTCGTCTCCGGTACTCCCTCGACGGCTGGCGGACGGCCGAGGACCGGGAGGGGGTCTTTCTTCCGTCTCTCGGAGGCGGCTACCTTGATATTCCTCTGGCCCCCTCCCAGAGGGCGCCTGTTTTCTTTACCTTCTACTGGATGGAGACAGGGCGATGGGAGGGGCGGGACTTTACCGTCGAGATCTCCTCGGGGTGAGGCCCGGGACAGGGGATTCGTAAAGGCTCCGATCCCCTGCCGTTGCGGCATCCCCGGGGGGACACCTGGACCTGTGGATGACAGGCGCTCTGGTCGGGGGAAGGGGGGAAGGAGGCCCCCGGAGGGTCTTGTCCCCGGGAGGGCGACAATGCGGTTTCGGAGTCCCGGGCACCGCGTCACCGCGGTTTCAGTGTTGACAAAAAAACGAAATTTCGCTATCTTTCTTAATTCGTAAACTTTTGGAGTTGGGCGTTCCCGGGTGATGGTCTCCGGGACGGACCCGCCGCTTCGGAGGAAGGCGTTTCCGGGAGAAAGTCCCGGTGCCCTTTTCTTCTTTTCACGTCCATAGGGAGGAACGTTGGCGAATCACGAGTCGACAAAAAAAGATATCCGGAGAAATACCAAACGCCGGGAACGCAACCGCCAGGCCATCACCACCATGCGGACCCTCGCGCGCAAGGTTGAAGAGGCTGTGACGGCAGGCAAGCCGGAGGAGGCCAAAGAGGCCCTCATGCGTGTCGTCCCCTTCATCGACCATGCCGTGAATCGCGGGATCCTCCACCGCAACACCGCCTCCCGGAAGATCTCCCGCCTGACGATCAAGGTCAACGGGACACCCTCCGCAGCCAAGTAGTTCGCGATCCGCTTTCGCGATCCCGGCTCTCATGGAGAGGCCGGGTCGCGAGAGTACCGCTTCATGTCCGGGAGCTTTTTCGCCCGTAATCTCGTCCAAACAGAATGGCGAGTGTCGCCGATAGCCGGTCCATGACAAGATCCTGGGCGACCCCCGACTTAAGGAGCCTGTCCGCCTCCGCCAGGGCGTCGATCCCTCGCGCGAGTCCATCGGCGGGGAGCCTCTTTGCGGCCCTTACCACGCTCTCCGCAACAAAGGGCTGAACCCCTCCCACCGAGGCCACAGCCGAAGCGGCGGCCCTGTCGCTTGCCCCCTCCTTCAGGGCGCCTTTTGCGATCCGGTAGAGCTTCCATTGCCGATGCAGAAGGGAGATCAGTCCGAAGGGGGATTGGCCATTTTCAAGGAATCGTCTCCACTCCCCGAAGAATCTCTTCTCTCCGCTTTCCAGTCCCTTTAAAAGTTCAAAGACTGTCTTGTAGTGGCTCTCCACCCCATGTTTTCCGAGAAGCTGTCCCGTGACGGAAGGGCCTTCCCCGGCCTTTTTGATCTCTAAAAAGAGCTGGTCGACCGGTCCTGGCGCCCCTTCGTAGGTTGTGAGCAGTGGCTCGAGGGCCTCCCGGGAGAGGGTCAGTCCGTGACGTTCCGCCAGAAAGTGAAGCCAGTTCTCCCGGTCGGCTGGTTTTGCCGGAAGGGCCAGACTATACGCCGGAATGATCTTTGACCAGGAGGCAAGAAGCTTGTCCTGGGCTTCGAGGAGGACGACGGTCGAGGTGGAGCGGTTTTTTTCGAGAAGGATGGCCGGATCGATCTCCGGAGAGCGCTCGGCCCGGGAGATCCAGAGGATGCGATGGCCTCCGAAGAGGGGGCGCTCTCTTATCCGGGCCAGAAGACGGTACTGGGGGGCCTCCTCTCCGGTGAGGGGCTCGATTGCCGCCCCGGCATCCTCGAACGGAATATCGAGAAAGGACAAAATTTTTCGCCGGACCCAGAGGGCAAGAAGAGGGTCTCCGGGGGCGATCCCGATCACAGTCGCCGGGAGCTCTTTGGCCTTCAGGAGGTCAAGACAGGGGCGGATCAGGGGGTGCCTCCGGGAGCGGGACCCGGAACGGCCGATCCGTTGGGAAGAGGTGTTCCCGGGGTTAGCGGTGTTCCGCCCACCTGGTTCTGCAAGCTCATCGGGTTAAAGGATGCGGAGCCGATCGAGTGGGCCATGAAGTTCACGAGCCGGACGGCCGCATTCATGGCGGCGGTGTTGGTTGCATACTGCTGTGTGGTCTGGATGAGGGAGAGGTTCGGGCTCATGTAGTTGACCGCGGTGCCGATGATGGAGCCCCCGTGCCAGAGCTCGACGCCGTTATACCCTGTCGCATGGGCGTCAAGGATGACCTCCATCTGGTATTCCTGGATGCCGTTCACGTTCGAAAGGGCGAGGGGCATCTGGCCAATTCCCACCACACGCCCCCAGATGACGATGTCGGCGCGCTTCGGATCGTTGACGAGGACGACGCCCGAGGTGCGAAGCAGGGTGTCCTTGATCGACTGCGTCACGGTGGTTTCGACAAGGGGGATAAGGGTGTTGTTGTGGAAGGTCTTGACGGCGATGCGCACGGTCTTCCCGAAGCTCAGGTCGTGAGCGGCGGGAAGCTTCGAGAGCCGGTCGAGATTGAAGAAGTGGTACCCGCACCCCGAGAGCCCTAAAAAGGTCAGGGCCATGATGAAAAGGGGAAGAGCGGAGCCTCTCCCGGAGCGGCCTGTATCAGTTCCCGACTGGCTCTTCATGAGGCGGGGCGGGTCACAAAGTTTAAGAGCTTGCCCGGAACGAATATCGCCTTGACGATGGTCTGTCCCTCGAGAGCCCGGGAAAGGCGCGGGTCTATACGGGCCTCCCGGTCAACCTCTTCCTGGGTGGCCCCGGGAGGAAAGGACAGCGTCGCCCGCAGTTTGCCATTGACCGAGATGACGAAGGGGACGGTCTCCTTGGCCAGGGCGCGGGGATCGGCTACGGGCCATGGTTTGGATTCGATCCGGTCGATCCCGAGAAGGGCCCCCAAATGGTGGGCCATGTGGGGGGCGAAAGGAGAGAGAAGGATCAAGAGCGTCCGATAGCCCTCGACAAGAACATGGCGTCGGACCTCCGGGGTCTCTTCCGTTGAGGACTGGTAGCTCCCCAGGGCGTTGAGCAGCTCCATAAGGGCGGCGATGGCGGTGTTGAGCTGGGCATGGGAGTCGAGGTCGGTCGTCACCCGCATGATCGTCTCGTGGGTCTTGCTGCGGAGGGCGGCGGCGTTCGGAGAGAGCTCCTCGGCCCAATCCCCGAAGGGGAGCTTTGTGGCCTCGGGACACTCCTCGAGAAGGGCCTTGATCCGGCCATAGAGACGCCCCAGGAAGCGATAGGCCCCCTCCACTGCCTTGTCGTCCCAGGAGAGATCCTTGTCCGGCGGGGCTGAAAAGAGCGTGAAGAGGCGGACTGTGTCGGCGCCGTACTGGGCGGTCAGGTGGTCGGGATCGACGACATTCCCCTTGGACTTCGACATCTTCGATCCGTCCTTTAGCACCATGCCCTGGGTGAGAAGGGTTCTGAAGGGCTCCCGGACGGGGGAGAGACCCAGGTCGAAAAGGGCCCGGGTGAAGAAACGGGAGTAGAGAAGGTGGAGGATGGCGTGTTCGACCCCTCCGATGTACTGGTCGACGGGAAGCCAGTAGGCCAGGTCGCCGGGGTTGAAGGGACGGCTGTCGTCTCCCGGGCCTCCGGCAAAGCGGAGGAAGTACCAGGAGGAGTCGATGAAGGTGTCCATCGTATCGGTCTCCCGCCGGGCCGTTCCCAGGCATGTGGGGCAGGGGACATTCGCGAAGGAGGGATGGTCGGCCAGGGGTGATCCCCCCTTGCCCGTAAAATGGATGTCCCGGGGAAGGAGGACCGGAAGGTCCTTCTCCGGCACGGGAACGATCCCGCAGCGGGAACAGTGGATCACCGGTATGGGGGTTCCCCAGTACCTCTGCCGGGAGATCCCCCAGTCCCGGAGACGGAAGGTGTCTCGAGGTCTTCCCAGGTTTTTCGAGGCGAGGTCGGCGGTGATCTCATCGCGGGCTTGGGCGCTTGCAAGTCCGCTGAAGCGGTCGGAGGCAACGAGAACGCCATCTTCCGTCATGGCGGTGTCCGACAACTGTTCAGGGTCGCCGTCTTGCAAGACGACGACCGGCTTGACGGGAAGCCCGTATTTTTGGGCAAATTCGTAGTCGCGCTGGTCGTGTGCGGGAACTCCCATGACGGCACCTGTCCCGTAGGAGGCGACGACGAAATTCCCGATCCAGAGGGGGATCTCCTCTCCGGTCAGGGGGTGGCGCAGGGTTCTCCCGGTGAAGATCCCCTCCTTTTCCGGCTCTTCCCGGCTCTCCCGGGTGCGTTTTTTGAGCGTCTCTTCGATAAAGGCGCGGGCCGGTCTCTCTTGCGGGGATCCGGAGAGAAGAGAGTCGAGGAGGGGGTGTTCCGGGGCGATAGTCACGAAGGTGACTCCGAAGAGAGTGTCGGCCCGGGTCGTAAAGACCGTCAGACGGGGGGGTGTCGCTCCCGAAGGGAGGGCCGGGAGAAGAACCTCGAAGTCGATCTCGGCTCCGGTAGAAGGGGCGATCCAGTTGGCCTGCATTGTCCGGACCCGCTCGGGCCAGCCGTCGAGAGTGTGGAGACCCTCCATAAGCTCCTTCGCGTAGGTCGTGATCCGGAGAAACCACTGGTTCATTGTGCGGAGAGTCACCTGGCTTCCGCAGCGCCAGCAGAGGCCGTCCTCGACCTGTTCGTTGGCCAGAACCGTGGTGCAGGAGTCGCACCAGTTCAGGAGGGCCTCCTTGCGGTAGGCCAGACCTTTTTCAAGAAGACGAAGGAAGAACCACTGGTTCCAGCGGTAGTAGGAGGGGGAGCATGTGGCGACCTCCCGGCTCCAGTCGTAGGAGAGGCCAAGGAGCTCGAGCTGTTCCTTCATGTGGGAGATATTGCTCTCGGTCCACTCGGCCGGATGTATCCCCCGGAGGATGGCGGCATTTTCCGCGGGGAGGCCGAAGGCGTCCCATCCCATGGGGTGGAGGACATTGAACCCTCTCATCCGTTTATAGCGGGCGATGGCGTCGCCGATTGAGTAGTTCCTGACGTGGCCCATATGGATTCTGCCGGACGGATAGGGGAACATCTCGAGGCAGTAGTATTTTGGCTTTGTCGCATCCTGTACGACAGCGAATGCCTTTTCGGCCTTCCATTTTTGCTGGACTGTCCGTTCGATCTCGTCGAAGGGATAGAGAGGATCGCTCACCTGGGCTCCTTGATTGGGGGGGCATGTCTTTGGAGAGGATTTTATCACAGGGAAGTGGGTGTTGGGCATGCCAGGATGCTTTTTCGGGGGAGAAAAGGAACAAATAGAGTGTGTGTAAGGCAAAATATAATGGGGACATGTCTTTATGTTTTCATGAAGAGAAAGGGGAGTAAGGAAAATCGGGGGAGTGGCAGAGGCGTGTTCCAGATAAAGTGGCTGGGGGACTAGGGGTCGAACCTAGATAGACAGAGTCAGAGTCTGCCGTCCTGCCATTAGACGATCCCCCAGTATTTGGATGAGGAAGGGTAACAGGGGGCATTCTAGCAAATTTTTTTTGATGTTGTCGAGAGGGAAGGCTCGTTCGGGAGGAATCTTCTCTTTTGACGCTTGAGTTGGGTTCGGTCCTGCTTTAGGATAATAGGATGGTGACATCGTTTGGCATGGGATGCTCTGTCTTCCCAAAAGTCCAAAGCATAAAGAACACTCGATTATAAGGAGAGAGAATGCCTCGTCCTGAGAAGCATGTATTTATCTGCGTCCAGTCCCGGCCTCCTGGCCACCCGAGGAGCTCGTGTGCCCAGAAGGGCGCCATGGAGGTCTTTCAGTCCATGGCCATGCAGCTTGAGCAAGGGGGACTGTCAAGACGGTTTTCCGTCACAAACACCGGGTGTCTCGGGCCCTGCGACACCGGTGCGAACATGATTGTCTATCCCGAAGGCGTCATGTATGGCGGCGTCAAGCCGGAGGACGTTCCCGAGATCATCTCGGAGCATCTCGTGGGTGGCAAGCCGGTCGAGCGCCTCAAGGTGCCCGCCATGATCTGGGAGTAAGCGGCCTCACCCGAAGGTATTTCTTGTGGCAGGGGGAAGAAATTCCCCCTGCTTTTTTTGTGTTTTTTTCTTTTGTCTATTTTTCTGCCTTCGGTCCCGTCATATCCTCGGGTCGAACCCACCGGTCGAACTCCTCTGCCGTCACATACCCCAGATCGATCCCGGCCTGTTTGAGCGTCTTGTGGTCCTTGTGGGCGATATGGGCGATCTTTGCCGCCTTGTCGTATCCGATATGGGGAGAGAGTGCTGTGACGAGCATCAGCGATTCCGAGAGGAGCAGGCTGATCCGCTCACGGTTGGGGACGATTCCCTCGACCATATGAGTTGTGAAGGAGTGCATGGCATCGGAGAGAAGGGTCACGGAGCCCAGAAGGTTGTGGATCATGACAGGCTTGAAGACGTTCAACTCGAAGTTCCCCTGGGATCCCGCCACGCCGATGGCGGTGTCGTTCCCCATGACCTGAACACAAACCATGGTCATGGCCTCGCACTGGGTCGGGTTGACCTTCCCCGGCATGATAGAGCTTCCGGGCTCGTTCTCCGGAAGGGAGAGCTCGCCGAGTCCGCAACGGGGTCCGGAGGCAAGCCAGCGGATGTCGTTGGCGATCTTCATCAGGGATGTGGCCAGGGTGCGCAGGGCGCCGCTTGCCATGACGATGGCGTCATGGGAGGCAAGGGCGGCAAACTTGTTGGGCGCCGAGACAAAGGGGTGCTTCGTTTCCCTGGCGATATGCGCGGCGACAAGTTCGGCAAAGCGAGGGTGGGCGTTGAGGCCTGTTCCTACAGCCGTTCCGCCGATAGCCAGTTCGTAAAGTCCGGGGAGCGTCGACTCGATATAGCGGGCGGCCATATCAAGCTGGGCGACATATCCGGAGAACTCCTGGCCCAGCGTGAGGGGGACGGCGTCCATGAGATGGGTTCGTCCGATCTTCACGATCTCGGAAAATTCCCGGGACTTTCTGTCGAGGGCCCCCCGAAGGACCTTGATGGCGTCAAGAAGCCTCCCGCTGATTTCCTGCGCGGCGGCTATATGCATGGCGGTGGGAAAGGTATCGTTCGAGGACTGGCTCTTGTTCACGTCATCGTTGGGGTGGACCGGTTTTCTGGAGCCCATCTCGCCTCCGGAGAGTTCGATGGCCCTGTTTCCGATCACCTCGTTGGCATTCATGTTGGTCTGAGTTCCGGACCCTGTCTGCCAGATCCTCAAGGGAAACTCGCTGTCAAAACGGCCGGCGGTGACCTCATCGGCTGCCCGGATGATGAGATCGGCCTTCTCGGGGGCAAGGAGTCCCAGGTCGCGGTTGGCCATGGCGCAGGCCTTCTTGAGGATGCCGAAGGCGCGAACGACCGGGATGGGCATCCGGTCCTGTCCGATGGCAAAATAAATGAGTGAGCGGGCGGTCTGTGCTCCCCAGTAGCGATCTGCCGGGACAGGGATGCTGCCCATGCTGTCCGATTCCATGCGGGTCTTGGTGTCCTGGGTCTTTTCCTGCATGAAGCGTCCTTCCTTTCGATAAAGTGTCAGGTGGTTTTTGTTGGTTTAACGGGAGTCAGTCGGCATGTCGTTCGGTGTGCATCCTAACAGGTTTCTGCGTTCTCACCAAGGGCTCACGACGCTCTCGAAAAACTGTGAAAAAAGATGAGAAAGCCGTCCGGAGAGAGGGAGCGGTCTCGATACGATTTCGGACCCCTTGGATTTCATTGCCAAACAGGATAGAATGGCAGAGTTTTTCTCCTCTTCCGAACATATGCCGAAGTGGTGGAATGGTAGACACGCTAGGTTCAGGGTCTAGTGGGGGCAACCCCGTGCGGGTTCGAGTCCCGCCTTCGGCACCAATACCGCAGCCAATCCCCAAAAAACCGTTACCATAAAAAATGTTTTTCGCCATAATTATGCCATAGTGAGGGTTCAGAAACCTTTCTTACGGAGGCAAAATATGGCGACAATTCGTGAAAGGGGACCTTACCAATGGCAGGTACAGATCCTTCGTAAAGGGCAATCTCCGCAATCCCGAACATTCAATAACAAAAACGATGCCGAAAAATGGGCTCGCTCCATAGAAGCGGAAATGGATCGAGGTATTTTTGTCAGCCGAAAGGAATCTGAGACAACGACATTGAGCGAAGCACTAGATCGTTATGAGCGGGAAATATCCTCAAAGAAAAAAAGTCACTCTATCGAAAAAGTTTACATTCGCACCATCAAAAAATCCTTTCTTTCCGGCCGATTCCTTGCCATAGTTAGAGGCTCCGATATCGCAAAATATCGGGATGATCGACTGAAAGAAGTCTCCCCTACGGCCGTCCGGCATGAACTGACCCTTCTCTCCCATTTGTTCACCATTGCCCGGATGGAATGGGGGATGGAAAACCTACTCAATCCCGTTTCTCTTGTTAGCCGTCCTCGCCCCAACGCCGGTCGGGATCGCCGTCTTAAGGAAGGAGAACTGGAAAGGGAATTCGGGGACGATCTTGTCCGTCCGGTTCTCGCGGAATCCCGCTCGATTTCCGGAGCGGTGAGCGAACGGGTGAGCGCCTGGAACTACTCCTATAAAAGTCCGGTCCGGGCAAAAGCCATGGGGGATGTCTGCGAGGCTATCCTAAAAGAAATTTGAAAACTAGTACTAGTTAGTATTTATGCGGATCCGCATAAAATTTGGAGAAAGGGAATCACCATGTATCAGGCTTGCGGAGAGAAGTCCCCGGAATCGGATCCGGCAGTTGAGCGGAAGAAAGAACATCCTTTCGGATTTTTTTTGTGAAATCTGCCTGTTTCATCAGTTCCCTGGAAGGATGACTACCATCATTCGGGCATATCAACCCGATCAACTTCCGGTGATGCTCTCTTACTAAACGCATCGATTCAACGAGGTCGCTGTCGTTAGAAACAACAACGGCACATTCATAGGCGTCAAGTTATGCGTCATGAAGGAGGTGAACAGCCAAGTTGACGTCTGATCCTTTTTCTTCTGTCTTGATGATCTGGACTTTTTTATTGGCAGAAGTGGAATTGGCCAGTGGAGCCCAAACGGGGTGAGAAAGAAAATGCCCGTAGATCGCTTCGAACTCGGGAATACAATGCGCAAGAGCACGAATATAAGTCTGTTGACGGATGGGCTGTTTTGGATCTGTCATTCCAGAAACCCGTGCTGTGAAATACTTGATTTTGACGATGTCATGATGGGGAGCAAGAATCTTTTGGAAAACAGCTTTGAGGTCAAGCCATTTGTAGGGAGTTCTTTTAAGAGCACTGTAGTAGAGATTGAACCCATCGACATAGATAATTGTTCTCATTGGACCTCACAAAAAAACAGGGGACACCGAAGTGTCCCCGCACCCTGGGTCGAAACCACAGGGGGTATCCTGTAAGCGAGTTTACATTTAGAAGAGCACCATGTCAACCCCTAATTCCGCGATAGAAGTTTGACCGAGGGGATTCCTCGAAAAAATTCCCGATTTTTTAAAATTTTCCCGGGATCACCTCCCGGATTGCCTCATGCAGATCCCTCCGCAAGGGGGGATCTCTTGTCAGCGCCTCTTTGCCGCTCTCCTCCCTTCCTCGATGTGCTCCACTTATTTCTTTGCGTATCCTTATTGCACAATGCGTTACAAGACTACTCGCAGAGATTGTCAAAAGGCGCACCGCTCCTTCG